>Ga0182012_10004708_pt1 | contig 14197 bp, 11 predicted proteins | sample 612S2SmetaG_FD_120486 | JGI IMG/M metagenome (GOLD analysis project Ga0182012, IMG submission 120486) | Permafrost microbial communities from Stordalen Mire, Sweden - 612S2S metaG | ecosystem: Environmental > Terrestrial > Soil > Wetlands > Permafrost | place: Sweden: Stordalen | collected... | reverse complement strand
TTCAACCCGCAGCACAGGATCCGGCTGCCGCCGAAGGCCAGGCGGTGTTTCTGCGGAACGCCTGCATCAGTTGCCACACCGTCGCGGGAACCACCGCCGCCGGGAGGTTTGGTCCGGACCTGACGCATGTGGGAGGCCGCGACACGATCGCTTCCGGATCGGTGCCCAACACGGCGGCGAATCTGCGCGCCTTTGTGGATAACCCCGCGCATTTCAAGCCCGGAGCACTGATGCCCGAGATGCACCTGAACGCCCACGATCTCGACGCGGTCGCCGCTTACCTGACCACGCTGAAATGAGGCGACGGAGAAAGGAACTCAATGGCGACGCAAACTCCAGAGATTGAAATACTCAACCAGTCAACGCCAACCGAGCCGCGCCATCCCTGGCTTGAGGTTCTGCACGGCTGGGTAACCACGGTTGATCACAAGAAGATCGGCCTCATGTATATCGGCTATGCTTTGCTCTTCCTGGTGATCGCCGGCGTGGAAGCCCTGCTGATGCGCGTTCAACTCGCCATCCCGAACAACACCTTCGTTTCGCCCCAGGTGTTCAACCGTCTGTTCACCATGCACGGCACCACGATGGTCTTCTTTGTCGGGATGCCGATTCTTTTTGGTTTCGGCAACTACCTCATCCCGCTCATGATCGGCGCGCGCGACATGGCCTTTCCTCGGCTGAACGCATTCAGCTTCTGGATTTCGGCTTTCGGCGGTCTGCTGCTTTACTTCAGTTTCCTCGGGGGGGACGGCTTGTATGGCGCGGGCAATGCGCCCGATGTTGGCTGGTTCGCCTACGCGCCGCTCACTTCCCGCGTCTTCTCACCTGGACACAGCACGGACTATTGGACGCTGGCCGTGCTGCTCAGCGGCGTTGGCTCGGTGGGCACGGCGCTGAACATCATCGCCACCGCCATCTGCATGCGCTGCCCCGGCATGAAGATGAGCCGGCTACCGCTTCTGGTCTGGCTCTATATCGTTACTTCGGGTTTAGCGCTCATCATTGTGAGCCCTCTTACAGCCGCGCAGATCATGCTGATGCTCGACCGTTACGCGGGCGCGCACTTCTTCGATACGCAGGCCGGCGGCTCGGCCGTTCTGTGGATGCATTTTTTCTGGATCTTCGGTCATCCCGAAGTTTATGTTCTGGTCCTGCCCGCATTCGCGTTCGCCAACGAGATTATCCCGGTCTTCTCACGGAAGGCTATTTTTGGCTACCCCGCCATGGTTGCGGCGTCCGTGGGCATCGGCTTCATCAGCCTCAGCGTTTGGGCGCATCATATGTTCACGGTGGGTTTGGGGGCGGGGGCGAACACCTTCTTTACCCTGGCGACCATGGTGATCGCCGTCCCCACAGGCATCAAGATATTCAACTGGCTCGCGACGCTGTGGGGCGGGCGAATTCACTTCACCGTCGCCATGATGTTTGCGGTTGGATTTCTATTCCAGTTCCTGATCGCGGGTCTCACGGGCATCATGCTTTCCGTTTCTCCGCTGGACTGGCAATTGTCGGGCTCGTATTTTGTCGTGGCGCACTTTCACTATGTGCTCGTGGGGGCGATCCTGTTCATGATCTTCTCCGCGTTCTACTACTGGTATCCGAAGATGAGCGGCCGCATGCTCAGCGAAAAGATCGGTAAGTGGCATTTCTGGTTGTTTCTGATCGGCTTCCATCTCACTTTCGACTTCATGCACGTCCCCGGCATACTCGGGATGCCGCGCCGCGTCTACACTTATGAAGCCGACCGCGGGTGGATGATCTGGAACGTGATTGTATCGAGCGGCGCGATCTTCCAGACCATCGGAACGCTGCTGTTTGTCTACAACATGATCCGCGCATATTTCAAAGGTCCGATCGCGGGCGCCGACCCGTGGGACGCGTGGACTTTGGAATGGGCCACGAGTTCGCCGCCGCCGGACTACAATTTCGAGACGATTCCCACCATCCGGAGCCGCCGTCCTTTATGGGATCTCAAACATCCCGAAGATCCGGATAGCAACTATGAGTTTTAGAAAGGAGAGTTGTTCATGAGCGAAGCCGTGTTCATCTCCGACGTCCCTGTGGAGCCCTGGGTTCTTCCTTCCCGAGGCGTCGTTGGCATGGCGTGCCTCATCTGCGCCGAGGCCGCGATTTTTATCATCTTCGTCGTCGCCTATATCTACTACATCGGGAAGAGTATCTCGGGCCCCACTCCGCACGACGTTCTTGAACTTCCCGTCCTCACCACGATCTGCCTGCTCTCCAGCAGCTTCACCGTACACCTGGCGGTCGTGAATCTCGAACGAAGCAAGCGAGCCCTCTGTTCACTCTGGCTTGCCGGCACCGTTCTGCTGGGAGCGATCTTTCTCGCTGGCACCGCGATGGAGTGGAATGACCTCATTTACCGGCACGGCCTCACCATCAGGACGAATCTATTCGGCACCACTTTCTACTCCCTGGTGGGGCTCCACGCCTCGCACGTTGTGATTGGTCTGCTGATGCTTTCGCTGGCTCTCATTTTCTCGCTGAACGGGAGCATGACTCACATGCACGCCGCGAAGCTGAACGTTCTTTCGCTCTATTGGCACTTCGTCGACGCTGTCTGGGTGGTGGTGTTCCTCGTAGTCTACGTGTTAGGCAGGTGATGAGAATGCATGACGATCATCTGAAGCTTCCTTCGCCGACCGCATGGCCCATGGTGATGGCGCTGGGGATCACTCTCATCTTCGCCGGAATGGTGACCAATATCGCGCTCGCCATCTTGGGGACCGTGCTAGGCGTCGCAGGCGCAGTGGGCTGGTTCTTCCAGGTTCTTCCGCACGAGGCGCATGAAGAAGTAGTGGTCCGCGCGGCCGCGGTTCCCGTCAGCAGCCCCCGCGCCGTGTCCGGAAAAGTGGATGTAGGCGTCCGGAAAATCATCCCGGTCGAGACCTTTCAGATCACCTCGGGGGTAAAGGGCGGCATCGCCGGCGGCATCGCGATGACGGTGCCAGCCGCGATCTTTAGCCTGCTCCGTTATCACAGCATCTGGTATGCGATGAATCTGCTGGCGGCCGGCGGCTTTCTCAGTTGGGCGGGGGCCAGCAACGCGTTTCTCAGCGAGTTCCATCTGCAGGGGTTACTCGCCGCTCTGGTGATCCACGGCACCACTTCTCTGCTGGTGGGCCTGCTTTATGGCGCGATGCTGCCGATGTTTCCAAAATTTCCGATACTCACCGCGGGTTTAGTCGCGCCGCTGCTGTTCACCGGGATTCTTTACTCGGCGATCGGTGTCGTCAGTCCAATTCTCAACCAGCGTATCGAATGGTTCTGGTTCTTCATTTCGCAGATTGCGTTCGGACTGGTGTGTGGGTTCGTCGTCAATCTGCAAGTCAAGGTGCGTACGCCGCAGTTTCGCGCGCTGCCTTTTTCCGTTCGCGCAGGTCTCCATGGCGACACACCTCCGGACTTCAAACAATGAGTTCTCACTCCACGCTTCGGCCGCTGTTCGCCTGCGCTCTGGTGCTTGTTTTCACCGCGTGCGGAACCGCGCCCGGTGTGCCGAAACCGGGGCCTGAGGTCCCGCGTCCCGATCAGGTGTTGGTTTTCGCCACACTCTACTCTCAAAATTGCGCGGCCTGCCACGGCGCTGAAGGAAAACTCGGGGCGGCGATCTCGCTGGCGAATCCCGTCTATGTGGCGGCCGCGGGCGTGGCTAACATTCAGCGGGTCACCGCCGGCGGCGTCCCCGGCACCATGATGCCGCCGTTCGCCACCGCCGCGGGAGGAATGTTGACTCCTCAGCAAATCGACATACTGGCGCAGGGCATCGTTACTGCCTGGGGAAACGCCGGCGAACTCCAGGGGCAGACTTTGCCTTCCTATACGAATACAGCGACCGGCGACCCGGCGCAAGGCCAGAAGTCTTTCGCCACATTCTGCTCGCGGTGCCATCGGGCGGATTCTCTCACCGACCCCGCCTATCTCTCGCTCATCAGCAATCAGGGGCTGCGCAGTATCATCATCGCCGGAGAGCCCCAACAAGGCATGCCCGATTGGCGCTCGTGCCTGACCGGTGCGGGCGCTCGCGCGATGACCGAACAGGAGATCACAGATATTGTTGCGTGGCTTGCGAGCAAGCGCCCGCCGAATCCGAGACAACCATGAGCATCCTTCTCAAGCATCCTGGGGAATCCAGTAACGACGATCTGCCGCCGGAGGGCAAAGCGGCCGCTCACTCGCGCCGCACGTTCCTGTTTCAACTATCGCTCGCGCTGAACGGGGCGGTAGGGATTGTGCTCGCGATCCCTCTCATCGGCTACCTGCTTGGACCGGCGATGAAGAAAAGTTCGACCGTCGGCGCATGGCTGAAGCTCGGCTCGGTGGACGATTTTCCCGTCGGCGAGACACGCCTCACTGATTTTCAAAGTCCGGTGGCCAGCCTGGGTGACGGCGAGACCGCCAAGGTGGCCTGCTGGGTCCGTCACATTTCCCCGCGACAGTTCCAGGTCTTCGCAATTAACTGCGCGCATCTCGGCTGCCCCGTGCGTTGGTTCGCCCAATCGAAGCTCTTTCTCTGCCCTTGCCACGGCGGCGCTTACTACGAGGACGGAGCGCGCGCGTCGGGACCGCCGGAACGCGGACTGTTCGAATACAAATACAAGATCGCCGGCGGATCTTTGATGATCCACGCCGGGGACATGCCGACGCTGGCCACCGAGGCCTCTTGTGACAAGAAGCGTCTGATCCAAATCGACGGCGCGGAGACCGCTTCATGAGCGTGAAAGAGCGGGTGATCTCCGGCGGCATTGCGGGCTACCGGTGGCTCGAACACCGCCTCGGGCTGATTCAACCGCTGACTCAAGCGGCCGAGCACCCGACGCCCTCGAATAGCGCGAGCTGGTGGTACGTCTTCGGCAGCGCCGCAACGGTTCTGTTGATCCTGCAGGTTGTCACCGGTATTCTCCTCGCGCTGGTGTACAGCCCATCGGCAAATGAGGCGTGGGCCAGCCTCCAGGTGCTGAACCACAATATCCCTCTTGGCTGGTATCTGCGGGCGATACATGGCTGGGGTTCGGACTTCATGGTCGCGATTGTCCTGATCCACATGATGCAGGTGTTCCTTTTCGGCGCCTTCAAGTTCCCACGGGAACTGACCTGGATCATCGGAGTGGGCCTTCTGGTACTCACTCTTGGGATGGCCTTTACGGGTCAGGTGATGCGCTTCGACCAGGATGCTTATTGGGGGCTCGGAATCGGCGCGTCCATCGCCAGCCGCGTGCCCCTTGTCGGCGCACCTCTCGTCCACCTGATCCTGGGAGGGCCAATTCTGGGCGCGCCCACGCTCTCGCGCTTTTTTGCGCTTCACGTCTTCGTCATTCCAGGCATCTTAATCGGCGCGGTGGGTTTGCATGTCTGGCTGGTCCTGTTCCACGGCGTCAGCGATTGGCCCATGCCCGGCCGGCTGGTTCGCAAGTCCACCTATGAACTCCAATATCATGAGTTGACCGAGAAGACCGGTCTTCCTTTCGTGCCGGACGCCGCATGGAAAGATGCGATGTTCGCGGCCGCGGTGATTCTTGCGGTCCTCGCTTGTGCGTTCTTCTTCGGACCATTCGGTCCCACCGGGCAACCCGACCCAACCATCATTCAAACAGCGCCGAAGCCGGATTTCGCCTTTCTCTGGATCTACGCGGTGCTGGCTTTCTTGCCGCCTGAGATCGAGACGCCGGTGATGCTCGTCGTTCCGGTGCTGGCGATTGCCGCCATGCTTCTGCTCCCTCTTTTCGCAGGCGAGGGAGAACGCCACTGGGCGCGCCGTCCAGTGGCGGTTCTGATGCTGACGGTCATCGCCGTCTCGCTGGGCATCTTCACCCACCTCGGAACCTATACGCCCTGGAGCCCGATCATGAGCGCGTGGACCAGTGATCCGGTTCCTCCGAAGTATCTTCGCGGTCGCGGCCCGCTGGAACATCAGGGGGCGTTGGTATTGCAGGATAAGCAATGCCGCGACTGCCACTCGCTCGACGGAGCCGGCGGCCTGCGCGGTCCGGCGCTGGATGACATCGCCTCGCGCATGACGGAAGATCAGATCGTCCGTCAGGTGCTTCAGGGCGGGGGCAATATGCCGGCTTACGGCAACGCGCTCAATCCCTCCGAGACCAAAGCCCTCGTCAGTTTTCTGACCACGCTAAGAGGCGACAATCTGGCGCCCGCGGTGGATGCCTCGCGCACGCTGACCCGGAATCCCTAGCGAGTGTTATCCGCCGCGCAAGACGTCTTTTCCGATTGGTCGCTTCCTGTTTGGTTCACCGCTTCCCTGGCTGTCACCGGGGCGGTTTATCTGCGTGGCTTTGTGGCGATTCGAAAAACGCGTCCCACGCAGTTTACGGCTCAGCGTCTTATGTCCTTCTTCGCGGGCCTGTGTGTACTTTGGATCGCGGTCGGCTCGCCGATGGATGGGTTTGCCGATGCCCTGCTCAGCGCGCACATGGTTGAGCATCTGCTTCTGATGTCGGCTGTGCCACCGCTGCTGCTTTATGGTCTGCCGGTTGTACCACTCCTGAGAGGCTTGCCAAGATTTCTGATCAGGATTCTCGTGGCGCCGCTGATCCGCCTCGGTTCTCTGCGCCGTTTCGCGCACTGCCTGGTGACGCCTCTGGTTGCCTGGCTGGCCATGAACATCGCCTTCCTGGGGTGGCATATTCCTGCCGCATACGACTTTGCTCTGGAGCACGAGAATTGGCATGCCGTGGAGCACTTCTGTTTTCTTGCGTCGTCACTATTGTTCTGGTGGTGCGTGATGCGGCCGTGGCCCGCGCGGACGCAGCAGCGGAGCTGGGGGATTCTGGTCTACCTGCTGGCCGCGGATATTGTCAACACCATGCTCTCCGCGTTTCTGGCGTTCTGCGACCGGCCCGTTTACACGTTCTATCTGTCGCATCCCAATCCGTTTCAGGTTTCGCCGTCACAGGATCAGACGCTGGGAGCGGTGATGATGTGGGTCCTGGGATCGATGGCCTTCCTCCTGCCGGCGATGTTGATCACCGTGCGGCTGATCACCAGACGCGGCAGCGCGTCTTGGGAACCATCGGCTGGCCAGCCTTACAGCTAAACGCCGCCGCAAACTCCGGCATGTTGAACAGCGTTCCATTCACGCGGTATTCCGGAAGCGAGTGCGGATCTGTGGTGGCCTCCAGGCGTTTCACCTGTGGAGTCAGATTGGTACACCAAACTCCCGCAAAGCCCAGGAAGAAGCGCTGCTGCGGAGTAAACCCATCGACCTCGGAAATCTTCTTTCCCACAAGGAGCTTCTGCAGAGCCATGTAGGCCAGATGCAGGCCGCCGTTATCGGCGATGTTCTCGCCCTCGGTGAGTTTGCCGTTCTCCTTCACCTCGCCGTCGGCTACAAAGTTGCCGTACTCGTCTTCAATGCACTTGGAATGAGCGTCGTACGCGGCGCCATCTTCCTTACTCCACCAGTCGGTGAAGTTGCCCGCACCATCGAACTGGCGGCCTTGATCGTCGAATCCGTGAGTCAGCTCGTGGCCGATCACCGCGCCGGACGCGCCGTAATTCACCGCATCATCCAGGCCGACCTGATAGAAAGGCGGCTGCAGGATTCCCGCCGGGAAGTTGATGTTGTTCATCTGCGGATCATAGTAAGCGTTCACGGTGGCCGGCGTCATTTGCCACTCGGCCTTATCCACCGGTTGGCCGATCTTGGCCATTTGCCGGTCAAACTCAAACTCCGACGCGCGCTCCTCGTTCCCAACGAGGTCGGTGGGCAGCACCTGGACTTTGGAATAATCGCGCCATTTATCCGGGTAGCCAATCTTATTGGCAACGGCGTGCAATTTCTCGATGGCGCGCTGCTTGGTTTCGGGCGTCATCCATTCCACGGTCTTGATGTCGGCCTCCATGGCATCTTCGATATCGCGGACCATCTTCAGAGTGCGCTCCTTGCCTTCGACGCCGAACGTGCGATCGACGTAGGCCTGGCCGAGGGCTTCTCCGAGGCTTCCATCCGTCAGCGCCACGCAACGTTTCCAGCGGGGCCGCTGTTCCTTCTGTCCGGATAAAGTGAGCGCGAAGAAATCGAAATTCTCATCGACGAACGGTTTAGAGAGCCAGCTTGCTTCACTGTGCACCAGGTGCCAGGTGAGATAAGTCTTCCAATCGTCATAACTCAGGCGGCCGAGCATGGCCTCCATTCCTTTGAAGAAATCCGGCGCCACCACATTGAACTGTTGCACGTCGGCATGCGCTTCCGGGAGGAACACTTTCCAATCGAACGCCGGCGCAAGCGCGTTCACTTGAGGCCGGCCCATGGGATGATACTCGTTGGCGGGATCGCGGCGAAATGTCACGTTCTGCGACGCGTCCGCCAACTGCGTCTCCATTTTCATGACAACCTGTGCGCTGGCCTGGGCGGTTTCCGCGTCCTGGCCTAGCAACTGGAACATTTTGGCAACGTGCTTGACGTATTTCTGACGCAGATCTTCGGAGGTCTTATCGGTCTTGAAGTAGTAATCTCGTTCGGGGAGGCCGATGCCGGCCTGGTCGAGTTGGGCGATTACCTTGGTGGAGTCTTTGAAGTCCTGGCCGGAGCCGGTGCTAAATACCGCGTCTACACCCATGCGCTGGAGGCGGCCGATTTCGAGGGTGAGTGAGGGAAGGTCATGGATCGCGCGAATGCGGTCGAGCTCTGGTTTCAGCGGGGAATCGCCCTTTTCCTCGACCACCTTTTCGTCCATGCAGGCCCGGTAGAAAGCGCCGATTTTCTGATCCACTGGCGACCCGGATGCTCCGCGGCGCGAGGCGCTGTCCAGAATCTCGCGAAGAATGGCCTGGTTTCTCTCGGCCAATTCGTCAAAGCGCCCCCACTCCGGACGATCGGCGGGGATCGGATTATTTTTCAGCCAGGTGCCACACGCATAACGATAGAAGTCCTCGCAGGGGCTCACCGAACGATCGATGTTTTCGACGTTGAAGTTGGATCGATTCGCGGCGGGTGTGGCCGGGGTTTGGGCGAAGGCGGTGCTCACGAGGGTGATCGCGGCACAGAGGAAAAGGCGCATAACTCCAATTGTAGGCAATGCGACTTGCAGGCACTGCGACGCTCGGCTATGCCGGGGTTCGCGGGAAATTATAGTTCGGGGTGGGTGCGGCCGGTATGCCTGTGCAGGTATTCGGGCGGCCGGGTGAATGCGCGGGTCCGAAAACCGTTTCGTCAGACGGAAAATCGACGGTGGGAACGTACGCCCCCATGAAGCCCCCGACATTGTTGTATTCCATCGTATAAGTGGGCACGTTGAAGACGGAGCAGGGGAAGCTGGGGCTCGCGAGCAGATTCCGGATCAAAAGGCTGTTGAATCCCGGCGCGCCGGAGGTAAGAAACGGGGCCAGATTGAAATAGGTATACCCGTTCGCGCTGGTTACGCCGGGGGGAGGGGTGGCGGCGAGGCCCACAATCAAAGTGACCTGGCCTTGGCTGGATCTTACGAACGCGGTGTCATCCAGCGCCGCCAGCACACTGCCGGTGCCGCCTGTGAAAGTGTCCGGGGGAGTGTAGGTATAGGGCGTGGAAGCTTTGAACTCCAGGCTGAAGTAGCGCATGGCCTCGGTCCCGGTAAGCGAACAAGTGTCGTTCGTCGGGTTGCATGGGATGGTGGGCAGATTCGTCGGAAGCTGGAACCGGATTCGCATAAAACTTTCGCCGTTCAGGAAACTGGTCATCTCCGGCAGCGGAAGGAAGGTGGATAAATACGCAGCGGCGGTATCGGTGCGACGCACCCAATCGGACGATCGCACCCACTGCGCCTGCTGGCCCGCGAAAGTATCGGATGGATACGTTTCCGTGGGGGTGATCGCGGCGGTGACGTAGTATTCGTCGTGGGCGGTAATCTGGTCCTGATCGAGCCACGGCAATTCCGCGTTTTGGAAGTTCACGCTGCCATTCACATTGATAATCGGTTGCCCGGTCGGGTTGTTCTTGGTGGTCGCCTGACTCGCCGGAATCGCGCACCCGGTGCTCAGGTCGCGGACAATCACTACGGCGGGGGTGGGCAAGGTCTGCGTATGCTCGTACCCATAATCCAGATAGTCGCGGATCTGCACAACGCCTCCGGAGTTCGCACCCGAAAGGTGCACAGGAAACGGGGCTGGCGGCGGAGGATAGATCGCGTCGTTCCAGGTGTACCCGGGATGAATCTGGGTGGCGTCGAAAACCGTTTGGCCGAACGTTGACGTGGTCCCGCATCCGGGGGAGACGCCGGCGACGGAACCTCCGAACGAGACTGTGAAGCCATACATCTGCTTATGCGTGAAGGGAGTGCCCGGCAGAAAGGGATTCGTCATACCGCTGAAGAGCGGCGGAAACTGATAATCGAACAGATAATTCCCCGGTGACGTTGTTAAGTGGTTGTCATATAGCGTCGCCGACATGAAGCGGGAGTTGGGGAAGTATCCGAGGACGACGAGTTCGTATCCGGGGGCGACCGTATAGAGAGCATGCGAATACACCGCATTCAGGTCGCCCTCATTGGCGCTCTGCTCGGTGGTCAGATTACTGGCGTAGCAAGCTGCTGCTCCTGGGTTCTGGTAGAAGTTCGCAACAAAGTCGTCCGCTGGGTTGATGGTCATGGGACAATTCTGTGCGGAGGCGCTCAGATGAGCAAAAAAGAGAACGAAAGGGACAGACAGCCAAAAGATTGACCGGCTGAAAACGTGCGCTGTCATACAGTTTCCAGCTAGGGTAACACTCTTTGAGCCGGTTTGTCTCTATCGAAACAAACTATTTTGTGCGCCTTAGACGGGCGTTCGAGGGAAGTTGAAGTTCGGTGTCGGCGCGGCCGGCACGTCCGCGCAGGTATTCGCGCGGCCCGGTGAATGCGCGGCGCCGAAGACCGTCGTAGCCGCCGGAAAATCAACCGTGGGAACATACGCTCCCATGAACCCCCCGACGTTGTTGTACTCCATCGTGTAGTTGGGGACGTTGAATGTGGAGCAGGGAAATGCCGGGTTCGCGAGCAGGTTGCGAATCAGGAGGCTGTTGAAGCCGGGCGCTTCGGTCGTGAGGTACGGGCCGAGGTTGAAATAGGTGTATCCGTTCGCCGACGTGACACCGGCGGGAACGGTGCTGGTGATTCCCACAATCAGCGTCACCTGCCCCTGCGAGCTCTTCACTAAGGAGCTATCATCGAGGGCCCATAACACGTCGGCTTCACCGGCCGAAAGCGTACTCGGAGGAATGTAGGTGGAGAGAGTGGTTGTTGTGAATTCCAGGCTGAAGTAGCGCAAGGCTTCATTGCCCGTGAGGACGCAGGTGTCGTTCGTCGGGTTGCACGGAATGGTTGGCATACCCGGAAGCTGAAACCGGATTCGCATCAGGCTGGCGCCACTGAGAAAACTGGTCAAGTCAGCCTGCGGCAGCAGGGTGGAGATATAAGCCGCGGCGGTATTGTTCCGGCCCACCCAATCGGACGACCTCACCCACTGGGCCTGCTGGCCGGCAAAGGTATCGTTCGGGTAGGTTTCGGTTGGGGTGATGGCGGCGGTTCCGTAATACTCCCGGTGCGCGACAATCTGAGGCTGGTTCAGCCACGGCAACTGCGCGTTCTTCAGGTTCAGGCTGGCCGCGACGCTCACGATCGGTTGACCCGTCGGATTATTCGTAGAGGTCGCCTGCTTGGCGGTAATCGCGCATCCATCGCTTAGCTCCCGCACGATGACAACGGTAGGCGTGGGGAGGGTGCCCTTGTGCTCGTAACCAAAGTCATCGTAGTCGCGGATTTGAACGATTCCGCCTGTGTTCGCGCCGGTCATGTGAACGGGAAACGGCGCCGGCGGCGGTGGATAAACAGCGTCGTTCCAGGTGTAACCGGTATGAATCTGAGTGGCGTCGAACACGGTCTGCCCAAACGTCGAAGTGGTGCCGCAGCCCGGCGCGATGGTACCCATCGTCCCGCCAAACGAAACCGTGAAGCCATACATCTGCTTGGGGGTGAACGGCATCCCCACCGTGAAGGGATTCGTCATGGTGCTGAACAGCGGCGGGAACTGGTAATCGAACAGATAGTTCGTCGAAATCGTTGTCAGGTGGCTGTCATAAAGCGTCGCCGACAGGAAGCGCGAGTTCGGGAAGGTCCCGAGAACCACGAGTTGGTAACCCGGAGCAACGGTATAAAACGTCTGAGCATAGATCGCATTCGGGTCGCCCGTGGCGCCGACGCCGTTTGTCTGCGACAGATTGACCGCGTAACAGGCGGCTGCGCCGGGGTCCTCATAGAAGTTATCGACAAAGTCTTCCCCTGGATCGATCGGCATCGGGCAAGACTGCGGTAGCGCGAGCGAGGGAAGCAGAAACAAAGAAACAAAACAGGCTTGGATAAGAGTTTGGGGGATTGCCGTCGGAGTCATCGTCACCTTTCGAACCAAAGTGGTACAAGTCCTACATGGGACAGATTATGCTAGCACGCTGCCTGCCAGCCTAAACCGGTGTCCTTGTCACAGTACAGGCAGTAGGGGGCGGCGGAACTGCGCCGCAACTGTTCGGTCGAACAGGCGGTACTGGCGGCCCCAGTAAGTTATCCCCATCGGGAAAATCCACGGTGGGAACAAATTCTCCCATGAAGCCCCCAAGAGGGTTGTACTCCATTGTGTAACTCGGCACATTAAACGTCGAGCAATCAAAAAGGGGATTCGGCAGTAGTGTCCGGACAAGCACACTGTTGAAGTTTTGGTATCCCGCAACCTTGGTCAGGTCGAGGTAGGTGTAGTAATTGGCAGCGGAAACTTCGGCGGGAGGAGTGCCCCCGAGGCCCACGATCAAAGTGACATTGCGATTCGGGTCCAGAACAAACGATGTGTCGTTCAGCGCGATCAGCGTGGTGCTTGAGCCCGTCGATGTAGCCGACGACGGCGCGGCGTACAGGAATTCCACACTCAGGTAGCGGACTTGCTCATTTCCGGTGAGCGAGCATCCCGAGGCGCAGGGGATGGAAGGGGTGGTTGGAAGCGGGAACTGAACGCGAATGAAATTCTGCCCCGAAAAAAGACCTTGCAGCGTAGTAGGGGGCAGAATGGCCGAGGCGTAGGCGGCAGCCGAGTTGTTGCGTCCCACCCAATCGGACGAACGAATCCACTGGATCTGGTTATTCGGATCGCCCGGGTAGCACCCGGTGGGAGACAAAGTGGCCGTACTGTAGTACTCGTGGTGCGCCTGAATCTGCGGCTGGTTGAGCCAGGAACTACTCGACAGGGATTGCGTGACGCTGATGATGTTCATCGACTCCGCCTGGGCCAGGGGCAACGCGCAGCCATTGGTCAACTGGCGGACGATCACCACGGGAGCCGCCTCAGTGGAGATTCCCATGTACTCGCGGATCATCATGGTTCCACCGATGTTCGGACCGCTCTGGTGAACGGGAAAGCCAGCGGGAAGGCCAGGCGCGCCGTTCCAGGAAAATCCTTGATGGAGTTGGGTGGCGTCGAGCACGTTCTCGCCGACGTTCGACGAACTGGTGCTGCAGCCAGCGGCCACGGTTTTGGGCGGACCTCCGCCAAACGAGACCGTCAACCCGTACATCTGCCCGGACGTGTAGGTCGCTCCCGTGACGTAGGGATTCGTCATGGAGTTCGAAAGTGGCGGGATCTGGTAGTCAAACAAGGCGCTCAGCAGCGTGGAATGCCCGTCATAAAGCGAAACCGACATAAAGCGCGCATTCGGAAAAGTGCCGAGCACCACGAGCTGGTACCCGGGGTTTACCTGGTAAAACACCTGTTTGTAAGTGGCGTTCGAATCGCCTCCGGAACTGCCGCCGCTCGATCCGGCAAAACTGAGCGCGTAGCAGGAATTGTTGAAATTCGCAGTGAAACCTTTGGATGGATTAATAATAGGAAGCGTGTTGCAATTGGTAGACGAACTGTGAACGGAAGACGAGGAAGTTTGAGACCAGGCGGCAGACGCGCAAAGGAAAGCCGCCAGGAGTGCGTATCTGTTCATGAAGTGTCCTTAATAAGAATAAGAGGAGACTGGAAGCCAAACGGCGCGGCGAGGCGACGTGTTGGAACGGTTCGACTCATGCTAACATTCTTCCCGCGTTTTTGGGGTGAAACAATACGTGGTACTTCAGGGGCACTTTCCGATGGACGTTTAGCTCTCGCTTAATTAACTACGCCGCATCTGCTCCACCAGGTATTCCGATGTCCGCAGCGAAAAAGCCAGAATCGAGATTGT
>Ga0182012_10004707_pt1 | contig 14201 bp, 8 predicted proteins | sample 612S2SmetaG_FD_120486 | JGI IMG/M metagenome (GOLD analysis project Ga0182012, IMG submission 120486) | Permafrost microbial communities from Stordalen Mire, Sweden - 612S2S metaG | ecosystem: Environmental > Terrestrial > Soil > Wetlands > Permafrost | place: Sweden: Stordalen | collected... | reverse complement strand
CTATGCGGCGCAATTGGATTCCATCATTAATGCCCGGCTGGTGAACCAGTTGCTGGCCGGCGTCAACTTCTTTCAACAAACGTTTGACGACGCCAATCACGGTCAAAATCTTCCCGCCGTCGGGTTCAACACCGGTGTCACGAATCCGGGTGACTTTGGAGCGCCCAACATTAACATTGCCGGCTTTACCAACGGTGGTGTTGGTGAAACACCTGATCTGGGAAGAACGGATACGACCGGGCACTTGACAGACAATCTTTCCTACACCCATGGCACCCACCAAATTAAACTCGGCGGTGAGTTCCGTGTGTCACGGCTTGATGTTTACTATCAACGCAACGTTCGCGGCAGCTTTACATTCAACGGTACCGCCGGACCTTGGAACAATGGCGCGCCCGTGGATGCGTTGGCCGACTTCTTAGCCGGTTACCTTGGACCGCAAGCGAGCCAAGCTTCGATCTCAACTGGACAGCCGCAGCGTGTCTACCAAGAGAATTCGATTTCCTGGTGGGCGAGCGATGCCTGGAAGGTCACCGATAAACTCACCTTCGATTACGGTGTTCGCTACGAATATAATCAACCGTTGCACGAAGAGTCCGACCGTGGAATTTCATCTTTTGACCCGGCTTTCGCTTCGGGCTTTGCGATTGAAGGTGTAAACGTCAAGCAGCTTTATCAAGCGCAGAAGACTAATTTTGCTCCGCGTCTGGGTTTTGCCTATACGCCCGTGCGCGGTGGAAAGACCGTCATTCGTGCAGGATACGGCTTCTTTTACGACGTGATTAACGGTAACTTCTTCATCGACGGCGCGGCGGGCAGCGGCGCTGCTGGTGTGTCGCGCAATCCGGTAGGAGGCACCCCTGTTTATGGCGTCACAGCAGGAACAAGTCCGGCTACGGTTGTGCAAAACGGTGTTTACATCTTTGGCTCGACTCCGACTCCTCCGTTCGGCGCCTTCGGCATCAGCCCGAGTTTGAGTTCTCCGTACACCGAGAATTTCAATGTCAACGTGCAGCGTCAGCTTTCGCACAACATGCTGCTGCAAGTGGGTTACGTCGGCAGCCAGTCTCGTAAGCTGGCCGACAAACGGGACATCAATCAACCGTTGCCCGACCCGACAGGTCTGTTATCGGAACAGCAGCGGCGTCCTTATAATACGCGCTTTCCGAACCTTGGCAGCATTACATGGTTGGAAACAGCGGCGAACTCTCAGTACAATTCGTTTCAGACGTCGCTTCGCTCTACCGGATTCCATGGTCTGCAGGGACAAATTTCGACAACGCTGGCGCATGCCCGCGATGACATGTCTTATGCGCGTTATGCCGAACCCGAAAACAGCTATTGCTTGAAGTGTGACTACGGTAATTCGGATTTCGACATGCGCAGCAATACCAGCGCCTACGCGATTTATGATGTGCCGAACTTCTTGAAATCGAAACCACGCATTGGCGGCGGCTGGCAGTTAAACGCCATCTTCGTTGTGCACACGGGTACGCCGTTCAGCGTCACGACCGGGACAAATGTGAGCAACAGTTTTGGCGGCGGCGACCGCGTGGATCTGGTTCCCGGAGGTACTCCGTTCAACAACATTCCGACGGTTACCAACGCGCCGGGCAACTATGCGAACGGCTATCAGTATTTCAATCCGGCGGCTTTCACGCTGCAACCGGCCGGCACCTATGGCACAACGGCACGCAATCAGTTTTACGGGCCCGGATTCAATGCTTTGGATTTCTCGATCATTAAGTCGACCCACATCACTGAGAAAGTTTCAGCCGAATTCCGCGTTGAGATCTTCAATCTGTTCAACCGCTTAAACCTGAGCGGTCCGGACACCAGCATCGACGATACAGGCAGCACCTTCGGCCAAATTAGCGGAACGGTGCAGGCTTACAATTCGCCCGGTATTGGTAATGGCGAGCCGCGTAACACACAGCTCGCCTTGAAATTTAAATGGTAGAGTTTTAAGTTCGACGTTGAAATGGGCCAGCGTGGAAGCACGCTGGCCCTATTTATTTGGAGCGTAGTACGTGAGTGAGATAGGGACGATTGAATTCGTTTTCCTACTGCTGTTGTTGTTTGTTATTGCTTTCGGGATACTTGCCGGAAAGCTAAAAACGCCGTACCCGATTGTGATGGTGATCGGCGGGTTGGTGCTGGGATTCGTGCCGGGCATCCCAACGATTTCGCTTGATCCTGAACTTATCTTTTTGATCGTTCTGCCGCCGCTGCTTTACTCTTCAGCGTGGACCACATCCTGGCGCGAGTTCCGTTACAACTTGATCAGCATCCTATCGTTGGCTTTTGGATTAGTGATCTTCACCGTGTTCGGGGTGGCCGTTATTGCGCCGAAAGTTTTTGAGGGATTTGATTGGCGTCTGGGTCTCGCGCTGGGAGCAGTGGTAGCGCCTACCGATGCGATTGCGGCCACTTCGATTGCGCGGCGTGTGGGATTGCCCGGGCGCATTGTGGATACGTTAGAAGGCGAAAGCATGATCAACGACGCGAGTGGACTGCTCGCGTTGCAGTTTGCCATTGCCATCGTAGTGCAAAGGCGGGTGCCTACTTTCGCTGAAGCGTCGCTCACTTTTGTTTGGCTGATTGTCGGCGGCATTGGGCTGGGCTTACTGGTTGGTTGGATTACCGATCAAATCGAGAAGCGTTTAGACGATGGCGATATTGAGATCACGTTGAGCATTCTGGTGCCCTATGCGGTTTATCTTGCCGCCGACGCTGTCAAGGCATCTGGTGTGCTGGCGGTGGTAGTTTGCGGATTGTATTTGAGCCGGAGAAGCGCGACGTTTTTTTCGCCCACGGTGCGTCTTCAAACATCGTCTGTTTGGAAGTCGTTGACGTTCGTCCTGAATGGACTGGTGTTTGTATTGATCGGCTTGCAGTTGCCTGGTATTCGCGCTTCGATTCGTGGTTACAGTCTCCGCGAGTTGATCTTGGACGGAGTCATCTTTAGCGTGCTACTGATCTTGCTGCGGTTGATTTGGGTTTTTCCGGGAGCGTGGTTCTCCTACTTTCTGAGGAAACGGGTTGCGCATCAAAAAGAAAAGAGACCACCGGTGCGGCAGATCTTCGTGGTGGGCTGGACTGGCATGCGGGGCGTGGTTTCGCTGGCAGCGGCCATTTCTCTACCGGCGACGCTGGCGGATGGGACGGCGTTTCCACAGCGAAACATCATTGTCTTTCTAACCTTTTGCGTCATTGTGGTGACACTCGTACTGCAAGGCCTGACGCTTCCGCCGCTGATTCGTTGGCTTGGTCTGGCCGCAACAGGGGAACCGGATGAAGAAGAACTGAAAGCGCGGCGCGTGGTGCTGCAAGCTGCGCTGACGTATCTAGGCGAGGCCAAGGCAAAGGACAGTGAAGATACCTTTGAGCTTTACGACGATCTGGTCAAGCACTATAACGAGCGCCTGGCCGGTATTCAGCCAGATGCCGAAGCGCATGACCGGCCTATCGAATTGAAGCTGCAAGCGCTGGGAATTGAGCGCGAAACAGCCATCCGCCTGCGCAACGAAGGGACAATCAGCGATAACGTGCTGCGGCGGATCGAGCGCGAACTCGACCTGAGCGAATCCCGACTGACTGGCGGCGAGGGTTAGCTCACGACGCGAAACGGATTTTGCGTGGCGAGTTTGGCGCGCGGCATTTCGAGTTCCGGCATGGGTGCTGCTTGGAACAACTTGCGACACGGGACGGCGAGCCAACGCGCCCAATTGCTAGCGCGGGTGACACGGGCGCTATCGGTGGAGATGCCGGTGCTGGCATACATCTGGCGATAGAGCTTTGAAACGAAGACGAAGGCCAAGCGGGCGCGCAGGTTCGGTGTGCAACGCGAGCGCTTCCAAACTTGCGAGAAGCTATAGAAGCTATCCCAAACGCCTTGCGTTCGTTCGCGCATTTCCGCCGATCCCATGGTGGGATGTGGCATGAACATCTTGGGCCGCTTATGAGCAGGAATGAGCCAGTACCGGGTGAGGGGAACGCCATCGACTGCGCCGACAGTGACGTCTTGGGCTTTTTCCCACTTTTCAAAATCGACAGTGCCGGGGAACGGCGTGAGCATGACGAACTGCGCGAAAGTGACGCCGGCCTTCTGGGCCAGCTCACGGGTGGCATCGAAAGTATCGGCACGGTCGCTGGGCAGACCGAAGATGAAGGAGCCCAGAATATGAACGCCGTGTTCGGAAAAAGTTTTCAGACGATTCACGAGGTTGTCGCCCGAGAGGTTGAAGTCTTTGAAGACGGCTTTGAGGCCTTCAGGAGTGACGGCTTCTACGCCAACCAAAGCACCACGGATATGAGCCTTCTTCATGGCATCGAGGAATTCGGTGTCTTCGGCGGCTTCCATGGTGATCTGCGTGAAGAACGTCATGTCCTTTGGCAGTTCAGAGAGGCGATCCATAAGTTCGAAACGTTCCGCTCGCATGGCTTGCAAGGTATCGACACGTGCCTGGTTCTTCTGCTTCTTGGCGAGTTCAATATCGGTGAAGGTGACCGGGTAGAAGTTATCGTCGGCCAGGGCGATGAAGCGGAAGCCGCGGCGGCGTAATTCCACGATCTCTTCAATGACGCTATCGGTGCCACGTTGCCGGGGACGTTGTCCATCGGTACGCCAAACCGAGCAGAAAGAGCAATGCTTGGCACAGCCACGAACGGTTTGTACCGAAGCCCACATATAACTATTGGCGGGCAACAAATCCCAGCGCGCTTGCTTGAAATCCTGTGGCTCAACTTTGCCGCCGTTATAAATGCGTTCGGGGGAACCGCTCACACAATCGCGAAGCACTTGGCTCCAGATAACATCGCCATCGCCTTTAACGACAACGTGCGCTCCACCCCGTTCGAAGGGTTCTTCTTCGTAGAGCGTGGGGTGGATTCCTCCAAATACAACCCAAGCGCCACGTTCGCGGCAAGCGCGGCCGATCTCATAACCTCTTAAAGCATTGCCAGTGTGAATGCCTATTCCCACCACGTCGCCTTTTTGGATACGATCCAGATTCAAATGCTCTAGCGTTTCATCGCATATTTCCGGATCGCCAAATGCATCACCTGTGGCGGCCGCCAGGACAAAAAGCCAGCGTGGAGTGATAACCGCAGTCCCAAAAGCGGTATCACTTGGATTGACAAGATGAACCTTCATTATTTGTATATAGGTGGAGGAGCCACGCCAAGTGTATCAGTAGGTACGAAAAAGTACCAAATAAGGGGGAAATTACTACTTTCCAACTTCCAGGATGGTGAAGGAACCGGGGACGAGTGGGCCGCGACGCGGACGTTGTTGACCGGGCAGGGCTTCGGGGGTGGGTCCAAACTCAGCGGCAATTAAGAGAATATGACCAGTTTTGCTGTCGATGGTCATGGTCTTAGCCGAAACCATTGTCTTGACGGTTTGTTCAACAGCGAATTCAGTCGGGCTGCTTTCTTTGATGACAGTGAGGGTGCCGTCACCTTGCGAGCTGAAGGCTTCTTTGGTGGAGGGCATGAAGCCGGCACCATCGACGCCGGTGCCGATGGGGAGAGTGGTGATGATTTTGCCGTCGGTGGCGTTCATGACGACGCTGACGGCCGGGTTCCGGCACTCGATAAAGAGAACATGGCTCTTCGCGTCGAAGGCTAAGCCGGCAGGAGTCTTGCTGCCGCCCAGATCATAGTGTGCGGTAACTTTCATCTCTTTGGCGTCGACTACGGCGATATTGTCTTTGTCTTCGATATCGACGTAGATGTGGCCCTTGCCATCGGTAGCAGCTTGTTCGGGAGCACCGCCTAAATCGATGGTGCCGAGAACCGAACCGGTTTTGGCATCGATGACGGTGGCGTTGGGAGCGGCGTGGCTCAAGATGTAGATGCGGCGATTGAAGGGATCATAGAGCATGCCATCGGGATTGCCTTGGACTTCAATCGGCTTGATGATCTTGAGAGTCTTGCTATCGAACATGGTGACGGGCTTGCTGGTGGCGAAGCCATGATGAGACTTAGCATCGACAGCAGCGCCGTGTGCGCTGATATCGGGCATCTCGCCGACTGATTGCAACGAGTCGAGATCGAAGACGGAGATGCGTTTAGTAGGGCCGGTGCGGGCGACGTATAAGCGCCGCCCTACGGAATCGGCATAGACGTAATCGAAACCGCCTTCACCGCCAACCTTGGCTGTTTTCAAAACGTGATAGGGACCATCGCTGGGCGTCTGCTGAGAGAAGCCCGAGATGCTAAAAAGCGCAAAGAAGATAATGCCGGAGAGGTAAAAGGGTTGCATATAAGAGTGATGGCTAGAACGAAAGCTTCAATGCAAAACGCAACTGCCTTTCGTTGCTGGCCGATGTTATTTGAGTATAGCCATTGAGCGACTTGACGCTGCCATCGGCATTGAAAGTGGCGGAGGAAACGGTGGCTCCGGGATTACCGAATTGAGCGGTGTTGGTGAGATTGAAAGTTTCCATGCGGAATTGCAGTTTGAAGCGTTCAGTGACCAGGAAGTTGCGGAAGATGCTGGCGTTAACGTTGAAGACGCCGGGTCCGCGGAGAATATCGCGTCCGCTGTTGCCGAAGCTTACGGTAGTAACCGGAGCAAAGGCGAGGGGATTGAAATATGATCCGCCGTTTGCGCCGATGCCATGTCCACCGATGATAGATACCGTGGGAAGGATTTGATTGGCGGTTTGCGTATTGCCGGGAGCATTTACTGAACTGCCGGATGAAGCGACGGTGAAGGGTGTTCCGCTTTCACGGCTGAGAATACCGTTCAACTGCCAGCCTCCGACAATCTTGGCTGTCAGACCTTGCGAAAGCCAGCGTTTGCCGCGACCGACAGGCAATTCATAGTTACCATAGGCTTGGAAATTGTGAGTGCGATCAAAACCTGCCAGCGCGTAGTTGCGGGCCCACATGGGAATCCATGCCCAGGTGAGGCCGGAATCATCATTGTCGCCGTAATCGAAGGCTTTGGAATAAGTATAGGTAGCGCCCACCAGGCCGGCACCCACACGTTTAGTCAGCTGAGTTTGCAGAGCGTTGTAGTTAGAGGTATTGAAAGGTGTGCTTTCGGTGATGTCGGTGGTTTGCCCGGTGATGGCGTAATAGGCGCGACCGGTGTTGCCACCACCGGGACCGGCGGCGTTGATGTTGATGTCATCGGTATGACGAATAGCATGCGTTTGTACGAAGGCGGCCTGAACGTTGAAGTCTTTAGCGATTTCGTGTTGCAGGGTGACGTTGAGAGATTGGATGTAGCCGCGATGGTAGTTGAGCGGATAGGTAGTGGTGGTGATGGTAGTGGGCAGTTGAATGGGACCGAGACCGAGAGCTGGACCGACGATGGGAGGAAGTCCGGTTGCGAGTGAGCCTGCGGCCTGATAAGAGTTTGTACCGCTGAGTGCGAGAGCGATAGTGGCCGGATAGGCATCGCGCATGGCACGGTAACTGTTAGGATCGGCGCTAAGGCCGTAGCCAAGACGAAACACCGTTTTCTCTGTGAGGCGATAAGCGATGCCCAGGCGGGGGACGAACTCGCCGTTGCCGACACTGACTCCGCAGTTGTGGGGTTGACCGGCGACGCCACCCAAACAAACCAAACCGGTTTGCGGGTTATAGATATCTGCGCCGTAGTGGTCGCGAGTGGCTAGCGGATAGGCTTCGTAGCGGATGCCGTAGTTGAACGTTAACTTGCGGTTGACCTGCCATTGATCTCGAGCATAGAAGCCATAATTGGCTTCGCGGACAGTGGCGGGGTTGATGTATTCAGTGGAGATACCCATGGACTGCGGCGCCCCGAGGAGGAAATCTCCCCACGCGTTATAAAGATTGGTAGCGGTTCCGCCGCTCAAAGACGTGATGCCGCCCGAGAAAGTGAATCCGCCACGCGGGCCGAATGATGTTTGGGGTTGGAAGTGGTTGATGGCGAAGTGTTGATACTCGCCACCGAAGCGGAACGAGTGAGAGCCTTTGGTCCAACTGAGATTGACTGCGCCGACGTATTCGTTATCACGGAACAGAAATGGGTTGGAGACATTCGAGTTGCCAAAGGACGAGAAACCAGTGACACCGAAGTTCGGATAGCCGCCATCGAGTGCATAGGAGCCGTTGGTGCCGGGAATATTCAAAACGTCGGTCCCATAGTTCTTGCCGATGTCGACGTTTTCGGCTTGGAGGCGGATGCGTGTGTAACCGAGGTTGCCATCGAGAAGAAGTGTCGGGGAGAGCGAATAGTTGCCGCCGAGGCCGACGCTCTGCACGCGGCCAGTGGCGGTACCGGGTTGGCCGCCATCAAGGGTGTTGCCTTCGGCCGCGCCTAAACCTGGAGGATCAAAGATGTGACTAGGCGAGATACTGTAGCGGCCAAAGATGGCGCTTTTGTCGTTGGGGTTGTAGTTGACCTTGGTATCGATGTTGTGGTGTGTGGAGGAGTAATCGGCGCTGCCGAAGTAGTCATTGGTGGGGGTAGCGGAGGCGGAGGCTTGGTTGGGTTCAGGCATCAATTGAATCATCTTGACGGAGGCGGAGGCGAAGCGGGTGGTGGGAATTTGATCGCCGGCGAAAACGGTGCGGCCTTTGCCGTTGGCCAATCCGGTGTTTGGGTCATAGATGTTGGTACCGGTTCCGGCGAAGAGGCCTTGGCGTAACGGATCGGTAGCAACAGTCTCAAGGGCGGATACGTTGGCGCGTTTGTCAGTGACTTCCCAATTGCCAAAGAAGAAGAGCTTGTTCTTGATGATGGGACCACCTAGATTTCCGCCGAACTGATTGACGATGTTCTTGGGATTGTTAGCGCCGTAATAAAAGTAGTTGCGTGCTTTGAGAGCGCTGATCTGATTGAACTCCCAAGCTGCACCATGGAAGGCGTTGGTGCCGGACTTGACGCTGATATTGACAGCGGAACCGCCGGCCATTCCTTGTTCGGCATCAAAGCTGGCGGTGACGACGCTGACGGTCTGAATGGCTTCGGTAGAGGGTACATACGCGACGATTTCAGGGAGCCATGGGTAAAGATCGAGTGAGCCATCAATGCGGGTGGCGTTGTTGTTATAGGAGGCGCCGTTGACATCGGTAGCCAGCGCGCCTTGGGGGTTGCCGGCTTCGGAGTGCGAAGAGGCGGGTGGACTGAAACCGGGAACGATGATGAAGATGCTTTGGAAGTTGCGGGTGGCGGGTTCGGGGAGTTCAGTGATTTGGGAGGTTTGGATTTGCACGTTGACGTCGGCGCGATCGGTTTGGAGGCCGACGACGGATGCGTCTACGGTGACGCTTTGGGTGACTCCGGCGAGTTGGAGTTGGGCGTCGGCACGCTTTTCGCTGTTCGCTTCGATGCGGAGGCCTTGCTGGACAAAAGCCCCGAACGATGCGGCCTTGATGGTGACTTTGTAAGTCCCAGGTTGTAGATCGGTAAAGAGATAGCCGCCGTGTTCGTCGGTGGTTGCATCTTTGGCGATGCCGGTGTCGACGTTGAGAGCTTCAACTTTGGCACCAGCTACGAGGGCACCGGCGGGGTCGGTGACGGAACCGGTTAAGGAGCCGTAGAGAACCTGGGCATGGGCAGTGCGGAACTGGAGAAGGGCACTTACTAAGAAAACAAGTAAAAGTGTGCGCCTTGCTATTGGCAGATAGTGCATAGAGACTCTCCTGACTTGGGATGAAAAGACCACTTGGGGATTATATAGGAACGAACGGGAGACAGGAGGTGCCGCACCGGGGGATAGGCGTTGAGTCGAGCGGGTGACTCGGGAGACACCTCCGGCTTGACAAGCGGCCTGCGATTTTAGGTTGTCAAATAACTGGGGGCCAACGCTTCGAACACCTTGCGGCGAGGAGAGATTAGCACTTGGATTCGAGGTTTAGGCGATGGTGGCAGCTGCGATTTCGGGTTCGGGGTCGGAGGAAATGTCAGCTGAAAAAACGAACCCATTTTCGGGGGAAGGGGTTTCGGGGGTGGCGGCAGCGGCGGTGGCTTTTTTCTTGGCGGCTTCTTTTTCCTGTTCCTTCGCTTCCTTTTCAAAGCGGGTTTGTTGGAGGGCTTGGAGTTCGGCCATGTCGGCTGTACGCATGTTGCGGAGGCGGCGTTCCTGAAGGGCGAGGTTATTGAGTTCTTTGCGATAGGTGCGGAAGATCTCGAGTTGGATGAGTGCGTTGCGCGTTTCGGGATTGCGTTCGTTGGGATAGAGGCCGACGAGTTCGCTTTGCCCGAGGATGTAGATGGCGGCTTCGAGTGGGGCGATGCGGAGGATACGCCATTCGGCATCGAGAATGGATTGGACGAGTTGTTTTTCTTGATTGGTGGCGGGGGCGTATTGGTCGAAGAGGCGGTCGCGGTGTTGTTCATAGAGGGGGGCATCTTCCGCGGTGAGGAGAATGGTGCGGCCCGTGAGTCCGGTTTTGACGGCGTTGAAACGGGAGATGGCTTTGCCAGCGGGGGTAGTGGGCCCCGAGCTCATTTGGGCGTTGGCACGGTTGGCGTTGAGCTGAGCTTCAGAGATGTTAGATGTGTTCGGCGCGGCGGCGGCTGGGGAAGATTGAGGACGGGAAGCGCGCTCGGCGGCGCGGCGTTGGGCACGGTTGGACATAGTGTTGAAAACTCCTTTAGAAAATGAAAAAGCCCGCCGCGAGAGGAGGACTCTCGGACGAGCTTTGTTCTGGGTAAAAAGTAGCACGGGCCCCCCCCTAAAACGAACCATCGTAAATAGATACGCGATGATTTTTGGGCGGTAAGTGATTGACAGGGTGGGAGATAAAAAAGTTGAAAATTTTTTGCTAGTGCTGTGACCGACCTTCTGAACTTGAGTATTTTACGGCGTGCGAGCAATGCGAAAGCCGATTTGGTCGCTGCGGAAGGAGGGGGCGAACCCGGTTCGAAAGGCGGAACGAACTTCAGCCAGACCGTGCATCCAGGAGCCGCCGCGGACGGCGCGCAGGTTGCAGTTACCATCTTTCCAAACATCGCCGTTGGCGGGAGCGCCTGTATAGGAGTTGTTCCAGCAGTCTTCAGTCCACTCTGATGCGTTACCGAGAACGTCGAACAAGTGGAAGTTGTTGTCGGTTCTTCCGCCGACGGGCATGGTGTGGCCGAAGGGCTGACATTCGGCGGATACGATTGCGGTGACCGCGTAATGGCATGCTTCTTCCTCTGGAGGCCAATAGCGCGGACCGGCGGTGCCGGCGCGTGCGGCGTATTCCCATTCACTCTCGCTTGGCAGGCGGAAGCCTTTGCGAGAATTCTTTGTGTTGAGCCAATCGACGTAATGTTTAGCGTCGACCCAACTGACGCAGACGACGGGATTCTTGGGAGATTGGGGGAACCCCGGCGACTTCCAATTCAATGTCTTATCCGCTTGCCAACGCCCTTTCCACACAGAGCAGGGAGTGGTGTCGGACTGAGTGTCGGGGCTATCGTCGACATAGGCTTGAAACTGTTCAACGGACACTTCGAACTTGCCCAGTTCGAAAGCCGGCACGTTGACCTCATGGACGGGACCTTCGTTGTCTTTGTGTCCGCTCTCGTTGCTGGGTGAGCCCATGGTGAAAATGCCAGCGGGGATTGATAGCATCTCCGGCTCAGTTAGGGAGGGCGGAATGACGGTGGAAACAGGCACAGATGCGGCCGCGGGCACCGTCTGAATTGTCGCTTGTATCGGTGGTTTGAGCGGAGCGCTTGGCTTGCGCTTAATGATCAAAATCGCTGCCAACAGAAGTGCGCAGAGGACGGCGGCGAGGCCCATCCATTTCGCGAGATGTTGCGTTTGTTTGGAAGGAGGCGGCGATGGAGGAACGTGAGGATGGACGAAAGCAGCGAGTGCCTGGATGAGTACTTGCACATCGGAACTCCAACGCGCGTGCGATACCTCACAGCAGTTGCGAAAGTGCAGGTCGCGGAGATCCTCCGGCAGTTGATCGGGCGCGGGCATTTTTGCGCCGTGCACGAGAACGGGAATGACAGGAATGTCACGTTTCAAAGCGGAAGCGGTTTCGAAGCGGACTAAATCCAACGGGTCATCGAGGCGCCGCTGGCCTGTGTCGTTTTTGATGTCGAGCCAAGTTTTGCCAATGACCGCTAAGAGTACGTCGCAGGAGGTGATGCTTTCGTCAATGGCTTTTCGGAAATCGCGGCCGGCCTGAATGTCGGTGACGTCCATGAAGACAGCTTCCTCTCCGAAGTGTTGGACCAAGTCGTCAAAGAGACGGCCGGCTTCTCCTTCGGAATCGTCGCGGCGGTAACTGATGAAGATGCAGCTCATGCTGAGTGTCCTTGACGCAGAGCGCGCCGGGTTTGTTACAGAGACTCTAGTTATAAAGCATACGTCAATGAGGGGAGGAAGGGGTGAAAAACCGCTACCTTGAAAAAACATTTATAACAGCAATAAACCGCTCGATCACTGTTGCGGTTCGGAACGGGGCGAGAGGGAAGGGAGAGTTCTTTTTTGATTCTCCAGCCAGCGACGTTCAGCGAGTGCGGGGCTTAAGGCTAGAGCCGCGTCATAGGCGGCTTGCGCCTCTGTGAAGCGGCCTGCTTGCCGGAGAAGATCTGCGCGCAGAGCATGATAAGGCAAAAAGTTTTGCAGGTCTTGCGCGGGAAGGGAAGCCAACTCGTCAAAGGCTGACTGAAACCCGGCCACTTCGGCTAAAGCGACGGCGCGGTTCAAGCGAACAACAACGTCATCTCGGCATGCCAGCAGCGCATCATATAAGGCAAGGATCTGAGGCCAAGGGGCAGGCTCGCTTACGTTCTTACGCCAGCACCAGGTGCCGTGAATGGCCGCCTGCAATGTTCGAGGGTTTTGTGCACCCAAAGTCCATGCACGTTTGAGATAAAGATCGGCTTGTTGTATTAATGGACGCGACCACAATGCCGGATCTTGCTGGGACAAGGGCACCATGCAACCTTGCGGGTCGAGCCGAGCAGGACGGCGTGCCTCGGTATAGCGGACCAATGCGGCCAGTGCCAGAGGGTCGGGCTCATGGGGGATCATTTCTACCAATGTGCGTGTAAGTTGAAGGACTTCGGAGGCGTAGGCGGCGTGATTGCCCGCGTTGGCCGCGTCCTCATGGGATTTGGAATACGCGATCTCTATGGTTGCCAGGACCGCTTCCAAGCGTTCGTGCCAAGCTTCGGGCCGGGGGACTTCAAAGGAAATGCCGGCGTCAGCGATTTTGCGTTTGGCGCGCACGAGGCGTTGCGCCAAGGTTGGCTCGGGCACCAGAAAGGCCTGGGCGATTTCGGCAACGGAGAGGCCACACACCAGGCGCAGTGTGAGGGCGGCTCGGGATTCGGGTGAGACTGCCGGATGGCAGCAGACAAAAATAAGGCGGAGGCGTTCGTCGGGGATGATGCGCGCATCGTCGAGCATTGCGTCTTCTTGCGTTGCTTCTGTGGGTTGCGGATCGGGTGCGAGCCGTTCGCGCGTGCGCCGACGCCGTAAAGCATCGAGGGCCTTCCGTTCGGCAGTTCGATATAACCAGCCCGCAGGGTCAAAGGGCACTCCGTGTTGCGGCCAAGCCTCGAGCGCTTTTACGCAGGCGTCGCTGAAGGCGTCTTCGGCGATATCGAGATCACGGAAGCGAGCGGCGAGCGCAGCGACGATGCGCCCGCTCGCTTCCCGCGCGACTTGATCGAGGACAGCGAGACTCACTCGAAGTTCAGGCGCCCCCTAGCAGCGGCCGGATTTCGACAGAGCCGTCCTGCAAGACGGGCAGCTTCTTCGCTATTGCAATGGCGGCGTCGAGATCGGGAACATCGATCAAGTAGTAGCCACCTAGTTGCTCTTTGGTTTCGGCGAAAGGGCCATCGTGTACGGTTTTGGTGCCCTTACTGGTGCGAATGGTAGTTGCCGCGCTGGTCGATTTTAGACCGGCTCCAGCGATTCTGGCTGATCCTAACTCTTTGTTGAAAGCCATGTGTTTGGCAACGATCTCTTGAATGGCCGGACCGTTTTTGTCTGGTCCGTAGAGGCGTTCGTCTTCATAAATCAACAACAGGTATTGCATGTAGGTCTCCTTCTAATGGGGCTTGGTGATTTCTGGCCCTTCAGCAGAGAGACGGATGAGAAAGGTGGGGATCGACATTTCGACAGGAATATTTTTGAGGCTTCGGGCGATCGATGTGATGGCGCAGCGATTCGTGCCTGCGCCATCGTATGGCGAAACTAGCTGCCGGCTTTGGCGGTGCTGGCGGAGGAGAGGGCGCTGAGGAGAGCGGCTCCGTTGGG
>Ga0182012_10004706_pt1 | contig 14202 bp, 14 predicted proteins | sample 612S2SmetaG_FD_120486 | JGI IMG/M metagenome (GOLD analysis project Ga0182012, IMG submission 120486) | Permafrost microbial communities from Stordalen Mire, Sweden - 612S2S metaG | ecosystem: Environmental > Terrestrial > Soil > Wetlands > Permafrost | place: Sweden: Stordalen | collected... | reverse complement strand
CTGTGCCAGCATTCTGCACCCCGTTGGTGATGGTCCGTGATTCGCAAACCCAGACTATCTGCCTGATTTATCAGGGCCAACGGGGGACCCAGGGCTTTTAGGTGCCGAATTAAGGGCCTGGCCGAAGGGGTGGCGACGCACGGCCTGTTCTGCTCGTTCTATAACGATACGGGCAGCCACCGCTTTTTGATGCCCGAAGCGGGCGACCGGGTGTCGAAGACAATTCTGACGCCGGTCGACCGATCCCTGAAGAAGCTTGGCACCGTGTATATCGCAGCCTATTCCCCACAAGCCCGCGGCCGTTCGGAGTGTGTGTTCCTGACCTTGCAGGTCCGTTTGCCGAAAGACCTGAAATTGGTCGGGATCAGCACGCTTGAAGCAGTTAACGTCTGGCTGCGCGAGACTTATATGGCGGCGTACAACGCGCGATTTGCGATTGCTGCCGAGCAGAAGGGGGCGGCGTTCGTGGCCGACGCAATGGAGGCATGGTGCGAAATCCTGTGCATTCAGGAAGACCGGACGGTGGGAAACGACAACACGGTGAAGTGTCAGCGTCTGAGCCTGCAACTGCCGACCAGCCGTTTGCGACCACACTTCGTTAAAGCGTCGGTGCGGGTGCATAAGTATCCGGATGGCCAATTGGTGGTGTTTTGGGGGCCACTACCCGACGACAATTACGATGAGCGGTGCGCTTCAACCGAAGCATTTGCTTCTCCTGCGGGTCTGACCGGGTTGGTGTCCTCCGACGATCGGAGGGGCCGGTGACAGGCAGACACATCAACGACCAGCAGATGAGGCTTTACATGCGACTACGCACCGACCACACCCAGATCACGGCCTCGGCCACAGCCGGACTGTCGGTTGCCACCGGCACGCGGACCGAGGGCGGTCCACGCGTTCCGAGCGCCAAAAAGCAACGGCGAGCCTATCGTACCCGTCCCGATGCTGCAAGCCGCCTCCGGCCTGCGTCCGATCAGCCTGTTCGATGAACTGGCGCGGCGCCATCCCGATCGTATCGGGCCGTCGTTCCGGCGCACGTTGGAGCGGCGCGTGGCCGAATGGAAAGCCCTGCATGGCGCTGACCAGGACGTGATGTTCCGCCAGATCCAGCAGCCCGGCCGGATGGGGCTGTCCGATTTCACCGACGTGAGCGATCTCGGCATCATCGTCGGCGGCCAGCCTCTCGAGCACCGGCTGTATCATTTCGCGCTGGCCTGCTCCGGCTTCGAACACGTCGAGATCGTGCTCGGCGGCGAAAGCTACCCGGCCCTGGCAAGCGGCCTGGAGAATGCACTGCGCCAGCTCGGCGGCGCGCCGCGGGAGCACCGCAGCGACAGCCTCTCGGCGGCATTTCGCAACCTGGCCAAGCCGGACGCCGACGATCTGACCCGGCGTTTCGAAGCGCTCGTCACCCACTTCGGTATGGTGCCAAGCCGCAACAACCGCGGTGTTGCACACGAGAACGGTGCCATCGAGAGCCGCCACGGCCACGTCAGGAAGCGCCTCGCTCAGGCGCTGCTGCTGCGCGGTTCCGCCCGCTTCGATGACCTCGATGCCTATCGGGCCTTCGCCGCCGATGTGGTCGGCCAGCACAATCGACGCCACGCGGCCATGATCGATGCCGAACGCGCCGTGCTGAAGCCGCTTTCCACGCAGCCGGCGATGACGTGGGACGAGAGGACGGTCCGCGTGACCAGCGCGTCCGGCTTCATGTGCCGCCACGTCTTTTACACCGTGTCAAGCCGCCTGGTCGGCCATCGCCATCGCCTGCGCATCCACGACGACCGGATCGAAGCGTATCTCGGCGGCAGCTTCCTGCTGAGCTTGCCGCGCGGACGCAGACCCAAGGGGGCCGGCGCCGTTCACGTCGTCGATTACCACCACGTGATCGCCGCGTTGCAGGCCAAACCGGGCGCTTTGGCCAATCTGGCCTATCGTGACGCGCTGTGGCCGCGCACCGCTTACCGGCGGGCTTGGGAAGCCCTATCCGCCGACGGTCCCGTCCGCGATGCCGCGCGCACCATGGTGGGCCTGCTGGCGCTTGCGCACGATCGTGGCGTGGAAGCCGACCTCGCGGCCGCGATCGATGAGGTGCTCGACGCCGGTGAACGGCTTGACCTTGCCGTGATGCTGCGCCGGTTCACCCCCAAGGCGACGGCGGCGCCCGAGGTCTCGGTCATTCTGCCGCCCTTGGCGGCCTATGACCGGTTGATCGCCATCGCCGGCGCGGAGTGCTCGCCATGAGCGCCACCGTCGACACCGCCCAATTGCCGGCCATGCTCACACAGCTCCGGCTGCCCACGATCGCCCGCCTCTGGCCCGCCATCACGCAGACCGCCGATCGCGAGAGCTGGCCGGCAGCCAGGACCCTGGCCGCGCTGTTCGAGCACGAGATCGCCGAACGGGCGCAGCGACGCACCGTGCGGGATTGGCTGGAGGCCAGGCTGCCGGTGGGAAAGACGATCGACCGTTTCGACTTCGCCGCGGTTCCCTCGGTCAGCAAGGCGCGCGTCATGGCACTGGCCGAAGGCGACGCCTGGCTGGCGAAGGGCACCAATATCCTGCTGTTCGGACCGCCCGGCGTGGGCAAATCGCATCTCGGCGCAGCCCTCGGCCATGCCATGGTCGACGCCGGCTACCGCGTGCTGTTCACCCGCACGACCGATCTCGTCCAGCATCTTCAGGCCGCCCGTCAGGATCTCAAACTGGCGACTGCGATCGAGAAACTCGACAAATACCATCTTCTGGTCCTCGACGATCTGTCCTACGTCCAGAAGAGCCAGGCCGAAACCAGCGTCATTTTCGAACTGATCTCCGCCCGCTACGAGCGGCGGTCCTTGCTGATCACCGCCAATCAGCCGTTCGGCGCCTGGGACGCGATCTTCCCCGATCCCGCCATGACCGTCGCCGCGATCGACCGCCTGGTGCATCACTCTATCATCCTGGAGATGAACACCGACAGCTACCGGCGCAAATCCGCCGAAACAAAACGGCCGGGTCCATGAACGTCAACACCAGGTGTATCGTGACGTCACGATTGGGAGTGGACCATGCCGCGTAAATCAATCGGCGACAGGGCGATGACCGACGCCGAACGCCAGGCCCGCTGCCGCGCCGCGCGCAGCTCGGGAAAGCCCGCAACCCGCACACGTCGCCCGGCCGACCATCGCAGCCGCGCACAGCGCTGGCGCGACGCGGTCGTGGTCCCTCCGTGCCAATGACGCCAAGCGTCAAGGCTTCCAGTTCTAGCCGGCTCAGCGCAGACAGGTCGGGCGGGGTGCTCACACACAGGTTAAATCCGAAATTGGCGCCGGTGCGAATCCGGAAAATCGTGTTGGCTGTCGATCATCCGCACAGTGTGACATTTCCGACTCACCATGGTGAGGCGCTTGCTTTGTGCCAACCCGCTTCGGATTGGACTAGCCGCTCGACTGGTGGGCGGTCTGCGGTTCCAGAACCGACCCACGATGTCGATGCCGGGCCCGCGATTTTGGGGGGCGTCGATTTGAACTCAACCTTATCCGCGAGCAGCGGCATCTTCAGCCGCTCGATCGATACGCCGTACGGCATCACAACGATAAGTTTGCACGCCTTGGCCACGGCGATGATCCCTGAAAGTCCCATTGCATATTGTCTGAACGCGGCTTCACACTAACGCCTCCCCAAAGCTTCCGAACCAAGGCGCCGCGACACAGCGGCAACGCAACGTTCGAAGACGTCGAGCGCATCGAACGCGTGGTCCTTGCCGTCATCCGGCAGCACCATGGGATGGCCGCCGCCGGCCAGCACCGCGCCGGGAATCATCAGGTTGTCGGGCAGTCCGAACCCCTCGACGACAATATCCGGCTGCGGATCCGGCAGCGCCTCGACCTGCATGCGGCTGCGTTGGGCGAAGGGTGTCGCGGCATTGGAATAAGCGAAGATCGGCCGGCCGCGGCCGAGGAACCAGCCAAGTTCGACCAAGGTGCCGCTATCGGCCGAGGCGCCCCGAAACGGGGTCAGGTTGGCGATCATGATGTCGCAGGCCTGCATCATCGCGACGTCCTTGCGAAAGATCGCGAACGCGAATGCCTCGTCTGACATGCCAGAGGAGCGCTCGATATCCTCGTTCAACGGGGTACGGCCGACGATGCCATAACGCGCACAGATGGCGATTTTTCGCTGCGCGTGCTCGCGCGGATGCGGCAGGAAGACGTCCGGGCCGGCCAGGTAAGCTTGCAAGACCATGGCTAATCGCGCGCCACCGCGGTTGCGGCATCAAGCCGGTTGCGCAGGGCGATCGCCTGCAGCGGCGCGCCAAAACAGGGCCGCTCGATATAGCATCCGGCACCGCGTACGGTGCGCAGGTCGCCGTCGGTCCACACCAGCTTGCCTTGGCTGATGGTATGGCGGGCAAGACCGGTGACCTGCATGCCCTCGTAGATGTTGAAATCGACGTTCTGGTGGTGCGTTTTGACCGAGATGGTCCGGCTTGCCTGAGCATCCCAGACAACCAGGTCGGCATCGGCACCGAACTGCACCGAACCCTTGCGCGGATACAGGTTGAAAATCTGCGCCGTGTTGGTCGCGGTAATGCGCACGAACTCGTTGGGGGTGAGCCGCCCGGTGCCGACACCGTGGTGCCACAGCACGCTCATGCGATCTTCAATGCCGCCGGTGCCGTTGGGGATGCGGGTGAAGTCGTTGCGTCCGGCCGCCTTCTGCGGCGCACAGAAGCAGCAATGATCGGTGGCGGTCGTCTGCAGCTGGCCGGATACGAGACCCGCCCAGAGCGCTGCCTGGTGATGTTTCGCGCGGAATGGCGGGCTCATGACATAGGCCGCCGCGGTGGCCCAGTCCTTGGTGCGGTAGACGTCCTCGTCGATCAGCAGATGCTGCGCCAGCACCTCGCCGTAAACACGTTGACCCGTGGCACGCGCCCGGGCGATCGCCTCGGTGGCCTCCGCGGTTGACACATGCACGATATAGATTGGTGCGCCGAGCAAACGAGCGATGGCGATGACGCGGTTGGCGGCCTCGCCTTCGACGTCGGGGGGGCGGGACAGCGCGTGGCCTTCGGGCCCGGTGATGCCGGATGCCAGCAGCTTCTGCTGCAGATGCGCGACCGCCTCGCCGTTTTCCGCGTGTATGTTGCAGATCGCGCCGAGTTCCAGCGCGCGGCCGATGCTGTGCAGCAGCACGCCGTCATCGACCATCAGCGCGCCCTTGTAGGCCATGAAGTGCTTGAAGCTGTTCACCCCATGCTCGCGGGTCAGGATGCCCATCTCCTCGGCCACCTGGTCCGACCACCAGGTCACGGCGACATGAAAGCCGTAATCGGCGGCGGCTTTTTCGGCCTTGCCGCGCCATGCGTGCCAGGCCTCGACCAGCGACGTGCCCGGCGCGGGGATGACGAAGTCGATGATGCTGGTCGTGCCGCCGGCGACGCCGGCCGAGGTGCCGGTGAAGAAATCCTCACTGGCTGTCGTGCCCATGAAGGGCAGTTCCATGTGCGTGTGCGGATCGATGCCGCCTGGCATGACCAGCATGCCGCCGGCATCGACGACGTCCGCCCCCGCCGGGACCTCCAGGTCGGGCCCGACCGCGACGATAACGCCATCCCGGCACAACACATCAGCGCGCACGCTGTGTTCGGCGGTGACCACCGTGCCGCCACGGACCAACAGTGTCATGCGCATCTCCTCTCAGTCATGTTTCCGGTGTCCGAACGCCGCTGCCGTTCAGGACCAGGGCCACCACGGTTTCCGTCGCCGCAGCGAATTCGGCATCATCGATTGCGACTTTGCCCAAGACCGCACGAATCTGCACGTCGAAATCGGCGTAGGTCTGGGTCATCGCCCAGATCGCGAACAGCAGGTGGAAGGGATCAACGGGATCCATCAGCCCGCGCGCGCTCCAGCCCGCGATGACCGCTGCGAGTGCCTCCACCTGGCGGCGCAGTTCGATGCCGAGGTACAGCATGATATGCGGCGCGCCGCGCAGCAATTCGCCGGCGAAGATGCGGGAGGCGTCGGGGCGGAGGCGCGAATGCGCCATCTTGGCCCTGACATAGCCCGCCAGTCCCTCGGCGGGATGGCGTTCGGGGCTGATCCAGGTGGCGGCATCCGCCAGCCACAGGGCCAGGATGCGTTCCAGCACCGCGCGATAGAGGCCGTCCTTGGTGCGGAAATAATAGTGCAGGTTTGCCCGCGGCAGGCCGGTCGCGGCGGCGAGCTGGGCCATGGTGGCGCCCTCGAACCCGTATTGCGCAAACACTTTCTCGGTTGCCGCGAGGATATGCTCCATGCTGGCCTGGCGAATGGAGGCAATTCCTGTATCCATTTTATGCAATCCCGCATGCTCGGCGCTGGTATGCGTGTACTTTGGACAAAGCTGCCCAATTGGTCAAGAAACCCGTTGACAGGGTCTCGCGCGATGCCCTTAGCTTCGATATCAGGCGGCGACCCGACCAGGAGGCAGGACCTTGACCGAAATTGGCGACATCGCCGCGGGTCGGCTGGACACGGCTCAGCTTGCCGCTCATTTCGCCGATGCCCATCCGCCGCCGTCGCCCGCGCAAGCGGTGGTGGAAGCCAACCGCTGCTATTTCTGCTTCGACGCGCCCTGCGTCGAAGCCTGCCCGACCGGAATCGACATCCCCGCCTTCATTCGCAAGATCGCGACCGGCAACCTCCTCGGCTCCGCACAGACCATCCTGACGGCCAACATCCTGGGCGGCAGTTGCGCCCGCGTCTGCCCGACCGAGGAACTGTGTGAGCGGGCCTGCGTCCACACCGCCCAGGAAGGCAAACCGATCCAGATCGGCGCGCTGCAGAGGCACGCCACCGACTGGCTGATGGACCGTGGCATCGCCCCCTTCACGCGCGCCGAACCGACCGGACGGCGGGTCGCGGTTGTGGGGGCCGGACCGGCGGGCCTCGCCTGCGCGCATGGCTTGGCGCTGCATGGCCACGACGTCACGATCTTCGAGGCGAAACCGAAGCCCGGCGGCCTGAACGAATACGGCATCGCGGCCTACAAGGTCGCCGACGACTACGCGCAACGCGAGATCGGCTTCATCCTGGCGATCGGCGGCATCACGATCGAGTACGGCAAGGCGCTGGGGTGCGACATCACGCTGGACGCGTTGCGACAGGATTTCGACGCGGTGTTCCTGGGGATCGGCCAGGCTGGTGTCAGGGCGCTGGGCCTTGAAAACGAGACGATGGCGGGCCTGCGCGACGCCATCGATTTCATCGCCGAACTGCGCCAGGCGCCGAAGGATCGGGTGGCGGTCGGGCGCCGTGTCGTGGTGATCGGCGGCGGCAATACCGCGATCGACGCGGCGACTCAGGCACGCCGCCTGGGCGCCGAAGACGTCACCATCGTCTATCGCCGCGGTCCCGAACAGATGACCGCCACAGACGATGAGCAGGCCTGGGCCCAGACCAACAATGTGCGCATCTGCCATTGGGCCGCGCCGGTCCGCCTGATCTCCGGGGTCGCCCCGGGCACGCAGCACGCGACCGTCACCAGTGTCGAGTTTGCCCGCACGACAATCGATGCCGCGGGCCGGCTGATCCTGACCGATGCGCGCTTCGTGCTGGCGGCGGATATGGTGTTGAAGGCGATCGGCCAACATTTCCGGCCCGATCCCCTCGGCGCCATGCTGGCGCTGCAAGACGGGCGCATCGCGGTGGACGACGACCGCCGGACCTCGCTGCCTGATGTCTATGCCGGCGGTGACTGCGTGCCGGGTCCCGACCTGACGGTCGTCGCCGTCCAGGACGGCAAACGCGCCGCCGCCGCCATTCATCGTCAGTTCGGCGGCTGAACCCGGGATCCTGGAGACGCGTGATGGCCGATCTCAGAACCAGCTTCGCCGGGATTGCCGCCCCCAACCCGTTCTGGCTGGCCTCCGCCCCACCCACGGACAAGGCCTACAACGTCGCCAGAGCGTTCCGGGCCGGTTGGGGCGGGGTCGTGTGGAAGACCCTCGGCGAGGATCCACCGATCGTCAATGTCAGCAGCCGCTACGGCGGCATCAGCTATAACGGCACCCGGATCGCCGGCTTCAGCAATATCGAACTGATCACCGACCGCCCGCTGCAGGTGAACCTCGACGAGATCAAGCAGGTCAAGCGCGACTGGCCGGATCGCGCGGTGCTGGTCAGCCTGATGGTGCCCTGCACCGAGGAAAGCTGGCAACGCATCCTGGCGCAGGTGGAGGACACCGGCTGCGACGGGGTGGAGCTGAATTTCGGCTGCCCGCACGGCATGTCGGAACGCAACATGGGATCGGCGGTCGGCCAGGTGCCGGAGTACGTCGAAATGGTCACCCGCTGGTGCAAGCAGCACACGCGCATGCCGGTGATCGTCAAGCTGACGCCGAATGTCACCGATATCCTCGCACCCGCAGCGGCGGCACAGCGTGGCGGTGCCGACGGGGTGTCGCTGATCAACACGGTGCAGTCGATCACCGGCGTGGACCTCGACCTGATGGCGCCCGAACCGGTGGTGGACGGGCTCGGCACGCATGGCGGCTATTGCGGGCCGGCGGTGAAGCCGATTGCCTTGCGCATGGTCGCCGATATCGCACGCGCCCTGCCGGGACTGCCGGTTTCGGGGATCGGCGGCATCTCGACCTGGCGGGATGCGGCTGAATTCATTGCCCTGGGCGCCGGCAACGTCCAGGTCTGTACGGCGGCGATGCATCACGGGTTCAAGATCGTCGAGGACATGATCGACGGCCTGGCGAACTGGATGGACGGCAAGGCCTATCGGACGATCGACCAGGTGCGCGGGCGGGCGGTCCGCAACTACGTCCACTGGAACGACCTCAATTTGAACTACAAGACGATCGCTCGGATCGACCAGAGCCTCTGCATCAAGTGCGGCCTGTGCCATATCGGCTGCGAGGACACCTCCCACCAGGCGATCGCCGCGCTGCGCATCGACGGCACGCGACGCTATGAGGTGATCGAGGCGGAATGCGTCGGCTGCAATCTGTGCTATCTGGCTTGCCCAGTGGATGGCTGCATCACCATGGTGCGCCAGGAAACCGGGGACGCGGCGATGACCTGGGAGCAACACCCGAACAATCCGCTGCGCAAGGAGCAAGCGGCATGAGCGCACCCGCCGGCAACATCGCGATCGACGGCGACCGGATGTGGGCCACGATCATGGAGACCGCTCAGATCGGCGGCACGCCGAAGGGCGGGATCTGCCGGCTGACCCTGACCGACCCCGACCGCCAGGTGCGCGACTGGTTCCGCGCCGCGTGCGAGGCCGCCGGGTGTTCGGTCGCCATCGACGACATGGGCAATATCTTCGCCCGCCGCCCCGGCCGCGACCCCACCCTGCCGCCGATCGCGATCGGCAGCCACCTCGACACCCAGCCGACCGGCGGCAAGTATGACGGCATCATCGGCGTGCTGGCGGGGCTGGAGGTCCTGCGCAGCCTGAACGATCAGGGCTACGAGACGAATGCGCCGATCGAGGTCATCGACTGGACCAACGAAGAAGGCTCCCGCTTTGCGCCGGCGATGCTGTCGTCCGGCGTTTTCGCCGGCGTGTTCGATACCGGCTATGCCTATGCGCGCGAGGACCGCGAGGGTAAGCAGTTTGGCACCGAACTGAGCCGAATCGGTTACAAGGGCGATAGTCCCTGCGGGTCCCACCGGCTGGGCGCGCATTTCGAGCTGCATATCGAGCAGGGCCCGATCCTGGAGGCGGAGGCAAAGACCATCGGCGTCGTCACCGGCGTGCAGGGCATGCGCTGGTACGAGGTGACCGTGACCGGCAGCGAAAGCCATGCCGGCTCCACACCGATGAAGCTGCGGCGCGACGCGCTGGTTGGTGCCAGCCACATGGTCGCCGCGGTGAACCGCATCGGCTGGGACCACGCGCCCGATGCGGTCGCCACTGTCGGTTTGCTCGAGAGCCGGCCGAACAGCCGCAATGTCGTGCCGGGATCGGTGTTCTTCACCATCGACCTGCGCCACCCCAGCGATGACGTCGTCGCGGCGATGGAAGCCGACACGCGGCGCCGGCTGACGCACATCGCCGCGGAGTACGGATTGGACATCGCCATCGAGCGCGTCTGGGATTCACCCGCCGTCCGTTTCGACCCGGATTGCATCGCCGCCGTCCAACGAGCCGCCGAGGCGGCTGGATATGCCAGTCGGGAAATCGTTTCGGGGGCTGGGCACGATTCGGCCTATATCGCGCGCGTCGCGCCCACGACGATGGTGTTCGTCCCCTGCGAAAAGGGTCTGAGCCACAACGAGGCAGAGCACGCCGAGAAACGCGACGTCGTCGCCGGCGCCAATGTATTGCTGCGCGCGGTGCTCGATATGGATGAGCGTCTGGCCGAACGCGCGGGCCGTGCCGCCTGAGGCGCCGATCCCGGTGTTCGTGGATGCCCCGATCCGCGAATCCGTGATCCAGGCGCGCGGCCTCGGCCTGACCTTCGCGACGGACGGGCATCGGACCGTTGCGCTGACCGACGTGGACCTGTCGATCCGCAAGGGCGAGTTCGTATCGCTGATCGGCCCCTCCGGTTGCGGCAAGACGACCTTGCTGCGGCTGATCGCGGATCTGCAGCAGGCCAGCACCGGCACCTTGCTGGTGAACGGCACCACCCCGGCCGAGGCCCGCCGGCAGCGAGCCTATGGCTACGTGTTCCAGGCGCCGGCGCTGTATCCCTGGCGCAGCCTCGAACGCAACGTCATGCTGCCGCTGGAGGTCATGGGGCTGCCGCTGGCCGAACGCAAACGGCGCGCGGCGCGGGTCCTGGACCTTGTGGGGCTGGCGGATTTCCGCAAACGGTTCCCCTGGCAGTTATCCGGCGGCATGCAGCAGCGCGCCTCGATCGCTCGCGCCCTGAGCTTCGAGCCGAACCTGCTGCTGATGGATGAACCCTTCGGTGCGCTGGACGAAATCACCCGCGATGGCCTGACCCTGCATCTGCACCAATTGTGGCGCCGCACCGGACTGACCGCGGTGTTCGTCACCCATTCGGTGCTGGAGGCGGTGTTTCTGTCCACCCGCATCGTCGTGATGTCGTCGCGCCCCGGCCGCGTGGTCGCGGTCATCGACAGCGACCTGCCCGCCGAACGCGATCTGGACGTGCGTGAAACGTCGCGGTTCCTCGCGGTTGCGCACGCCGTGCGGGCCGCGCTGCGGGAGGGGCATGGCGATGCGTGACCGCCTGTCCCGAGCCCTGCCGTTGCTGTGCGTGCTGGCGATCCTGATCGCGGTGTGGTTCGCCGGCTCCGTGGCGATGAACTGGGACCAGGCCCAGGATTTGGCCGACGAGGATGCAACCTGGTCCGATATCGCGCAGGCGACTCTCGCGCTCGACCGGCCGCTGCTGCCGACGCCGGATCAGGTCGCCAGCGAGATGATCCGCAGCATGTTCGGCTATCCGCCGACCTCCCCGCGCAGCCTGGTGTTCCACGCCGGTGTGACGGCGTGGGCAGCGATCGTCGGTTTCGGGATTGCGCTGCTGGCGGGCATGGCACTGGCGATCGGGATCGTTCATGTGCGCACCCTGGACAGAGCGCTGATGCCCTGGCTGATCGCCAGCCAGGCGGTGCCGGTGTTGGCGATCGCGCCCATGGTTGTTGTTGTACTCGGCAATGTCGGGCTGACAGGCGTGCTGCCCAAAGCCTTGATCGCCGGCTGGCTGAGTTTCTTTCCGGTCACGACTGGCCTGGTCAAGGGGCTGCGATCGTCGGATCCGATGCAGCGCGACCTGATGCGGACTTACAGTGCGACGGAGGCGCAAGTATTCGTCAAGCTGCGCTGGCCGGCGGCGATGAGTTTCCTGTTCCCGTCGATGAAGGTTGCGGCGCCGCTGGCGCTGGTGGGTGCCATCGTCGCGGAATTGCCGACCGGCGCGCAGGCTGGCCTGGGGGCGCGTTTGCTGACCGGTTCGTATTACGGACAGACGCCGCAAATCTGGGCCGCTTTGTTCATGGCGGCGTTCCTCGCGATGCTGGCGGTGGCCTTGGTGGACCTGACGCAGGCCTTGGCGGCGTACGCGCGCGGTGGCCGGCTATGACAACCTTGCTGTTGCTTGGGTCGCTGCTGACCGGCGGGGTGGTTCTGGCTCTGCTGGCCCGCAACGACCGGCCGGCGTTTCGCATCGCGACACCGATCGTGTTCGGATTGCTGGTGTTGTGGCTTTGGCAGATCGTCTGCACCGGCTACGAGGTGCCGCTTGTGCTGTTGCCGCCGCCCGCGACAATCGCAGCGGCCGTCGTGAACCATCTGCCGACCCTCGCGGCGGATTTCCGGCAAACCTTTCTGCGCGCGGTCATTCCGGGTTGGGCGATCGGCAGTAGCGCCGGATTGCTGGCGGCGATCGCACTGGACGCCTCGCCCTTCCTCCGGCGCGGTGTGCTGCCGCTGGGCAGTCTGGTCAGCGCGATGCCGATCGTCGGGATCGCGCCGATCATGGTGATGTGGTTCGGCTTCGACTGGCAGTCGAAAGCCGCTGTCGTCGTCGTGATGACCTTCTTCCCGATGCTGATCAATGCCGCGGCGGGGCTCGGCCAGACCGGCGCGATGGAAGGCGATCTGATGAGCACCTACGCCGCCGGATACGGGCAGACGCTGCTGAAATTGCGCCTGCCGTTCGCGCTGCCCTTCGTGTTCAACGCGCTGAAGCTGAACGCCACGCTGGCTTTGATCGGCGCCATCGTGGCGGAGTTCTTCGGCACACCGATCGTCGGCATGGGCTTTCGCATCTCCACCCAGGCCGCGCGGCTCAACCTTGATGTGGTCTGGGCCGAGATCGTGATGGCGGCACTGGCCGGATCGATCAGCTTCGCGTTGCTCGCACTGCTGGAACGCGTGGTGACGTTCTGGCATCCATCGTATCACTGAACTGAAAGGGCAGGCTACCATGCACAGAATAATCCTTGCCGCCGCACTGATCCTTGGCATGTCTGGATTGGCTCGCGCGTCCGATCCGCTGACGTTGCAATTGAAATGGGTGGCGCAGGCGCAGTTCGCCGGATACTACGTCGCGGCCGCCAAGGGCTACTACAAGGCGGCTGGGCTGGACGTGACGATCAAGCCGGGCGGGCCCGACGTCAATCCATCGCAGGTGATCGCCGGCGGTGGTGCCGATGTTGTGGTGGACTGGATGCCTTCGGCGCTCGCGGCGCGTGAGAAGGGCGTGCCGCTGGTCAACATCGCGCAGGTGTTCCAGCATTCCGGAATGGAACTGAGCTGCCGCAAGGACAGCGGCATCCGCACCCCCGCCGACTTCAAGGGCAAGACGCTGGGCGTTTGGTTCTCGGGGAACGAGTATCCGTTTCTGGCCTGGATGAGCAAGCTGGGCCTGAAGACCGATGGCGGGCCCGCCGGCGTGACGGTGCTGAAGCAGGGGTTCAACGTCGATCCGCTGCTGCAGAAGCAGGCAGCCTGCATCTCGACCATGACCTACAACGAATACTGGCAGTTGATCGAGGCCGGCATGAAGCCCGATCAGCTTATTGTGTTCAAGTACGAGGACGAAAAAGTCGCCACCTTGGAAGATGGCCTCTACGCAACCGAGGCGTCGTTGCACGATCCCTTGAAGGCGGAGCGGCTGGCGCGCTTCGTCAAGGCGTCGATCCAGGGCTGGCAATACGCGGTCGAGCATCAGGACGAGGCGGTGAAGATCGTGCTGGAGAACGATACGGCCGGCGCGCAGACGCCGGCGCATCAGAAACGCATGATGTCGGAGATCGCCAAGCTGCTGTTGCCGGCACCGCACGGCATGGGATATCTGGAGGAAGCCGCCTATACCCGCACCGTGCAGGAGCTGATGTCCGGGATGTCCGATCCGGTGATTACGCGCAAGCCGGAGGGTGCCTGGACGCACGGCTTCTTTGGGGTTGCGGTTGCGGCGGTTGAGGCGGAGGAAGAGAGGCGTGTCCACGGTGTCGCGCATGGTGTTGCCGGTGATGGCGATGTCCTCGATGAATGCGCCGTCGGAGCTTTCGAGGGAGATGCCCTTTGAGCCTTCAATCACATTGCCCGTAATGGTGATGTTGCGGAAACCGCCGTTGGACTCGGTGCCACACTTGATGCGGCCCTGGCGCGGCACCGGGGCGTCGTCGGCGAACTTCTTCCAGGCGCCGGAAACGACACTGCCCAGCTCGTAGGTGCCGGTGACGTAGTTGTTGGCGATGGTGACGTTCTCAGTGGGGCGGGCATAGCCAAGGG
>Ga0182012_10004703_pt1 | contig 14206 bp, 12 predicted proteins | sample 612S2SmetaG_FD_120486 | JGI IMG/M metagenome (GOLD analysis project Ga0182012, IMG submission 120486) | Permafrost microbial communities from Stordalen Mire, Sweden - 612S2S metaG | ecosystem: Environmental > Terrestrial > Soil > Wetlands > Permafrost | place: Sweden: Stordalen | collected... | reverse complement strand
ATCGGGACGCCATGTTGAAGCGTTGCGGCACTACAAAGATGTTGAGCGAATATTTCGCGATCAATTGGACCTGGAGCCACCGGAAGAAAGCCGTCGGCTGATCAAGTCTTTGAATTTAACGCCGGATGCGTACCGCCAGGTTACATTGAAACGCAGCAGGCGTGGAACGCGAACGGTTGCCGGCGCAACCTCCTCCGGTGTTGCTCGCCGAATAAACTCGCCTACACCCTTGTACTCATTTCCGCATCCTGTGACTGCCTTTTTTGGTCGCGAGCGAGAAGTCGCCGATATTGAAAACGTTTTGCTCAAAGGAGCTCGCGTACGTCCTGGTTCCGGGCACCCATCCACACTGCGATTGATAACACTAGTCGGTCCGGGTGGAAGCGGTAAAACCCGTACCGCGCTCGAGGTTGCAGGTAGACTTGCCAACGCGTACAATGGCGCTATATGGCTCGTTTATCTTGGCGGATTGTCGGAGCCAAAGCAGATTCCGGAAGCGGTGCTGGATGCAATGAAACTGAGCCGTGCTTTAGAGGGCGAATGGTACGCTCCAATACGTCACCACTTAAACAACTTGCCGGCCCTGCTCGTTCTTGATAACTATGAGCACCTGGCCGAAGAGGGTTCCACGTATATTGAAGATCTTCTTGAGGGGTGTCCGGGGCTTGTCTGCCTTACGACTTCTCGTTTACGCTTGAATTTGCAGGGAGAGCGGGTAATCAATATTGCGCCTCTCCCTATTCCTTCCCCAGTGAATCCTGATAAGCGTCTGCCATTAGACGAACTCTGTGAATGCCCCAGCATACAACTGTTTATTGACAGAGCCCAGGCTGCGCGCGCCGACTTCCAGATAACTGAAGCCAATGCCGTCGATGTAGCCGAGTTGTGTCGCCACCTTGAGGGAATACCGCTGGCTCTTGAGCTGGCAGCTTCCTGGGCGCAGGTCCTTACTCCACATCAGATGCTCGATCGGACGCGTGAGCACTTGCGGTTGGAAGTATCTGCCCGAAAGAGTGGCACCGGGCGTCACCGCTCCCTCCGTGCTGCGGTTGAGTGGAGTTATCGCCTTCTCTCGCCCGAGCTCCAGCTCCTGTTTCGCCGGCTATCGGTTTTTCGAGGTGGGTGGAATGCGATGAGCGCGCTTGCCATGTGCAGCTTAAACGACTCTGTAACCGAAGCAGGCGAATACACCGAGCAATCGATGCTGGGCGCCTTGACATCTCTCGCTGAAGCTAGCCTGGTAACTACTGAAGAGGTCGGGCTGTTGCGGGGCCCGGAGATCCGGTTCGGCATGCTCGAGACACTCCGTGAATTCGGCGCCGAACTGCTTTCGAAGGAGGAGCGCGACGTCTTATGTGCCGGACATGCCCTGCATTTCCTGAACCAGGTTGAGGAGTACTCTTCCGACGTACACCAAAAGTTCCGTGATTACCTGGACCCAGACCTGGACAATCTGCGCGCAGCATTGCACTGGAGCGCCTCAACGCCAGGGCAGGGAGACGTGGCGCTGCGACTTGCTACAGCCATGTTCGGATTATGGGTCTACTGGGGCCACTTTGCCGAGGCGCTAGAATGGATGGAACGCTTGTTAAGATTTGCGGAACCAGGCAGCGAACAGCTCGCAGATGCGCTGAACACGGCCGGTAATATCTGCTTCTACATGCAAAACGGTGCGGCCAGTCTGGCATATCAAGAGCGGCACATCGAGGTTCGACGCGCAATTGGAGACGAGCTCGGGGTCGCCAAGGCTCTATCCAACATGGGCAATGCGCTCGTTACCATTGGAAGGTTCCAGGAGGCTCTTCCGCTACACAAAGAGAGCGTCGCCATTTTTCGGCGCTACATGGCAATCGATATTACGGCATTGGAGCAGCAAAGTGCAGATTTTATTCGGAAGGACCGAGCCACAAGATACCTTCCTGCCGCGCTTCTCAACCTTGCAGACAGTCTGGAGGGGGTGGGAGACACGCAAGGAGGGCGAGAGCGTTTGTGGGAATCGCTGCAAGAATACGCAAAACTGGGTTCCGGCAACGGCGTTGCCAGGTGTTACATGGCGCTTGGAGAGCAGGCTCGACGCCTGGGAAATCTGGAGGCTGCGCTTGAATTGTTTGAACAGGCCATAGCAGCGTGCCCCTTAAGCGCACAGCGGGAAGTGACGCCAATCGTTGCGCTGTTGGCAGATATAAAGGAGGCCATCGCCTTACGGGTCTCCAACTCCAGCGACTAGACAGCAATCGAACATGCTCCGGCGGTCAATTGCCTGTATAGTGGAAAAAAGCCCTGCACATTTTTTGTGTGCAGGGCTTTTTTACGGTTTCTGTTATGGTGCTGTTATGGTGCGTTGTTACAATGGTGAAGTCTACCTTATCGAGTTCAGCGCTATACCCATCGGATCGAGATGGATTGCATGGCTTGAGAAAACCTAACACAGAACAGCATCGCGACACGAAAGGGCATCACACACCATGAAATTTATGCTCCCAACCTCACTTCAGGGCCGTCTTCTGACCGGCCTGGCCGCTCTACTGATAGCAGGCATCGGCACAGCTGCGCAGGCACAAAGTGCCTCCTACTCCGTAACGGGCTGGGACTATGAGCAGCAGCCCGGTCTGTATACGCTGGGTTACACTTTTACACCGACCGTAAATGTGGCTGTGGCTGCCCTTGGCGAATGGGTGCCCGGTAGCGGCGCCCCGTTCAATGCAGCGTCCTCCCTTGCAGTTCCCGGCACTCCCGGAACGATCAACTATGCCGAGCAGGTAGGGATATTCGACAGTGTTGGCAACTTAATCCTAACCACGACCTTAACCGATGCAACCGCCACACTGACTAGCAACTTGCTTGCTTCCGGTAGTGAATTCCAGTACGCGGACATCACTGGCATTTACAGCCTGGCAGACAGAACGCTCATAGCGGGTCAGAGCTATACGATGGCGGGTACGTCGTACAACTCCTATTCAACCAACGCGACGGGCGGAGTTACCGGCAACCCGTTAATCAACATTACATCAGACGGACTAGCAAATTCTGGAGACACGCTTAGTGGCGGCAGTCCGTTGGCGCCGGCATCCGACTTTTCTTACAACATGTACAGCGTAAATTTTGAGGTTAGCACAAACGCAAATACGAGCTCAACTCCCGAACCTGGCAGCATGGCCATGTTGACCGGAATAGCTATCGCCGGCAGCGCTTTGATCCGACGAAGCACTTCACGCAAACGGCGTATTTAGCCCTGCTAATCGGAGTTTCTCGCATCGCAGATGCACCGTCGTCTGCCGTTTAGGCGTGGTAATCACGGACCAATCCCATTCTCTGTGTTTGATCTCTTGCGCATTGTGTCGAACGCACAGTGGGAAGAAGAGGAGAGAATGGGGTTGGTTTTTCCGGTTTTCGTTATTTTCTCGATTGGCGGCGGCAACTAGACCGCCATGACGCAAGCTTGCACCGTTAACTTTGGGCCGCGCGGTGGCGCGCAGGGAGCCATTGAAGAAGCGGATCATTGCTTATGTGGTCCTTGTTTAATTCTTTCGAGCTTGGGATTTGCGTATTTATTGCCGGGGACTCGAGTGGCACAGGGAAGTATAACAAACAGACCACCTGCTGCCAAATTGACGGCGGGCGGTCTTGTGTTGGTACCTGTCAGAGCAACTTTGTTGTTACAGTAGCGCTTTTCAGGCCCAGTATATCACGCTAATTGGAGTCTTTATTCAGGCGCGGTCTGTCTCAACCTGTAGCCGTATCTGCCTCAAAATAGTGGCGCACCGTTCGCACTCCTGCTCCGATCCGGAGTAGGCGATGGCGCGGGACGAGGCATGCGCCTCCAGCATAATGGCTATGCAGCGCTGAATATCGTAGCCGGTAGCCTTCTGCAACTGGGTCGCCACCTCATCCATATCATGGTAATCGTCGTTATACAGAATTACAATATAAGGACCATCTAGATTTGACTTTTCTTGATCTGACCAGCGCGGTAGCGCCAGTTCGCTCAGATCCAATTCCATCGTAATTGTGTCGGCTGGCACTTCCTGGCTCCTTCCATCAAAGCTGTTGAGAGAATCACGGTCAGATATAATGACTATATCGATCATTATACCGCCGGTTATTATACAGGAGTCCGCTATTGCCATTTCCAGGCCGTCAATTGCAGGAGTCCGGCTCCGACGTGGCCCTTAGAAGTAGATCTGCAGATACTTCGGGCATCGTAGAGACGGCTCTGAGCAACTCCTCGTTGCCTGCCGGCGGCGCGCTTGCGGCGCGCAAGAGTTGTGTTGCTGCCTGCGTTTGCCTATCTCGTTCCAACAATATCGGCAAGAGCTCCACCGCTGCCAGTTTAATCTGTTGTGTCGGCGTGTTGTTAATGAGGTTCTGCACAGGTTCGATTGCCCGTCCATCTCCTATCACCTCGAGCGCGTGCAGTATCTCGAACACGGGCATTTTGAACGCATAGGGCATCGCGTTGCAGAGCGACGGTACCGTCTGGGATGGGAGAGTACCGTAGTGTTCCGGTCGTAAATTTGCTGCAATGGCAACAAAAGCCGGCGCGGCACTGTTGCGCAGCTCCTCCTGTTGCATTGCATCCGCGACTACTCCGAGAGATGAGGGATCTCCAAGCTTACCCAGAATTTCAATTATCTGGCGCGTTCTGGCGCGGCGATTGATGTCGCGATACATCACCCTTGCCCCAAAACAGAAAACTGCCGTCAACACCAGGTTACTCAGCAGATTGAACGGCGAAAGGTCGAGAACAAAACAGACGCCGCCCATTACAACGAAACAGACCACCAGCCGGAATAGAATACGTATAGTGGCAGCTACAGGTTGGTTATAGGAGACACAGGTCTTTAGTAGCCAACCCAAAGTGGTAGCGAGGTGCCGACGCTGGGACTCCGACCAGCCCGGGTGCGCGAGGATCCAGGCAGCGACCGCCCGCTCTTTACGCCGAAAGAGCCTTTTATCGCTGAACGCCTGCAGGATAGGCTCAAAGTTCTCAATAAGATCCTGTGAGCCACTTTGGATTAACTCCGCGTGGTGCCGCACGGCGGACCGTGCCGGGAGGGTACCTATTGCCAGCCTGATCTTATCTTGATCAATAGCCATTGTTTGCTACCTCGCTATAGTATTTCGGCTTCGCATTCAATGTACCTCGCGATAACACGTGAGTCTCTCCTGAAGGTGTTGACGTGGTGAGCGTTGAACATCGGTTCATCCTCCCGTTATACGTTAATGCAGACAAGAGTCGCGAGAATCCAGCAGCAGAAAGGGTCCACCCATGCAAAACGATGCCACGTCGGTTGAAGCGTATCTGAACAGCCTGCCGGATGACCGAAGAGCGGCGATATCGATGGTGCGAGATACGATACTTCGAAACCTACCGGAAGGTTATAAGGAGGGCATGCAGTATGGGATGATCGGGTACTACGTGCCGCATTCGCGCTTTCCGGCGGGGTACCATTGCGATCCGAAGCAGCCGCTCAACTACCTTTCGCTCGGTTCACAGAAGAACTATATGTCTCTCTATCTAATGAACGTCTACGGTGATACACAGACTCGCGAATGGTTTGAAAACGCATATAGAGCGAGCGGCAAGAAGCTCGACATGGGCAAAGCGTGCGTCCGATTTAAGACGCTGGAGGATCTTCCTCTGGAGGTGATTGGCGAGGTTGTGGCTCGCACTCCAGTCGATGTCTATCTAAACGCCTATCTGGCCGTGTTGGCCGAGATGAAGAGTCGCAAAAAGAGATAGTGCGGAGTGCAATACATGCGCGGCAGGTCTCCGGTCGCGATCCGTTACCGCCATGATATTGTATGGGGTTGTCCTTCGGCCCCAATGATAGATTGGCGATTCTGTTTAATGCGGATTCGGAGAGTGACCATGCGACTATCGATCCTCCGGCCGGAGGTGGGTGAAGGAGTGGTACAGGCGTTTCGCAGAGTCGGGCCTGCCGAAACGGAGCAACGCTACCGGCTGCGTGGGCTCGACCCAGCCGGCAGCTATAAACTGACCGACCTTGATAGAGGCTCTCTTGGAGTTGCGAGCGGCAAGGTACTGATGGATCAGGGGTTAGTGGTGCCGATAGGATCCCGACCCGGCTCCGCAGTAATCCTGATACACGGGAGCAAGACCAAGCCCGGCAGGAGCTGAACGGGATCGTTCACTCCTAGCCGGACCGGACGGGCAACAAGCAGGTAATTCTAGATGGCCTTGCCACAGTGTGGGCAGAAGCTCCATCCTGTCGTCTCGGCAGGGCGCTTGGCGCCATCAAACGGGCAGAATTTCCAGTCATCCATAAACACTCTGCCGCAGGTTGGGCACTTCGGCGCCGTGTGCTTCTTGATGATGGTCACCTGCTCTTTGCAGTGGGGGCAGGTAAAGGTAGAGCGCTCTTCTGCGGTGGAGAAGTTGTACTGGTAGAAGCGCGGAAGCGCCTGATTATCAAAAACGTATGGCAACGCGCCCTGCGGCAGAACATAGCCTGGTACCGTTGTTGATTTTTGCACAGGCGGGGCCGGTGGCGTTGTCTGCTTATCTGGCGTAACCGCGCCCTGCTGATTTGTGGCTCCTTTGGCCTTTGCCGGGTTCACCGTGCGGTCTATCCATTGGCTGGCAGTGGGCGACACGTTCCAATAGCCATAGTTGTTGGAGTTGGCGTTGCCGTTTATGTCCGGAAAGCGCCATCGCACCAGCGGGCCGCTCGCGCGCTTGATAAAGTGGTAGTAGACCCGCGTCTCTGCAGTGTGTTTGCCGTTGGCATCCGTTGTTGTTGTGTTGGTATTCGCGGTGCAGCCTATGCCGGTCGATTCAATCAGAGCGTTGATCGCGGTGGTAAGCGTGATATTGTCTGCCCGAAGCGTAACACGGATCTTATCGGAGACATCCGGATCGACCTCATATTTTAGATCAGCCTTGCCAAATATATGCTTGATAGCTTCTCGGATCGTTAGGTTTCGCACGTCGACGCCAACGCGAATATCGGCTCCGGCAGCTACCCCAACACTGACGGTATCGAGATAGTTCGGGATATACTGCATTGAATTTGCACGGTACTGATCATATCGGCCGAGCGCCTGGGCGGAATTAGCGGCGTCTGTCGCGTTTGTACCCGAAAGCCGACTCGGATCCAGCGTAGTGGTCGTTTCGGATTGCGTCGCTACGGTTACCGGCTTCTCCACTTTCGGAGTCGGCGGAGGAACTGTTCCGGTCTGTCCCTGCGCTATCACGGCGCTGAGTACCGCGAGAAGTATCGTAGCAACCAGAGGGTTCAGTCTCTGTTTCAGCATGTTATGTTTCCTTTCTATCGGTTCGGAGTTGTGTTGATGTTCTACCTGCCAAACGGACTACGGCCCGTCGGCATTCGGAATCTCTATCTTCGCTACCGCTGTCTGCAACGGAATAAGTGCAATAGCAGCCTGCGTTGGACCACCGGCATCTGAAGGAGCGCCACTAACCATCGAAACGGCGAGGCCGATCTCATTGGTTTGTATAACCGAGGTACTCCACATTGGAGCTCTGTTCGTTTTGCGCCTGCTCTGCAAAGCAACAATGCGGGGCCGCACATGACGCACCTGCACGCGAGATACTGTTGTCGATGCGTGATTCGGGTGAGGATCTCCTGTCGCGTTGCGATCTGCGATCTTCTTCCTATCCTGAGTGGTGGGAGGTGGCGCAGGGCCGCGAACTACCATTTCCCAATGCTCAAATGGAGCCGCCTTTTCGGGCTTAACCGGAGCGCGATGCTTTGGCCCAGAGATAGAGTTAGAGAGCATCACCACCAGGAGGGACACCACAACGATGCTGAGTGCGCCTGCTCTGAGTGCGCCTGCGGCGATGCGTTGAGCTGTCGCAGCACGACACCTCGATTGCGTTGCCAGCGAACGTGCGACCCAATCCACCGATGAGGATGCAGTTCCCTCGTCCTCGCTGAAAGCGGCATTGTGAAGCTGCTGTTCGACCTCGGCTATCGTCCGCCTGGAGCTACTGTTCTTCATATCTGTACACCTTTTGCGCATTGCTGAGGCGCCTCTTCGATTTCACGATCTATATCTGAGAGTGAGAACTGGAGCCGCTTCATACCCGTCTGAATCCTGCTCCGGATGGTACTTTCGGAGCAGTTTTGAATTCGTGCGATCTCTGCTATAGAGAACTGTTCCAGGTAGTGCAGCCATACTGCTACACTCTGAACGCGCGGCAGCGCGGCTACGGCGAGCCGAACGCGCCGCGTAGATTCTCTTCTGGCTGCGGCATCGGGCGTCGCATCCGGATCTCCAGCCGATTCGTCCTCATCGGCGAGACTTACCGTTCGCCTCCGCCACCAGGACCGGCGAAAGTCGTACGCGGTATTTACTGCGATGCTGGATATCCAGGCTTCGAAAGCGGCTTCATGCCGGCATGTGTGGATGGCACACCAGGCCCTCACGATGGCATCCTGAGCCAAATCTTCAGCTTCGGATGGCGATGTGAGTGAGACCGCGATGCGCCAAACACGCCTCTGGTACCGCTCGCAGAGCATGGCAAAGGCATCCCTGTCGCCTTTTTTGGCCATCTGTACGAGTTCGGCATCCTCACAGAGCATAGCGCGTTCGATCCTCCAACACCAGAGACGAAACAGAGTACGAAAACCGCGAACTATTTTTGAGCAACCGCAAATGATCGGTATACGCTCACTTCTTGCAGCTTGCAATTAAGTGGTGTATGGGATATATTGGCGCAAACAGCCGGCCGGGTAGAGATGCCGTAACTCTCTCGCCACTGCACAGTGAAAGTGTGAACTCAAAGTGAACAGGTATATCAAATTGAAGCTAGCCCCCATAATCGCTCTTGTGTGTGCCGTATCCGGCGCAGGAGCGCAGGCTCCGGCCGGATCTAGTGCCCAGCCTCTTCGTGTTCCTACGCTTCAGCGTTTGGAGAGAGGTTACCTGCAACGCGTGCGAGACGATGTAGCGGGACTGGTGAAACTACGCGTGTCTATTGCGGAAGCGGGACCGCTGCACGACTGGCATTGCGTACTTCACTGCCACTGCTACCAGTCTCACGATAGCAGGGGGTTGATCGCCGACATTGCCGCTGCTGCAAAATCGGATGGTATCGATTGCATCTTCATGTCCGACCATCCACGAGATACCTATGATGTGGTGGCGAAGGGTCCGCACGATGTTGTGGATGGTGTTTTGTTTGTGCCCGGAAGCGAAGCGGATGGCTTTCTGGTATACCCGGGCGATTACCGACTGCCGAAGCTCGCTGTGGGCGAGCAGCCGCTGATCGACGAGGTAAAGCAGTCTGCCGGAATGATCTTTATCGCCCACCCCGAAGAGCATACCGATTGGAAGCTTCACGACCTTACCGGCATGGAGATCTACAACACGCATGCGGATTTCAAGGATGAGACGGCGCTGATGGCAGCGCTTCAGCCGAAGAACAGCGCCGGCTTTGGACAGCTGCTGAAGTTGTTGAACAGCATGAAGGAGTTTCCCCGGGAGGCTTTCGCCGCGATTTTCGATCCCCAGCCGGATAACCTGGCGCATTACGATCTGATGTCGAAGACGCACACACTCGCGGCGATTGCCGGCAACGATTCGCATCAGAACGTCGGGTTCGTGGTGAAGGGAACCGCCGATGGCAAGTACCAGCTGGAGGATGCGCTGGGGGAGAAGATTGCGCTGCTCGATCCGGAAAAGACTCCGATCCTCAAACTGGTTTTCGGCGAGCCTGTCGCCGGCCACGAACTGTTTCGGCGGCAACTCGACGCGTATGCGGTGAGCCTCGGTTATGTCAGCACGCATATCCTGGCGCCCCAACGCACCGAGGCGTCGCTACGAAAATCGCTGGCGGAAGGCAGAACCTACGTTGCGTTCGACTGGATCGCGGATCCTCGCGGAACGAGCTTTACACTTTCCGGTGCGGATCTGCCTTCTCCCCTGACATTGGGCGATACGGAGACCTACAAGCCGGGACTGGCCCTCAAATATAGGACGCCGTTGCCGGCTCATACCAGGTTGATGTGTGATGGCAAAGAGGTTGCAACTACCACAACTGATAGCCTCGAGTATACGGTGACCGGCCCAGGGATCTACCGTGTGGAGTCCTCCCTTGTTGTAGCCGGAGAGACACGCGCCTGGATCTACACCGGTGCGATACGCATTGTGCCGTGATGAGTTTTTGCTTTGATAGTGGTTGGACGGATGTATTGGGTGTTATACTATCAAGCTTTGCGTTACGCCGGAAAGCCACCAGTACAGTCAATTACCAAACTACCTAATTACCTTCATCCTGATGTCTCGCGGGGCCTCTCCCGGGTGCTCATGCTTGCCGGGAAAGGGATAACCGCGTAATCAGGCAGTTATTCACTACCCGATTACCCGGTTACTTAATTACCGCGTTTCTATGCTCTGAGGTACTCGACCAGTTCGGTATGGCCCCAGTGGTTGGCATGTCCAGCGGCGTTGCCGCCGTACAGATCATCGGTCAGGTTGCGGTCCGCGCCATGCGCAAGCAGGAATTTGACTGTCTCCAGCCTGCCGCTTTGCGCTGCGACGTGAATCGCTGCAATGCCCTGTCCATGGCCAGGCCCTCCGAAAGTCGCCTTCAAGTTGACTTCGGCTCCGTGATCCAGTAACCACTGCATCGTTTCGATGTCTCCTGAGCTGAAGACGGCCCAGATGAGCGGTGTACCCCGGTAGGGGTCTGCATTGACGTTGGCACCGCGCTCCACCAGAAACGCCATCGCTTCGATACGCCGGTTGCGAGCTGCGTAGGTCAGCGCCTCATCCATTATCTCCTGCCGCGAATCGGTCGGCTGCCACACGGGAAAACCGGAGTGTGGACGGTAGAAATCGCGGTGAGCGCCCGCCTCCGTCGTGGGTTCACCCTGCACGTTGAAGAGAGATTTCAGAAGCTCCCTATCTCCCGTGCCCGCCGCGGCTCTCAGGTTGTTGGGAGCGAGAGAGCGGGCGGCAAGAAGGTCAGCGGCCTCCCGATGCCCCCAGAAGAGCGCCATAACGAGCGGCGTTCCGCCATCGCCATGCGCAGATATCTCCGGGTTCGCTCCGGCATCCAGCAGAATTTCGACCAGCTCCGGTAGATTGGCGTAGGCTGCCTGATGAAGGGGAGTGGCTCCACGCACATTCGGCACGTTAGGATCTGCACCGGAGGCCAGTAGCAGCTGCGCGCCGGGAGTAAATTTGCAACCTGCCGCCAGATTCAACAGGCTGTTGCCGTTGGTACCCCGCGCTCTTACCAGTGTACCATCCGCCAGCAGAACTCGCCGCAATACCTCCAGATCTCGTGCCTCGATCGCTTTGAACGCCAGCATGAATGGCTCGATGGTCTGACCCTGTTCCAGAGCGCTCAGATGTCGCTTGAATCGCGCCCAGCTCGTAAAGCCATGCTCGCGGGCCGTTACGGTACGCGCATCGTCCAGTGTGAACGGCAGGGCAAGGATGGCCTCATCGGAGAGTTCGGATAGCTCCGGCGTCTGATCCCGTATCTGCCCGGCAGCAAGGCCCAATCGCGATGCGTGTTGGCTCAACAGTCCCCCTGCTCTGCCATCAAAGTAGCGGATGTCTGCCTGGAACGGCCGCATTCTGCCTGAGGAGTGACCCTGTATCGACTCAACATAGGATTTGAGCTTCGGCCAGGAGGGGAAACCCAGCTCTCGCGCGAGGACCAGCTGCGCATCTGCCAGGCGTGCCGTTGCAGGTCTCGGGCCGGCTGAGGCCTGTTCCGGATGCTGCTTGAATCTCACGGCTGACGTGGGATCGCCGGCGGCAAACCGCTTTAGAAGCGTTTTTGCCTGGTTGCGGAGGTTTTCGAGGCTGGGATTCGCGGGCAGTGCGGCAACCTCAACGGGTTGGACGGAGCCGGATTCGGAACTAGATGCATTTGTCGATGACATAGATCGACATCCTCCTTTCGTGGGTACCTGTTGTCCGCTGGTTTCAGGTGGAAAGAAGGTGAATTATCACAGGCGCAAGCATCTGCGTTCAGGTGGGCTTTGCCCTCTCCGCGGACCGGTTGCGCCCTGCGCGCATCGCAGATATTATACCCACTCCTCAATTATTGTTATACCGGGCTGGACTCATTTTCATTGCTATCGGCGCATCAGTTCCTCAACCTCGTCCAGATCGATCGGGACGTCCCCGGTAAGAATCTCCACGCCGGTTTCTGTGACGACAATGGTATCTTCGACCCGAATGTAGAGGCGCTCCTCCGGTATCCACATCTGTGGGTCGATGGAGATCACCAGCCCGGGCTGAAGAGGTGAGTTGAAGTAGCTGCCCACATCGTGTACCGCCATGCCGACCGGATGCGAGAGATGCCCTCGGAACGTCAATGTCTTTCTGGCGGCCTCGGCGTAGAGCGGGCTGGAAAAGGTGGTGCTCTCCACTATTGGGCGCATCTCCTCGGCTGCCTCCGCCAGCAGATCCAGAGGCAATACCCCCGGGCGTATCCGCTTTAGCACCGCCTTGTGGTAGGCGACAATAAAGCCATATAGCTCCCGCTGAACCGGGCTGTAGATCCCGTTAACGGGCCATATGCGCCCGATATCATTGGTATAGTTGCAGACATCCGGTGCGTAGTCCATAAGGACGAGTTCGCCATCCTTCAACTCACTATCGATCCGGTTATAGTGACCGTGCCAGATGTTTTCACCGCAGGCGATGATGGCGCAATAACCCTCCCGGCGCACGCCATTTTTGCGCCAGAGGTTATCGGCGATGGCGCATAATTCGTATTCTCGCAATCCCTGCCGCGTCGCGCTAATCGAATCCTTTACGGCCTGCGCGGTCAACTTGCCGGTCCAGCGCATCACCTCAATCTCACGTTTGCTCTTAATGAGTCGCATGGAATCGAGCGTCGGACTGAGGTCTGAAATCTCTGTCTCTGTGCCGAGGGCAATCGAACGCAAAGCACCTATGAACCGATCCGTGCGGGAGACTTCACCATCCCATGGGTCTTTGGCTACTGTTCGAGCATAATACTGCAGCCCGTCGCGGCTTTCAACGCGCCCTTCCGGCGGGCAGAACGGTGTGTATAGCCTGTTAGCGCCGGCCAGCAGATCCCCCAAAGTCTCGATTCCCTGTACCGCATCCAGGCCGGTCTGCACGATCAGTTCATCCGCATCCTCCGCGGTTAAGTACTCGCTTTCGCCCCGCTCCGGTGTGTGCGGCAGGCAGAGAATGGCCCTGCGCGCGGTGCCATCGAGAACCAGGTAGGCCTGAGGAATCTCCACGCCGCAGAGATAGAAGATTTCGTTGGTCTGCCTGAAAATCTCGAAGCCCTTTACGGGACCCGCTCCCTGCAGTACGGCTTTGGATCCGGCTCCAATGGCATCGTATATCGCGGCCCGGCGAGCTGCAAACTCCTCCGGAGCAAACCAGTAGGCGACGTCGGTTATATGGGGCTGTCTGGAAACAGAGTACATAGAATTCACCTTCTCAATTCAAGGATAATCGTCCGATCAATGCTAATTACTATAGAAGATTTTCAGCCCGATTCTGCAACTGCCTGTTTCACCGTAACTACAACGCCGCGTGCTGTGATGGACGAAACCGTGGCAGGTTATTTCAATACAATGAGGAGCCCGAATATGTCGCATATGGGGTGGACTACTCCTGCGGCTCGGTTACGTTGCCCGTCACCAGCGCTCGGATCTGGTTGCGGCAGGCCTCTAGCGCCTGCCTTACCTCTCGGATGGTATCGACGCTATCGACACCATTGAGAACGCTCCATACGGTATCTCCCAGGTATCCCAGCTCATCGGCAACAAACCGCACTTCGGCGCGCCCGGGGCTGGTCGCCGGTGCAAACTGCCTCCAGAATGCTGCCACCTCTTCGGCATGGGCATTCAGCTCCTGCAGTCCCTCATCCGTTAACTCAAATACCCGCTTGCCGTTTACCTCCGAAGATCGAACCAGTCCCAGATCCTCGAGCATCTGCAGCGTCGGATAGACCACTCCCGGACTGGGAGCATATCGACCATCGGCCCGGGTCTCAAGCGATTTGATGACCTCATAGCCGTGCATGGGGGCATTTCGAAGCGCGTCCAGAAGCAGGTATCGCGACTCCCCGCGGCGTGCGCGGCCTCTACGTTCGCCATGGTGATGTCTGCCGCCTCGGCCCGGTCCGCCATGCCTCGAATCCGGTCCGGGCTGATTCTCAGGCTCACCATGTGGTGACGGATGATGACCGCGACGGTGTCCCGGGTAGTGT
>Ga0182012_10004699_pt1 | contig 14210 bp, 10 predicted proteins | sample 612S2SmetaG_FD_120486 | JGI IMG/M metagenome (GOLD analysis project Ga0182012, IMG submission 120486) | Permafrost microbial communities from Stordalen Mire, Sweden - 612S2S metaG | ecosystem: Environmental > Terrestrial > Soil > Wetlands > Permafrost | place: Sweden: Stordalen | collected... | reverse complement strand
GTAGATCTCGTGATCTCCCCAGTAGGTGTTGAAATCGCCGGCCACGATCACGGGTTTTTCGGTCTTGCGCACGAGATCATACAGGTATCGCAGCTGGTACTGGCGATGCCGGAACTTGAGGGACAGATGCACCAGAAAAATGGCGATGTCATCGAGTTCGAGCTCGATGATCAGGCGCTTGATGCCGGTGTCGAAGTAATGAAATCGTTCACCGCGCACGCGAGGCGCGGCAAGAAAAGCGTTCGCCTGTTTGCGAACGATGGGGACCATCTGGTTCACCGAGGACTGGCCATACTTGCACTCGAAGGTCGAGTAGTGGCCGAGCGACCGGGCGATGTAGTCCGCCTGGTTCACCATGCCGGTGCGGATCGATCCCGTATCCACTTCGATGAGCCCGACCACGTCCGGGTCCTGACCTTTGATGAAGTCGGTGATTCGCGACAGAACCTGCCGGCTGGACCGCAGGTATCCGGCCCCCGGCAACGGAAGATGAAAGGCGGGGCCCGTTCCAGTGGCATAACGGATGTTATATATGATCAAACGCACGTCCCGCATTCTATCGACGCCTAAAGCTTCGCGCTTGCCCATCGTCGCGATAGACTAAGCTCATGTCGACCCGCGTGAACCCGATCCGCCTGTTCGTCACCCATTCCTGGGACGAAAACGACGATTACTCGCGCGTGTTCGAATATCTCGAAGCCCCTGGTACTTTTTACTATCACAACACCAGCCTGCCGCACGGCAAACGCCCGGTCGACAAGGAAAGCGAGCGCGAAGAGCTGCGTCGTCAGATCGCTCCCTGCGAAGTGGTCATCGTGGTGCCCGCGGCTTTTCGAGCCGCCCCCGAGCTGGTCCTGTTCCAGATGAATTTCGCGAAGGCCGCTGATCGCCCGATCGTGGCGATGGAGAATTTCGGATCCACGGCGCCGCTTCCGAAGGCCATCGGCGATCTGGCCGATGAGGTGAGCGCGTGGAATGAGCGCAGCTTGATCGATGCGCTGAAGCGTCAGGCCCGCCACCAGGAGTCGACGCGCTGGGACACGATCGAATTCAAGCTCGACTGACGGTCGAGCCGAGACCGCGCCAATCCGCAGCCTAGTTGGTGGCGATGAGTGAGTTTACGTCGAAGTCCGCGGGCGCGCAGTCGACGCTGCGCAGCTGCACCACGGCCGCCGATGAACGTTGGGCGGGAGCAGAGTCGGACGCGCGCGGGAGCAGGCCAAATATCTCGACGATGAGCGCCGCGCAGTCATCGGCTTCCTGATTGGACATTTTCCGGACGGAGGCGGTTACCGCATCCTCCCCGCGCAGGGGTGTGACGCCGGCAAGGTTGCGCATCACCTGATCGAAGGAGCCGCGCGCCTCGGCCGGCAGCTGGTCTTCGAGAATCGCGCTCAAATGGCGGCGGTAGGCGGTTATCAGCCGCTGCTTGATCGGTGTGGAGCGAACCAGCTCCAGAGTCGCAGAGTGCAAGCTATCCCACGCACTGACCATGTTTACTCCGCCGCGAATTCAGCAACTTAAAGTGATTTCGAGGATATGTAATCCCTCGGAATCTTGTTAAATCAATACTCTGCGGTTGGAATATACAAGACAATCGACAAAACGCAACGCGGACTTTGTCAAGGTTTTGACGTTTCCTTTGCGAGCCAAACGGCATCTTGGCGACGGGCAGAATGGCCGGGAATGGCGCGGTTTCTAGAAATTACTTGGCGAAAACGTTGTAACAAATTGAATGGAAAGAGCCTTTAGTCCGCGGCTCCAGAATTACGCCTGAGCGACCCGTTCGACCGGCAATGAATTCGGGTCCTCCGAATGCGTGGCGCCGATCATCACGTAGACCGCGGGCACCACGAACAGGGTGAATAACGTGCCGATCCCGAGGCCGGTGGAAATGACGAGGCCGATCGCGAACCGCGAGGCACCGCCTGCGCCCTGCGCGAACACCAGCGGGATCACCCCGAGCACCATGGCGGCCGTGGTCATCAGGATGGGCCGCAAGCGGACGCCGGCTGCGGCGATGATCGCGTCGCGCTTGGACTTGCCGCTTTCCTGCTGCTCTTTCGCAACTTCGACGATGAGGATGCCGTGCTTGCTGATGAGCCCGATCAATGTGACGAGGCCCACCTGGGTGTAGATGTTGAGCGAGGCCCCGTGCACGCCGAGAGCGATGAAGATCAGCGCCCCCGCGATCGACAGCGGAACCGAGATCATGATCACCAGCGGGTCGCGGAAACTCTCGTAGAGCGCGGCGAGCGTCAGGAAGGCGATGATGATGGCGAAACCGAAGGTGCCGATGACGCCGCCCGACTCCTGCTCGAACTGCCGCGACGGTCCCGCGTAGTCGACGGTGTAACCGCTCGGCAGCGTGCGAGCCGCGAGATTCTTGAGGTAATTGAGCGCATCGGCCTGCGAGACGCCCGGCGAGGCGACGCCGGACAGCGTGGCGGAATTCAGCTGCTGAAAATGGTTCAGGGTTTCGGGAACGGTCTCGGTGCGGATGTGGGCGATGGTCGAGAGCGGTACCGGAACATTCCCGACGTTGGCGATGGGATAATCGAGCAGCTGGCTCACGTTCAGCCGGGAGGTGCGCTGCACCTGCGGGATGACCTTGTAGGAGCGCGTCTGCATGCTGAAGTAATTGACATAGCCGCCGCCCAGGAGGCTTCCGAGCGACTGGCCGACCTGGGTCATGTTCAGGCCGATTTGCGCCGCCTTGTCGCGGTCGATCTCGATCACCGATTGCGGCAGATCGTACTTCAAGTCCGTGTCGATGAAAATGAACATGCCGCTCTTCTGCGCCTGGGTGAGAAAATCCCGCGAGACCTCGTTCAGGCGCAACGCGGGCTCGGTGGTCTTGATCACGAACTGCACCGGCAAACCCTGTGAGCCGGGCAGCGGCGGAAACTGGAACATCACGATCTTTTGGCCGGCAATCGCGCTGAGTTTCTGCTGCAGATCGTTCTGAATATCGGTCGAGCTCTTGCGCTTCGAGAGCGGGCCAAGAATCAAGCCGTCGAAGGATTGTCCGGGCGCCTCGATCTGGAAGACTTGGTCGACGCCCTGCTCGTTCTTGAAGATCTCGTACGCCTGATGGGCATAAAGGAGCTTGCGCTGCAGCGTGGCATCGGGCGCCGAGGTGGGCTGGCCGCCGACGAACCCCTGATCCTCGTTCGGGGCGAGCTCGCTCTTTGCGCTGCGGTAGAGCAATGCGATGCTCACCAGAATCAGCACCACGAGCACCGCGGTCACGGGAGTGTACTTGAGGCTGCGCTCGAGCTTGTGCTGGTACCAACTGCGCAGGCGCTCGAAGCGGGCGTCGATGAATTCGACCACGCGGGTCTCCCAGCCGGTGTCGCCGGGGCGGTGCGGCTTCAGGAGCCTCGAGCACATCATCGGCGAGAGCGTGAGCGCGATCACCGCCGACACGGTCACGGCGCCGGCGAGGGTGAACACGAACTCGGTGAACAGCGCGCCCGTCAGGCCGCCCTGGAAGCCGATGGGAACGTAAACGGCGAGCAGCACCACGGTCATGGCGATGATGGCAGTGCCAAGCTCGCGTGCGGCTGTCATGGCGGCCGCGAGAGGCGCCATGCCCTCCTCGAGGTGCCGGTTGACGTTCTCCACCACGATGATGGCATCGTCCACGACCAGGCCGATGGCGAGCACCAGCGCGAGCAGCGTCAGCAGATTGATCGAGAAATGCAGCGCCAGCATGATGCCGAGCGTTCCGACCAGGGACAAGGGAATGGCGATGACCGGAATCAGTACCGAGCGGGGCGACCCGAGAAAGGCGAAAATCACCATCATCACGATGATCAACGCCTCGACCAGCGTCACGGCCACCTCGTGGATCGACGCGTTCACGAAGTCGGTCGAGTCGTACATCACCCTGCCTTCCAGTCCCCGGGGCAGCTGCGCCACGATGCCGGGCAGCGCGTCGCGAACCGACTTGATCACGCTCAACAGGTTGGCAGAGGGGGCGATCTGGATGCCGATGAACACGGCGGTCCGGCCGTTGCGCGCCACACTTGCCTCGTAGCTGTCCGCGCCGAGCACGACCTGCGCCACGTCGCGCAGGCGCACATTGGCGCCGTTCACCGACTTCACCACCAGGTTGCGGAAGTCCTCGAGTGAATGCAGATTGGTGGACGAGGTGAGGGTCACCTGAATCATCTGGCCCTTGGTGGTGCCGACCGCCGAAATGTAGTCGTTGTTCGTCATGGCGGTTGCCACGTCGCTGGCCGTCATGCCGTAGGCCTGCAGCTTGTTTGGATCGAGCCAGGCGCGCAGCGAGAAGGTCTTACCGCCGATGATCTCGGCGGTCTGCACCCCCGCGAGCGACTGCAGTTTCGGCTGCACCACGCGGGTCAAATAGTCCGTGATCTGATTGGAGGCCAGGGTGTCGCTGGTGAATCCGAGATACATCGCATCGATGGTCTGGCCGACCGTGACCGTGATGATCGGCTGCAGCGTTCCCGCCGGCAGCTGGTTCAATACCGAGCTCACCTTGATGTTGATCTCGGCCGCCGCCTTGGACGTGTCGTAGTTCTGGCGCAGGTACGCGGTGATGGTGCTGGTGCCGCTCTGGCTGATCGACTCCAGGTAGTCGATGCCGTTAGCCTGCGCGACCGCCGTCTCCATCGGGGTGGTGATGAAACCGGCGATCGAATCCGGATCGGCGCCCGGAAAGCTGGTCGTGATCGTCACCACCCCGTTCTCGGTCTTCGGATAGGCGAGCACCTGCAGCGCGCTGAATGAACGCAGGCCGACCACGAGGATCACCAGGCTCACCACCGAGGCGAGAACCGGGCGACGGATGAAAATATCGGTGAACTTCATGGGCGAGAGCGGCTCACTCGTTGGGCGGGGTCGGATGTATGTCGTCGGTCGGCTGCACGGTGTTGTTCACGACCACCGGGGAGCCGTTGCGCAGCTTGATCTGTCCGGCGGAAACCACGACATCGCCTTCGTTGATTCCGGAGTCGATGGCCACCTGATCGCCCCGAGTCGCGCCGAGCTTCACGAAGTGCTGCTCGACCGTATCATGCGGCTTGCTGTCGCCGCCCTTGGCGGCCCCATTCTTGTTGTCGTCCGCGACCCGCCCGCCGTTGTCGTGCACCAGCACGTACACCGTGTCGCCGTACGGGTTGTAGGTGATGCAGGTCTGCGGAAGGGTGATCTCGGTGGACGAATCGCCCGAATCGATTGCGACGGTGGCGAACATGCCGGGAACCAGGCGCTTGTCGGCATTCTTGAATGAGGCCCGTACCTGCACGTTGCGGCTGGCGCTGTCGACCTTGGAATTGATCGACTCCACGGTCCCATGGAAGCTCTCGCCCGGATAAGTATCGACCGTCGCGATCGCAGCTTGTCCAACTTTCAAATGCGCGAGCGCCTGCTGGGGCACGTAGAAGTCGATCAGCATGGGGTCGAGCGCCTGCAGCGTGACCACGGTGGTCCCCGCCGCCAGATACTGACCCGGGTCGACCTGACGGATGCCGAGCCGGCCGGCGAACGGTGCCCTGACGATCTTCTCCTCGATCAAGGCTTGTTGTGCGATTACCTGCGCCTTGGCGGATTTCAGCGTGGATACATCGGTGTCGATCGTCGCTTGACTGATGGCCTGGGCTGCGAACTGCTCGCGATCGCGCTTCAGATTCTGGTCGGCGAGTTCGGCGGACGCCTGCAGCTGCTCGAGCTTGGCATAATCGTCGTTCGGCATGAGCTGGAGCAGCACCTTGCCGGCGGGCACGTCGTTGCCCGAATCGAAAGCGATCTTTTCGACCACGCCGGATGCCTGCGCGGAGAGATCTGCGCCGTGAAACGCGCGCAGGCTGCCGACGGCACGGATCTGCTGCTGCCAGGTGGTTTTCTTTGCGATCACCGTGGAGACCGTCTGCGGCGCGCTCGCGCCCTGAGCCATGAACTTGCCGATCATCTTTCCGATGAAGGCCTGCCAGGCGAATACGCCGCCGATCACCAGCACCACGAGCAGCACCATGATGATGAGCGGCCGGATCATGGATCTTAGCTTGACGGGCTCGGTGTCCCGGGGTGGTTGGGTCAGTACGGTGCTCACGGGGTTCCTTGAATCGTGGACGGTGAATTGGCGGCGAGGTCGTTACGGTTCCACCAACCGCCGCCCAAGGCCTGGAACAGCGCCGCGGTGTCGGTGAAGCGCTGCGCGCGCGCTTTCACCAGCGCGAGAGCTGCGTTTTGATAAGTCTGCTCGGCGGTCAGCACCTGCAGGTAGCTGGCGCCGCCGGCCTTGTACTGGACCTCCACGAGGTCCAGGCTGCCGGCGGCGGAGCGCTCGGCCGCGGTCTGGGCGGCCAGCGCGTCGGCATCGCCCTGCAGGGCGAGCAGGGCGTCGGCCACGTTCTGGAACGCGGTGAGCACGGTCGCCTTGTAATTCGCGGCGGCTTCCTGCGCGGCCGCCACCGCCGCCCGGCGCTGGTGCTTAAGCTGGCCGCCCTTGAACAGCGGCTGTGTCACCGAGCCTGCGAGAGCCCAGACCGCGGAGGCGGGCGAGAACATGTCCGCGAACCGCGCGGCGTCGCCGCCGTAATTGCCGGTGATCTGCAGTTGCGGCAGCATGTTCGCCGTCGCCACGCCAACCTGCGCGGTGGCCTGATGCAGGAGCGCCGAGTACTGACGCACATCCGGCCGTTGCTCGACGAACTTCGATGGCAGGCTGACGGGCAGTTCCACGGGTATCTTCAAGGTGTCGAGACGAAACTCCGAATCGGCGTACTCGGCGGGCAACGCACCGACGTAGGTCGCCAGAAGATCGCGCTGTTGGGCCAGCTGGGTGCGTAACGCGGGAAGCGTCGCCAGGGTCGCCTGCAGGGTGGCCTGCTGTTGGAGGACATCGGTGCGCGATGCGCCGCCGGCGGTGACCCGACGCTGGGTGATGCCGAGCGAGGATTGCTGCGCCCGGGCGATGTCCTCCTCGGCCGCGATTTGCGCCCGGAGCGAGGCTTCGTTGATCGCAGCGGCGACCACATTGCTGGTGAGCGTGAGGTAGCTCGCCTCGAGCGAGAACCGGGCGTATTCAGCCTGGGCCTGCAGCGCCTCGATCTGCCGGCGGATGCCGCCGAACGCGTCGAGCGTGTACGACACGCTGACATTGGCGCTGTTCAGCGTGTAGTAGTAGCCGCCGGAACCGGGCAGACCGAACGCAGCCAGGGTGCTGCGGTTGCGCTGAGCCTCGTAGGTCCCCGACAGACTCGGCAACAGCGCTCCGCGCTCGGCGGCCACGTTCTCGTTCGCCTCACGCAGCGCCGCTTGCGCGGATTCGAGCGTCGGACTCTGCTTGAGCGCGCGATCGATGAGTGCGTTCAGTTCGGGCGATTGGAACAGCGTCCACCACTGGCCGGGGATGTCCAAGCCGTCGACGAAGCGTTGGGCCTCGCCGCCCGGAGCGGGTGTGGAGGTGGTGACCGTCGGCGGCGTGGATCCCGCCGGGGTAAACCCGGCGTTGGCGGGCGCCGCGGGCGGTTTGAAATTCGGTCCTACCGCGCAGCCGGCCGGGATGCCGAGCGCCAGCGCGCAGAGCATGAGGAGATACCACGCGAACGCGGATCGGCCGCGACGCTGTCGCGATGCAGATTTCTTGACCATGGCGCTAGCCCTCATCCCTGACTTCAGCGCCGCCGCGCGGCGCAGCTCCATTGAGGAAGATGTCCACCACCTGCTGCAGGTGCGTAACGACATTCAGTTTCGACATCTCCTCCGGCGATCCGAACAACAGACACTCATGCAGCTCGGCGCACACCATCTGCATGAACAAGGACGCCGCTCGATCCGGATCCGCGAGCACCAGCTTGCCGCGGAGCACTTGGCCGCGAAAATAGGTGGCCACGGCGTTGTTCACCCGCGCTTTGGTGCCGGCGCGCATCTTGGCCGCGAGATCGGGAAAGCGCTGTGCTTCGGTGGCGACGATGCGAAACAGCGCGGCCGCCTCGGGCGCGCAAGCCCGGCCCGTCACCGTCTCGCCGATGGTGAGCAGGGCCTCGCGTGTGGACAAGCGATCGAGTTCCGCACCGAACAGCGTGACCATGTCCCGGTCCACCAGCCGGGTGATCACCGAGGCCAAAAGATCCGCCTTGTTCTTGAAGCGCTCGTAGATGGTCCGCGTGGACACCCCGGCCTCGTGGGCAACCTTGTCGATGCTGGCTGCGCCATAGCCATCCCTCAAGAAAACCCGGGTGGCGGCGGCGATCATTATGTCAACTCGCGCAGCCTCCGTGCCGCGGCGCGGTCGCCCCACACGGGGCCCTTCGGCCCGTTCTGAGGGTGTCTCGGTATCTTTGTGCTGTTCCATTGGCGCAAAAATGACATGTGTCGTTTTTCAAAGCAAGAATTATTTGCGGTTGCTGACTTTCTAACCATAAAATATAATACAGTTAATTATTAGTATGCAAATGAATAGTCTCTCAGGTCGATGAACCATCATCTCCTCGGGATAGTTGCAGTGGCTGCCGCCGCGTGCGCGGCGTGCGCGGGGCTGCCGCCCAAATCCAAGCCGGAATCGCTGATGCAGGCGGCGCCGCTCTCGGAGGCGCCGGGCGGCGTGGGCGCTTGGCCCGCGGCAGACTGGTGGAAGCAATATCGCGATCCGACCCTCGATCAACTGATCGACCTTGCGCTCGAATCCTCGCCGACGCTCGCCGCGGCCCACGCCCGATTCGAAACGGCTCGTCAGTCCGTGCGGATCGCGAGCGCCGAGAGCGGCGCGCACCTCGAGGCGAACGGCGATTTCTCGCGACAGCGGCTCAGCGACAATGGGTTGTTTTCCCCGTCGCTGCTGGGGTTCAACTGGTACAACCAGGCGGATCTCGGCCTGCAGGCGAGCTATACGTTCGATTGGTGGGGAAAACAGCGCCAAGCCGTCGAGGCGGCGATGGATGCGGCGCACGCGAGTCAGGCCGAGCGCAGCGCTGCGGCGCTCGCGCTCGCAAGCTCCATCGCGGACAGCTATTTCGGATGGCAGGCCGACGAGGCTCGAATCGCCCTGGCCCGCGAGCGCGAGGGGACGCTCGAGCGGGAACGCTCGATCAGCGAGGCACGCGTCCGCGCCGAGATCGATCCCAACGATGAGCTGCGGCACGCGGACGCGGCCCTTGCGGATGTGGGTGAGCAGATCGCCACGCTCGAGGGCTCGGCGAAATTGCGCGTGATTGCGCTTGCGGCGCTCGCCGGCCGGGCGCCGGCCGAGCTTCCCGTGCTGCACGTTCGACCCCTTCCCCAGATTGCGCCCGCTTTGCCCGATGACGTGCGCATCGATCTGTTGTCGCGGCGCGCGGATATCGTCGCCAGCCGCTGGCGCGTGGAGGCGGCCGAGCACAGCCGGGAGTCGGCGCGGGCCGAGTTCTTTCCGGACATCAGCGTGAACGCACTCATCGGGTTTCAGAGCATGGATGCAGGCACTCTGCTGAGCTACGGCAGCCGCGTCCCCGGCGTCTCCGGGGCAATTCATCTGCCGATCTTCGATGCGGGCCGCCTCAAGGCCCGCTACGGAGCGGCGCAGGCCGCAGTCGCGTCCGCGGCCGCGAGCTACCGGGACGCCGTGGTGAACGCAGCCCACGATGTTGCGACGCAGGCATCGAACCTCGCGCAAATCCAGGCGCAATCCTCGGAGCGCCGGAAAAGCCTCAACGCGGCCATGGCGCTGCAGGCGAGCGCGGCGGCCCGCGTTCGACAGGGTGTCGTCGATCCGAGAGTGGAGCTGCGTGCGGACGACACGTTGATCCAGGAACGTGATGCGGTGCTCCAGCTCGATGCCGCGGCGGTGTCGTCGGACATCGGCCTCAAGCGGGCATTGGGCGGGGGATACGACATGAAGGCAACACCATGAATGCGACTGTGGAACCGACCCTGCCGGCTGCGCCGAACGGCCGCCGACGCCGGGTTCTGCTGCTGATGGCCGCCGCATTCATCGTCATCGGGGCGCTGTGGACGGTGTACTGGATGCTGGTGCTTTCGAAGCGCGAGCGCACCGATGACGCCTATGTCAACGGCAACAAGGTGGTGCTGTCCGCACAGGTGCCCGGGACCGTGGTTTCCGTGCTCACCGACGACACGCAGCTCGTCCACGCCGGGGAAGTGCTGGTCAAGCTCGATCCGACCGATGCCGAGATCGATCTCGCCCGCGCCGAGAGCGCGCTGGCGCAGACAGTCCGCCAGGTCAGGCAGCAACGTGCGACCGCACGTCAATACGATGCATTGATCGCCACCCGCAAGATCGAGCTTGCCCGCGCGAGGACGGACCTTGAGAAGCGGGAGCCGCTGATCGCCGCCGACGCGATCGCGCCGGAGGAAGTGCGGCACGCCCGCGAAGCGGTCGAGCTCGGCAAGGCTGCCCTCGAGCAGGCCGAGCGCGAGGCGAGCGGCGCGCGCGCGCTCATCGACGGCGTCGACGTGAAGAACAACCCCGCGGTGTTGAAGGCGAAGACCGAATTCCGCGACGCCTGGATCAACTCCAAGCGCAATGCCGTGCTCGCGCCGGTCACAGGCTATGTCGCGGATCGCAGCGTGCAATTGGGACAGCACGTTCAGGCGGGCCAGGCGCTGTTGACCGTGATTCCACTCAATCAATTGTGGGTCGATGCGAATTTCAAGGAAGTGCAGCTGCGGGATCTGCGCATCGGCCAGCCGGCCGAGGTGCGCAGCGACCTCTACGGGGGAGCGCATGAGTTTCACGGCCGCGTCATCGGTCTGTCCGCGGGAACCGGAGCGGCGTTCGCGCTGCTGCCCGCTCAAAACGCTTCGGGCAATTGGATCAAGGTGGTGCAACGCGTGCCGGTGAGGATCGAGCTCGACTCGCAGGACCTGGCGAAGGCTCCGCTGCGGGTCGGCCTTTCGGCGACGGTCACGGTGGATACGGCGCGCCGGGATGGGCCGGTGCTCGCGGGCAAGTCGGCCGACAAGCCGGTCGGCGATACCCAGGTGTACAACCAGGATCTAGATCAGGCGAATGCCGCCGCCGAGGCGATCGTCACGCGTAACCTGGGCCCCGATATCTGAGCATGCGGTTTTCACGCCAGCAGCGGCGCGAGGTGCACGGCGGTGGCCCCGCGCATGCCCGCGACAACCTGCGCCGGCGTGCCGCGCGCGACGACGCGGCCGCCGCGATCGCCGGCGCCCGGACCCATGTCGATCAACCAGTCGCTCGCCGCGGCGACCCGCATATCGTGCTCGGCGACGATCACCGTGTTGCCGGCGTCCACCAGCGCATTCAGCTGCGCCATCAGCTTGTCGACATCCGCGGGGTGCAAACCGATGGTGGGCTCGTCGATGACGTAGAGACTGTCGCCGTGCTGAGCGCGCTGCAGCTCCGTGGCCAGCTTGATCCGCTGCGCTTCGCCCCCCGACAGCTCCGTGGCCGGTTGGCCGAGCCGAAGATAGCCGAGGCCGATGTCGCGGAGAAGCTCGAGCGAGTGCGCAACGCCCGTGCTGTCTCTGAAGAATTCCAGCGCCTCATGCACCGTCATCCGTAGAACCTCCGCGATGTTCTTGCCGCGATAGTCGACTTCGAGCGTCTTGGGGTTGTAGCGTGCGCCGTGGCAGTCGGGACACGGAGCGTAGACACTCGCCATGAACAGAAGCTCGACCGAGACGAAGCCCTCCCCCTCGCAGCCGGGGCAACGGCCTTTCACGACGTTGAAGGAGAAGCGACCCGCATCGTAGTGTCTGGCCTTCGCCGCCGGAGTATCGGCGAACAGCCGGCGCACGCCGTCGAACAGGCCCGTATAGGTCGCCAGATTGGAGCGCGGGGTGCGGCCGATGGGTTTCTGGTCGATGGTGACCAGCCGCTTGATTTCGGAGGCGCCCGATTGGATGGATCCTGCGACCGGGCCGATCGAGGCGAACTCGAGCTCCTCGACATCCGCCGGCCGCTCCGGCTCGTGTCCGAGGTGGTCCGTGATCAGGTCCACCAGCGCCTGGCTCACCAGACTCGATTTACCGGAGCCGGAAACGCCGGTCACTGCCGTGAACACCCCCAAGGGAAACGCCACGTCGACGCCCCGCAAGTTGTTGCGCGTGATGCCCTTGAGCTTGAGCCAATCCCTCGGCTCGCGCGGAGCGTGATGAACGCGTTGCGGGCCGTTGAGGTAGCGTGCAGTGACCGAGTCACTCGAGCGCGCGAGGCCCTCGAAGGGACCGTTGTAAACGACGCGCCCGCCATGCTCACCGGCCCCGGGTCCCACGTCCACGATCCAGTCGGCGCGGCGCATCACCTCGAGATCGTGCTCCACCACGAACAGCGAGTTGCCGGCGCCTTTGAGCTGATCGAGTGCGGCGAGCAGAGCCTCCGTGTCCGCAGGATGCAGGCCTGCGGAGGGCTCGTCGAGCACGTAGACGACGCCGAAGAGGTTCGAGCGGATCTGCGTGGCGAGGCGCAAGCGCTGCAATTCGCCCGGGGACAACGACGGCGTGCCGCGCTCCAGGGACAGATAGTCCAGGCCGAGTGCGCCGAGCGCCCCAATCCGCTCGATGACGCTCGCCGCGATGCGCGTTGCCGCGATGCGCTTTTCCTCGCCGGGCGCCGCGCTCGGGTCGGGGCGGCCCTGCGCCGTCGGTTCAAGAATCGACTTCAGATCCCCGAGCGATTTCTGCGACAGGGCGCCGATGTCGTAACCCGCGAACTTCACGTCCAAGGCGTCTGGCTTGAGCCGCTTGCCGCGGCAGCTCGGGCACAGCGTGCCGCTCATGAACCGTTGCACCCGCCGCTTCATCAGGGCGCTCTGGGTCGTGGCGAAGGTGTGCAGGACGTACTTGCGCACGCCGGTGAACGTGCCCTGGTAGCTCGGCTCCTCCTTGCGCCGAAGCGCGCGGCGCGTCTCGGCCGGGGTGTAGCCCGCATACACCGGCACGGTGGGCTGCTCATCCGTGTACAGGATCCAATCCCGATCCTTCTTTGGGAGCTCCCGCCACGGCTTGTCCACGTCGTAGCCCAGGGTGACCAGGATGTCGCGCAGGTTCTGGCCATGCCATGCCGGGGGCCACGCGGCGACGGCGCGCTCGCGGATGCTCAGCGAGTCGTCGGGCACCATCGCGCGTTCCGTCACGTCGTAGATGAATCCGAGCCCGTGGCAGGTGGGGCACGCACCCTGAGCGGTGTTGGGAGAGAAGTCTTCGGCGTACAGCATGGGGCGGCCGCGCGGATATACCCCGGCGCGCGAGTACAACATGCGCAGCAGGTTCGACAGGGTGGTGACGCTCCCCACCGTGGAGCGCGTGCTGGCGCTGCCGCGATGTTGTTGGAGCGCGACGGCGGGAGGGAGCCCGTCGATCGAATCGACATCGGGCACCCCGGCTTGGTCGATGAGGCGCCGAGCATAGGGCGCGACCGACTCGAAATATCGGCGCTGCGCCTCGGCGTACAACGTACCGAAGGCCAGCGAGGACTTTCCGGAGCCCGATATGCCGGTGAACACGACGAGTGAGTCACGGGGAAGGTCCAGATCGACGTTCTTCAAATTGTGCTCACGCGCGCCGCGGACCCGGACGAAGCGATCGGCTGGAAAGGGCTGTTTCATGGCTCCAACGATACAGATTGCGGAGAAAAGCAGCATCCGCCGGCGGGCGCGCGGTCGGGGGTCCGACATGCGGACGGCGCGCGCGCCTACAGGAGCGGCGAATTACGGGTGCGATAGTAACCGCACATGATCGGTGGCGGGGGCACTCCTCCAGGATCGACATGCGCGGGTCGGCCGCATGCCGATGATTACGAGGAGCCAGACATGGGAATCAACAAGGACCAAGTAGATGGTCGCGTGAAGGAAGCCGCAGGCAAGATTCAGGAAGTTGCCGGCAGGGTCACCGGCAGCCCGACGCAGGAACTCAAGGGCAAGGTCAAGAAAACCGTCGGTAGCGCGCAAGCCGGATTCGGCGATGCGAAGGAACGGGTCCAAGACAACGCTCGAGAGGACGCCCGACAGGACGCCAAGGACAGCAGACCGTAACTTCGCGGCCGTACCAACGGCCGAAGGCTGGGCAGCCCTCTGCAGGCCCCCGCGCACCCCCGGAGTGGGAACACTCGCTGCGGGGGTGCTCGTGTGCGCCGGCCTCCCATAGACGTGATTCCCCCTATCCGTGACAATGGCGCCCCCTTTGACGGAGGCGCCCATGATCGGATCGATTCGCCGCGCATCTCGCGACCGCCCTGCGGCCCGCTGCGCGTTGACGCTTGTAACCGCAGC
>Ga0182012_10004698_pt1 | contig 14210 bp, 7 predicted proteins | sample 612S2SmetaG_FD_120486 | JGI IMG/M metagenome (GOLD analysis project Ga0182012, IMG submission 120486) | Permafrost microbial communities from Stordalen Mire, Sweden - 612S2S metaG | ecosystem: Environmental > Terrestrial > Soil > Wetlands > Permafrost | place: Sweden: Stordalen | collected... | reverse complement strand
GCATGGTAGGCGACAGCCGCAGATTCGTTGCACAGACCCTCTACGATCTCGCGCAATATGAAGATGCCGAACCACACTATCTGGCAGCGCTCGATATCCTGTATGGGCAACAACTCCCGTCAGGCTTGTTTCCATTGTCGATCGGCGAATCTATCAATGATCCTGCTGGATGTGCAGCCTCGTTCGACACCGTTGCCGACGCAGTCGATTGCGCACTGATGATCGAAAGGGTCGCATCGATTGCTGGCAGTCTGGGCAGAGCTCAAGATGCCATCACTGCCTACGAAGCTGCAATATGTTTCACAGAGCAGCACATTGGCCCGGACGAACTCGCGATCGCATTCAACCTGGATGCGCTCGGCGCACTGTATGCCGCAGCAAATCGGTTTGACGATGCCGATGCCGCCTATCACAGAGCGGAAACTATTTTTCGTGAGGAGGATTCGGAAGATCCCAACATACCGATAATGATGGAATGCCGGGCTCGAATCTATGTGTTGCAAGTAAAACGCGATGAAGCCGAATCGTTGTATCGGGAAGCTTTAGCCATACGTGAGCAGTCTGGAGATTCGGATTCTATTGCTGTCGCTTACGACCTGGATGCTCTCGCTTACCTGTATCACAGCCTGAATAGAGTTGCTGAAGCGTCGGAATATTACGAACGATCGAGACCCTTACTGGAGAAGCATCTCGGTGAGAATCATGTTGCAATCGCCAACAACATGGCCAACCAGGCCCGCATATATATGTCGAACGACAACCTGAGCGAAGCAACGCAACTGCTTGAGCGTGCGATAGCCATTCGCAGGTCCGGAGGGGATACAAGCCAAACGGAGCTCATGGCAGACCTCGACTGTCTCGGATTCGCCTACGAGAAGCTCGATAGTTTCGCGTCCGCCGAAGCGGCCTACGAGGAAGCACTGAACATGAGAATTGACATACTGGGCGAGCATGATCCTGCGGTGGCTTCAAACAGGGAGGTACTTGCCAGGATATATCAAAACCAAAACTGCTTCGAGGCCGCACTGCCACTATTCGAAAAAGCGCTCGAGGCAAGAGATCAAAGCAACGATTCCCGAGACATGGATAAAGCGCCGGCACTTGGCGGCATCGGACAGATCAGCCAGGTTCAAGGTTGGTACAGCAAAGCGGAAGCTGCTTTTCAGCGCTTACTTGAAATATCGCTGGCAACACCGGAGATTGAGCCCACGTATACGCTGGCCGTCCGCAACTTCATTGGATTAGTTCAAAAAGACCAGGGCCATTTTGCGTCCTCGGAGCCGCATCTACGTTTCGTCCTGGAACAGACGGAACAACGCGATGGTGCCGAGAGTGGTTCTGTGGCGCACGCACTCTTGGAACTTGCACGATTGCTCCAGCTCATGGGGCGCCTCGCGGAGGCGCGAGTGCATGCCGTTCGAGCGCAGGATATTTGCGAAAAACTCTGGGACCTCACGCAGGCCGAACTGCCGCCAGCCGATTTAGAGTTTCTCGCCAGCATCAAACTCCTACTCGGGCAGTATAGCGTCGCGGAGGGTCTGTACAACAGATCCATCGAAACCACAACCAAACACTATTCACTGCGCAGTGTTCGGGTTGCTTCTGCCCTCGCCGGCCTTGCACAGGCGTACCAGTTGCTGGGTAAGCACGCGTTGGCCGTGCAAACATATCACGACGCCTGGAATAATGTTTACGCAAAGACGTTGCGGTCCAATCATCCCACGGAGGGTTGGTTCCAACACAACCTGGCATTGATCTTTGCTGCACAGGGCCGGGAAGACGAATCAGAGACCGCTTTGCGCCTGGCGGTTTCTATTCGCGAGACACAACTCGGCGATAATCACCCCTCGGTAGCGCTTACCCTTATTCAACTGGGCCGGCTTTTGGCCTCACTGGATCGTTGCGATGAGGCCTTCCAATACATTTTGCGTTGTTTGCAAATCGAAAATCTGCTTCTCGGGCACATCGCATCAACAGCAACGGAGGCAAACCTGCTGCTTTTCCTTGCCACACTGCTCCCAAGCACCAACCTGGCGTTGACGCTGATAGCAAGGATCCGCTTGAAGGAGAGCGAAGAACAAGCGCTCATAAGACTCTTACGCGTTCGCCGCCACGTAACAGCCGCCGCCATGGCAATAGAGCATGAGGAGAGTCTGGTGCAACACTATCCTGAGCATCAAGACCAGCTTAACTCTCTGGTCTCACTTCAGCAACGGCTGATACAGGAGCTCCTATCCAATGAGGCAGAGAACGGGGCCGATGCGGTGGGCCTGACTGCGGATAATAATGCAGAGACTTCAATCTCCGCCGAGCTCGCCACGGTTATACCGGAAATAAATACTCAAATTCGAATCCGTCACGCGTCCAGAACCGCCGTGTCGTTTGCTCTGCGGCCCAAGGAGCAACTTCTCGACTTCGTTCGCTACGAGCGCGTTGACCTGAGCGCATTTCCAGCCCGGGACGAAGTTCTCCCAAAGTCAACTGGTTACGTAGCCTTAGTGTTATCAGAAAACGAGCCTGGAACGATTCGGCTGGTTGAACTGGCAGATGCCCTCCAGATCGACGCAATGATCGCTACTTTCCGAGAAATGATCACAGGCGCAATCTGAACTTCGCCATAACTCCGCTGGAATGCAATCAAGACGAATTAGCCGAAAAATAGAAAGGAACCATGCCCTACTGGCCGAATATCAATGGTAGCGATACTTCCCGCTATTTAAGGTAACGATTGATCGTTCCGGGGCATGTCGGGAGGGCAGTTGTGGGTCACTTTGGCCCACGCAATGGCCAGAGGAGACAGGCGAGGATGAACCTGGATCGGCGCTTACACTTAGCATTCCAACAGTCACTACACAATGGCTGCGTTGAACTGGGTCGCGATCCTCTTCCCGAGGTTAATGGAGATGAACCCTGGCTGAGACTCACCATGAAGAGCCACTCATGGGCAGAGGATCATCGGGTTCGCTTTGATGTTCCTGCCAGAATTCGGGTTGTTGCAACAGCGCCGCCTGGATCCGAACCTGCAATCGCAAACTGGGTCGTAGTCGGCATGGAGGCCGGGTTTGTACAGATACATGATGTTCATACCGGGGCACAGGTACGCAACAAGTCGGGATCTCAGCTGTGCTGGCAGGCCCATGATGGGTGGGTAACAGGACTTGCTGTCAATGCCGCAGGCTACATCTCGACCTCAGGATGGGATGGTACGATCGCCGTTTGGAAGCCGGAAGATTTTGATGGCACCGATAAGCAGGCAACGGTGTGGGATGCAAAACGGCACGATGGAATTGTAAATGGAGTTGCATTTTCTCCCTCTGGTGAACGATTGGCTTCCGTTGGCGCCGATGGCATGCTGATGATATGGTCGATTACAGATGACACCGATGTGAGCCCAATCTCCAGCGTGTCGGCATACAACGGTTGGGCCAAAGCAGTCGCCTGGCTTTCAGACACTTCCATAGTTACGGGTGGTACCGATGGCATCTTGAAGCTCTGGGAAATAGGGCCGGGTTCGAATGAATTGTTGTTGATTGCCATTGCGAAAGGCACACATACACAAGAGATCCGCACGATTGCGGCAGGCGGAGACAACCTTTTCGCAAGCGGCGGCAGGGACAAGACTGTGGTGCTCTGGGAGAGGGGACCCGGCACGAAGCTAACCGCGCTCTGGCGGGGTGAAGCGCACTCAAATCATGTAAACAGTATCTGCTGGTGCGGAAGCAAGTTTCTTGCCTCCGCAAGTGACGACCGCATGGTTCTGCTATGGCATATTCATCCGTTCACAGATAGCGGTGGGCTTGCATTACCGGCGTACCGCCGTCCAGTTCATGAGCATTTTGTTAACTCTATAGCGTACGAATGCAGGTCGGATCAAATTGTGTCTGCAGGGCTTGACCGCACCGTGACCGTCATGCCTGTCTCTTTAGGCCAGCAGGATCCATCAACCCATGCCCATACCGATTGGTTAGAGTGCGTGGTTCTCGGAGAAAGAGTGATCACTGGTGGAAATGATCGGTTCGCGAAAGTCTTTGAACCAGATTCCAAAGGTGAGCTACAGCTTAAATGGCACCACAAGTTCGGCGATTGGGTTAATGCTGCTGCCTGGAGCCCGACCAACAACAACGTTATAGCAGTAGGGAGCAGCGATGGCGTGGTCTCCGTGTGGGATGTGTCAGTTGTCGAAAGCGACCCAGCAAGCCATCGTGCTCCAAAACGCCACGGGAAAGTTCATACGGATCATTCGATAATGAACCATCGGGGGCACGCTGCATGGATAACCAGCATTGCGTTTAGCCCGGATGGAACCAGAGTTGCCTCTGGCAGCGGCGACACAATGGTTGGAGTTTGGGCACCATTTGGCCCCAAAAAGGATGTGGAGGTGTGGCGGGAACACGGTCACCAACTTCAGGTGAACTGCTGTTCCTTTTCGGATTGCGGCAACTATCTGGCCAGCGGGAGCAAAGATCGTATAACCGTCTGGGACGTCAACGCGCAGCAGCCGATCTGGGAAGGGCCAGGAGAACAGGAGGGCCGTACGGTGGCGTGGGGAGCCAACCCATGGCTGGCATCGGGCTCGTTTGATGGGCATGTCAAGATCTGGGGCGTTGGTCGAAGCGCAAAGCATGTTCACAGTATAAAAATATCTTCCGGAGAAGTGCGTGCGCTAACGTGGAATAGAGCTAGAAGTCTCGTTGCTGCGAGTACAGACGACCGTATGGTAGCGTTAATCGATCCCTTCACCGGCAAAATCAAGTGCCGCTTCTATACCGCTGCCGGCGGATTGTCGCTCTATTTTACTAATGCTGACCGCGAGTTACATGTCGCAGATAATGGCGGCGGGACGGGCATGCCGCGGATTTACCGCCTCTGTCTTGAAGGCAAATTCTAGGTTACAGTGCCAACCGGCGAAATCAACTATTTACTACTCAATTCTTGCCGGCCAACCGATGGAGCGACTGGAATGACCCATAACTACATTCTGCGCGTGAGCAGCCCGCGTTCAGATAATCACAATAACGTTATCCGAAATATCGGTAACGGTATCCATTTAGGCAATGGTCTGGTGATAACCGCGAAACATGTGGTGAACGGTGCCCGCGTTATTGAAATAATCGATGCTTCCAGTCGGCATTACGTCGCAAAAGTATTGGACTTAGAAGACCAGTATTTAGCCTCTATCGACATTGTTCTGTTGCAGATCGATCGAGGCTTTGAAGCAATTCCTGCTGCCGTCATATCCCGAGCGGATAGGTGGGCGGATGTGCAAGTGGCAGGAATTGTACTGCTGGAGAACGCCACCTACGGACCGTGCGTGCCGCTTGGTGGGCGCATTCCGAATGATGGGACGTTGAGTGCTAGTCGGTCGGGGCAGTTAATGCTGAAGGTGAACATCGAAGAGATTGAGGAACTCTTCGGGATTTCGGAGAGCGGAAGGGACAGTTCTGATAGTAAAGCCAGGAGGCTTTCCGGGCTCTCAGGCAGTGGAGTATACAACGCTGCTAAAGGGCTTGTCGGCATTGTTACCGATGAACTCACGGTCGGCAATAAAGTCGCAAGCATTCTCTTTCAACCAGTTAACCACGCTCTGATCAAGCAGTTACAAATTGTCAAACCTCTTCTCAAAGTTGCAAACCCTATATTAAGCGCCTGGAACCGATGCGGCGATCCTTATGCAAACCCCGAATTCGTTGGTCGCGAGAGAGTACTGGGCACCCTGGCGACCAGGTTCGGTGTGGGCGACTATTCTATGGTGGATTCACGTTTTACTGGAGTGATCGCAATCGTCGGAGGAGCGAAGAGCGGGAAATCCAGCATTATGTCTGAGCTGGTTAAACGGCACGGGCACAGCCACTGCGCCTGGTACCTGGCCGGGGGCTCATTACTTACTCAGGCCGATAAAGACAGCAAGAGTAACTCGAAGGATGTGTTTCAACTGCGCAGGATTCGGCAATCACTCGCGAGCCAGGTCGCCTACCTGATGGGAGTTGGAGAGGACGCCGTATCTTTTGGATCACCCTTTGAAGATAATCTCGAAGAACTGATTCTCGCGTATAGTGACGGGCCTCGCCCCATATTGACTGTTTACCTGGACGCGATCGATGAACTCGGGGTCGATCTGGCGGAGGTAATTCCAGACAATTTACTCGGTAAGATACGGGTCGTTATATCGCTTCGACGTGTCGATGCTTTGGATCCTGGAATTGTGAGACGCAATCGCAATGTAAATATCCTCGATCTGGACGCCAGAGACGGAACACCGGCCGGTCGGCAATCCATCATGGAAATGGCCGATATACAGAACGATGCTGCCGAGACGGTTCGAGCAATCTGGTTGGCCTGGGAAAAAAGTCAAGAAAAGGCGTTAGATCAGGGTGTCCGAGATGAGATCGACAAGCGCTGTGGCACCTCCGTGGGGCTGCATGCGTTCTGTGCGCAATACCTGTCAGCGAATATCAATAGGGGAAGTCTTACCTGGATAAGCACCGAAACATTGCCTGATTTTGGTGATCTGGAGCAAACGCTCTTGAAAGAAGTGTTGCACCGGGTATCCGATGAGCTTAAGGTTCAGTATAAGATGGCACTTGGAATTGTTGCATGCGCGCAAGAACCACTCACTCTTGATGCCCTGCGAACATTAGCGGTGTTTAGTGATGCAGCAGAAGTTGAGTGCTTCCTTGATACTGTCGCTCCGGCGCTTCAATACTTTTCTACGACCAACACAGTCCGGGCACATCACAACGATTTTAATTTGATTGTTCAACGACGGTTCCGGGGCAATACGTCCGCCACATGTCAGCTACGCCTTGCCAGCGATGAGATGGAAGTTCAGGATGTTGGATACTACCTGCGATATTTGCATTTCCATTTGATGTGCGTTATTGAGGGGGGATCAACCGTTCCGCTAAAACGCGAGGCTATTGCCGTTTGGATAAGCAAGTTCAACGATCACAACTTACTAGCCCGGCTTGGTTCGAGCGAGGGAGTTGACGTTCTCCTGCACGCACTTACTCAGGCGATGGAGTGGAACAAGAGATCGGCGGCAAAGGGTTCATCCCTCAGAATTGATGCCGGGTTCTGGGTTGACGCACTGACCATCCTTAAACGAGATGCACCGGCATTACGCCGTCTTGAATAGAATCTATTTGCTAGTGTCAGATTGGTGTCGGACACCGACATTGTTAATGAAGGCGTTGTTCGAACTTGTGGGAGGTAACACGTGGGAGTTGAAAAAGAGTTTGAAGCATATGTCGAAAAGTGGCACGTCATTGGATCTAAAGGTAAGGATGATCGAAGAGACGGACCAGTTTTCAGAATACAAACCGTAATACTAAAACATGCTGAGGCGGCAAAATATGCAGCAGTGTATCTGCCTGATGTAATTGACAGGGATAACTACCCTGATTGCGCGTTTAAGACACTCGAGTATCTGGACAATCATGTCAACCTGGGCGATGACAATGGCGGACAGTGGTGGACTTGCGTGCGCGAACAACAGAAGAACGACAAGTCCCAATCGAAGAGACCTCGAGTTTTTGGCGATATCTCCGGTGTTATGTACTATCGGATTGCTAATCCAGGGTTTGAGATAAGAATTAACAAAGGTAAGAATAAATTCAACGTCAAACGCAAGAGCGAACTGGAAGAAATAAGCCGAATTATGTCCTTTGCATTCTTGAAGCGTAAAAATCGGCCATCTAAGGAGACTCCCATCGACATACAAGCATTGGCTGACACTCTGGACGAAACTTATATCATCGGTACAACGAATGTCAGATCTCCCATCGCGAGTTGCAGCGTCGAACGAGCTCAAGCAGAACTTGCGGAGAGACTAAAGCAGCGAAACGGCCTGTTCAAGGGTCAGATAGAGTCCTCGGAGAAGCACAAATGCCCATGGAAATTGTTAGTTCTGTCGCGTGCGTTTCTCGCTTACCATATCTCCCGTTCTCGTCCCGACAATATTGATAGTGCCGACAAACGGATGCAAAGCTTTGGGCGCTGGTTGTGTTCCATTCTGAATCTGCCCGATCCATGCGCGCTAGGGCTGTTTGACGCAGGGCAGCTGATAAACAGCTTACTTGCCGAAAGTGCGCCGCTTCAATTTGGAACCAACTGTGCCTTTGAAGACTATCTGGACGGGATCAGGGCCGAGATTGGCTCCGTAAACAAGAACAACCGAGGTCCTGGAAGACTTAATGTGCTCGTGAATCTCCTCCGAGAACATCTTGTCAACAATGGGTCCGTTATCACCACACATCTTGATAATAGCGACCTTGAAACAATAGTCGGGCGTGTACTAATGCAATTCCGTCTGCGGTTAGAGGCGATTCGACACACGTATCTATATACTGCGATGTCAGATGAACATTGGGATGCGCTTGTTGAGTCCACGGATATTGAACGGATACTGACAGATCCACAGGTCGATACGGATCGCTGGGGCGACTTTACGCTGGACGACCATTCTGTCGCATCTCCGGCTGTGGACATGGTGCCAAGTCCCAGTAAGCAGTGGAGGACAGCCTGTATGGGAATAATTGCATGCGAATTTAAAGAATGGCTCTGCCCCGACTGCGGTAGTAATGCCACTCTGCATCGCGATGCAAAATATCAGCAAATACCCTTTGAGCTGGTTGCTCCGAAATCGCCCGGAGTAGAGTGCGGACACTGCTCTGCCACAACCGAATGGAACAAAACTATTTATCAGTACGCCGGCCACCGGGACCGTGCCTGGTTTAAGTGCACGAAAGGCAATGGCCGTTCGAGAAATACCGTAGATCAGGCGAAAAGCAGGCTAGATAAATTAAAACTCTTCGACTTGTTCACCGACGACAGTAACTCAACTACAAATAGGCAATATGCCACAGCATACTGCGCCGAAGTAATCCAGTCATTTCCAGCTTTAGTTTCCGGAGATATAACCACCCATGAGGGGGACAGGCTAAGGACCCATCTTTCGGAATGCAACGATTGCTTCTGGAAATTTGGGGACTATATCCAAGATCGCACAGCCTGGGGCTTTACGCCGCAACCTCAGGTTGCAGCCATACGCGAAAAACTGAGAACGGGTCATGAGCTTCTCCGGTTGTGGCTCAATGCGATTCCTACCGATTTGGCGGATATTCGAGATGCGATCCAAGATGCAAACGATAGGGTCAGGACGGCAGTGCCTGCGCCAATGCCGATTAGTTCCATCTCCGTCGATACGTCCTCCCAGTTTAATGGGTTCGATGTGCAGGTAGGCGAGACGATCACGGCCGCAATCCTGGATCAAAATGGCAATGATACCGGGAGAAAATTAAACTTCACCGTTAACACTGTTTCCTGTGATGAAATCAGCAGGTCGGCTGTCATGGATCTACAGTCAGCCAGTCAGCCGGAGACGACGGATCTGGTGTTGATTGCACGGCTTGCCTACGCAGACACCATCTTCTCCCTTGCCGGCCCAATCAGCGAGACAGGAAGTGCAACCCTGGAGATGGCGGACGTGCCTGTAGAACTTACGCCAGGAGTGCGTGTAGAGGCGTGGTTTGTAGCCAAGGCTTACTAACCCGCTATCATTTAGCAATTTGCGCCATGGCTGCAGGCAAGCATGCATCCACTTTCTTGCTGGACATCGTACAGCCACTCACCATGGGCGAAAGAGGCAACTAAGATGATTTCACTACTTATTCCATTCGCAACCGCGGCGTTGCTAACTACCGGCGGAAAAGGGGATAGCTGGAAAGCAAGGAGAAATGACCCCAGGATGGGTGCGGTAGTCTATCAGGTCTTTCCAGATCGGTTCTGGTTCAATACAGAGGTAGAAACAAGGCGACATCTGTATTCTCCACCAAAATCGCTCATCCCCTGGGGTTCTGCCGTGTTGCGTGGTATCGAAGATGAACCGAGCGGCCTCTATGGCCACGAGTTAACCTACACGGGCGGCGACCTGAACGGCATTCGAGAGAAGCTAGACTACATACAAAACACCGTTGGAGCGGACGTACTATTCATTAATCCGATATGGAAATCCAACACAAATCATCATTATGATACTACCGATTACTACCAGGTTGCCCCGGAGCTAGGGAATCTGAAAGATCTCCGCGCGTTAGTTAAAGCGGTGCATGCCAGGAAGATGCGCATCGTACTGGACAGCGTTTTTAACCACGTTTCGCAGAAACACCCGATTTTCCTGGCAGCTTCAAGCAGCCCCAACAATAAATACCGCCAATGGTTCTACTGGGATACTCACGGCAAAGCCAGGCGTTGGTTTGGGGTAAACAACTTGCCTGCTCTCAATTTAAATAACAAAGGTGTCTTAAAGTATATTGAGGCCGTCGTCCGCTGGAACGTTAAGGAGAACGACATCGATGGAATTCGCCTCGATGCTGCCTTCGAAATGGGTCCTTTTGCACTCAAAGCAATATCATCTGCCGCCCATAAAGATAAGCCTGGCAGCCTGGTGGTTGGAGAGCTTCTGGGGTATCCATCCAGCTACTGGAATATGGTGGATGGTTCTTACAACTATAGCTATACAAAACTCTGTGAGGAGATGCTGCAAGGAAGTATAACAGGCGGCCGGGCCGGCCGAATACTGGAAGAAATGTTGGCAGATGCCGGCATTGATTTCCTCTTACGGAGCTGGGCGCACGTGGATAATCATGACTCAGTAAGAATCGCAACAAGAATTCCGGACCTCAGAAAACGAAAATGCGCGCTTGCCATGCAGCACCTGCTTCCTGGCTGCCCGGTCGTGTATTATGGTTCGGAACTCGGGATGACCTCCGACACCAAAGAACCGGATCCAAGTAATAGAGCCTGTATGCGGTGGGACATGGTAAAGGACAACAGGGAGTTGAAGTTCATCCAGGACCTGATTCGATTAAGAAAAACCTATCCCGCTATCCGAGACGGAGATCTGAAAATACTGAATACCACCAACACGCTGGCCTTCGCCCGAATAACGGACAAGGTACGCGAATCGGTTATTGTGATAATCAATGCGACAGATAAGTCCCAACATGAGTCGATACCGAGCCGCATGGGAAATCTGATAGGCTACGACTATCTGGAGGACCAGTTGAAGGACCAACCTGGCAGCCATGTGGTGCTTAACCAGTCAGGTTTCCTCAGCGTGGATATTCCCGCGTACGGCATCTACGTACTGGCGGCGGATGTAAACCGCAACAAGGGTTTCTCTGCCTACGATAACATTCCTTGACGCCCCTACTTGCAGCGGAACCACATCCGCGCAATAGGTTTGGATCAGGAATAAAATAAGTCGGCGCAGGTCCATCGACTATGGGAACCTGCGCCGATCTCGTCTTGCTGAACGTCTTGGTTCAACCAATGCAAAGGCCGATGGCTGATATTAATGAAGGGTAAGCTTCACGCGGCGTGCGAATCTGGCCAGTGAAACATCGATAGCTTGATCGACAACACGTTGTTCGCGGCCAGCCTGTGAAAGCGTACTATAATCGCCGCCAGATGTAGTTGATTTGCTAATGGTCTCGGTCTGGTTGTATGCACGTGATCCATCCGATGCCTTAAAGATGTTCATTGCAGCCTTTACAGTTGTGTACTTGTCTCCGACCTTCCAGTTCCTGTTCGCGTTAAAGTCGAACTCGGGCTCAAGAACAAACTTTGCTCCCGCCGCTTTGGCAACTCGCATTAGATCGGCAGATGCGAGCATCTGTCCTTCGGCCGGCATGGTAATGCCCACATCCTTCCATTTGGTACTCAGGGTGTCGTATTCTACGACGGTGAAACCTGCGTGTTCTAGCTTTAATTGCATGGAGTGTATCGCCTCGGCATGCGCTTCCGGCGTACCGGCGCCTTTATCAAAAACTGCAGGACAGATTGCGATCACACCTCGATCCTGGGCTCTAACCGCCGGGCCAAGGACGCAGCAAAGCGCAATAGCAGCTCCAAAGTTAATAAGTGTTGATGTGATAGGTCTCATTTCTTGCTTCTTTCTCAATTACTTGCCCGCTTGCGCGTGGAATCCGCAATCGCAGGTGTAAGCGAGACGGTTTGAGGAAAAGGGATGTTCACTAACATCTTCACGCCTGCGAGAGTACTCGGCGGACATGTGGGGACAAAGGTCAAGAAATTGCTGGTGGCTCAATTATCGGAATTCAGATTTCGGAGCCGATGTACAGGGCATGGACTGGACTTATGAAGATCCAGCCTGGCACCGGTCACCGGGCAAAACGAAGAGTGTGAGGGGCTGGTGGGGTGGGCGGTTTACGGTTCGTACTCTACAGGAGAAGTCACTAGCTCAGGAGGACTCTAGTCCTTGCGTGTAAGGTCAAGGTAGATCTGGATGAACTCCATTGGCGGGGATGCAAGCACTTTTGGCAAGCTGGTCTTGAGTTCGTCGCCGAGAAGTGCCATCAAGGGGCCGTCACGGTTGGAACTCGGATCGAAGCCTCCTCCTCCACTGCCGGTAACCGCAGGTACTGAGGCCGATTGAATGTGGGGATCGAACTTCCAGTTTTGCCAGGAGTTTGAAGACTTGCGAAGCTTGCCCGGAACGTTTCGAACGCTAATGGCAAATCCACTGCCGTCATTGTCACGGTACGCATGGAATTGCATGCCCGTGAATCCTTCCCGCAGGGTGCCGGCAACTATTGAACCGACTGTGGTTATTTTCGCAGCTGTTATGGATGTACCTTTCAGAGCCGCAACGCGCTAATAGGCTGAGGGTGACAGCTTATTCAACTGTGGATCGATGTCTACGGTCCGCACAGTGCAGGCGACCTCTTGACCGAGCGACCGCAATATGGGGCGGTCAGGGCTGCTCGGAGAAATAGACTTGAGCCGAGCCATTAATCCGGGAAGCGCCGAAACGCCGAGATCATATACTCTTGCGCGCGAATCGGACCGCGCTGACAAGCAGAATGCTGCGGAAATGCGGGCAGAGCCTTATCCGGGTACTTTTTCACAAGCAGCGATGCTTGCGAGCTTGAGTTATCATCTCCCCGGGCAACACCTTCAAAAAGCGTCGCATGCTCGCATTTACTCACGTACGAGTCGTACCAGGATGATACGTTCGCCTTAACCTGAGCGTAGTACTCAACAACGTCGTACGGCTCCGGGGTTTTGTTGAGAGTATCGAAACTTCTTCCTGCTATCCGAACAATGATCAGCTCAGCTGCATCCCGAATCCTCAGTAGTGAGTGCGAATAAAAGAACGAACGGGCATAATGAATCGAGCGAGTAAAATTATCGTCATCGATCGCCTGGATGAGGCGCGGAATCGCTGGCATGCCTATTTGAACTAGCTTCTCGGCCGGGCTGTTCGTACCGCGTGGGTCCGCAAATATGTCGCAATATCCAGGCTGTGAGAATTGTTGGCCGTTCTGATCTCGAAGCTCAAATACTAACTCTTAGATTCGATCTCTGAGCGGCAACGATTCTGCCAGTTTGACACCTGCCGCAGCATGTGCAGCGTCCTGTGTAACCATCCGTGTGAGGACTGCTATTTTTTCCCGCGCATCTTCGGCCTATTTTGCTTTCGGAAACCGACGAACTATGCTTTTGTAATCATCGAGGATCACGTCTCGTTTGACCAAAACGTTATCAAACTTCAGGATCGTTTCCCACACGCATGCACGTGCCATGCGGTCGGCCAACTAGGGCTGGAGCAACTCGTCCATGAATGTGGTGTCGCCGGGATTTTCAGGATGGCTCGATCGGAAGAGTTTCCGAGCAAGTTCCGGGTTGCCGCGACCCGCGATGGCCTGGCTGAGCACAAAGATCTGGTAGCTCAGTTCAAGCGGTCCCGCAAATCCATCGTGAGCTGCTTCAAACGCATCAGTACCTGTCGCCATCCCGGTTCGCTTGCGTGCCAACAACTCCAGGTCGACCGGGTCGTACCAGATCCGCTTCGGCCCAGTCACGCCGGCGGGAGTCTTGATGAATCTGGCAAAGGATAGAACAGGAAAGAACACCTCGAACTCGCGGTCTGTACTGCTTACCAGGAATCCGTAGCGTCGATAGGTTACTGGTTTACCAGTCTCTTCTCCGTACCAGATACCTTCCGCTACCCGCACGAACGGCAGCTTGCCGGTGTTTGGGTAACCTAGCGTCCCATACCACTTAAATGCCTCCGTAATCTCAGCATCAGTTTGCGCCCCGGCTGATCGCGCGATCGGAAGGCTTCCAAATACCAACAAAGGTATGAGAAACGGCAGCGCCCTGAATGATATGCGGGTTTTCATGAT
>Ga0182012_10004696_pt1 | contig 14215 bp, 15 predicted proteins | sample 612S2SmetaG_FD_120486 | JGI IMG/M metagenome (GOLD analysis project Ga0182012, IMG submission 120486) | Permafrost microbial communities from Stordalen Mire, Sweden - 612S2S metaG | ecosystem: Environmental > Terrestrial > Soil > Wetlands > Permafrost | place: Sweden: Stordalen | collected... | reverse complement strand
TGAGGATCGGGAACCAGCGATTGATCGGTGAAGAAGTCGATCGAATCGTAATTGCTCATGTTGAGTGCGCCCCTCCGGCAGCTGGGTTTACTTGCGATGCTCGGGGCAAGCGGTGGCGCCGCCCAATGTCGAGATCGAGGATCTGCTGAGCACCTGCTTAGCATGACGGTAATGTCGTGGTCAAGGTGGCACCGCCGTGTCGCGATACGATCCGTGTGGTCAGCACGGGGGCGCACAGAGTATGGAGCAGCGGCATGACATCGGCCCGCAGGATCGGGGCGCCGGACGCGAAGAATCGCGGGCTGCTGCTCGACTCGGCCGAGCAGCTGATGATCGAAGAAGGCTATGCCGCGGTGACGTCGCGCCGGCTCGCGAACAAGGCGGGGCTGAAACCTCAGCTGGTCCACTACTACTTCCGCACCATGGAAGAGTTGTTCGTCGAGGTCTTCCGCCGCCGCGCCGAAGAAGGTCTGCAAATGCAGCAGCAAGCGCTGCAATCGCCACAGCCGCTGTGGGCGCTGTGGCGATTCGGCACCGATCCCGGATTCACGCGCATTTCCATGGAATTCATGGCACTCGCGAATCACCGCAAGGAGATGCGAGCCGAAATCGCCTATTACGCCCAACGTTTCCGCGACGGAGAACGCGAAGCGGTGACGTCGGCGCTGCAGCGCTACGGTGTGGACAGCCACGATGTGCCGCCGGTGGTGTGGGCGGTGCTCATGACCAGCTTGTCGCGGTTCCTGGTGCTTGAGCAGGCAGTTGGCATGTCGAGCGGTCACGCCGAAACCTTAGAACTGGTCGAGAGTTACCTGCGTCGCCTGGAAGGCGAGCCGCAGCCTGTCTCGGGAGTGCCGCCGGCCTGGGTGGTTCACCAGGTGCGTAGCGAACAGAGTGCCCCCTTGGGGCCGACCTTGGACACCACGACCTTGCCGTCCACCGACAGGTCGCATTGAATGCCGGCGGGTGTCGCCGGTCCTCTGCCGCTTGTCGCGGTGACCATCGCCCACTGATCCGGGTTCAGTAGGTTCACCGGCTGTACCCACGGCTTATCGGGGCCGACATCCGCATGGACTTGCGGGGTGAATGCGTAGTTGTTGTGGCTGTAATCGGAAAAGAGCGTCGGGTCCTGATCTTGGTAGAAGATGTCGACGTTGACCGGGTTGGTGGACGTGACGACGTAGACGACCTGGTGCCAGACCGGGTCCGCGTGGGCAAGTCCGGTACTCAGAGACAGACCCGACAGACCCGCCAGCGCTGCTGAAAAAGCCAATAACGCGGCCGAGCCGACGCCCAATAGCCTCTTCGTCGTGGTCATGTCGCTCCTCCAGCTGCGCTGCGTGGACCTGCGGTGCGGTTCATCACCTTCTCTGCGGCCTGCCAGTGTGCTTCGGCAACCCACAGCCGTGCAAAGGATGCTATCGCTTCATCAGGCGAAACGCCCCTGATTACTCGTTTTATCTCAGCAGCAGGATGGCTGGCAAGTGAGGCGGCGATCGATCGCCACCCCTCGTCGAAGGAGGCACGGGGCAGCACCCGATCCACCAGGCCAATGCGTTCGGCCTCGATGGCGTCGACCGGCGTTCCGGTGCCCGCCAAAAGCAACGCCTTGCTCTTTCCGACCAGCGCAGCCAGTCGCTCGGCGCCGCCCCAGGCCGGCATGATCTCCAGCTGCACCTGATTGAACGCGATCTTGATGTCGTCGGCGGCCACTCGGATGTCGGCGGCAACAGCGACTTCGGCGCCACCGCCGAATGCGTGCCCGTTGAGCGCGGCGATCACTGGGCCCGGGAACGCCGCGAGCTGATCGCAGATGGACCGCATCCGTCTTGCCATCGCCGCGGCGTCCTCCAAGGTCCGCAGCGCACTCAACTCCTTGAGGTCACCTCCGGAGACGAAGGCTCGGTCGCCGGCGCCCTTTATTACCAGGGCTCTTGCGCCCTTGGACAGGTAAGCCGCGTTGAGTGCCTTCTCGAGCTGCGCCATGGTGTCCAGCGCGATGGCATTCCGCGCGTGGGGGCGATCGATGGTGAGCACCGCTAGCTCGTCATCGAACTCTAGGTCGACCACGTGTTGTTGCTCCTTGGCCGAAAACGCCGATATTGGCATTCTCTTTGGCGGAGAATAGCATCGTCGCTGCAGGCTCCGGAGATCGATCAATGAGGATTGAGGTGGCTAAATGCCGAACCGAATTGCGGCGACGACCGGTGCGGCGCTGACGGTAGCCGTTCTCGGTGCCTGCAGCGCAGAGCCGCACACCCAGCTCTCCAGCACGGCATCTGTGACGGTCGATGGACACGACGCGAAGATTCAGGTCGTCAGGTGCGGCCAGCTCGGGTGGGACCGGACGATCGACATCGGTGGTGATTTTTCCGGGGCCACGGCCGTCATCGACCAAAGCGCCCACCCGATTACCGCGACGTCGGTCCATATCAAAAACCTGGGCGGTTTCACCGGCATGTACTCCCCGGGCGGCGGCGGAGGCGGCGCAACCGCCAGCCTCAATGGCGACACATTCACCATCGCCGGTAGCGCCAACGGCTTCAAGACGGACAAGCCCGGTGAACCGGCTACCGCCGATTTCAAAATCACCGTGACGTGCTGAGCCGCAGCCGGCCAGGTAGTCCCAGGTAGCTGCTCGACCGCACCGATGGTGCAGTCGGATGGTGGTGCCGCACGTTGCGGTCGGGTGGGCAAGAGAATAGTATTCTCGCAAAACGCGAAGGAGAATTCCATGGGCCAGTTGTCGCATCGGGAAGACGTCCCGTTTCCGATCTTTGATGCGGATAACCATCTCTACGAGCCGCCGGAGGCGATGACCAAGTTCCTGCCCAAGGAGTACAAGGACTACGTCCAGTACGTGCAGATCAACGGGCGCACCAAGATCGCGATCCGCGGCCAGATCAGCAACTACATTCCCAACCCGACTTTCGAGGTCGTCGCCCGGCCGGGTGCCTGGGAGGAGTATTTCAAGTACGGCAACCCGGAGGGCAAAACCAAGCGTGAGCTGTTCGGTGAGCCGATGCGCGCGATCCCCGCGTTCTTCGAGCCCGGACCACGCCTGGAGGAGATGAACAAACTCGGCCTGGACCGCACCCTGATGTTCCCGACGCTGGCCAGCCTGCTCGAGGAGCGGCTGCGCGACGACCCGGTCGCCATCCACGTCCTGGTGCATGCTCTGAACGAGTGGCTCGACGAGGTCTGGGGCTTCAACTATCAAAACCGCATCTTCACCACCCCGGTCATCACCCTGCCGATCGTCGAGAAGGCGATCGAGGAGCTGGAGTGGGCGGTCAAGCGCGGTGCGCGTTGCATCCTGGTCCGCCCGGCGCCGGTTCCCGGCTTCCGCGGACCGCGGTCGTTCGCGGTGCCCGAGTTCGACCCGTTCTGGGAGCGGGTCGTCGAGCACGACTTGCTGGTCGGCATGCACTCCAGCGACAGTGGCTATTCCCGCTACACCTCCGAATGGGACGGTGCCGACCAGGAGATGCTGCCGTTCCAGACCAATGCGATGGGGATCCTCAACGAGTGGCGGCCGATCCAGGACTCGGTGGGCTCGTGGGTGATCCACGGCGCGCTCTACCGCCATCCGAAGCTGAAAGTCGCGATCGTCGAGGCCGGCTCGAAGTGGATGACCCCGCTGCTCGACGGCCTGGCCGAGGTCTTCCGGAAGGCCCCGGAAGCGTTCCCGAGTGACCCTGTAGAGGTCGTCAAGAACCGAATCCACGTCAGCCCGTTCTTCGAGGACGGCATCGACGATTTGGTCAACCTCGTCGGTGTGGATCAGGTTCTGTACGGCTCGGACTGGCCGCACCCGGAGGGGCTGGCGGAGCCGACCTTCTACGTCAACGCGCTGTCGCACCTGTCCATCGATGACCAGGCGAAGATCATGGGCGGGAACCTCGCCCGGCTCGTTTCGGTGTGACGGAGCCGCACGGGCGGTGACGATGCAGGGCGCGGAGCGGCCTGAGGTGGAGCCGGCCAATCAATCCTGGCAAACCATCCCCGCGATGGTCTTGAGCGCGGCGGACCGGTTCGGCGATGCAGAGGCGGTGGTCGACGGCCGGTTGCGCTTGACATTCGTGCAGCTCGTGGAGCGAATACGTTGCGCTGCAGGGGCTTTCGCCGATCTCGGCGTCGGCCAGGGTGAGCGGGTCGCCATCTGGGCGCCCAACTCGGCGGAGTGGATTGTCGCGGCGTTCGGGCTGCTCACCGCGGGCGGCGTGCTTGTGCCCGTTAACACGCGGTTCAAGGCGGAAGAGGCGGGCGACATCATCGCACGCAGCGGGGCGAAGGCCGTCCTGGTCCAAAATGGCTTTCTGGGCCAGGACTACGCGACCCCCGCGGGAATACCGGCCATCGATCTGAAATCGGACTTCCTTTCCAGCGGTTCGCCGTTCGAACGGTTGGTGAGCGGCACCGACATCTCGGACATCATCTTCACCTCGGGCACCACCGGGCGCCCCAAGGGCGCGATGCTGAATCACCTACAGACGCTGCGGATGTACGAGGAGTGGGCGACGCTCGCCGATCTGCGCGAGGGTGACCGCTACCTACAGATCAACCCGTACTTTCACACGTTCGGACTGAAGGCGGGACTCATCACATCCTTCCTCCGGGGCGCGACGATGCTGCCGGTCGCGGTTTTCGACGTCGATACGGTGGTGGATCTCATTGAACGCGAACGCATCACGATGCTGCCCGGTCCCCCGACGCTGTACCACTCGTTGCTCGCGCTCCCCGACAAGTCCAAACTGTCGACGTTGCGGGCGGGCGTGACCGGCGCCGCCGACATCCCAGTCGAGTTGGTCCATCGCATTCATGGCGAACTGCCATTTAGGACGTTGATGACGGGTTACGGGCTCACCGAGGCCGGCAATGTAACCCTCTCCCGGCCCGGCGATTCGTTCGAGGACGTGGCCACCACCGCGGGCCTGCCTTGCGAGGGGGTCGAGGTGCGCATCGCCGACGACGGCGAAATCCTGGTCCGCGGCTACGGCGTCATGGCCGGTTACCTCGACGATCCCGCCGCGACCGCCGAGGCGATCGACGCCGACGGCTGGCTGCACACCGGCGACCTGGGCAACTTCGACGACGCGGGCCGCCTGCGCGTCGTCGGCCGCAAGAAGGACATGTTCATCGTGGGCGGCTTCAACGCCTATCCGGCCGAGATCGAAGGATTCCTGCTGAACCACCCGGCCGTCGCGCAAGCGGCGGTCATCGGTGTTCCCGACGAGCGGCTCGGGCAGGTGGGGAAGGCGTTTGTCGTCCGGAAAAGCGGTCTGGAGGCTCAAGAATTGATCGACTGGTCCCGCGAGCAGATGGCGGGATTCAAGGTGCCACGCTCAGTGGAGTTTCTGGACGCCTTACCTCTCAACGCCACCGGCAAGGTTGTCAAAGACCTGTTGCGCTAAAACTGGGTTAGGTTACATGCCGGAAATGAGAACATTATTTCCACAGCTTGTAAGGATTTTTCGGTATCGAAGTGCAGCGGTTTCGGCGTCGCCCATAGCAGAGGGTGATAACGTGGCTCTCTCGAGGCCGCCGACATGGCGGAGTCGTGTGCGGGCCATGTGCTCGCGCGCTGTTGCCGGTGCCGAGTAGGGTGGCGCAAGTTCGGTCGGCGCGGGGATATCGTTGCTGGCCGTCGACGGTTAGAAGCAAACTTGCCACAGGCGGGCAAGTGGTAGAGGAGTTCCAGATTGAGTCACGAACAGCCGCTTTCGCAGGCTGGTGAACGGTGAGTGGCGGCGCCCGCCAGAATGTTGCTGACACGAAATTGGTTCCGGTGAGCGAGAACGACGACACAATCCAGACTGCGGCGGAAATGCGGTCGCTGGCCGATCAGGCCGAGGCCGAGGCCGCGGAAGCTGAGGCTCTTGCCGCCGCAGCCCGCGCCCGTGCGCGCGCCATCCAATTGCGCCGCGACGCCGAAGTTGCCGAAGCCAAAGCCCAACCCGTCACAGAACTAGTCGTGCAAGAAGCGGTCGTAGAAGAAGCAGCCGCAAAAGCCGACGAGGTGACCCCAGCAGACTCGGTACCGACCGAGGTGCAGGACATCTCAGAGACGTCGCCGGAAGATGTCGAGACTGAAGCGAGTCCCGACGAGGCCATCGAAGGCACGGCCGAGCCCGACACCTCTGACGCCGAAGCCTCCGCTATCGACGATGCCGAGGACAAGCCCGAACGAAGCCGGCTGAGGTGGCTCGGCCGACTCAGGCGGCCTCGATGGTCCACCGTCGCCGCGGCCGTTGCGATTGTCGTCATTCTCGCTGCGCTGGCAGGCAGCGTGTACATGGTTCTGGATCACCGTCATGCGACCGAGCAGCGTCGGCGCGCGGCCGAGTTCTCCGCCGCGGCGCGGCAAGGCGTCGTGACACTGACCTCGCTGGACTTCGATCACGCCAAAGAAGGGGTGCAGAACATCATCGATGTTTCCACCGGCTCCTTCAAGGACGACTTCGTCAAGATGGCCGACGATTTCACCAAGGTGGTGCAAGAGTCGAAGGTGATCTCGCAAGGCAGCGTTCAGGCCGACGCCGTGGACCTGAACACGATGACGGACAATTCAGCGGTCGTGCTGGTCGCCAGCACATCGGAGGTTACCAATGCGGCTGGCGCCAAGCAGGATCCACGTAAGTACCGGCTCATCGTGACGGTGGCCCGCGACGGTGGTCGGCTCAAGTTGTCGAAAGTGGAGTTCTTGCCGTGACCGCAGACGAAACCTCCGTCGTCGAGACACCAGCATCCGAGGCCGACGCCGAAGAGACGGCCGACGCCGAAGGGACCGACCGCATCGACGATCCCAACTCGGATGACTCGCGTCCCGGTCGGCTGAAACGCTTCGCCGCCCGCGCCAAGCCGTTGGTGTCCGGCAGGATCCTTGCCGGCCTGTTGGCGTTGTTGGTCACTGCTTCGCTGGTGTCACTGGGTTGCTCGCTGTATTTCTTGTACCGGCCGGATCGGGAGACCGATGCCGCCGCCGTTAAATCGGCGCTCTCGGCCGCGTCCGATGGCACGGTTGCGGTCCTGTCGTATTCGCCCGACACCGTGGACCGGGACTTTTCTTCCGCGAAGTCCCATTTGACGGGCGACTTCTTGAAGTACTACGAACAGTTCACCCAGCAGATTGTCGGACCGGCCGCCAAGCAGAAGGGCGTTAAGACGACTGCGGTGGTTCTGCGCGCCGCTGTGTCCGGAGAATTCCACCCGGACTCCGCCGTCGTGCTGTTGTTCGTCAACCAGACCACCCAGAGCAAGGATCGGCCCGAGCCGACAATGACGTCCAGCAGCGTGCTGGCCACGATGACGAAAACTGATGGCGCGTGGCTCATTTCGTCGTTCAATCCGACTTAGGATTGTCGTGAGCGCCAACGACATTCATTCGATGGTGATCGCATCCGACTACCGCGTCCCGGATCCGACGCGGGTATGGCCGTTGCTCGAGCGCAACAAATCCGCACTCGCCGACATCGGTGCTCACCACGTCCTGGTCTACACGTCTACGCATGACTATGGCCGCGTCCTGGTGATGATCGGAGTGCACAGCCGCGAGCGGATCGTTGATCTGCTGCGCTCGCGAGTTTTCTTCGACTGGTTCGATGCCGCTGGCGTCGATGACATCCCCGCGGTTTTCGCCGGCGAGATCATCGACAGGTTCATCGCGGAGCCGCCTTCGAACCAGGGAGCGCCCGGAGTTGTGGTGGCCGGAATCGGTTCCGTCGACGATGTGTCGATCCTGACCGCGGAGGTCGGCGACGCGATGGACAGGTTCGCCGCTGCCGGCATCCGAAAAACTTGGGTTTTCAAGGCTTTTGACGATGACCACGAGGTCCTGATCCTGCAGGAGTTTCCTGACGAAGAAAGCGCGCGGGAATGGATTGACCATCCCGACGCCGCGGCCGAGTGGATGTCCGGGGCGGGAGTGGGTGCTTACCCGCCGCTTTTCGTCGGCCGCTTCTTCGACATGATGCGCATCGAGACTTAGATCCAACCGCACGCCCCGCAAAGTCAGCGGCGGGCACTGCCATCCGGCGACGTTGGTTGTACTAGTTCGACGAGCAGGCGGGGGATGTCGAGCCGCGGCAAGACCGCCTCGACCAGCACCATGCGGTCCTTGTGCTGCGCCGCCGCGATGAGGGCGTCGTCGAGTTCGCCATAGGTGTGCGCCCGGAACGCCAGGTGGTTGGTCACCCCCAGGGCATTGGGGATGTCGGTCCAACTCCAACTGACGATGTCGTTGTAGGGGGCCGTTTCTCCGTGGATCGCGCGCTCGACGGTGTAGCCGTCGTTGTTGACAACCACGATGACGGGGGACAGTCCCTCGCGGGAAAACGTGCCCAGCTCCTGGATTGTCAGTTGCGCGGCCCCGTCGCCGATCAGCAACACCGTCCTGCGGTCAGGCTCCGCCAATCCCGCGCCGAGGGCTGCGGGTAATGTGTAACCGATTGAGCCCCAAAGGGGCTGGCCGATGAATGTGACGCCCTGGGGCAAGCGGTGATCGGCCATGCCGTAGAACGAGGTGCCCTGATCGGCGAGCACCACGTTTCCCGGCGTGAGTGCATCGCAAAGCCGATTCCACAGCATCTGTTGTGTCAGCGGGCGTTCGCGCGTCGGTGATTCGGCTGTTTCCGGCGGCGGTTCGTCAGATGCTGACGTGGCCACCGGCGAAGTGATCCCCCGCCGGGTCAGGACTGCGGCGACCGCGTCCAGCGCGGCGTCCATTTCCAACGGTGCGAATACCAGGCCGGCCACGCTGCTCTGGTATTGCCCTATGTCGATGTTCCGGGCCGGGTCGATCAACTGGCTGAAAAAGCCGCTGACCATGTCGGTGAACACCACTCCGGCGGTCACCAGAACGGGGGCTTCTTCGATCGCGGCGCGTACCGGTTCGGCGCTGGCCGATCCCGCGTAGATCCCCAGGTAGTTGGGCGAGCTTTCGTCGAGCAGACTCTTCCCCCACATCAGCGTGGCGTAGGGAACCACGTCGGCCGCCAGCAACGCCTCGAGTTTTTCGACTACCTGGAGGCGATGAACCAATAGATCGGCGAGCACGGTCAACTGGTGGTCGGCGATGAGTTCGGTGGCGGCGTCGGTGAACATCGACAGCGCGCGGGGGCTGGTGCCACCGGTGCAGCGGGGCAACGGGATGCCGGGTGGTTCGGTGGGGAAGCGGGCCACGTCGGTGGACAGCAATATGTATCCGGGCCGCTTCTGTTCTCGCACCTCGCTGAGCACCCGGTCGATCTCTCTGCGGGCCGTCGCCGGCATCAGATTAGCTTGGGCGCAGGTGATTTCGCGGCTGATCCGGAAGAAGTGCTCGAAGTCGCCGTCACCGAGCGAGTGATGTAGCGCCCGGCGGGTGGCCTGAGCATCTTTGGACGGGCCGCCGACTATGTGTACCACTGGTACCTGCTCGGCATAGCTACCTGCGATCGCATTGGCTGCCGAGAGCTCGCCCACCCCGAATGTCGTTACCAACGCTGACATTCCGCGTAGCCGTCCGTATCCGTCGGCGGCGTAGCCGGCATTCAGCTCGTTGGCGTTGCCCACCCATCGGATGGCCGGGTGGGCGACGATGTGGTCAAGGAATTCCAGGTTGTAGTCCCCGGGTACGCCGAAGATCTCGGAGACACCGAGTTCGGCGAGGCGGTCTAGCAGGTAGTCACCGACGGTGTAGACGGATTCAGCCGTGGCATCAGTCACGAAGACGACGGTACCTCCCGGTGGAAACCTTCCCGGCCGGACACCGGTTCGCTATCGTTCGGCCATGGCGATAAACGAAACCCGGGAAGTGGTCATCGAAGCCAGCCCAGAGGAGATCCTCGACGTCATTGCCGATCTCGCGTCGTTGCCCGAATGGTCGGGTCCGCACCAGAGCTCAGAAGTGCTCGAGACCGGCGACGACGGCCGGCCCAGCAGGGCGAAGATGAAGATCAAGTCGGCGGGGATCACCGACGAGCAGGTGGTGGCCTACACGTGGAGTGACAACGCGGTCAGCTGGACGTTGATTAGCTCCGCCGCACAGCGTTCCCAGGATGCCACGTACACATTGACGTCCGAGGGCGACAAGACCCGGGTCAAGTTCGAGATCAGCGTCGACCCGTCGGTGCCACTGCCCGGTTTCGTGCTCAAACGCGCGGTCAAGGGATCGATAGATACCGCGACCGAAGGCCTGCGCAAACAGGTGCTGAAGGTGAAGGGTAAGTAAGCGCAGTGAGCGGCTTGGGGCCCTTGGCTGGTGTGAAGGTCATCGAACTCGGTGGCATCGGGCCCGGTCCGCACGCCGGGATGGTGCTCGCCGACCTAGGTGCCGACGTGGTGAGGGTGCGTCGTCCTGGCGGGTTGATGATGCCGTCCGAAGATCGCGACCTGCAACACCGCGGCAAGCGGATCGTCGACCTGGACGTCAAAAGTCAGCCCGAGGCGTTGCTGGAGCTCGCCGCCAAGGCCGACGTAGTGCTGGACTGCTTCCGGCCCGGCACCTGTGAGCGACTCGGAATCGGACCCGATGACTGCGCGGCGGTCAACCCGAGACTGATCTTCGCGCGGATAACCGGTTGGGGACAAGACGGGCCGCTGGCCCAGACGGCAGGCCACGACATCAACTATCTGTCGCAGACCGGTGTGTTGTCGGCGCTTGGCTATGCCGATCGGCCCCCGATGCCGCCGCTGAATCTGGTCGCCGACTTCGGTGGCGGCTCGATGCTGGTGCTGCTGGGCATCATGGTGGCCCTGTACGAGCGGGAGCGCTCAGGCACGGGCCAGGTCATCGACGCCGCAATGGTCGACGGAGTCAGCGTGCTCGCCCAGATGATGTGGACCATGAAGTCCACCGGCGCGCTTCGTGACCGGCGTGAATCGTTCCTGCTCGACGGCGGCGCCCCGTTCTACCGTTGCTATGAGACTTCCGACGGCAAATATATGGCGGTCGGCGCTATCGAGCCGCAGTTCTTTGCGGCGTTGCTGGCGGGACTCGGCTTGTCGTCCGGCGAGGTGCCGGACCAGTTCGAGATCACCTGCTACGAGCAGATGCGTGATGTTTTCGCCGAACGGTTCGCCAGCCGGACCCGCGACGAATGGACCCAAGTTTTCGCCGGCACCGACGCCTGCGTCACGCCGGTATTGAACTGGGCCGAAGCAGCCACCAGCGAGCACCTGAACGCGCGGTCGACGGTGATCATCGCCCACGGCACCGAGCAAGCCGCACCGGCCCCGCGGTTTTCCCGAACACCGGCCGGAGCGGTCGGACCGCCACCCGCGGCAACTACGCCGTTAACCCAAATCGATTGGTAACGGACCAATTATGCGCAATTGCCACGAACCCGGCCGCGCAGTGCTAGCGTCGCGTCAATGGCGGTACAGGCGTCGCGAGAGATTGTGATCGACGCGCCTCCTGAAGTAATTATGGAGGCGCTGAGGGATCTTCGTGTCTTATCGGCCTGGTCTCCCATGCATAAACGGATCGAAGTTCTTGACCGGTACCCGGATGGGCGGCCCCATCACGTAAAGGCCGTCATCAAAATTCTCGGGATCGTCGACAAGGAGATCCTGGAGTATCACTGGGGCCCCAACTGGGTGGTCTGCGATGCCGAAGAGACATTTCAGCAGCATGGACAACATATCGAGTACATCGTCGAGCCCGAGGGCGTGGGCAAGTCGCGGGTGCGTTTCGATATCACCGTTGAACCGTCGGGCCCAATTCCGGCTTTCATTGTCAAGCGCGCCAGCAAGATCGCGTTGGACGCGACTACCGAGGGGCTGCGCGATTGGGTGCTCGATAACAATCCCCTCAAGCTGTCGGCGGACTGATCGCGCCCGAGGTCGCTACGCCGCTGATTATTTTCCGCGTTATCACCTAATTTGCGACACAATCTGAAATCAAATTGCTAGCTTTGTACGAATGGCCGTACAAGCCTCGCAGGAAATCATCATCGATGCGGTGCCGGAAGTGATCCTGGACGCGCTCGCCGATATCGGCTCGGTGCCGTCGTGGTCCCCGGTGCACAAGAAGGCCGAAGTCATCGACACCTATCCCGATGGACGGCCACACCACGTCAAGGTCGCGATCAGAGTGATCGGGATCGCCGATCACGAAGTACTCGAATACCACTGGGGCCCCGATTGGGTGGTGTGGGACGCCAAGAGGACTCCTCAGCAACACGGTCAACATGTTGAGTACACCTTGCGGCGTGAGGGAGAGACCAGGACGCGGGTGCGTTTCGACATCACCATGGAACCGTCGGCGCCGCTGCCGGAGTTCTTGGTCAACCGGGCCCGCAAGAGAGTCCTCAAAGCTGCGACGGAGGGCCTGCGAGACTTCGTGATCCGCCGCAACGGTTCGGGGCCGTCCGAGTAATCGGTTCAACGTAATCGGTTCAACCGCGGAGTGCGGACAGTCGCCTGATCGCCTCGTCGAGGGTGTCCTCGCGCTTGCAGAAGGTGAAGCGCACCAAGTGATTCCACACGTCGGCTGGTCTTGAAGCATGCGCTGTCGCCGGTTCACAGAATGCCGACATCGGGATGGCGGCCACCCCGAATTTCTCCGGTAGTGCCGCGCAGAACGCCGTGCTGTCGTCGTAACCCAGTGGTCGGGGATCGGCGCACAGGAAGTACGTCCCGTAGCTGTCGTGCACGGTGAAGCCGATCTCGGTCAACCCGGCCGCCAGCCGGTCGCGTCTGGACTGCAACAAGTCCCGAAGCTCCCTGACCCAGGCGTCCTGGGTGTCCAGCGCCAGGGCGACCGCCGGCTGGAACGGCGCGCCGCCGACATAGCTCAAATACTGTTTGGCCGCGCGCACTCCGGCGATGAGCTCTGCAGGGCCGCACGCCCAGCCGATCTTCCAGCCGGTGCAGTTGAACATCTTGGCCGCGCTGGAGATGGTAACCGTGCGCTCGGCCATGCCGTCGAAGCCGGCCAGCGGCAGATGCTGGTGGGTGTCAAAAACCAGGTGCTCGTAGACCTCATCGGTAATCACCAAAAGGTCCGCCGCCACCGCGATCTCCGCAATGGCCGCCAGTTCGGTGGGGCTAAGCACCGCACCGGTGGGATTGTGCGGCGAGTTGATGATCAGCGCCCGCGTTCGCGGTGTCAGCGCCCGCCGCATTGCGTCGGCATCCAGAGCAAAGCCGCGGCCATCGGGGATCAGGGGTACGGCCACCCGGTCTGCGCCGGCCATCGCCACCACCGGGGCGTAGGAGTCATAGAACGGCTCGATCAGCAACACCTCCGAGCCGGGTTCGACCAGGCCGAGTACCGCGGCCGCGATGGCCTCGGTTGCCCCGACCGTCACCAGCACCTCGGTGTCGGGGTCGTAGTCGATGCCGAAACGCCGACGGCGCTGGGCGGCGATGGCCTGACGCAGCGGTGCGATGCCCAACCCGGGTGGGTACTGATTGACACCGCCGGCGATGGCGTCCTGCGCGGCCTTCAGCATGGCCGGCGGCCCGTCCTCGTCGGGAAAGCCCTGGCCCAGGTTCACCGCACCGACACGCGCGGCCAGCGCCGACATTTCGGCGAACACCGTTGTCGCGTATGGGCGCAGCCTCGGCACTGTCATGGCGGTTAAGCCTAAGGTGCGACCGGCCGAGTGTGAGCGCAGCTTCACGTTCGGCGCCGAGCGTCGGCTGGCTGCACGTTCGGCGGATGACTCGGCGGTTTCCCCGGCACACCTGAGCAGCGCAATCCTGCCCAACCAACAGGTTGGCCGGGGCCTTTGTTAAGGTGCTGTTACTGGGCCTAATCTTGAGACGGATCCCAGAACCCCGATTTGCGAACAGGAAGTCGACATGTCCGAAGAAGCGTTCATTTACGAGGCCATCCGCACGCCACGTGGCAAACAACGCAACGGCTCGTTGAACGAGGTCAAGCCCGTCAACCTGGTCGTTGGGCTAACCGACGAACTGCGCACCCGCAACCCTGATCTGGACGAGAACTTGATCAGTGACGTCATCCTCGGTGTCGTATCGCCCGTCGGTGACCAGGGCGGCGACATCGCCCGCACCGCCGCGTTGGTGGCCAAGCTGCCCGAGACCACCGGCGGCTTCCAGCTCAACCGCTTCTGCGCATCGGGCCTTGAGGCCGTCAACATCGCCGCCCAGAAGGTGCGCTCGGGTTGGGACGACTTGGTGATCGCCGGCGGCGTCGAGTCCATGAGCCGCGTCCCGATGGGCTCCGACGGCGGTGCCTGGGCGACCGACCCCGAGACCAACTACC
>Ga0182012_10004695_pt1 | contig 14215 bp, 7 predicted proteins | sample 612S2SmetaG_FD_120486 | JGI IMG/M metagenome (GOLD analysis project Ga0182012, IMG submission 120486) | Permafrost microbial communities from Stordalen Mire, Sweden - 612S2S metaG | ecosystem: Environmental > Terrestrial > Soil > Wetlands > Permafrost | place: Sweden: Stordalen | collected... | reverse complement strand
GGATTCACCGGCGATTTTTCCCGGGATACCACCATCAATCTGCTTTCCTGTCCCTGCCTCAATCCAGAAGGGTTTGACCTTCAACCCGAAAATTGGAATCCCTCGTCTTGGGATGTGATCAGCCGCGAAGCCCGGGTTGTGGAGGGAGAGAAAGAGTGGATTTCCAGGCTTTTGGCCTGGCGTGAGCAAAAACAAAGGCAAAACGCCGAAGAGGATGAAAATTCTCCCGCGGGAGAGATTCTGCAGGCCTCTCGTTTTTTCGAAAAAGCTTTGGGCGCCCTTTTTAATGCCCGGGCCCGGTTTCAAAAAGAAAAAAGCTGGGGCGGACAGCTGGTTTTACTCAAAGGGTTTCTTGAAAAATTTCTTAATATTTCTGATACCCGGCGGGAAACAACCGCGGTGCTCGAATCGCTGTCACTTTTGAGCGCTTCCTTTAAGTTGACCGTTGCCTCGGAAGACCTCAAAGAATTATTAGCGGCAATGCTCGAACAAAAGCAAAGCCCCTCTCGACAACTGGAAAAGGGCGGGGCGCAGGTGGTTGATTTGATGCAGGCCCGGGGAGTGTCTTTCGAGGTAGCTGTATTGCCGGGCCTGGTCGAAAAGTTCGTGCCGCGCCTGGTGCGCCAAGACCCGCTTCTACTCGACGAAGAACGCCTCTTGATTACGGGCCGTGGTGATGAAGAGATCGCCCCCAAACAAGCGGGTGCTTTGGAGGAGCGGTTGTTGTTTCTTCTGGCTGTCCGGGGCGCTCAAAAGTCTCTCATTCTGACCGCGCCGCACCTGAATCCTTCCACGGGGTCACCTCGCACACCGTCTATCTATCTGTTTGAATCCGCTGAAGCCATTTTGGGCCGCCGGGTCAGCCGTTTGGGTGACGCGGTTAACCTAGTGCAGGTCGTAACGGTTAACGACTGGGTTAAACCCGACATGGCCTCTTGCGGCAATCCGGTGGAAACCCTGCTCACCTCCGTCAACTTGGCCCGCCAGGGCAATCCAGTGCCCGCCCTCGCAGTTACCCGGGATATGCCTTTCTATTTCGAAGGCAAAGAGCTTTTGAAGAACCGACAGGCCAGCCCCTTTTTTACCGCTTATGACGGCATTCTGACCGGGGCTTCGGCTCTGAGAGCCTTGACCCAGCACCATGAATTGACCGGTAGTTCTATTTCGGCCTCCCGGTTGGAAACTTTCGCGGCCTGCCCCCTTCGGTATTTTTACCGCTACGTTCTGCACCTGATGGTCTATCCCGATCCCGAGAAAATCCTCCAGATTCAAGCTTCTGACCGGGGAAACTTGATACACGATATTTTGGAGAAAACCCTCCGCCGGGGAGTGGAGGAGCAATGGGTGGCTGAGCGGGATGTTGCCCAAGGCCTTCAAGTACTGGAAGAAGAAACTCAAAAAGCTTTCCGCCAGTTCGAAAAGACCGGTATACCCGGCGCGCCGGGGTTATGGCATTGGGAAAAAGAACAAATGGATTCAGATCTGCAGGCAGTGCTGAAAGATGTGCTGGCCGATCCGGATTGGACCCCCTTTGCTTTCGAAGTGGCTTTCGGTGAAAAGGGAAAGGAAGTCGTTTTTGAACTGGCGGATGGCCAAAAATTAAAGCTCCAAGGCCGCATGGACCGGGTAGACCTTTCCCTCGATGGACAAGCCCTTCGGGTGGTGGACTATAAGACCGGCAGTGATGCTGGGACCAAGAAGAACAGCGTGAAGAGCGGTACCAAACTGCAATTGCCCTTTTACCTTTGGGCTTTGCGCCACCTTTATCCCGAAAAAATCTCCAAGCAGGCCTTGTACGATTTTATGACCCGCCGGGGCGACTATAAAAAAGTGGCTTTTGATCCGTCTGACGCCGGTGAAGTGAAACCCATTCTGGATCAAGTGCTCACAACGGTGGCGGAGGGTGTAGTCCAGGGGCATTTTCCTTCGGTGGGCACCGCCTGCGACCATTGCGATTACCGCAAACTTTGCGGCACCGGCATGGAAGACCGGGGTAAACGAAAAAAAGAAGATCAAAAAGTAAAAAACTATTACCAGTTGGAGGACCTGCCATGATCTCCGACCAATCAGCCCGTCAAAAGATTATTTCCGATCTCGACATTTCCTTCGCGGTAGACGCTGGGGCCGGCACGGGTAAGACCACCTTGCTGATCGACCGTCTAGTGGCACTCCTTTTGGAAAAAGGAGTATCGCTTGCCCGTATCGCCGCCATTACCTTTACAGATAAGGCCGCCGGGGAATTAGTGGAACGGCTAAGGCTTCGGCTGGAAAAAGAATTTGATTCTGAAAGTTTGCTGAAACTTTCACCTGCAGCGCAAAAGGAACGGGAAAAACGACTTCGCCGGGCGCTCAAAGATTTGGAACAGGCCTCGGTTTCGACCATCCATTCTTTTTGCTCGTCACTTTTACGGGAATACCCGGTGGAAGTAGGGGTTGATCCCCAATTTGCGGTGCTCGACCAGGTACAAAGCGACGCCCTGGAAGCTGAAGCTTGGGAAAACTGGTTGAAAAAATCACTGGCCCGCCCGGTGGAAAGCCTCATGCCATTCTTCCGTCTGGGCGGCACCTTTGAGCATCTGGAAAAACTGAAAAACCATCTCTTGAGCAATCGGTCTGTTCTTGAGCCTCCGGTGGTATCTGATTTACCCGACCCCGAAAGTACTTTGTTGGATTTGAAACGGACATGGGCTTTCATTCAAGAAAAAGCCAAAGTCGTCGCGCCTGACGACAGCCTGGTGAAAAAACTGGGGAAATTTGGCCCAATTTGGCGGGAAGTTGAGGTTCTTGCGGGTGATAATCTTCTCTACGTACTGGCAGGGCTCAATGTGCCCAAAGTCGGCAATGTGGGCAGTCAGGGCAACTGGGGCAAAGAAGCCCTAGCAGACGTGAAAGCCCATATCGAAACCTTGCGGGAAACTCAGGAAACTTTTGGGGCCCAAGCAAAAGATGCGGCGGTTCAAAAAGCGGCTTTATGGCTTTGGGATTACTTGGCCGAATACGCCCAAATGAAGACCCGACAGGGCTTTCTCGATTTCGACGACCTCTTGTCCAAGACCCGGGACCTGGTGAAAGACCGGCTGGAAGTACGGGAAGAACTCAAAAAACGCTACGATCATTTGTTTGTCGATGAATTCCAGGATACCGATCCTTTGCAGGTAGAAATAGTTTTCTTTTTATCTGAAAAAAGTATGCCAAGGGTTGGTAAAGCCCTTGGCACAACCAAAGCTCGCCGCTCGCCTGGTGGGCTCGCGGCAGGTGAGCCAGCCAAGTCATGGCAAAAGGTTGAACTGGAACCCGGGAAGTTATTTTTAGTGGGCGATCCCCAGCAAAGCATTTACCGTTTTCGCCGGGCTGACGTTGAAATTTATGGCGAAGCCAAGGTCCGTCTGGCGGCCTGCGGGGGCCAAGTGGAAAAACTTACTGAAAACTTCCGCACTTTGTCGCCCATTGTGGATTGGGTTAACCGGGGATTCGATCAACTATTCCAAGACGGACCTTTTCCTTATAATCCCCAAAGCGCTCATCGCCTGTTAGATATGCAACAGGGGCGGTTATCCCCGCTCATCGGTCTAGAAATGCCCGAGATACCCGAAGAAGACCAAAGCACCGCGGCTTTTCGCGAGTTGGAAGCCGAAACGGTGGGCGATTTTATCGAGCAACTTCTGCGTGAAAAACCGCTGATCACTGATCCCAAGTCTCCCAAGGACAGACCGATTCTACGGCCCCTGCAGGCGGGAGATATCGCCATCCTGTTCCGCGAACTATCAAACACCGAATCCGTTTATGAGAGCGCTTTAAGACGCCGCCATATCCAGTTTCAGATCGTAGGAGGAAAGAAGTTCTACAACCGCCCCGAAATTGTGGCGCTGGAAACGCTCTTAACCTGTCTGGAATCTCCTGCTGATGAGGCAAGCCTAGCGGGTTTATTACGAAGCTCTTTGTTCGGCTTTACCGATGAGGAACTGTTTCTTTACCGGGAAGCCGGAGGGGTTTTTGAATTTTTACGTGGGGCCAAAGGGAAAATGGGCGAAGCTTTCCGTTATTTACGCCAATGGTATCTGGAAACCCGTCAACTGAGTCCGGCCGAGACCCTGCTTTATTTGTACGAAAAGACCAACTTGCTAGCGGTAGTGTCCTGTCAGCCGCACGGTGAACAGCGGGTGGCCAATCTGATGAAGGTCGTCAATCAGTGCCGCGACCTGGAGGAATCGCAAAATTTCACCTACCGGGCTTTTGTGAAATGGCTGGTCCGCCAAAGGGAAGAAGCCGCCATGGAGGGCGAAGCGCCCGGCCCGGAGGAAACGGGCAATCAGGTGACTCTTATGACATTGCATAAAGCGAAAGGCTTGGAATTTCCAGTGGTCATCCTTTCGGGTGCGGCGCCTGAAAAACCCCGAAAGTCTGACTTTATCGTGAACCGCCATCAAGGCAATGCTCAGTTTAAAGCGGGTGATAAGGAACTAAAGCTTTGTACGGCGGGATTTGAGAAAGCCCAGGAAGAGGAAGAGGCGCAGGAAAAGGCTGAAATCCTTCGGCTGCTTTATGTGGGATGTACCAGGGCGAAGGAAAGTTTGGTTATTCCACTTTTTACCCAAGAAAAGGGTGGTGGGTTCCTCAAACCTATTAGGGGATCGTTTGATCTGAAGGCATTAAAAATCCAAAACGTCACAGCCATTCAAGACCGCTCGGCAGTTTCGGCGCTGGCGGTAGACCTGGTTGAAAAAGAAAGGAACAGCCAAGTTGTGGAGGACCAAAAGGTTTATTTAAAAGAATTGGAAAAAATGAAAAAGTCTTTGATCGAAAGACGAAGGGGAAAAACTCGGCTTCAATCGGTGACCTCTTTAGCCCACACCGACGACGACAAATCTGAACGGGAAGGGTACTTTTTGGAGGGAGAAAACCCGCCAGCTTCGGGCGACCAGCAAGGCAAGGCCTTAGGGGTTTTGACCCATCAATTGCTGGAAAAGGGTTGGAATTGGGATAACGAAACTTTGGCTAAGGCGGCCAAGCTTTGGGGGCCCGGTTTGGGGCTTTCAGTCGGTAAAACCCTAGAAGCGGCTGAGCTAGCCGCTAAAGCTTTGGCGAGTAGTCTTTTGATGAGAGCAAAAAAATCGACGCAAGTTTTCAGGGAATTATCCCTGACAGGAAAGAACCCTGAAGGTACTTTTTTGAATGCGGTGATCGATTTGGCTTTCTTGGAGGATGGTGCCTGGGTAGTGGTGGATTATAAAACGGACCATGATCCTCAACGGGGTCTGGAATCCTATCGAAAGCAGATTGGTTATTACAGCGAACTTCTCGAAACTTTTACGGGTTTGAAAGTAAAAGAAGCCCGACTTTACTTCTTGCGCAAAGATCAAGTGATATAGGTACAATAAGGCCATGTCAGACCATCATGAACACGATCACTCGCACGAACACAATCATTCCCATAACCACGCACATGGGGGCGCTCACGATCATGGCGCCGGATTATTCCATTCTCACGGGATGAATCGAAAAAGCAAAATGGCTTGGGCGATTGGGATTACAGCGCTCATTCTTATTTTGGAAGCGGTCGGCGGCATTGTTTCCGGAAGTCTGGCCCTTTTGTCCGACGCGGGCCATATGCTGACCGACTTGGCGGCGCTTCTCATTTCCTTAACCGCCATGATCATGGGGGAAAAACCGGCCAGCGCCACCCATACCTATGGTTTCGCGAGGTTGGAAGTTCTGGCCGCTCTGGGTAACGCTATGACGTTTTTTCTCATGGTCATGGGGGTAGCCTGGGAAGCTTTCCAGCGATTTGCCCATCCCTCTCTCCCGGATTGGAAAACCATGGGTCTGATCGCGGCCATAGGTTTTTTGGCGAACGCTCTTTCCGCCTGGTTTTTGCATGGCGGCCATGAGGATGACATTAACATTCAAGGCGCATGGATCCATGTGATGGGTGATTTGGGGTCGTCACTTGGGGTTTTAATGGGGGTTGTAGTGATCGCACAGACCGGATGGAGCTGGGTGGATCCGGTTTTAAGTTTAGCCATCGCACTTTTTATCGCGTCGGGGGCATTAAAACTTTTCCGCAAAGCTTTGCGAATCCTTTTAGAATCGGCTCCCAAAGGATTAACCTCCGAAACCATCGTTTCTACCCTGAAAAATCAAATTAATGATATTCAAGAAGTTCATCACATTCACTTATGGGAAGTCGGGGCGGGGAGAGTTCATCTGACGGCCCACTTGGTGGTCAATGACCAGGTTTTAAGCCAGGCCCAGCAAATTGTTGAAAAGGCGACCCGTGTTTTAAAAACCGATTGCGGGATTCAGCACGCGACACTTCAAATTGAGGCACCTGCCCGTGTTTTAATGCATGGCCCTGAAGCTAAATAAAGACAATTAATGCCCTGCTGAAATTCCTTTCAGCCAGTCTGAAAAATCTATTTCTAAACCATTCAATTTTTTAATCCACCGGGTATGAAGTTCGGGCGAGACTAAAACTTTTCTCAGGCACAAATCGAGCAGTGGTACGCATTCATTGATTAAGGAAAGGGCTTCTTTTATCCGGGTTTGAGTCGTCATGACACTTCGAGAGTCCTGCGCTTTTTTGGCTTCCTCGGCGAGCTGATGAATTTGGCGGCTGAGCCGGGACACTGCCTCATTTTTCATCGCCCAGGGTAGATGTTGATAGGTTTTGACTATCTCGCCCGCCAGATCATTGCATTGAACGGCTAAATCGACATTTAAAAAATCTGATGAGTTCATTTACTATCCTAGTGTTAAAGAGCAGGTGTGCGACTTAAGTTTAAAGCGGCTTGGGTATGATTTAAGGGGGCATGAAGAGCGGCTTTAAAAGATTCACGTGCATTGGCGTAATTGCCCAATGTGAACCAAAGCACACCCAGATTATTGTAAAGATGAGCCGCAGGAAAACCTAAGGTTAGAGCTCGTTGCATGTCTTTCAAAGCCTGTAATGCGTCGTGATTGGACATGTCGTAAATAAACAGCTTTTCATCCAGCAAAGATTCAAGAAAAGGATCGCCATTGATCGACGATCGGCATTGAATCAACATTTTAGAAATATTGGGGTTTAATTGACCATAGGGCATTTGAAACAAAGCATAAGTTATTGGCCAGAGATTTTTTTCCATTTGGAGCCAATTGTATATTTTTTTGGAAGTACTGGATTTGACAGGGATGATTCCCAGAACCAAATTGTCCATAGAAGTATCTAGTCCAATCGATAGAGGGAACCATTGGGACGATGGTATTTGGTGATAAAGATAAGGGACGTAATTAACATTGGTGATTACTCCCGCCCATGTTGATTTGGAGCATTCCAACCGAGGATTTCGAGCCGTATTGAATGGATAAGTTGCGATGGTCAAAGTTTGATCATAAGGCGTAGGGTCGAATTCGGTTAAAATAATGCCAGGACCAAATTTTTTTGCTTGTTGATTTAGAATTTCATAGGCTTTCCATCGTTGTAAAGATTTTGTGTAACGTAAAGAAACGCTTGGATTAGCTTTCCAAAAATCCCGGTAGGTTATCTCCAGACGATAAAAATCAGAAAATGCTACGATGATTAAAATTATTAAAAAAGAAATCAGACTCATTTGAGGAGAAGCCGATTCTAGAAGATTTTGAAGTCCCAGGGCGCAGAAAATAAGGATGAAAGGCAGAGCGAGAACCATGCGAAACATTTCAACTTCTCCAGTTAGAAATGCTGGCATTAGAAAAAGCACTAAACCGCAGATCAGACAAAGATTAATTTCTTTTTTCCAGTTTATGAGAGATTGAATTAGTCCAATTAAAAACAAGGAACCAAGCCAAGGATTAAAAAAACCGCCCCCAAAAGCCCGATAAGAATAATTGTATGTATCTGCACCCCAAAAAAGTCCCGAAATATACAGTGATATCACCTTGAGTTGCGAAAGAGGGCTTACATTGTTTTTAAAGGCCCATAAATAATGAAGATAATCACTTTGATGATTTAATCGCAGCCAAGCTGAGATAATAGGCGCAGAACCTAAAAAAAACGAAAAAAGAAAAGCGTATAACTGTTTTCGGTTTGAGGAACGGCAGTGAAGAATGGCGTAAGTAACGATGATTATCACGTAAACCACCATGATGGCCGCATGGAACAAAATGTAAAATCCTATAGAGGTGCAAATGCCTAAAAGCAACGCCAGGCCTATTGAGGGACGCACTATTAGGCGATTTAAAAAACGACCTAAAATAACAAAAGTTAGTAATTGCCATAGAATAAGTAATCCGTGTCCTACGCATAAGCGATCCAAATAAATCGGCCAGAAACTGAAGGCCCAAAAACATGAAAAAACGATCGAAATGCTTTTGGAAAAAAAGGACTTCGCGGACCAATAAGCCAAAGGCAGTGTTAATGCCGACAAGATGGCTGGAAAGGCCCAGAGTGACATTAAAGAAACACCGAAGCATTTAAAAAATAATCCAAGGCTCCAGAAGGAAAAAGGTGGTAATTGGGTAAAAGCATAGAAATAATCCCAATTCCATTTTTGGCTGAGATACATGCCAAAAAATCCCCAAATGGCTTCATCTGATATTGGCCAAGTGGACATGGAAGTCAACTGGCAAAAGCGTATGACAATGGCTAGGACAAATAACAAAGTTACGACTAAAAAATTGAAAGATGGGAGCCATTCGGCGGAATTTACTGGCGGAACAAAGGAATGTGAATGCGTCGATGCTACGGCAGCGAGAAAGGGAATGAAGATACCGAAAAAATAACGATGATCTTGGATTGAACAGGCAATTCGAAATAAGTTAGTGAAAAATTTGAGACAAGAAATAAAAAAAAGAAAACCCAAGGATGATTTAAAAGTGAAGTTTTATCGGAAGAAAGCATACCTAATAATCTTAAACTATTGGGTTATAAAATGGGTCTAATTTTCTGCTGCTCTATGACATAAAGAAAGTCTTTCCTAATAATGATAAGGTGATGGCAGTTCAACCGCCTGTTGGAACGGTTTATTGGGAGAAAAATAAGTTTCTCAAAATTTTAAAAGCGATGCTCGATTTTTAACTTGACTACCGCCTCGTTTTTCATGGCCCAAGGAAGGGCAGGTAGGTTTTAACGATTTCTTCGACCAAATCCTTGCATTGAGCCGACAAATTAACATTTAAAAAATCCGATGTTTCCTTGGTTCCTTTTGCGTTGTTAAGAATGGGGTGTGTGACTCAGGTTTATGGCAGCCCGCGTATGATTTAAAGGGGCGCGAAGAGCGGCTTTGAAGCATTCCCGTGCGTTGGTGAAGTCGCCCAAGGTGAACCAAAGTACGCCCAGATCATTGTAAAGATGAGCGGCGGGATAACCTAAAGTGAGCGCCTGTTGCATGTCTTTCAAGGCCTGCGTTTGATCATGATTGGAAACGTCATAAATAAACTGTTTTTCATCCAACACAGATTCTAGGAAAGGATCGTTATTGATTGATTCCCTGCATTGAACCAGCATTTTTGAAATATTTGGGTCTAAATGACCGTAAGGCATTTGAAAAAAAGCATAAGTTACAGGCCAAAGATTTTTTTCCATTTGCAACCAGCCGTATATTCTTTTTGAAGTTTCGGGCCCAATGGGAATAATTCCCAAGGCCATATTTTCTAATGAAGCATCCAATCCTATGGAGAGTGGGAACCATTTAGCGGATGGGATTTGGTGACATAGAAAAGGAACGTAATTGACATTGGTGATTAATCCTGCCCAAGTTGCCTTGGAGTAATCCAACTGGGGATTTCGAGCAGCATTGAATGGATAGGTCGCAATGGTCAAAGTCTGATCGTAAAGCGTAGGATCGAACTCAGCGAAAATAATGCCCGGTTTGAACTCAGTGAAAATAATCCCAGGACCCGAGTTATCCGATTTTTCATGCAGAATTTCATATGCTTTCCAACGCTCTAAGGATTTTGTGTAACGCAAAGACACGCCCGCATCAGCCTTCCAAAAATCACGATAGGTTATTTCCAACCGGTAAAAATCAGAAAACGCCACGATGATTAAAAGAATCAAGAAAGAAGCCATGCTCTTTTCGAGAGAAACATCTTTCAGAAGACTCTGAAGCCCCAGGGCGCAAAAGATGAGAATAAATGGAAGGACAAGTACCATGCGGAGCATCTCCACCTGTCCTGTCAAAAAAGCCGGCAGCAAAGAAAATACCATGCCGCCGATCAAACAAAGATTTATCTCTTTTTTCCAGTTTTTAAGAGATTGAATGAGTCCGATTAAAAACAAGGAATCAAGCCAAGGATTAAAGAAGCCGCCGCCAAAAGCTCGGAGAGAATAGAAGTAAGTATTTTCACCCCAGAAAAGCCCGGAAATATATTGGAATATCACGATTAGTTGAGACAAAAGATTAAAGCTGCCATTAAAAGCCCAAAGATGGTGGACATAATCGTTCTGGTGATTGAATCGCAACCAAACCACAATAATCGGCGCCGAGCCTAGGGTGAGAGAAGCAAGAAAAGCGAAAAGAGGTTTTCTGGTCAATGAGGGGTGATAATAAAAAGAACAAATCACGATAATCGATATGAAAACCACCATGATGGCGGCATGGAACAAAATATAAAATCCAATTGAAGTGAATAGACCCAATAAGACTCCTAGTCCAATGGATGGACCCGTTTTTAGCCGGGTTAAAAAACGGCTTAAAATGGCGAATGTTATTAACTGCCACAGGATCAGCATCCCGTGACCTACGCATAAACGATCCAAATAAATCGGCCAAAAACTAAATGCCCATAAACACGAGAAGACAATCGAGGTGCTTTTGGAAAAAAAGGATCTGGCACACAGATAAGTAAATGGAAGAGTTAATGTAGACCACAAAGCCGGATAGGCCCAGAAAGTGGCTAAAGAAACACCAAAGCATTTGAAAAATAATCCCAGCCCCCAAAAGGAAAGTGGGGGTAATTGGGTATAGTAGTAGAAAAAATTCCAATTCCATTTTTGGCTGAGATGCATGCCGAAAAATCCCCAAATCGACTCATCCTGTATTGGCCAGGTGGAGAAAGAAGTAAGCTGGTAAAATCGCAGGATAATCGCCAGGGACAATAAAAGAGATATTATCCTGAATGAAAAAGCTGGAAGCCATTCGCCGGAATTCCCGGGTTGAACAGAGGAGGAATGACCCGTTGATACCAAGCCGATGAGAAAGGGGAAAAAGAGCCCCAAAAGTATGACGACGATTTTGGATTGAATAGAAAGATCAAGATAAGTTAATGAAAAATTCGAGATAAGGAATAAAAAAAAATAAGCCCGAAGGGGATTAAAAAATAAATTTTTAGTGTAAGAAAACATAATTTGACAATTTTAAACCATGTGCGGTGAATTAGGCCTAATTTCCTTTAAAAAGCAAAAACACAATTATTACTCTAAGGTTCAATCCCCATTCGTTTCATGTTTTCCAAGGGAGGGGCGTGATTGCCAGGAATCTTTAACGCCATGCGGAAGGAAGCGATGGATTTTGATCGGTTGCCTAGGGAAAACCAAAAAACACCCAAATCATTGAAAATCTCCACTGTGGGGTATCCTAAGGTAAGAGCCCGGTGAAGAGCATCAAAAGCCCTATCGGGATGATGAATCGCCATTTCATTCATGAAGATTTTTTCGTCTAGGCAAGACTCAAGAAAAGGGTCGCCTTGGAAGAGAGGCCGGAGTCCATATAGCGATAAAAGGATATTACCACGGTAACTGCTGTCCATCGGCAAGTGTATATATTCGGATACCATTGGATTTAATGCTTGATCCGCTTTCAGCCATTGGGTCAAGGTGGTTCGATTTTCATCGTTGATCGGAATAATGCCCAAAACCAGGTCTGAATGAGATGACAGGGGATCGGGACACAAAACGCACCAGCGACTCTCGGGAAACCGGCGTGATAGAAAAGGAGAGTAATCCAAATGGGTAAGAATCCCTGCCCAAGAAGATTTTTCGGGGGTCAAATGGGGATTTCGAGCCGCATTAAAATTATAGGTCGCCAATAATAGGGTTTGGTCCCAGGAATTGATCTCAAAGTTTAAAAGTATCCACCCCGGTCCATTTTGATCGGAGATTTTACGAAGAACCTGAAAAGCTTTCCAGCGTTCTATGGAACGCATTTCGGTCCCCAAGGATTCTGGGTTTTTATGGATTTCCTTTTGATAAATCCCGAATAAATGAAAGCTGTCTAAGAAAAAGGATGGAATCAGAAGAAGGTATAAACAAAATATTTTCCTTTGGGGAGTCACGATGTGGGCAAGAATGGATTGAATGCCTATTGCCGCAAAAAATATCAGAATAGGTAAAATTTGAACCAGTCGGTTTATTTCCAACTCGTGAGTCAATAAACCAGGTAGTAATAAAACTAAAAGAGCCCCTATTAACCATCGAGTTTTATCGTTCGAAGAGATTTCCAAAAATCCAAGCCCGAAACAAGCGCCAAGGATGGGATTCAAAAGACCCCCCCAATAAGGTTTGTAAGCGAAGAGATCTGTATGGACTCCCCAAAACAAACTGGTCAAATATTGAGTCCAAATTGAAAATTGATCGGGCCAAGACATGTCCTCTTTAAAAAACCAAAGGGAATTTATATAGCTTCCATCCCGTTTGTGAAGGAGGCTCGCCACTATAGGAACGAATGGCAAGAGCAGAAAGAAAATAAAAAGGCTGCTTCCGATCAAATCCCTATTTCTTTTTTTAAAATATTGGGACATAAAGAAAAGACTTAAAACAAAGGCCACTGAAAACCACGAGATATAGATATAAAATCCAATCCCAATCAATAGTCCTAAAAGCGCTGCTTGCTGTCTTTTTCGGCTAAGAGAAGTTTCCTTAAGAAAATAGCCTAATGGCAACAGGGTGATAAATATCCAAAGGGGAATAGGGACAGAGTGGGTTGAAAAACGACTTAAATACATCGGCCAAAAACTAAAGGCTACAAGAAAAGTGGCGATCCAAGCCAAACTGGAAGAGACAAACAGAGCAAAACAAAAGTAAGCCGCGATAAAAGTCACCACTGAAATGAGTGCTGGAAAAAGCCAGAGAGTCAACAGGGAAGGCCCCATGTATTTGAACAAGAATCCCTGCAACCAATCATAGAGCAGCGGAAATCTTAAGAAATCGTGAGAAGAATTCCAAACCCATTTTTCACCGGTTTCGATTGAAAAATAACTCTCTAGGCCTTCGTCAGTCAAAGGCCAAATGGAAAAAGACGTTAAGTGATAAAATCGTATGAAAATCGCTATTGAAAAAAGAATTAAAAGAATGCTTAAAGATGGTCTGATAACAGGTTCGTCATTAAACCATGGTGTCAAAGGTTCCTTTTGAATCAATGCTAAGCCAATAATTAATGGAGCGAGAACACCTAGGGTAAAAACGCCAACTTTAAAGTAAGGTGAAAGATCAACATATGAAAGAAACAAATTGGCGATTAAAAAAGGAAAAAAATAAGACCAGGGATAATAAGACCTCAAAATTTTTAATAATGGTTCCCACTTTTTTCCTGAAAATTTAATCAAGGGCACCGGATTTCCTTAATATTGTTTTGAAGAGGGCCGAAATCAGCGATAAAAAACTAAAATCGTAGTTTAATGATAAACAAAGAAATTCAAAGAATTTTGAATCAATGTCATTTTATATCATCTTGAGATAAGAAATGACTTTTTGGGCGGCTCGGTGGCCCGAGAGACAGGCTCCCTCAATGGTCGCGGGTAGACCGGTGTCGGTCCAATCGCCCGCTAGGAAAACCTGGGGATAGGGAGTTTCGCATGGCAAGCGGAGCTTGTCGGCTTCGGAAGTCCAAATAAAAGTAGCGGCCATTTCACGAGTGACCTTGGCGTGAAGCACTTCCCAAGTAAAAGAGGCAGGGAGGCGGTCTTTGAGCTCTTGCATCACAAGGTTTACCAGCTCTTTCTCGGTCTGGCGGCTGAGGGAATCTGCGGCGCTGGCGACCAAACTGAGATATTGTCCCTCTCCCGGGTAATCCCAATGGGCGTTGCGGTTGAAGACCCATTCGAAGTGGCTCCCCACAAGCCCGACCAAGTGGTCGTTGATAAGAGTTTTGGAGACGATCAAATGGACAGAGAGGATGGGTGATTTTCCCAATTGTGGGAGGGTTTGGATCGCTTGCCAGTCGTTCTTGGGCCAAAGCGCGGTTAAAGAAGTCGGGGGAACAGCCCAGATGAGAGCATCGCCGCAATAGGTTTGACCGGATCGGGTTATTACCTCAAAAGT
>Ga0182012_10004693_pt1 | contig 14216 bp, 8 predicted proteins | sample 612S2SmetaG_FD_120486 | JGI IMG/M metagenome (GOLD analysis project Ga0182012, IMG submission 120486) | Permafrost microbial communities from Stordalen Mire, Sweden - 612S2S metaG | ecosystem: Environmental > Terrestrial > Soil > Wetlands > Permafrost | place: Sweden: Stordalen | collected... | reverse complement strand
TAGAGCTTGATTTCGACGTCGACACCGGCGGCCAGATCGAGCTTCATCAGCGCGTCCACCGTCTGCGGGGTCGGATCGACGATATCGAGAAGACGCTTGTGCGTGCGCATCTCGAATTGCTCGCGGCTCTTCTTGTCGACATGCGGCGAACGGTTGACGGTGAACTTCTCGATACGGGTGGGCAGCGGGATGGGCCCGCGTACCTGGGCGCCGGTCCGTTTCGCCGTGTTGACGATCTCACGCGTCGACGAATCGAGAATGCGATGGTCGAACGCCTTCAGACGTATCCGAATATTCTGGCCGTTCATTGCCGCTGTCTTTCTTTGTCGTCGTGTCTAAGAGGCGAATAGCGAATAGAAGTAGAAATATCTGCCTGCCAACTATTCGCTACTCGCTACTCCCTATTCGCCGATCTTATTCGATGATGCTGGCGACCACGCCCGCACCGACGGTGCGGCCGCCTTCGCGGATCGCGAAGCGCAGCTTTTCTTCCATCGCGATCGGCACGATCAGGTGCACTTCCATCGCAATGTTGTCGCCCGGCATCACCATCTCGGTACCCTCCGGCAGATGCACGACCCCGGTCACGTCGGTGGTGCGGAAGTAGAACTGCGGCCGGTAGTTGGTGAAGAACGGGGTGTGGCGACCGCCCTCCTCCTTGGTCAGGATGTAGGCCTCGGCCTTGAACTTGGTGTGCGGCTTCACCGAACCCGGCTTGCACAGCACCTGACCGCGCTCGACTTCCTCGCGCTTGGTACCGCGCAGCAGCGCGCCGATGTTGTCGCCGGCCTGGCCCTGATCCAACAGCTTGCGGAACATCTCGACGCCGGTGACGATGGTCTTCTGGGTATCGCGCAGACCGACGATCTCGATTTCCTCGCCAACCTTGATGACGCCGCGCTCGACGCGCCCGGTCACCACGGTGCCGCGGCCCGAGATCGAGAACACGTCTTCCACCGGCATCAGGAACGGCTGATCGATCGGACGCTCCGGCTGCGGAATATAGCTGTCCACCGCCTTCATCAGCTCGAGGATGGCGTCGTGGCCGAGCGCCTTGTCCTTGTCTTCCAGCGCCGCCAGCGCCGAACCCTTGACGATCGGGATCGTGTCGCCCGGAAATTCGTACTTCGACAGCAATTCGCGGACTTCAAGTTCGACGAGCTCGAGCAGTTCGGGATCGTCGACCATGTCGCACTTGTTGAGGAACACCACCATCGCGGGAACGCCGACCTGCTTGGCCAGCAGGATGTGTTCGCGGGTCTGCGGCATCGGGCCGTCGGCCGCCGACACCACCAGGATCGCGCCGTCCATCTGCGCCGCACCGGTGATCATGTTCTTCACGTAGTCGGCGTGGCCCGGGCAATCGACGTGGGCATAGTGGCGATTCGCGGTCTCGTATTCGACGTGCGCCGTCGAAATCGTGATGCCGCGCGCCTTCTCTTCAGGCGCCTTGTCGATCTGGTCGTAGGCGGTGAACGTCGCACCGCCGGTTTCCGCCAGCACCTTGGTGATCGCCGCCGTCAGCGACGTCTTGCCGTGGTCGACGTGACCAATGGTTCCGATGTTGCAGTGCGGTTTATTACGTTCAAATTTTGCTTTGGCCATTTGACTCTCCGTTCAGTCGTTAACTGCCGCCAACGACAATCAGGCAAACTTCTTCTGGACTTCTGCCGACACGTTGGCCGGCGCTTCCGCGTAGTGATCGAACTGCATCGTAAAGGTCGCGCGGCCCTGGCTCATCGAGCGCAGGTTATTCACGTAACCGAACATGTTCATGAGCGGCACCATCGCATTGATGACGTTGGCGTTGCCGCGCATGTCCTGTCCCTGTATCTGCCCGCGCCGCGAATTCAGATCGCCGATGACGGAGCCGGTGTAATCCTCCGGCGTCACCACCTCGACCTTCATGATCGGCTCGAGCAGCACCGACTTGCCCTTTTGTAGCGCGTCGCGGAACGCCGCGCGCGATGCAATTTCGAACGCCAGCGCCGAGGAGTCGACGTCGTGATAGGCGCCGTCCACCAGCTGGACCTTGACGTCGACCACCGGAAAGCCGGCGACCACGCCCGACGTCAGAACGCTGTTGAGGCCCTTTTCAACGCCGGGAATATATTCCTTCGGAACCGCACCGCCGACAATCTTGGATTCGAATTCGAAACCCTTGCCGGGCTCGTTCGGTTCGACGATGAACTTGACCCGCGCGAACTGACCGGTACCTCCGGTCTGCTTCTTGTGGGTATAATCGACCTCGGCGCGCTTGGTGACGCGCTCGCGGAACGCCACCTGCGGCGCCCCGATATTGGCGTCGACCTTGTAGGTCCTTCTCAGGATGTCGACCTTGATGTCGAGATGCAGCTCGCCCATGCCCTTGAGGATGGTCTGGCCGGATTCCTGATCGGTCGACACCCGGAACGAGGGATCCTCCGCGGCAAGCTTGGCCAACGCGACGCCGAGCTTTTCCTGGTCGGCCTTCGATTTCGGCTCGATCGCGATTTCGATCACCGGCTCCGGAAACTCCATCTTTTCCAGGATCACCGGCTTATTGGGATCGCACAGCGTGTCGCCGGTGCGGGCCTCCTTGAGGCCGGCCAGCGCCACGATGTCGCCGGCATAGGCTTCCTTGATGTCTTCGCGGTTGTTGGCATGCATCAGCAACATCCGCCCGATGCGCTCCTTGCGGTCGCGGGTCGAATTGACGACGCCGGTGCCCGACAACAGCGTGCCGGAATAGATGCGGCAAAAGGTGATGGTGCCGACAAAGGGGTCGTCCATGATCTTGAACGCAAGCAGCGCCAAGGGCTCCTTGTCGTTCGGCAGACGAACAACTTCGTTGCCGTCCTCGTCGACACCCTTGATCGCGGGCACATCGACCGGCGACGGCAGATAGTCGACCACCGCGTCGAGCAGCGGCTGCACGCCCTTGTTCTTGAAAGCCGAGCCACACAGCACCGGAAAGAAAGCCCCGGTCAGCACCGCCTTGCGGATCAACTTCTTCAGCGTCGCCTCATCGGGCTCGTTGCCGTCGAGGTGGCCGCAAGCGCCTCATCGTCGAGTTCGACGGCGGCTTCCAGCATCTTCTCGCGGTATTCCTTGGCCTTGTCGGCGAGGTCGGCGGGAATATCGATGTCCTTGAAGGAGGCGCCGAGCGCCTCGTCGTCCCAGACCACGCCCTTCATGCGGACCAGATCCACCAGTCCCTTGAAGTTGTTCTCGGAGCCGATCGGCAGCTGGATCGCAATCGGCTTGGCGCCGAGCCGGTCAACGATATCGTCGAGGCACTTGTAGAAGTCGGCGCCGGTCTTATCCATCTTGTTGGCGAACACGATGCGCGGCACCCGGTACTTATCGCCCTGACGCCAGACGGTTTCGGTCTGCGGCTCGACGCCCTGGTTGGAATCGAGCACGCAAACCGCACCGTCGAGCACCCGCAGCGAGCGCTCGACTTCGATGGTGAAGTCGACGTGGCCGGGAGTGTCGATGATGTTCAGGCGCTTGCCGTTCCAGAATGCGGTCGTCGCGGCCGAGGTGATGGTGATGCCGCGCTCCTGCTCCTGCTCCATCCAGTCCATCGTCGCGGCACCTTCGTGTACCTCGCCGATTTTGTGGCTTTTGCCGGTGTAATACAGGATGCGCTCGGTGGTCGTGGTCTTGCCGGCATCGATATGCGCCATGATACCGAAGTTACGGTAGTCTTCTATGGCATGAACGCGAGGCATGGGTTGTTCCTTAAGTTCCGTTCGTTTCGCCGTTACCAGCGATAGTGCGAGAAGGCACGGTTGGCTTCCGCCATCCGGTGCACGTCTTCTCGCTTCTTGACGGCGTTCCCCCTGCCATTCGACGCGTCGAGCAACTCGGCCGAGAGCCGCTCCGTCATCGTCTTTTCATTGCGGTCGCGGGCCGCCGAGATCAGCCAGCGGATGCCGAGTGCCTGCCGGCGCACGGTGCGGACTTCGACCGGCACCTGGTAGGTGGCGCCGCCGACGCGGCGCGACCGCACCTCGATGGTCGGCATCACGTTCTCGAGCGCCTGCTCGAACACCGTCAGCGGGCTCTGCTTGGTCTTGCTCTCGATCATGCCGAGCGCGCCATAGACGATGCCTTCGGCGACCGACTTCTTCCCGGCATACATCACCGAGTTCATGAACTTGGTAACGATGATGTTTCCGAATTTCGGATCCGGAAGTACTTCACGTTTTTCGGCAGAATGGCGGCGCGACATCTCTTCTCTTCCTTCGTCATGGCCAGGCTCGTCCCGGCCATCCACGTCTTAACTTTTTGATCCAGATCCCCTGGGGTCTCACGCTGTTCTCCCGGGGATGATCCAAGCTACGCTCGGATCATTTCGGACGCTTGGCTCCGTATTTGGAACGGCGCTGCTTGCGATTCTTGACGCCCTGGGTATCGAGGACGCCGCGGAGAATGTGATAGCGCACGCCCGGCAAATCCTTGACGCGGCCGCCGCGGATCATGACCACGGAGTGTTCCTGCAGGTTATGGCCTTCACCGGGAATATAGCCGATGACCTCGAAGCCATTGGTCAGGCGCACCTTGGCGACCTTGCGCAGCGCCGAGTTCGGCTTTTTCGGAGTCGTGGTGTAGACGCGCGTACACACACCACGCTTCTGTGGTGATTGCTGCAGCGCCGGCACCTTCTTGCGCGACTTCTGTACCGTTCGCGGTGTTGTGATCAGCTGGTTGATCGTCGGCATATCAGCCTTCACCCTTTAAGTTCGTTCGCGCAAAACCGGTATCGGCTTCGCAAATTCATTCGGGACTTCCCGGCCCCATTCGGTCACCCCGCGCGGAAACAAACCGCGCAAAGCGAAATCGCGCCAACCGCTCATCGCTGAGCGGGAAGCGCTTCGACGCCACAGAGGACCGCGGTCGAAACTGATCAAGGATTGTTGATCAATCGGACACCGAGGTCATGCATCCGACATCAATCTCAAGAGAACTTGCTCAAGAGAACCAAGATCGTCCTGGCATTGCCTAGCTATCATCGACAGCGTTTGAGCGGCATTCGTCGAGGCTGGTGCCCATCCTGCTCCCCCAAAATGACGCGAGGGGCTGAAAGGGTGGTCCGTTCCGACTCTGGCGTCACTCACCGCCTGTCGTTAAGTGCGCGGGTTTTATCGGCGGTGGATAGCCAAGTCAAGGCGAAACACAAGGCAGGAAGCACCTCTGCCGCCAGCAAAAATCGACACCCGCTGCATCGAAAAGACAAGGCGGAATCAACCGCTTTGGCGAAAGCGGGGTCCCATCCATCGGGCCCTCGGAGGCATACCGTCCGCCGCGGCCTCGGGGCGGCGCGCAATGCTTGCGAGCAAATGGGCGGGATCTGATTGGCGCTCTCCGCCAAATATTACCCGGGTAATATATGAGGCGCATCTGTTATCGAGGCGAGGCGATGCCCAGGCGCTTGGATGGCGCCGCCGAAGGCTGGTTTCGGAGCCAGCCCCGCAAGCTCTTGAGACGCAGATAGCCTAACTGCCGACCTGCTTCCATTCGGAAGCCCAGCGATTTTACCGGGCCGAGATCGACCAGCATATCGACCATGATTCGCCGCCCCGCCCACAGCTGGGCCATGAAGCTTGCTTCGGCGGCGCAAGAATTGATGGCCGTGATATCGGATCTGGCAAAAAGCTCGTCGGTGATCCGATCGATCAGCAGCGCGCCCGGCGAATACTTGCCGAATTGCGCGCTGAAAGCGGTTTTCCAGGTATAGGCCGTGGTGCCGCAATACATCAGCACCTGCGCCGCGATGGCCTCGCCATCGACCCGCAGCAGGGCTACCGAAGCCTCGCCCTGCGCGGCCAGGTTATGAAATAAACGCCGGACAAAGGCCGCATCCTGGGGATCGGACAGCAATGCGGTGCCCCTGGCCCCTTTCCAACTGGCTTTTTCAAGCGCGAGAAAGTTCTCGAATGCAGTTCGGGCCGCATCGGGAGTTCTGTCGTTGACGATATCGACGGTACCGAGCGCCGATAGCCGGTTCCAATCCTGCCGCAGTTTTTTTCGCGTTGCGCCGGATCGTTTGATGCCAAACTCGGGGGTGACGAACGGCCGCGCGCTTTCCGACAGCGTCAACGGTTCGACGCCGCGCCGGTTCAATTCCCGCAATATCGCGGGGTAGCTCGGACATTCGGTATCGAGCGATGGCAGGCTAATGACGTTAGGCAGCGCGGGGTTGTTTTCGATCGCCGCGAAGAACGCCGTGATCACCTCGTCGACGCAGCAGGGATCGATGACCGGACTGGAAAGAAATGCATAGTTGTAAGGCAGGGCCTCGAACACCATGGCCCAGAACGGCACCGGCCTGCGCGCCTGCAAAGCCCAGATGCCGACCAGCTTCGGAGACCCATTCCCCTCCTCCCAGGCCTGCAGCACATGAATCCTGGCGAAGTTGGTCTCACGCGCCGCCTGCAACGCGGCCGGGTTCATGAAGACATTCGACGACGCGCGCCGAATGAGCGCGTCCCATTGCGAGCCGATGCCTGGATGAGGTGAATCAAACGTTACCGAAATCATCGGACCCTTGCCTTGAGCGACCGCGATGCTGCAGCCATCTTGCAGGTCCGGCATTGCCACAAGGTTAAGCACGACGATCTCGTTCGGAAGTTACCATTGAGAGTTTCTTTGCATTTCCGGCGCAATCATGCGGCCCTGGTACTGAGGGACACGCATGCGCTACACGGATGTTGCAATCGTCGGCGGCGGTCTCGCCGGCTCGGCCGCCGCGGCCATGCTGGGACGCGCCGGCATCCCGGCAGTCTTGATCGACCCACATACCGTCTACCCACCTGAGCTGCGCTGCGAGAAGCTCGGCGGCGATCAGCTCGATCTGTTGCGAAAGACCGGTCTGGCCGATGCGACCCTGCGCGCCACCACGCTCGACGGCGAAGTGTGGGAGGCGCGCTTTGGCCATGTGGTCACCAAAAAACCCAGCGACCAGCACGGCGTGATGTACCATACGCTCGTCAATACTTTGCGCGCGCAGATTCCGTTCGGCGTCGAAATGATCTGCGCCAAGGCATCCGGCATTTCAAACAGCCGGGAACGGCAGCAGATCGCGTTGTCGAATGGCGAGGAAATCTCGGCACGGCTGGTCGTGCTGGCAAATGGATTGAATGTTGGCCTTCGCCATCGGCTCGGCGTCGATCGTCATGTCATCAGCGAATGTCATTCGATCACGCTGGGCTTCGACGTCGCGCCGGTCGGGCGCCCCGCTTTTCCTTTCCCCGCATTGACCTATTGGCCGAAGCGATCGAGCTCTCGCATGGCTTACCTCTCGATATTCCCGATCGGTACGGCGATGCGCGCCAACCTGATGGTTTACCGTGAGTTGGGCGACCCGTGGCTGTCCGCCTTCCGCCGCGCTCCCGAACAGACCATGCTCGACATGATGCCCGGGCTGCGAGACATGATGGGAGAGTTCAGGGTCAGCCTGCCCGTCAAGATGAGGCCAGCGGATTTGTATGTTGCCAGAGGCCATCTTCAGCCCGGCATGGTGCTGGTCGGTGATGCATTTTCGACTTCATGCCCCGCGGCAGGCACCGGCGCCACCAAGGTATTCACCGACGTCGAGCGGCTGTGCAACGCTTACGTCCCGCAGTGGCTCACGACCGACGGCATGGATGTCCAAAAGATCGAGGCTTTTTACAACGATCCCATCAAGATGGCGTGCGAGGCACGATGTCTCGCCAAGGCCTATTACCTTCGCTCGCTGTCGATCGACAACGGTCTGAGTTGGCGCGCGCAGCGCTGGGCCCGTTTCATCGTGCGGCTGTCGCAGGGCACGTGGCTACGGTTCCGAAAGCGGCTTTCGCAGCGATCAGCGCCGCGGAATCCGGCGGCCAAACCCTCTGCGCATCCCGGACACGGAAGCCTCGCGTAAGCCGGTCACGGGCCGCCTCGCACCCCAAGGGCGGCGCTGCCAGACAGCCCCGGCCGCGCCATCTCAATCGTCATCGTCATCGTCATCGTCGCTGTCGTCATCGGCCTGATCGAACGCTTGATGTGGCTTGTGGCTTTGATCGTCCCACAGTTTGCGATAGACGCCGCCTGCGGCAAGCAGCTTGGCGTGCGAACCGCGCTCGATCGCCCGGCCGCCGGATATCACGATGATCTCATCCATATCGACCACCGATGTCAGGCGGTGGGTCGAAAAGATCATGGTGCGGCCCTTGGCGACCTTGAGTAGCGTACGGTTGATCGCGGCTTCCGTGGTCTGATCAAGCGCCGAGGTCGCCTCATCCAAGAGCAGGATCGACGGATCGCGGACGATGGCGCGGGCGATCGCGATGCGCTGGCGCTGGCCGCCGGACAACGTATCGCCGCGCTCGCCGACGGGCGTGTCGTATTTTTGCGGCAGCGACATGATGTAGCGATGGATCTCGGCCTTGCGCGCCGCCTCAACCACCTCCTGGTCGGTTGCGCCTTCCTTGCCGAGCCGGATGTTTTCCCGGATCGACATGTTGAACAGCATGTTTTCCTGGAATACCACCGCCATGCTGCTGCGCAGGGATTCCCGGGTGACTTTTCGGATATCGACGCTATCGATGGTCACCCGACCCTCATCCGGCACGTAGAGCCGCAGAATCAGATTGAGCAGCGTGCTCTTGCCGGAACCGCTCGGACCGACGATGGCGATGCTCTTGCCGACGTCGAGCCTGAGACTGAGATTGTCGAGCACCGGCGTCTGGCTGCCTTCGTAGCCGAACGTGACGTGGTCGAAGGTGATGTCGTGGGTAATGCGCGGCAGGTCCGGCGCGCCCGGACGATCATCGGTGCCGCGGGTCGGCTCATCCAGCAATTCCCTGATATGGCGCACCGCCGCCGCCGACTGGATTGACACCGGAATGAAATGCATGATGTGGGCGATGTTATAGGACACTTCCCAGAACGCGCTCTCGAAGGTCACGAAGGTGCCGATGGTGATCTGACCCTTGGTCGCCAGATAGGCGCCGATGGCGAGCACCACCAGGTGAAGCAACAACACCGAGATCGTCACCGTGCGCTCGACCATGGTCGACAGGAACGCCGCCGACGCTATCCTGCGGCGCGCCTCGTTGTTACGCATCGTGAACCAGCCGAACGTGCGGCGCTGCAGGCTGAACGCCTTGACCACGGCCTGCGCCGCGACGTTTTCCTGCACCATGCCCAGCAGCGCCGATTCATTGAGCTTCTGCTCGTAGTTCGCCTGCACCGCCTTCGGCGTCAGGATCCGCGGGCCGATCAGCGTAATCGGGAACACCAGCAGCGAAATCGCGGCGAGTTGCCAGTTCAGGAACAGCATCAGGACGATGCCGGCGATCAATTCGAAGAAGGGCAGCGCCGCGCTGCTCGCAAAACTCTTGACCGACCCCTCGAACGCCGAAAGATCGACGGAAAACCGCGACAGGATCTCGCCGCGCTTGGTGCGGGCAAAATAGGCCGACGGCAAATTCTGGATATGCTCAAACAGGGTCGACCGCACATCCGAGATCAGCGACGCCGCCAGCTTGGCGTCCCACCGCTCGTACCAGACCGCGACGATCGACGTGATGATCCCCGCGACTGCCAGCACCGACAGGATCCGGACCAGCGCCTGGAAATCCTCCTCACCGAGAGCATCATCGATCAGGAACTTCAGGCTCAGCGGCATGATGACATTGAACAGGGTCTCGACGGTGACGCCGAGGCCGACGAATGCCAGTATTCGCTTGTAGTTTTTCAGAAATGGTTTGACGAACGCATAGACGGTCGCCAGCGCGCCGGCGGCTTCCCTCGCCGTAAAGATGACGAGATCCTCGTCATCCTCGTCCTCGGCAATATCGAGTTCGTCGTCTTCTTCGTCATCGTGATCGGGGTCCGGCGGCGGCGCCGTCTTGCTGCCCGCGGCGCCAATGTCGGTGGCGACGCCGGCTGCCGTCTTCGCATCGGGCTCCGGCGCAACGGCATCCTCCGCGGCCGCGGAAACCGGCTCAACCGAAGCCGGGACCTTGATCAAAGATGGAGCCTTGGACGCCATAAAACCAACCGATGCTGCACGGCCGGCATGACCGTAAAATCGAGGGAAGTGGCCCCCGCGAAACCACCGCATCGAGCCGATACGAAAGGTCGCGCTTTCAGAAGAATCGTTGCAAGCGCGTTGCACCTAGTCGTCGTCGGCTTCGACCTTGTCAAAGAACGAGTAGCGCAGGCTGTCGGCGTCCGCGTACCACCGACCCGGTCCCTTGTTGGCGGCCAAGGTCGCGGTCCAGAGCGCATCCGTGCAATCCTGGCGGTGCATCGAGAGGTCGAACCCGCTGCTGAAAAACAGCTCGGACCATTCCCACCAGGTGCCGAGCTTCCTGACCCCGCGCAACAGGTCGTAGCGATCGATCAGCTCGGGCGCCATGTCCGAGGTTACCGATCCGAACACCAGCCCGGTATGGACGACCCGGTTCAATTCCCGAACCGCGCGCGCGACCCGGTTTTCCGCGACATGGCACAGGCTGGTCTCGAACACGAAGTCGAACTCACCATCGGCGAACGGCAAATCGGTGATGGTTCCAAACTTGTTGAACACCTTCAGCGCTTCCGGCGTCTTGGCGTGAATCGCGCGGTTGTTCTCGATCCCCCACGCATCCACCCCGCGATCGCGCAGCGCGGCCACCAGTTCGCCACTGGCGGACCCAGCCACCAACAGCTTGTAACCCCCGGCCCGATTCCACACGATCCTGATCAGATCCATCAGATAGGCCGGATCGGTAAACTGTCTCCAGACCTCATGATAGGGCCCAAGACCGCGATAGTTCTCGAAATAGCTACGGTCGATCTTGTCGGACACCGGCGTGCCGCCGGCCGCGCGCGCGCGGCGCATCCGCATCATCTCGGTGACAACGATATCGGTGGCGGCATCGGAGGAATCGAGCAGTCCGTTCAGCGTCGAATCGAACAGATAGTCGCCGACCACGACCAGGCCGGGATGCTGCTTCGGTTCGGGACGGTGGTTGGTCATGACGTCCCGCGCCGGCATGCCACCGGGAACAGCATTCACCGACGACAGCCAGCGATGGATCTTGCCCTCCATGAAGTGTTCGCGCGCGTTGCCGAGCGAGGCCGGCAGCGACTTCAAGGCAACGTCGATCAGCTCGCGATCGCTGAGGTTGGCGAACGCGAGCGCATCAGAGCCGGCGATCAGCCAGTTCAGCACGCCGTGCCTGCCGACATCGTGCCGCGAGCCCTCGTTGTAGACGCAGCAGCCGCCGAATGCCTCCGACATGAACCACGAGCCCGGGATCTTCTCTCCCCAGAACGGCTCATCGAACAGGATCGAGACCCGCAGATAGTGCGCCGGTCGATCGAAATAAGCGATGTGCTTGACCATCGACTGGCGCAGTTGCTCGCCTTCCCAGCGCATGGTCGCGAGCCAGTTATGCGGCAGACACATCAGAACGAGATCGAAATCCCTGTCCTCCGGTCCCTTGCCGTTCATCATATTGAGCTGATAGCGGCCGGCCGGGGTCTTGCCGACCTTGAGCACGCGGTGATTAAGCTGGATATCGGCGTCGACCTCGGACTGCAGGCATTCGATCAGCTGCTCGTTGCCGTTCTGGATCGAATACAGCCCGATATAGCCGTCGACATCCATGACGAAGTTCTTCAACGCATTGAGTCCGTTGGTGTTGTGACACTCGGTGGCGATATCCGAGCGCGCCATCACCTTGAAAAAGCGCTTGGCCGTGGGATCGTCCACTTCCCTGTCGAGCAACTCCTCCGCCGTGAGGTAGGCCCATGGATGCTCATTGTCGTGGGCGCCGACGCCTTCGTAATATTCCAAAGGCGACACCATTTCGGTGCAGCGCTTGCGGAACGCCTCGATCGCCTCGGCGGTCTTGGCGCCGTATTTGCGCCGCATGCCCGGCACGTCGCGCAACAGCTCGCCGTCGAGCTGAACCTGCTCGGCATCCATCGGAATAGTCTGCAGGCCAAAATGCTGGATCAGCTCGCGCAGCGGATCGGGGCCGGTCATCGAGTAGTCATAGATCTCGGCAACGCCGGCCTCGTACATCGCCGGCGCGGCATCGAACTTTCGGGTCAGGATCTTGCCGCCGAGCCGGTCGGAGGCCTCGAACATCGTGACGCGGCAGAGCTCGCCCAACTTCTTCTTGAGATACCAGGCGCTCATCAGGCCGCCCGGCCCGCCGCCAACGATTGCAAGATCCAACATGTTATTTCCGTGATGTCCCGCCGCCGGCCGATTTTAGCCGGCATTCGGGCTAAGTCCCGCCCAGAGAAGCGCTTTTTACCCTGAAGGAAAGATGAACGAACGATGGTATAAACGTCACACTCGGCAAAAAACAGAAAAAGGCCGGCTGGCGCCGGCCTTTTGCATAACATCGTGAATTTATAGGCTTTATTCCGCCGGCGGAAGCGCCAAGGGTTCTACCTCCGGAGCTGCCGGCACGATCGCGGCCTGTTTCTCGCGTTCATCGAGGATCAGCTTGTCGCGCTTGACGGCAACTTCGCGGATCTTGGCCATCGAGGCGCCGGTGCCGGCCGGGATCAGCCGACCGACAATGACGTTCTCCTTGAGGCCTTCCAAGGGATCAACCTTGCCGTTGACGGCGGCCTCGGTAAGCACCCTCGTGGTCTCCTGGAACGACGCCGCCGAGAAGAACGATCGGGTCTGCAAGCTCGCCTTGGTGATGCCGAGCAGTACCGGCGTACCCGTGGCGGGTTTCTTGCCCTCTTCCTTCGCCTTGACGTTGAGCTGGTCGAACTCGATCTTGTCGATCTGCTCACCCGAGATCATGTCGGTATCGCCCTGATCCGTGATTTCGACCTTCTGCAGCATCTGCCTGACAATGACCTCGATGTGCTTGTCGTTGATCAGCACGCCCTGCAGCCGGTAGACCTCCTGGATTTCGTTGACCAGATAGGCCGCGAGTTCCTCGATGCCCTTGATCGCCAGGATGTCGTGCGGCGCCGGATTGCCCTCGACGATGAAGTCGCCCTTTTCGACGATATCGCCGTCCTGCAGGTGGATGTGCTTGCCCTTCGGGATCAGATACTCGCGGGGCTCCTCGTTCTTGTCCATCGGCTCGATCGAGATGCGGCGCTTGTTCTTGTAGTCGCGGCCGAACCGGATGGTGCCGGCGATTTCCGCGATGATCGCCGCGTCCTTTGGCTTGCGGGCCTCGAACAGTTCGGCGACACGCGGCAGACCGCCGGTGATGTCGCGGGTCTTGGCGCTTTCGGTGGAAATACGCGCCAGGATATCGCCCGGCTTGACCTTGGCGCCGACATCGACCGAGAGGATCGCGTCGACCGACAGCATGTAGCGGGCCTCACCGCCGCGTGCCAGCTTGAGCACTTTGCCGTCCTTGCCCTTGATGACGATGGCCGGACGCAAATCCGACCCGCCCCGCGAGGTGCGCCAGTCGATCACGACGCGCTTGGCGATACCGGTGGACTCATCGAGCGTTTCCGAGATCGATTGGCCCTCGACCAGATCCTCGAAGCCGATGGTGCCCTCGACTTCGGTCAAGACCGGCCGCGTATAGGGATCCCATTCGGCGATGCGCTGGCCGCGCTTGACCATGTCGCCTTCATCGACCCGCATCCGCGCGCCGTACTGAATGCGATGGGTGGCGCGCTCGGTGCCGTCGGCGTCGGTCACCGCAACCACCATGTTGCGGACCATCGCGATCAGATGGCCTTCGCTGTTCTTGGCGATCGCCTTGTTCTTGATCGTCACCTTGCCCTCGAAGTTGGACTCGATGAACGATTGCTCGTTGATCTGCGCCGCGCCGCCGATATGGAACGTGCGCATCGTCAGCTGGGTGCCGGGTTCGCCGATCGACTGGGCGGCGATGACGCCGACCGCTTCGCCGTGGTTGACCGGGGTGCCGCGGGCAAGATCGCGGCCGTAGCACTTGCCGCAGATGCCGTTGACGAGTTCGCAGGTCAGTGCCGAGCGGATCTTGACCTCCTGAATGCCGGCCTGCTGCAGGGCGTCGACGTGGGACTCTTCCATCAGGGTGCCACGCTTGACCACGATCTTGTTGGTCGCGGGATCGCGCAGATCCTCGCCGGCGGTGCGGCCGAGGATGCGCGAAGCCAGCGAGGCCACCACCGTGCCGGCATCGATGATGGCGCGCATCTTGATGCCGAGTTTGGTGCCGCAATCGTCGGCCGTGATGATGCAATCCTGCGCCACGTCGACCAGACGGCGCGTCAGGTAGCCGGAG
>Ga0182012_10004692_pt1 | contig 14220 bp, 13 predicted proteins | sample 612S2SmetaG_FD_120486 | JGI IMG/M metagenome (GOLD analysis project Ga0182012, IMG submission 120486) | Permafrost microbial communities from Stordalen Mire, Sweden - 612S2S metaG | ecosystem: Environmental > Terrestrial > Soil > Wetlands > Permafrost | place: Sweden: Stordalen | collected... | reverse complement strand
TCAGCTCCTGATTTCCATGACGGCGGTGGGCATCGCGTGGGCGAGCATCCTCTCCATGCCTTACGCCATGCTCGCACCCGCGCTGCCCAAGGAAAAAGTCGGCGTGATGATGGGCATGTTCAATCTCTTTATCGTCCTCCCGCAGATTGCCGCTTCGAGCCTGCTGGGCTGGATCCTAAAAACCTTCCTGCACAGCGAGCCGATGAACGCCCTCGTCCTCGGCGGCGTGAGCATGGGACTGGCGGCGGTGCTGACCCTGCTGGTGGTGAGCTTCAAAAAAACCGGTGAACCGCTGCGGGTTGCCGGCGGCGGCGGACACTAGAAGGGCTGTTCCTCTTCTTCACTTCCTCATTCATGTTAACACTCCATTTACATTCGGCCATGGCGCAGCAACGTGAAGTGTCGCTCGTAGGCGACGGAGCGAAGTGGCAGATCACCAACCTGCGCCAAGTGATGAAGGCGATGGCAAAATGAGCCTGACCCGTGTGACAAACACGGTTTTATGAATTAGCCACGGCAAGCAGGCTTTATCTTCGATCAGACCGTGGTTTTGCACCGATGCCGCATCGAATTGTCATTTCCCGAGAATGGTGGCATCCAAAATCTCGAACCTGACGCCCCGGAAACGCCGGGACAGCGCGCACCCCTGCCAGCCATTCGCCAGATGATGCTCCAGTTGCCGGTGCTCGGTGGCGGTCAGTTTCTTAAATTTCACTTCGGACACCACGGCGCTTCCATGCTCGTCGCGGACGTAATCAAATTCCACGTTGGCTTCCCAATAACGCGCGGCGTCCGGATGTTGCTGGCGACAGTAGTCTTCAAACACAGTCGAGGCGTGATCGTGAATCAGCTTCTCCCGCTCCGCCAGGCTGTAAGTCTGCCAGCGTGTCCGGTGCGGGGAATAGACTTGAAACCAGAACCGCAGAGCCGGGTCTTGAATGCGATAGCGCGATTTTTTCGTCGAGCGCAGGCTCTCGCCAAACGGAATCTCCCGCATCAGAATCGAAGCATCCAGCAGTTGTTGAAAGGTGCGCCCCAGATTCGTCTGCGCCGTGCCGAGTCGCGCGGCGACCTCCGAAGGTTTTTCCGCCCCTCGCCCCACAGCCTCCAAAACCGACTGGGCGGTCATGCCGGCGATGTTCTCGTCACGCAAGATGCGCAACGGCTCGTCTTCGAGAAATGCCGACCGGCCAAAAAACAGCTCGTCCGCCAGATCCAGCGCCGACGCCTGCGGTTCAACAAACTCCCAGTATTTCGGAATGCCGCCGACCAGCGCGAAGCGCGTGAAGGACTCCATATTCCCCGGCTTGACGCCGCACGCTTCACAAAATGCCCGATAGCTCATGGGTTCGACGTGGATCAACTTGCGGGCACGTTGATATAGCGGTGCCGCCCGGTTCAAGAAACAGTCATTCATGGCACTCGCACTGGAACCTGAGAGAACCAGCGTGAACGACTTGGGCCGTTGATGATCCAGCCAGCGTTGCAACACGCTCGGCAAGGAGGGGTCGGAGGCGACCAGATAGGGAAATTCGTCAAGACACAGGAGGGAATGCCCCTTCTGCAAACTGACCAATTCCAGCAGTTCAACCCAGTTTTTCGGGGTGATGTTGGTTTTCAGCGCCGGGCCAATGTCCCGGATTACCTGTTCAATCTGGATGGCGCTGGCGGCTTCAATCGCCTGGCTGTAAAGTCCGTTCCGGGGCTTGAGCCAGTGGGTCAACAGGCGCGTCTTGCCGACACGACGGCGACCAAACACGACCAGCAACCCACCGGCTTTGGCGGCGGAATCCAGTTCCTTCAATTCATCGGTGCGGTTCGTAAACAGCAGTTCCATGGCAAAAACCTTACTTTACACATTATGCGTGTCAAACATTATGTTTGAAGAGCATCATTTTTAAGCAAGTGGCAGCAGGTTCATTTTGAGGTGGTTTGTTCAAGAAACCGTTCGATTTCCTTTTTCGGGATCAAAAGGTGGCGCAGCGCGCGCGACGGCCGAAGCAATCCGCGACTGGTCAACCGCCTCACGGTTTTTTCCGACACTCCCAACATCTCCGCCGTCTCCCGAACACTGAACGCCAAACGTGGCAGAATCAACAGATCCTTGGCCTCGCTGGAAACTGGGGCTGGCTTGCCGTTCGAACTCGCGGTTGGAATTTCGTCGATTTCAGAATTCATGGTGTTTTTTTATAGAGCCCGCCGGTTTCCTCTTTTTGTTTTTTTGACTGACGCTGCCCATTGTTCCTGCTGGTTGTGCGACCTAGTTAATTGTGGAACCAACATTTTAGAAAAGTGGTTGACGCCTTTGGTTTCTGGTTTTGACGGACAGCAATCAGATCTGCCGGGCCGCCCGCCGGGCGCGCTTCACCCCAGTTTTATTTGGGAATGGTCCGATGACAAATCAGCCAGCCGTAGCCAGGAAGATGAAAATCCGGCAGAACAATGCCGACCGGATTGGTTCGCCCGTTGATTTTCACCGGCGTAAAGCCGTCAGCGTCCGCCAGCGTCACCGAACCGTCCGCGCGGCAGCTTGAGAGATTGATGATCACCAAGTATTCGTCCTTCGCGTCCCGCCGCAGGAAGCTCACCACGGTTCCCGCAACCGTGTTCTGAAGCCAGGCCACCTCGCCGTTGTAAAACGCGGGGGACTGCTTGCGCAGCCGGATCAGGTCGCGGTAAATGTCGCGCAGCGGCGGCCGGCCGCCGGGCGACCAGAACACCGGCAGCTTTTCGAACAGCGCCGGGTCGGCGGACTCGGTGGCGTCGCCAACCTCCATGCCGTTGTAAAAGAGCGGCACATCATCCAGCGTCAGCATCAGCACCTGCGCCGCGAGCGCGCCATCAATGCCATAACGCGCCGTCGCCCGGGGCACGTTATGATAGTCGGTGAAGCCCAGGTGCAGCGCGCCCGAGGCGAACTGCTCCTGCGTGTGCGTCCATGAATCTTGTATCAAACTGGCGGGCTGGTCGTCGCTCATCACCTGTCCCAGCGTCGCGGACAGGTTGCCGGCATAATCCATGTCGAAGGCCTTGGACAGCAGCGCCGGCCGCGCGCCCGAATCTGTGATGATGATGACCTGCGGATTCACCTTTTCCAGTTCCGCGCGGGCGGACTCCCAGAAATCCACCGGCACCGTGAAGGCCGTGTCGCAGCGGAAACCGTCCACCGCATAGGCCTGCAGCCAGAATTTCAGCATGTCAATCATGTAGCGGCGCAAATCGGGATTGCCATAGTCGAGTTCGGCCACGTCCGACCAGTTGGGATACGGCGCCTTAATTTGGCCGTCCGCATCCTTCTTGTAATATTCCGGGTGCGCCATCAGCACGCTGTCCCACGAGGTGTGGCCAGCGACAACGTCCAGAACCACCTTCATCCCGCGCGCGTGGGCTTCCGTAATCAGCCGTTTGAAATCGTTGGTGGTGCCGTAGTCCGGGTTGATGGCGTAAAAGTCGCGCACGCAATACGGGCTGCCGATGGAACCTTTCTTCAGCTTCTCACCCAGCGGATGGATGGGCATGAGCCAAAGGACGTCCACGCCCAGATCTTTCAATTCATCCAGCCGTGCGGTGATGGCATTGAAATCACCGGCCGAGGAAAAGTTCCGGGGGAAAATCTCATACACGACCGCACTCCGCAGCCAGTCAGGAGATTTGCGCGGCGCGGGACTGGCGGCGTCCGGCTCAGCGGCGATGGCGGTGAGGGCGAGCCAGCCGGCCAAGGCGGCGACAGGCAGGACCCGCATGACTATTCGCGGAAGGATGGTTTTCATGACGTTGAGAAGTGCAAATCGGGCTTAAGCTGATACTATTGGTTTGGCCGGCCGAGGCAACAAAATTTACTCTGCCTCCTCATAGCCACACCAAAAGCCATTTGAACCAGATCAGCCCCGGCAACTTGCTCCAGCCTCAATATTGCAACTGCATATCCCGTCATCCGGTTGAGAACAGGCAAATAAAAATGGTCGGGGCGGGGAGATTTGAACTCCCGACCTCTTGCACCCCAAGCAAGCGCGCTAGCCGGACTACGCTACGCCCCGAACGAGTATTAACAACGGTTTTGTAACGACTTTACAAATCCAGATTGACAATCTGATACTGCTTGTATGAAAACAGCAGAAGCCCCGCCAGAGCTTGCCTCTGACTGGCAAGAGACGCCGTATGCAAACTTGATTCGCTACAAACCATCGGCCAATTACTTTGCCCGAATCAGGGTGAAGGGCAAGCTGATTCGTCGCAGCCTTCAAACAAAATCACTCTCGGTGGTCAAGCTGCGACTGGCCGATTTTGAAAAATCTGAACGCCAGCGCGCCCACAGCATCACGGCGGTGCTTGGGCTGCCTATCAGCAAAAGCTCCAGAACGACCCAAACATCAAACCCAAAACAAAAGAGTATTACGAGTTCCGCAACAAAGCTCTGCTGGAATCGTGGCCGGATTTGTAAGGCAAGGATGTCAGTAAAATTTCCCGTTCAGAGGGCGAATCATGGAGCATAAACACGCCAAGGCGACCAGTTCATCCCCACACAGTCACACGGTCAGAATTTTGCGCCACGCTTATTGAGACGGGAGCGCGTTATGACAAACCGGCCTTGGCTGCCAAGCGCGTCAAGGAGCACACCGAAAAGCAAATCATACTGCCTGAATCCAGTCAGTCTGACTGACTGGATTCAGAAATCAGAAATTCAGGAAGCGATTTCGCCAAGCCGTCCGCCGAACTGGTTCAATTTCTGGCCTGCAGGCCAGCCCAATGCTAAAGCACTGGGCCATTTTCAAAAACCGCATGCCTATTTTCCCGATGATGGTTCATTTCGGGAAAAGCTTCGACTTAATCAGTCCCATCTTCGCGAGGCGAAACTTTGAGCCGGTGCCCAGGCAGCCGAAACCATACTTGACGCTGCGCCGGAAATTGATGGACGACGCGTCGGTGAAATACTTCGTGGGACAGCTCACCTCGCCGATGGTGAAGCCATGCCAGAAAATCTGCGCGAGCATCTGGTTGTCGAACACGAAATCGTCGGAGTTGTTCGAGAGGTCAATCTTCTGAAGCAGTTCCTTGGAGAAGGCACGGTAGCCGGTGTGGTATTCGGAAAGTTTCGCGCCGATTAAAATGTTTTCCGCGAAGGTGAGGAAGCGGTTGGCAATATACTTCCAGCCGGGCATGCCGCCCTGCAGCGAGTAGCCGCCGAGAATGCGGCTGGCCAAGACGCAGGGATGGAGGTCGTTGGCAATAATCGAGGCGAGCGCGGGAATGAGCTTGGGCGTGTATTGGTAATCCGGGTGCACCATGATGACGATATCGGCGCCGGCGGCGAGCGCGAGGCGGTAACAGGTCTTTTGGTTGCCGCCATAGCCAGTATTTTTCTCGTGGACGTGAACTTTCACGCCGAGCAACTGGGACGCGACCTGCACGGTGTCGTCGCGGCTGCGGTCATCCACGAGGATGATCAAATCAACGATGCCCTGCTGGTGGACTTCGTCCACGGTCTGGGTGACGGTCTTGGCCGCGTTGTAGGCGGGCATGACGACGACGATTTTCTTGCCGTTATACATTCGCGCCAAATGCTGCCGGAAGCGGGACGGCGGGTGAAGCTAAAAAACTTTATACAAATTCCGCTGGACTGGTGTCTATGGATTGAAAAGATGACCGACCCTGAAAAAATCCATTGGTGCGCGCCGCTCTACGACGCCAAGGCGGCGGAGCTGATTCTATATGGCCGCGCGCTCGGCCTCGGCCACGGCGAGGCGGAGGATGTCTTGCAAGAGACGTTCGTGGCGCTGGCGCAAATGGTCTTTCCCCCGGCCAAACCAGAGCATTATTGCGTGCGGAGCTACCGGAACCGGGCGCTGAATTACAAGCGCACGCTCTGGCGCCGGCTGACCCGCGAATGGGAATCGCTGCGCTGGTTTGAAAAAAACGTGGACGAGACGCCGGCGGAACGGGCGGCGATGCGCTGTCTCGCTGCACTGCCGGTGGACCAGCGCGAGGCCATCGTGCTGAAGATCTGGCACGGCTGCACGTTCGAGGAAATTGGCGGGCTGCTGGACATCTCGCCAAACACGGCGGCGGGGCGTTACCGCTACGGGCTGCAAAAAATTAAAAAACAACTGGAAGGAGTCGTTTATGAAAGAACTGAATGTGACGGAAGCGCAATTGCGTTCCTGGCGGCTGCGGCGGCCGGCCGGGGGGCTTAAGCAAAACATTTTCCACCCGGTGGCGGCGGCCGCGACTCCGTCGGCCAACTGGTGGTGGGGCGCGCTGGCGCCGGCCATGGCGTGCGGGCTGTTCACCCTGGTGGCGTTTAACCACGGGGGCGACGGCTTCGGCCCGCCGTCAATGATGGCCCTGGCCATGAGCAACCAGAGCTACGCCGCTTACGCCTCAGGCACGGGGCAAACGGCGCAAAACCACATTGCCTCCGTCACTTTTGATTGGACAAACCATAGTGAAATCAAGTCTATTATGGGTTTTAAGCCGACAACTAATTTCATCAACTAAAGCAGCCAATGGAAAACAACAAGCCGACCAACGCCAAAGACAAAGCCACCAAAGCCAAGGACGCCAAACCCACCGTCCCAACACCCGCGCCCATCGTGGTGCCGCCCCTGTTCCGCCGCATTGACTGGATTGCCCTGCTCATCACCTTCGCCTCGGTGTGGGCGGTGTATCTGTGGACGCTCGCGCCGGAGGTAACGCTGGAGGATTCCGGCGAGCTGTGCACCGGCTCGTATTATGCGGGCATCCCGCATCCGCCGGGCTATCCGTTCTGGGCAATCTACAGCTGGTTCTGGACGTTCATCCTGCCCATCGGCAACGTGGCGTGGCGCGTGGAGGTCGGGCAGTCGTTCGCGGCGGCCGTGGGCTGCGGCCTGCTGGCACTGATGGTATCGCGCGGCAGCAGCATGTTGATCGAAGGCATCGAGGATTTGAAAAGTCTGACGCGGGATTGGGAAAACGCCATCTGCGTGGTGTCGGGCTTTGTCGCGGGCACGCTGCTGGGACTGGACGTGTTCATGTGGAGCGAGTCGGTGGTGATCAACCGTATTTCCGTGTTCGGCGTGCCCTGGCTGATCGCGGTGTTAGCGTGCCTGATGCGCTGGATGTATGCGCCACAGCAGCGCCGGTATCTTTATCTGGCGATGTTCCTTTACGGTTTGTGCGCAACGATTCACCAGACGCTGCTGTTGAGCGCGATGGGCGTGGAAGTGCTCATCGCCGCTGTGCAGCCGAAGTTGGGACGCGATTTATTCCTGGGCAACGCCATCATCTACGGCGCGTGCCTGCTGCTGCTGGCCGGCGGAAACATTCCGGCGCTGAACAACATGAGCTCCATCGAGCAGGTGCTGCTCCATGTGGTCGGCATCGGCTCGGTTTTGGCGGGCGGCTGGATGGCCGTGCAGACCAAGGGGATGTTTTCCGAATGGCGGGCGGTCATCTGGATGGGCGTGTTGTGGGTGCTGGGCGTGTCGTTCTATTTCTACGAGCCCATCTCGGGCATGACGGTGCCGCCGATGCAATGGGGCTATCCGCGCACGGTTGAGGGCTTCTTCCACGCGTTGAGCCGCGGCCAGTATGAGACGGCGCACGGCTCGAACATCTTCCAGAACCCGACGCGCTTCGCGTTCCAATTGGGCTATATCGCGCAGGGGCTTTCGGACTCGTTCAGCCGGGTCTATATGTTCATCGGCCTGATGCCGTTCCTGTTCATCATGAAGATGCACAAGCGCGAACGCTCGTGGATCATCGGCCTGACCTCGATTTATTTCTGTCTCGCCGTGCTGCTGGTGATTTTGCTGGATGTGACGCCGGACCGCTCCACTTCGGAACTGAACAAAGTATTTTTTACCGCGTCGCACGCGCTGTTTGCGCTGATGATCGGCTACGGACTGACGCTGATGGCCGCCTACATGGCGACGCATTACCAGAAATTCCGCCGCTGGGGACTGATCGGCGGCGTGCTGGCGGTGGTGCTGGCGCTGTATTGCCTTGTGGACGCGACGGGCAAGCTCTATTTCGGCCCGGCGGGCGAAATCAGCCTTTCGCAACTGCCGCATTACGTCGCCCTGGCGTTCGACCATAACCAATACGGCCTGCCGGTGTTCGCCAGCCTGATTCTGGTGGCCATTCCGGTGGTTTTCATCGCCGCGCTGCTGGCGTATCGCCAGCGCGGGCCGCTGCTGATTTTGCTCGGGCTGATCTGCATCATGCCGCTGTGGTCCGGCATGTCGCACTGGTATAAGAGCGAGCAGCGCAACCACTGGTTCGGCTACTGGTTCGGACACGATATGTTCACACCGGCGTTCAAGGATCCGAAGACCGGCCAGTTGAGCTACGACAACACGCGCCGCGCCGAGCTGCTGAAGGATCCGAAGAACGCCAAGTTGATTTATCCCGAAGCCGCGCGCGACGCGATTGTCTTCGGCGGCACCGATCCGGGCCGGTTCTGCCCGACCTACATGATTTTCTGCGAGAGCTTCATCCCGAGCCGCTGCCAGCCGGAGCAGGACCAGCATTTTGACCGGCGCGACTGCTATCTCATCACGCAGAACGCGTTGGCCGACGGGACGTATCTGGAATACCTGCGCTCGCAATACAACCGGCATCTCCAGATTGACCCGCCGTTCTTCAGCCGGCTGTTCAAATACGTGTGCGCCCTCGCCCACCTGACCACGCCGGGGACGATTGCGACCGATGGCGACCTGGGCAACGGCGATTCGGGCAACTCGCTGATCGAGGGCGTCGCCAGTCTGCTTTACACCGTCCTGGACCGGCCGTTCACTGCGTGGGGCAAATACGTCGAGGACTACCGCCGCAAAGACGGCGTTTATCCGAAGAACGAGATCTACATTCCTTCGCCGGCGGATTCGCAGAAGTGTTTTGAGGATTACACGCAGGACGTGGGCCGCCGCGCGCAGCTCAACCAGCTCGCCCCCGGCGAAGATGTCCACATTGACAACGGCCGCGTGCAGGTTTCCGGTCAGGTCGCCGTCATGAAAATCAACGGCCTGCTCTGCAAGGTCATTTTCGACAACTGCCCGACGAACGAGTTTTACGTCGAGGAGAGCTTCCCGCTTGACTGGATGTATCCCTACGAGACGCCCTTCAGCGACATCATGAAAATCAACCGCCAGCCGGTGACCGAGCTGACACAGGACGTGTTCGACCTCGATCACAAATATTGGACCGACTTCACCCCGCGCCTCTGCGGCAACTGGATCACCTACGACACCTCCGTCAGCAACATCTGCGACTTCATCGAGCGCACTTATATCCACAATAATTACCAGGGCTACACCGGCGACCGCGCCTTTGTCCGTGACGACGACGGGCAGAAGGCCTTCTCCAAACTGCGCAGCTCGCAGGCCGGGATGTATGCTTGGCGCTTGAGCCCGCAATGCCCGCCGGAATACCGCCAGAAGACTCCCGCCAGCCAGGCGGCGCTCATTCGCGAGACCGACTTCGCGTTCAAGCAGGCTTTCGCCTTCTGCCCTTACAGCCCGGAAGCCGTGTATCGCTACGTCAATTTCATCCTGCAAATGGCGCAAGCCGAGGAAATGTCCGGACACTCCGACCAAGCGCTGCGCCGCTTTGATGACGCCATCCTCATCGCCCAGACTTGCCAGAAGCTCGATCCGTTCAACGACCAGATAAACGGGCTCATTAAAAACCTGCAGGACTACAAGGCGTCGTCTACCGCGCGCGCCCAGACCGTCAGCCAGATTGACCAGATGGAAACCACCGCCCGCACCAATCCGGCCGATGTCCGCAATCTCATCATGCTCGGCGTCACCTACGTCCAGATGCAGCAGACCAACCGTGGCACTGAGCTCTTCGACCAGGCGCTCGCCAGTCCGAACGTGAAGGCCGCCGACGCCGGTGCCCTCGCTGGTTATTACTCGCAGTTGGGCAACATCCCCAAGCTCGAACACGCCCTCGAACGGCTCACCGTGCTGGCGCCCGACCAGCCGGAACCGCATTATGATCTCGGCGCGCTGGAGGCCTACCTCGGCCAGATCGCGCCGGCGCTCACCAATCTCACCATCGCGATCAACATGAGCAACGACCGCCTCAAGACCAATCCCGCCGCCCGCAACCTGTTGGCCCAGGCGCGGAGCGACGCGCATTTGAACTCCCTGCGCGCCCTGCCGGAATTCCAGAAGCTCGTCCCGCCGCAATAAGTTTCAGAGTTGGGCCAGTTCAGCTGGCTTTCGATTTGTCGCCGGCAACCCAGCCAATTTAAGCAAAACCACGCCATGCGGCGGAATGGCCAGCTTGAGCGCGCCTTTGGCATCAGGCAAATCAGTTAGCCGCCAGAGATCGCGGACATGACAGACCCCGGACAATGTTTGCGTCCACATAATTTTCAACTTTTACCGGCGCAGACGATAAAACTGCGCCGGCCACAGTTCAATGCGCCGACGGATCGTTTGCTTCGTTGGCATGATCTTCGCGCCATTGGTTCGCCGGATCCTCCAAAACCGTGACCTGATCCGGCGTCAGTAGCCGCTTGACCTGCCGGATGGATTCATCCCGGTATTGCTGGAGGCCGGCCCAGACCGTTTGCAGTTGGTGGCGGGCCGACTGGATTTGCGCTTCGTTTTTCGAACCGCGCGCCACCCGGATGGCATCCTTGGCGGCATCAATGCGCGGCTGGTTCGCGACCTGGTATTCCTGACTCGTCTTGGCGAAATCCGCCTCAATTGGCCTTAGCTCCGCGCGCTGCTCATCAGTGAGCTGTAGCTTCTCCCGCAGCCCCGGCGGGAACAGGGCCTGCTCACCCAAATCCCGGTCATTTTCCAACGTCGCCGGATATTTCAGGCTCTGGCCGGTCGGCAGCGAATTGGTGTATGGGCCGGGATAAATGATTTGCGCGGACAATGACGCCGCGCCCAGCAACATTGAACCACCAAGGACCGACAGGATGAATTTGGCTTTCATGGCGGCCATTTTTATTTCGTTGCCTGCGAATGCGCTTCCACAAACCACAGCCATTTGTCGATGCCGCGTGAAACTTCCGTGAACAAATCCGCCGTGTCCGCGTCATCCAATTCGTCCGCCTCATTGATGGTGCTGCGAGCTTCCTGACCGAAAGTAGAAAGCGCGCGCGCCACGCCCTCGACATGCGCCATGCCCTCGGAAATCTCCGGCGAGTATTCCGTGAGCCGCGAACGCGCCGCCGCCATGCGCACCGTGCCTTCGGCCACGCCGCCGAGCTGCACAATGCGTTCGGCGATTTCGTCCACATAGCCCTCCACCGCCTCGGCCACCTTGTCGAACAGCTCATGCAGCCCGATGAAGCTCGGGCCTTTCACGTTCCAATGCGCCTGCTTCATCTGCATCTGCAAGTCCACGGCGGACGCCAGCCGCTGGTTCAGCAGCGCGTTGAGCTGCGTCCGGCGGTCTTTGGAGATGTCGTTTTCGGTTTCATACATTTGAGGCGCTTCCGCGCGCGTGCCGTTCAAAGTTTTCATGTTGATATATTTTGCGGTGGTGGTTTGTGTAGTTGTTGGTTTTGGAAAAATAAATTTAGATCCGGTTGTGAAAACCATGGACGCGCGTCTGGTTGCGTTCCGCGATCAAATCCGCCTCTGCCTTGAGCCAGTGCTGCACCTCGTGTCCGGGCAGCGAACCCGTGTTCTCGTAGCTGAAATAGGCCCGGCGAGCGACCTCGTCGGGCGAGGGCACAAAGGCCATTTCCGCCGCGTTCAAGTTCTTGGCCGAAACGGGCCGGGGCGCGGCAATCGGAGTTGCGGGTTGTGACGGCAAATTTTTATGATGTTTCATGACGGAGCTTACGCCGGATGCCATCACCACTGCCATGGGGTGTTCACCCCATGCCGGAAGCGGATTTGGGCGCGCAGACTCGGATTGGGGATTTCAGCGATACCGTATTTCAAAATGTAGCGGCTGGCAAATTTGCCGCCGGACAAATCATTGCGGCCAGCGCCCACCGATTGCGGGGCGGCCGTTGAACCAGCTGCCGGAGAACCGGGACGGGCAGGTTTCATTTTCGTTTTTATCGTGCGGGCTGGCACCGGAAGTTTTTACCAGCGGCAAACTTCGGCCGGACGACCGGTTTCCGATCCGGGCATTTCAAGACACCTTGCCCGTTGCCCGGCCGGCGCGTCTCTGCTATGGTGTGCATCCGAATGTTTGGACGCAACCAGCCTATGAGCAAGACCGAAGCCGAATCGCCCCTGCCTGAAACCAGCGACGCCGTGCCGGCGACGCCCACGCCGGAACAGGTTGTGGAACTCAAGTCCCGCGCCGCCAAGGCTGACGAGAATTGGGAACGCCTGCTCCGCACCACGGCGGATTTTGACAATTTCAAGAAGCGCGCCGCGCGCGAAAAAATCGAGGCGGCGCAATATGCCACCTTTTCGCTGCTCCAGAAAGTTCTGCCCGTCCTTGACAATTTTGAGATGGCGCTCGCCGCCGCGCAGAACGCCAAGGGCGACAAGCTCGCGGCGATGCAGTCCGGCGTGCTGATGATCCAGCAGCAGTTGAAAAGCGCGCTCGCCGAGACCGGCCTGGAGGAAATTGTTGCCGTCGGCCAGCCGTTCGACCCGAATTTTCACGAGGCCGTTTCTGAACAGGAATCCGCCGAGGTCGCCGAGGGCAACGTCCTCCAGCAGTTGCGCAAAGGCTACAAGTTCAAGGACCGCCTGCTGCGTCCCGCCACGGTGATCGTGGCGAAGCCGCCGACAGCCGCCTGATTGGTTGCGGCGCGCAAACCGTAAATCTTCAATCGTAAATTCCCCATGGCCAAACGCGACTATTACGAAACTCTCGGCGTCCCGCGCAATGCCGGCGACGAGGAAATCAAGAAAGCCTACCGCAAGCTGGCGGTCAAATTTCATCCGGATAAAAATCCGGGCGACCACGTCGCCGAGGAAAATTTCAAGGAGCTCGGCCACGCCTACGAAATCCTGAGCGACCCGCAGAAGCGCGCCGCCTACGACCAATACGGCCACGCGGCGTTCGACCCGCGCGCCCGCGCGCGCGGCGGCGGCGGCGGTTTCCACGACCCGTTTGATATTTTTCGCGATGTCTTTGGCGGCGGCGCGGGTGGCAGCATCTTTGAAAATCTTTTCGGCGGCGGCCAGGATCCGAATGGCCCGCAGCGCGGCGACGACCTGCGTTACGATATGCAGATTACGCTGGAGGAGGCCGCGCTCGGCTGCGAAAAAGAAATTTCCGTCACCAAGCCCGACCAGTGCGAACACTGCCACGGCGCGGGCGCGGAGCCCGGTTCCAAGACGCGCACCTGCGGCACCTGCGGCGGCCGCGGCCAGGTCCTGACCGCGCGCGGCATTTTCAGCATCGCGCAGACCTGTCCGCATTGCAAAGGCGCGGGGCGGATTTTGGAAAAGCCGTGCAAGACCTGTTCCGGCAGCGGCACGCACGAGCGCACCTCGAAAATCAAGTTGCGCATCCCCGCCGGCGTCGAGTCGAACTCGCGCCTGCGCTCCGCCGGCAACGGCGAGGCCGGCGCGCGCGGCGGCCCGGCGGGCGACCTCTACGTTTTCTTGCAGGTCAAGGCGCACGAGATTTTCCATCGCGAGGCTGATGATTTGCTCTGCGAGGTTCCCGTGAGTTTCATCCAGGCCACGCTCGGCGCGGAGATTGAAGTGCCGACGCTGCAAGGCAAGGCGACGGTGAAAATTCCCGCCGGCACACAGCCCGGCACGCTGCTGCGACTCAAGGGTCGCGGTGTGAAAAACCTGCAAGGCCACGGCCAGGGCGACTTGCACGTCCGCGTGCAGGTCGAGGTGCCGACGCATTTGAATTCGGAGCAGAAGCACAAGCTGTCGGAATTCGCCGCGCTGTGCGACGGCAAGGAGATGCCGCTCTCGCAAGGCTTCTTCGAGAAGGCGAAAAAGTTTTTCCACTGACCATGCACCGGTTTCACCTTCCGCCCGCGAACTGCCGCGAAAACATGCTGCGGCTGGACGGACGCGAGGCGCATCATGCGCTCCATGTTCTCCGCATTCACCGCGGCGAAAACGTGACCGTCCTCGACGGTGCGGGCACGGAATTTTTTTGCGACGTCGAGAGCGCCACGAAAAATTCCCTCGTGCTGGCGGTGAAGGAAAAGAAATTCACGCCCGCCCCGCCCTGCCCGCTCACGCTGCTCGTCGCCATTCCCAAGGGCAAGCTCATCGAAAGCATCATTCAGAAGGCCGTGGAACTTGGCGCGCACCGCATCGTGCCGCTGCTCAC
>Ga0182012_10004690_pt1 | contig 14221 bp, 14 predicted proteins | sample 612S2SmetaG_FD_120486 | JGI IMG/M metagenome (GOLD analysis project Ga0182012, IMG submission 120486) | Permafrost microbial communities from Stordalen Mire, Sweden - 612S2S metaG | ecosystem: Environmental > Terrestrial > Soil > Wetlands > Permafrost | place: Sweden: Stordalen | collected... | reverse complement strand
TGTGGGCCGAGCGGGCGGCACGGGCGCCGCGCGCGCATCCGCTGATCGAGCTGATCGCCGCGATCGCCCACGCGATGAACGGCGATGACGTCCGCGCCGGGGCCTGGGCGCGCTCGGCGCTGAACCGTCGCCCCGACCTGAAGGGCGCCGATTTCCTCAAAGCCTTCCCGTTCCAGGATCCAGTCACCCGCCAGCGAATATCGGAGACGCTCGTGCGGCTGAACCTCTGATCGCGGGCAGTGGCTGCCGGCGATCACCGTTCTGGTTCACCGGTGCCCGCTCCATAGCGGAGCCCATCGATCAGCAGCGCCACCATGCGTTCCGCCCGCCCCGGTCCGAAATTGTGTGAGGACATGCTCAGGCTGGCCACCGCGCCCAGGAGTTCGTCGGCGTCCACATCGGCGCGGATCTCGCCGGCGGCGGCGGCGGCGGCCAGCAGCGTGCGAAGGGCCGGCCGCAGTCGCTGGTCGAAATAGCCGGAGAGGCCGTCGTAGGCCGGATCGCCCGAGTGCAACGCCTTGGCCAACCCCCGCTTGGCGGCGACGAAGGCCGCATAGCGCTGCAACCAGCCGACCAGCGCCGCGAACGGCGTGCGGTCGGCCGACAGGACCGGCGCGGCGTCCGCGCAGGCGTCGATTTCGCGGCGGAACACGGCCGAGATCAGGTCCGAGCGTTGGGGGAAATGTCGGTAGAGGGTCGCCAGGCCGACGCCGGCCGTGTCGGCGATCTCCCGCACCGGCGCGTCCACGCCAGAGGTCGCGAACACCGCCTTCGCTGCGTTGAGTAAGGCCTCGAGGCTGCGCTGGGCGTCGGCGCGCAGAGGCCGCTCGGCGTCGCCCCGCGGCTCGCCGCGATCCTGCGGATTGTCGATCACCCGATCCTCGCTTGCAAAACGGATCGTTGATCCGTATTGATATGGAACATTGATCCGTTTCAGTTCTAGCTGAGCTGCGCGGCGCGTTCAACACACCACGACAGCAAGGAGTCCGCCAATGCCCAACGAGCGCATCGCCCTGGTCACCGGGGCCAATCAAGGCGTGGGGTTTCAGCTCTCCAAGGAGCTGGTCGCCAACGGCGTCACCGTTCTGGTCGGCTCGCGCGACTTCGGGCGCGGCGAGACGGCGGCCAAGGAGATCGGCGCGGGCGCCATCGCGCTGCAGATCGACGTGACCGACAGCGCCTCGATCGCCGCGGCGGCCGAGCGGGTCCGCAGCGAGTTCGGACACCTCGACCTGCTGGTCAACAACGCCGCCATTTCGAACACCGGCAGACTGCCCGGCCAGACGATCGACGACTACGCCAAGCGGACTCGCCCGAGCTGCGTGCCGATCGAGGAGGTTCGCGCGGTGTGGGACACCAACGTGTTCGGCGTCCTGGCCGTCTATCAGGCGATGCTGCCGCTGCTGCGAGAATCCTCGGACGCCCGCATCGTCAATGTGTCGAGCGGCGTCGGCTCGCTGACCGCCAACGCCGATCCGGCCTATCCGTACCACCCGAATTTCGGTCCGGTTTACCCGGCGTCGAAGGCGGCGCTGAACGCCATCACCCTGGCGATGATGATCGAGCTGGAGTCGACCGCCATCAAGGTCAACCTGGTCTCCCCGGGCTTCACCAAGACCAACCTCAATGGCTATGCGGGCACCGCGTCGGTGGAAGACGGCTCGCGCGAGGTGGTGCGCGTCTGCCTGCTCGGCCCGGACGGCCCGACCGGTACGTTCACGCGGTGGGAGAACGCCACGATACCCTGGTGAGCGTTGCCCTTCCCGGCCGACGATGCTCTCAGTGTGGGAGGCACGGAGTCGGCAACGACATGGGCGAGCTCACGATGCGGAGAGTCTGCCTCGGAATCTGCGCGGCGGCGTTGCTCGCCCTCCCCGGCCCGGCGCTGGCCGCCTCTGGGACGGACATCCACGCCGCCGAGCAGGCGGTGGGCGAGCGGCTGGGCAAGGGCGCGCGGCACTTCTTCCCCATAGCCTATGAGACCAAGGCGGCGGTGTGCGGCGTGGTCACCACCGACGACGGCGACGCCCGGTTCGTGGTCGAAGTGACGGCCGGACCCGGCGGCAAGCGGGCCTTGGGCCCGGTGCGGATCGACGGCCAGACCGGGGCGGGCTTCGATGCGATCTGGAGCGCTGACTGCGGCTGACAGCCTCAGTGCAGGAGGCCGGTCCCGTAGAGGCCGGAGACCACCACCGCCGCCATCGCCTCGCCGGCGATCAGGCCAGAGGCGAGCGGGATCATGTAGGTCTTGAACGAGGCGGGGCTCCGCCATTGCCAGATCGCCTGGGCGACGCCGCCGATGAACAGGGTGGCCAGGGTCGAGAACGGCAGCAGCATGCCGAGGCTTAAGCCCGTGGCTGACGGCGTCCATTTGCGCAGGCGCGGGTTCAGCTCCAGCCAGGCGAACAGCACGCCGAGGATCGCAGCGGCGAGACCGGCCCACAGCGCCGTCGGGGCCAGTTTGTCGATGCCGCCGGCGAGCAGTTCGGCGAAGCCGGCGGTGCGGCGGGCGCCGGGGGCGGCCAGCTGGGCGTGCTCGCCGATCAGGCCGTAGGTCTTCACCAGCGCCGGATAGGCCAGCGCCAACGCCGCGGCCCCGATCGGCGCGCCGATCAGCTGGGCATAGGTCATTACCCGAGGGGTCGAGCCGATCATGTGGCCGGCCTTGTAGTCCTGGATCAGCCCCTCGGAGGTGACCGCAATGGTCCCGGTGTTGGCGTTGCCCATCATGTTGGCGACCACATTCCCGGGCGCGATCACGGCGAAGAGGCCCTGCATCAGGTTGGAGAGCGCCCCGATCGGACCCCAGTTGGTCTCGCCGAGGGCGCGCAGGCCGACCAGCATTAGCGGCACACTGAATACGACCGCCACCAGGGTCATCCACACCGGCAGTCCGAAGAACAGCTTCTGGATGACGCAGAGGGCGACGGTGAGGACAGCCGAACCGACGATCACCCAGTTGAGCGGGAACTCATTGCCGGACGAGCCGGCGGCGCGAAGGCCCCGGAACGCCTCGGCCAGCATCCGCCAGCGGAACGCCAGCGCCGCCAGGCCGCCGGCCATGACCATGGCGATGCCCGGCCACATCACCCAGTAGAGCACCTGGGTGCGGGTGGGATTGTTGGGCAGGATGTGGTGCTGGACCAGCAGCAGCGGGCAGACGATCCAGGCGATGACCCCGCCCAGCAGCATCCAGCCGTTGACCCGCAGGCCCACGATCATGCCGGTGCCGATGCTGAGCAGGCTGAAGTCGACGCCGACGCCCATCTTGGCGACCACAAACATCGCGCCGGCGGCGCCCAGGGTCATCGCGCCCGGATCCCAGCCGCCGGGCAGCACATGGAAGAGCCGATTGCCGTCGCGCAACACGAACACCAGCGCCGAGACCGCCAAACCGGCGAATAGCAGCATCGCCGCGCGCCGGGCCTGGATCCAGGCGAGGTCGGTCTTGCCGAGGCCCCGGGGCGGGTCGAGCACCATCAGCGTCTCGGCGGCGGCCATGCCGTCCGGGAACGGCAGCTTCTCGTCGACGATGAAGTGCCGGCGCATCGGCGCCGCCAGCAGCACCCCCAGCAACGAGGCGCAGCTCAGCCAGACGAAGGTCTGCAGCGGCGTCGGATCGAGGGTGAAATGCACCACCTTCGACGCCCGCAGCATGTCGAAGGCGGCCAAGACGCCGCACATGAAAGCGGTCTGCGCCGCCGAGGTGCCGGCGGTCTGCACGATGTTGTTCTGCCAGCGGTCGTAGCGCTTGCCGGAAATCACCGAGAGGATCACGAAGCCGAAGAAGGCCGCGACGATGGAGACGTTGGGCCCGAAGCCCAGCTTCAGCACCATATAGGGGTAGGATGCCCCCATGATCGCCGCCACGATCACCGCCGCGAAGGCCGCCTGCCAGGTCAGCTCCGAGCCACGCGGGCGGGCGACGTATTCGGCCGGTTCCAGCGCGTCTTCCGAGGCGGCGACTTCGGTCATCGGCAGGCGGCTCCCGGATTCGGACGCCAAGTCATCGGTGATCCGCCCCTGGCACGCAAGCGGCGGCGCCAGTTCGCTCTTCCCCCCGTGCAGCGGGGGGAAGTGTCACAAGCGAGGCCGTCAGGCCGATGCGTGACGAAGGGGGGACCCCTGCGACAGGACGCGAACCAGCGTCGGTGCGCGTCTCCCCTCCGTCGCATCTCGCCTGCTTCGCGGGCTCGCCTGCGACACCTCCCCTCAGCTGAACTGAGGGGAGGAGCACAAGCCTGCCGCCCCCTCAGGGGCCGGTGACGGCCGCCAGCTTGTCCGGGTTGGCGACTACGTAGATGGCCGCGAGGCGGCCGGCGCCGTCGGGCTGGAAGGCGATGGTCCAGCGGCCGTCGGCGTTGCTGACGATGGCGCCGAGGTAGCCGTTGATCCGCGCCAGGCGCACGTCGGCGGTGTCGTCCGCCCAGTCGTTGCGCCAGGCGAGGCCCCTGATCAGCGCCAGCACGTCGTCGCGGCCGTGCATGGGCCGCAGCGCCGCCTTGCCCTTGCCGCCGCCGTCGCTGATCAGCACCGCGTCCTCGGCCAGCAGCGCCGACAGCGCCGCCATGTCGCCCTCGCGCGCGGCGGCCATGAAGGCGACGGCGAGGCGGGCGACCTCTTCCTGCGAGACGGCGTAACGCGGGCGGGCGTCCTTGACGTGGTCGCGCGCCCGGGCGGCGAGCTGGCGGCAGGCGGCCTCGCTGCGCTGAAGCGTCTCGGCGATGGCCGGGTAGTCGGTGTCGAACACGTCGTGCAGCAGGAACACTGCCCGTTCCAGCGGCGAGAGCCGCTCCAGGGCCAGCAGGAAGGCCACCGACACGTCCTCGGCGCGCTCAACCGGGTCTTGGGCCAGGTCCTCGATCAGCGGCTCGGGCAGCCAGGGGCCTCGGTAAGCCGCCCGGCGAGTCTGCTCGGCGCGCAGGCGATCGAGGCAGAGCCGGGTGGCGGTGCGGACCAGCCAGGCGGCGGGATCGGCGATGTCGCCCACCTCGGCGCGGCGCCAGCGTAGCCAGGCGTCCTGGGCGACGTCCTGCGCCTCCGCCATCGAACCCAGCATCCGGTAGGCCAGCCGCACGATCCTTGGCCGCTCGGCCTCGAAGGCGGCGGCCTCGGTCATGCGGCCAGCGCCACGGCCCGCACCACCGGCATCGGCTCGCCTGCGACGCTGACCTTCGAGCAGGCCTTGCCGTGGCCGAGGGCGTATTTCAGCGTCGGGTACATGCGCGCCGTGGTCAGGGCGAGCGCGATGGCGGCCAGGCCCTTCTGCCCCCATCGGCGGACAATCTCGTCCCGCAACGCATCGGCCTCCTCAAGGCGCTTTTCCAGCGACGCCCGGGCGAAATCGTACGCCAGCCGGGCGGTTTCGCCCATGCCGGGGCGGTCGCCGGCGAGGATGGCGCGCAGCACCGTCGGCGCCACGCCCCCCTTGGCCGCCATGTCGACGCTGATCTGGGTGCAGGGGCCGCAGTCCTCGGCGATCGTGCCGACGATGCCGGCGGCGGCCAGCGCCTCGGCCGGAGCGTCGCGGCGGGGAACCAGGGTGGTGACCACGGCGAACTTCAGGAAGCTTGATGGCCGGGCGTCGATCAGGTCGCGCATGTAGCTGGCGTCATAGCGCCAGTCGCGCTCCATGCGGGCGACGAAGGCGCGGCAGAGGGCTCTAAGCATCGGTCTCTCCTGTGCGAGGGGGACGGGCGACAATCCAGATCGCGACCAGCGCCGGGGCGATGACACCGGCGAAGTCCCGGGCGAGGTCGGCGAGGCCGTCGGGATCGGTGATGGCGGCGGCGAGGTGGATCAGCGCGTGGAAGCCCAGGAACGCCGCCGCGGCGATGGCCGCGCCCCTCGCCACGGCCGAGGCAGGCCGCGCCGCCAGCCAGGCGAACCCCAGGCCGACCACCAGATAGGCCGCGCCGATGTCCTTGACGAAGTGCGGGTTGAACGGCCCGGTCTCGGTCACCCCAGGCACGACGTCGTACCACCAGGGTCCGGCGAGCAGCATGACCGCGCCGTTGGCGGCGGTCAGGGCGGCGACGAGGACGGCGAGGAGGCGGTTCATGCGGCCAGGACGCGCGGGGTGTCCGGCATGTGACATGCGCCGGCGTGCAGGTCGGCGCTCAGCCCTCGCACCGCTCCAGCCACCCCGGCAATTCCGCGATCGACGCCAGCTCGGCGAATCTCGGATGCGCCAGCGGGGCGTCGGCCATCTCGTGGGCCCAGGTCATGGCGTAGGGAATGTGGGCGGCGAAGGCGCCGGCTTCCAGGGCCGGGATCACGTCCGAGCGCAGGGAGTTGCCGACCATCGCCGCTTCGGCCGCGCCTGTGCCATGACGGGCGAACACCCGCTCGTAGACCTCGGCGTCCTTCTCGCTGACGATCTCGACGGCGGCGAAGAGTTCGCCGAGGCCCGAGGCGGCCAGCTTGCGCTCCTGGTGCAGCAGATCGCCCTTGGTGATCAGCACCAGCCGGTAGCGGCCCGCCAGCGCGTCCAGCGCCTGGGCGACGCCGGGCAGCGGCTCGACCGGGTGGGTCAGCATCTCGCGCCCGGCGGCCAGGATCTCGCGCACCGCGGCGGTGACGTCGGCGCCCTCGGCCATCTCCATGGCCGTCTCGATCATCGACAGGGTGAAGCCCTTCACCCCGTAGCCGTAGAGGCGAAGATTGCGGCTCTCGATTTCAGCCAGCCGGGCCCTGAGCGCCGCCTGCGGGGCCAGCGGCGAAAGCAGCTCGGCGAAGCGGTCCTGGGTCAGCCGGAACAGGGTCTCGTTGTGCCAGAGGGTGTCGTCGGCATCGAGGCCGACCGTGGTCACGCGCATTTGACGAGTGCGCCAAGCAAGCGGTGCATTGGTTGTGGACGACCGGTGGAAAAAGGCGGCATGGACATAGGCCGGTCATCCTCGCGTCACGATGATCGGTGTAATAAAGCGCTCTGGGAGGGGCGCAACGGTCGAGGGACAGGCCCGATGAGTCCACACGCAGCCAGAGCCGCGCCCAAGTCGCCGCGAGACGACGGCCCGACCAACGAATTTCCGCGCACCCACGTGCTGATCGTCGATGATCAGGCGTCCAGCCGCGCCATCTGCATGAGCTACTGCGACCTCTTCGATCACACCAGCGAGACCGTCGGCAGCGCCGCCGAGGCGCTGGCGGCGTTGAGCCGCGAGCACTTCGACGTGGTGGTGATGAACGTGCACATGCAAGGCGACAACGGCCTGGAGGCGCTGGACGCCATCCACCATCTGCCCGCCCCCGCCGCCGAGACCCCGATCATCGGCCTGGCCGCCGCCACCCGCGCCGACGAGGCCCAGCGCTGGCTGGCCGCCGGCGTCTCCGGCGTGCTGGCCAAGCCGGTCACCGCGGCGCGGCTGTTCTCGGCGATCCAGTCGGTGATGGCGACGCCTCCGGGCGGCGCCCGGAGCTGGGCGCCGGCTTAGGGCGGCACCCGCACCAACGACCCCTCACCTCACCTCTCCCCACTGCGTGGGGCGAGGGATACTGAGAGAGCGTGGTGGTGGATGGAGCGCCAAGCATCGCCACCGCACCGACAGTATCCCTCGCCCCGTGAAACGGGGAGAGGTTAGGTGAGGGGTCTGTGGGCCGACCACACCGCCTCAAGCACAGGCCGCATGCGCCTTCCGCACCCGCTCGGTGGACGCCGGATACTTCGCCAGCAGCGCCTCCGCCCTCCCCGGCCGGACCACCAACGCCCCGCCGCAGTTCGGGCAACGCCCGCCTAGCCGTCCCTCCGCGCACTCATCGCAAAAAGTGCATTCGAAGCTACAGATCCGCGCTTGGCTGCTCCCCGGCGGCAGGTCGGCGTCGCAGCATTCGCAGTTGGGGCGCATCTGGAGCATGGGCTTTGCCTTGGGACTGGCGGCGGGCCATCATGGAGGCTGAAGTCGCCGCCGGGATCAACCATGAAGCTCGTCCCCCTCGTCCTGGCCGGGCTGATCGCCGCCACGCCTGCCCTCGCCCAGCCGCCCGACCCCGCCCGCCAGGCGTTGGCGCAGAAGGTGGTGGGGCTGCTGTTCTCCGGGCCGGCCTTCGCCAAGGCCTCGGTGAACGTGGCAGAGACGTCGCTGCACATTGTCGAGACCCAGATCATCATGGCCGAGGTGGAAGCCCAGCCGGAGACCGACGCCCCGCAGCCGCACCCGCCCGAGCCGAAGTTCGACGATGCGGCCCTGCGCGCCAGCCTGGAGCGGGCGATCGAGCAGACGGTCCCGCAGTACCAGGCGAGCGTCGCGGGCGCCTATGCTGACGCCTTCACCACCGACCAGCTCGCCGCCATGCTGGCGTTCTTCTCCTCGCCAGGCGGGGCCGAGGCGATCCGCCGCCGGGCCGCCTACGCCGAGGCGGCGCAGCCGCAGGCGCATCCGTATGTGGAAGCCGCGCACGAGGCGGCCTTCGACAAGTCCCCCGCCGGCCAGGCGGTAAAGGCCCACCAGCAGGCCATCGGCGAGCACATGGAAGGCCTGATGCGGACGCTGTGGCCGCAGGCGATGGCGGCGGCCGAGACCGACTACTGCGCGGGGCATCCCTGCGGCCCGCCGGAGCGGGCGGTGTTCGCCGGCCTGGGCAAGATCTGGGACCAGACGGCCGCGCACTGAGCGCGCTGATTTCGCCCCTCTAAAACCGTCATCCCGGAATCGGCGCAGCCGATATCCGGATCCAGCCGCACCGCCGGCGATGCTGGGTCCCGGCCTTCCGCCGCCGCGCGGCTCCAGCCGGGATGACGGTCTAGGTTTGATGGCCGCCGCATTGACCCCGCGTCCGCGACCTCCTACCTACGCGCCCGTTTGCCCGCCCGCTGATGAGGAGAGTCGCCCGTGCCCCAATCGCTGCTGCCTGGGGTGACCGGCGTGCTGGCGCTGGCCGACGGGACCATCCTGCAGGGCCACGGCCACGGCGCCGTCGGCGCGGCGGTGGGCGAGGTCTGCTTCAACACCGCCATGACCGGCTACGAGGAGATCCTCACCGATCCCTCCTACATGGCCCAGATCGTCGCCTTCACCTTCCCGCACATCGGCAACACCGGCACCAACGGCGAGGATCTGGAGCAGATCTCCGGGACCAGCGACACCGCCGCCCGGGGCGCGATCTTCCGCGACGCGCCGACCCGGCCCTCCAACTGGCGCGCCAATTCCGACCTCGACGGCTGGCTGAAACGCCGCGGCGTGGTGGCCATCTCCGGCGTCGACACCCGCTCGCTGACCAAAAAGATCCGCGAGAAGGGCATGCCGCACGGGGTGATCGCCCACAGCCCCAACGGCCAGTTCGATCTCGACCATCTGATCGCCGAGGCCAGGGCCTGGCCGGGCCTGGAGGGCGCGGACCTCGCCAAGGACGCCTCCAGCCTGCAGCCGTTCAACTGGCACGACGGGCTCTGGGAGTGGCCGGACGGCTATGCCCCGGAGGCCGAGCGCAGGTTCGAGGTGGTGGTGGTCGACTATGGGGTGAAGCGCAACATCCTGCGCGCCCTCGCCTCCATCGGCGCGCACGAGACGGTGGTCCCGGCCTCCACCAGCGCCGAGGCGATCCTGGCGCGCAACCCGGACGGCATCGTGCTCTCCAACGGCCCGGGCGACCCGGCCGCCACCGCCGCCTACGCCGTGCCGATCATCCGCGAGCTGATCGCCAGCGGCAAACCGATCTTCGGCATCTGCCTTGGCCACCAGCTGCTGGCCCTGGCCCTCGGCGCCAGGACGGTGAAGATGGAACAGGGCCACCATGGCGCGAACCACCCGGTGAAGGACCTGACCACCGGCCGCGTGGAGATCGTCTCGATGAACCACGGCTTCACGGTGGACCGGAAAAGCCTGCCGAAGACCGTGAAGGAAACCCACGTCTCCCTCTTCGACGGCACCAACGCGGGCCTGGCGGTAGAGGGCAAGCCGGTGTTCTCGGTCCAGCACCACCCCGAGGCGTCCCCGGGGCCGAAGGATTCACTGTATCTGTTCGAGCGGTTCGCGGGGATGATGGCGGGGGCGCGGGGGTGGGTAGGGGCTGGGTGATCGGCGCTGCCGGCAAGAAGGGTTTACCAGAGGGGGCCGAAAAGGTCCTGGGATGCCACTGCCGGGTCCGCTACACTGTGGTGCTCGGCATCCGAGGCACACGCTTCGACGGTGAGATTGGGCTTTCTCGCTGATATTCCGCCTGATTGCCGGCAGGACGAGAACTCAGAATGGTCCTCGATTTTGGCAAGCTAAACAGCAGCTCGTCCGTCAGGCAGACTGACCCGCGAAAGCTCTTCACCACACTTAAGCGAGCGCCCCGGCTCAAGCGGCCGCTGGATGAGCAGGCCGACGTCCTGGACTCGTGGTATGTCCGACGCGCTGCGAAGAACATCACGCTGAAGATGAATACCGGCGCGGGAAAGACCGTGGTCGGCCTGCTCTGCCTGCAGAGCTGTTTGAACGAAGACATCAAGCCGGCGGTCTACGTCACTCCTGATAGGTTTCTGACCGAGCAGGTGATCCGGGAGGCTGCCGATCTCGGAATCGTAGTTACCGAGGACGAAAAGGATGCCGAGTTTCTGGCCGGCCGCTCGATCCTCGTGATCAACATATTCAAGCTCATCAATGGTCGCTCTGTCTTCGGAGTTGGGAGCCGAAGAATCCCGCTTGGCGCGATCGTCGTCGATGACGCCCACGCATGCCTCACCACTGCCTCGGAGCAATTCGCGCTTCGCATCGAGAGCGGGACCGCGATCTACGAACAGCTGTTGGTTCTGTTCGAAGACGATCTCAAGGCTCAGTCGGGATCGGGTCTCCTTGATGTGAAGGCCGGAGACCCTCATGCCGTGATGGAGATTCCGTATTGGGCTTGGCAGTCGAAAGCCGATGCCGTCCTGGCGGTTCTACATCCCGATCGAGCGAGCGAAGAGCTGAAATGGCAGTGGCCGCTGCTGCATGACGTCATGGAATTATGTGTCTGCGCCATCGGTAGCGGTCGGATCGAAATAGCGCCCCGGTTCTTGCCCATCGACAAAATCCCGTCGTTCACCGGCGCCCAGAGGCGCATCTACATGACGGCGACGCTCGCCGACGACACGATATTGGTGAGTCACTTTCAGGCGCTCGCCGACGAAGTGAAGCACCCGATAAATCCGAAGGGCGGCGGTGACCTCGGCGATCGAATGATCCTAGCGCCGCAGGAGATCAACCCTGACTACACGACCGACGAAATCAAGAAACTAGCCGAGAGGATTTCCTACGAGCGAAACGTGGTCGTCATCGTTCCATCCGGTGCACGCGCGAACGCCTACTGGTCAGGGTCCGCAAATCAAGTGCTGGACAAGGACAGCATCCAATCCGGCATCGCGAAGCTTCGGAGGGGTCACGTTGGCCTCACCGTCCTTGTCAACAAGTACGACGGGATCGATTTACCTGGGCTGGCCTGCGAACTTCTTGTGATAGATGGGTTACCGGAGGTGCACGGTCTCATCGACCGGCTGGAGATGACCGCTCTCGACGGCACGCGACCTCAACTGCTGCGACAAATCCAGCGGATCGAGCAGGGCATGGGGCGTGGCGTACGCTCCAGCGACGATCATTGCGTAGTACTCCTGCTCGGCTCGCGCCTTTCCCAAAGGCTACATGAGCCCGAGGCTAATGCCATGTTCTCGCCAGCGACGCGTGCGCAAGTCCAGTTAGGCCGGAGCGTCGCCGCCCAAGTCCGAGGTAAGCCTCTCTCTGAGTTGGAACCTGTTCTCAACCTCTGCCTCGATCAAGACGACAACTGGGTGCAGGCGAGCCGGAACGCCGTCGTTAACGCCCCCGCGAACGACGAGGCACATATCGACGAAACCACCGTCCTACTGCGTGAGGCCTTCGATGCAGCGCGTATGAAACGGTACGACGTTGCCATCAAGAAGACGCAGGCAGCTTTAGACAAAGTGGACGATACGTCGACTAAAGGCTATCTAAAGCAACAATTGGCTGAGTACACGAATTTCCTCGACCCAGCCGCCGCCCAAGAGATTCAAATATCGGCGCTGACGTTGAACAAGCGGCTGCTGAGGCCCCTAGTAGGTGCGACATATCGAAAGTTGAAGTCACCAACAAGCGGGCAATCCACCACTGTTTCAAGACAGCTTGGCGCGCGCTTCGTTGGCGGTAACGATCTGATTATATTCACGCAGGCCCTTCTTGAGGATTTGCGCTGGGGTGAGGAATACAGCCACCGGTTCGAGGCTGCGATTAGAGATTTGGGTGGCTTCTTAGGATTTGGCTCCCAAAGACCCGAAGAAGAAGTAGGCAAGGGACCGGATAACCTATGGGCTCTTGGGGGTCTCAATTATCTCGTCATAGAGTGCAAGAGCGGAGCAACTTCGGCACCCAAGATTTCGAAGAAAGACACCAACCAACTCAACGGTTCTATAGTGTGGTTCAAGCAGACATACGATCCCAGCTGCACTTTCACCCCGCTGATGGTGCACCCGAAGGTCCAATTCGAGGCGGCCGCTTCGCCCGATCCGGCGATCAAGATTGTCAATCAGGCCAGCCTCAATGCTCTCAAAGACGCGGTGCGGGCCTTTGCGAAAGCGTTGGCTTCGACTGAGAAATTTAGTGACCCGAAAGAAGTTGAGCGACAACTGAAGCATCACAAGCTCGATGCTGCGTCGATCATCGATCTACTTTCAGTGAATCCTTCAAAGAGGTAAGAACCGACCTTCGCGCTAATTGGGCGAGCCGACCGTCTCACGGCTAGCGCGGACCAGCTGCGGCAAGATCGGCGAGTGCTTGGCGCGGGCGATGACCTCGTGCGACACCGCATCGTTGAAGTTGTTGTGGGCGCCTTCCAGGAAGCCGGCGTCGCCGGTCTCGCAGCACCAGCCGGGTTGCAGATAGATCAGGGACTCGCCTTTGTAGGTCACGGTTTCCTACCGTTCTCCCGGGCGTATCGGCGTGCCGCCGGTCGGACAAGGCGGTGTCGTCGCCTCGTGCATGCCTCGCGTGCGCAACAAGGGTCGCTGCGTTTCAAGGAGCGGAAGGCAATGTGGCGACGCTGCGGTCCAGGAGTAATGTTGGACGATTCCCGTTACTTGTGGTATGGTGATATCGACGCTCTTTGACATCGTTGAGGGATGGCGTTGCCGGGCCAGCCGACCGAGCGCGCTTCGGGCAGAGCACCTATAATATAGGTGGTTATAGGTGGTTTCGGCGGGTGTTCAGCACGGCGGTCGGTTGGGTTGGGTGCGGTCGGGGCGCCGTAATTACGGTGATTTACGGGGGTCGGGTCGGTGCTCCGGCCTTGCGCCACCCCCGGCCTTCGCCGGGGGCCCCACCTCCCCCGCTTTGTGGGTGAGGAGAAGATGGGGTCGGCGCTCTGGCCCCGCCCCCTCCACCACTGCGTGGTCCCCCTCCCCCGGCCTCTTCGGGCCGGGTGAGGAGAGATCGGGTCGGCGCTCCTGCCCCCGCCCCCTCCACCGCTTCGCGGTCCCCCTCCCCCGTTTTCATCGGGGGAGGAGATGCGTTGGGCAGCTCGGCTTAGAAGGCCCAGCTGGCCATCAGCTTCACGGCCTGCTCTTGCGAGCGTGAGGCGTAGTCGCCGGTGTAGGAGAGGTCGAGCTTGCTGCGGGGGCCGACCTTGGCGGAGACGCCGGCGGTGACTTCGCCGGCGTCCTTGGCGATCGGCAGGCCGCTGACGGCGAAGGCCTCGCCTGTGTCCTCGAACGCCACGCGGGTGGCGCTGGTGCGGACGTCGGCGGCGTAGCGCCAGTCGACCGCGGCGTGCAGCTGGAAGATCGCATCGTCTTCGCCGCCGAAGCTGGTGGCGCCGCGCAGGCCGACGCGGGCCGAGAGCAGCTCCCGCGTCTGGCCGGCCACGTTCAGCGCCGCCGGGCCGCCGGTTTCGTGCGCCGCGCCGGTGGTCACCTCGTCATAGGAGACCCCGGCGAACGGCCCGATGGTTCCGGTGCGGAACTTCGCGTCGTAGCCGATCTCGGCGAAGGCCTGAGCGGCGCCGGCGTTGAAGCCGGCCGAGGTGTGGTCGGCGAAACCCGGGAAGAGCTCGCTCCGCTCGGTGTTCAGGCGATGCCAGGCGTAGCTGGCGCCGAGGTCGACGGCGATGGGGCCGGCGTGATTGCCGGCGTAGAGGGACACCCCGGTGGCGTCGTCGGCGGCCCGGCTCTGCCGCTGGGCGATGGTGATGGCGTCCTGCTCATAGGTGCCCGCGATGCCGACGCGCCAGCCGCCCAGCACATTGTCGACGCCGA
>Ga0182012_10004689_pt1 | contig 14222 bp, 10 predicted proteins | sample 612S2SmetaG_FD_120486 | JGI IMG/M metagenome (GOLD analysis project Ga0182012, IMG submission 120486) | Permafrost microbial communities from Stordalen Mire, Sweden - 612S2S metaG | ecosystem: Environmental > Terrestrial > Soil > Wetlands > Permafrost | place: Sweden: Stordalen | collected... | reverse complement strand
CAGTAAGGTTGCGATCAGCACTGGCGCACGAGACTACGTCAACCCAGCCCTAACCTTCGACCTAACTAAGTGGCTAGGTATAACCGCATCGTACGAATACGGCTCGCTCCCACCAAAATATCAATTTTTGGAGAGCAAATTCACCTTTGGCGTGAGCGTTAAAGCTGCCTTCAAATCTTCAGAATGAAGCTAAATCGATTCCGAACGAAGGACGGGCGCCGCTGGGACTGCGCATGTGTCTCAGGTTGCGGGAACAGAAACGCCCGCTGAGCGAAAGCTTGGCGGGCTTTTATTTTTGGTCCGGCGTCTCTCGTACTATAAAACAAAAACTTTTGATATTGTTTTATAGCCCTATTAGGGGTATACTGCGTGTGGATGCGAAAACGCCCAACGTTGCGCACCTGGGTCACAACCTCTGCCTTGGCTGTGACATTTACTGGTGCCCAAGCTGCGTGTGGCAGCGAGACCCCCCTATCGCTCTCGCCCGGGCTTTCTTCTTTATCGATCGAAAAAACGCCTCGCAAGGCGGCTCCGGAAGTGTCCCCAAGTGAAGCCGAGGCCGACGCGCGAGACGAGCTGATCTTGTCGAAGACTTTGCATACCTATGCTCCGCTGGAACCGGTTGCATGGGTATCGATGGTTGAGGCAGCAGAGAGACGCTTGCTGCGGCAAATCCAGTGGAATTTTTCCATGGCAGGCTCATCGCCCGCTGACATTGCGGCGGCCGAGCGGGAAATGGAAGTGCGCAGAGGCGATTTGGATTTAGCGCGGGTTCGCAAGATCATTGAAACGCAGCGGATTATGCATCACAGTGAAGCCGACCTCACTCGTGCGCTTACCTCGATTCGTTGGGAAAAGCCAATGCGTAAGTTCGAAGGACAGGCGAAGTTCGCGGCTGGGGATTTGGTTCCGTTGTCGGCCGAGTTCGAACGCGAGTTTCATCGGCCGATGCCGGTGACCGCACGCGGCGAGACCGCGACCCATGTAAGGCTTGGGCTTGATCATCGCGGCAAGTTTGATGTGGGAGTGAATCCCGAATCACCCGAAGGGATCTGGCTGCGGCGAACTTTGGAAGCGCGACTGATTCCTTACATTGCGTTTTGTCGAGCGGTGCGAGGTTCGGCCACGGCTCCGCACGTCCATATTGGGACGGCGAGCACGCGTATCCCCAGAAAGCAGCGCGCGGCCTTTAGAATGGCTTTTTATCGGGAACGCGGAAGGGTGCATGCGCGACTTTCTGCATCGCGACGCAGATTTCACGCCTATCCTCACAGCACGAACCCCGAGAAAATGGTGTTGGCACGCTCGGCCCAGTCGGTACCCAAATCGCGCGTCGTCCTTTCTATGATTGCGCCGTTTGGCCGCTAATCTTAGGTAAATGCGCATTGGTCTGCTCTCGGACACCCATGGGTTTTTAGATCCAGCGATCTTCAACTATTTCGGCGAGTGCGATGAGGTCTGGCATGCGGGCGATTTTGGTCCGTTTGAAATTCTAGAACAGTTAGAGAAGTTCAAGCCAATGCGCGGCGTCTCGGGCAATATTGATGGCGACAAAGTGCGCGCAGCAGTTCCCGAGGATTTGCAGTGGCAGTGTGAAGAGCTGCGAGTCTATATGACGCACATTGGAAATGCGCACCATGTACGGAGTGAGATTGCCCGCTACCACCCGGGCCTGTTCATTTGCGGTCATTCGCACATTTTGAAAATTACGCGCGAGCCGGAGCGGCATTTGATCCACATGAATCCTGGAGCTGCGGGGCATCATGGGTGGCACAAGGAGCGGACGATCTTGCGCTTCACTGTGGCTGAGGGCAAAGTAAGTCAGTTAGAAGCGATTCAGTTAGGTCCGCGTGGGAGAGCTAAAGCTACGTAGGAATCAAAAGAACAGAAGACGACGTATTCGGTGCCTGCCACTTCATAGATTGCCGGAATGCCTCCGATGGGAGAAGTAAGTGGCAACTCCCAAATCACTTTGCCGGTTTGTTCATCGAGGGCACGGATCATTTTGTCGGAGGTGCCGGTGAAGATCAGGCCACCAGCGGTGACGACGGGTCCGCCTCTTGTGCGATGCGTTTGCCCCAGACCTACTTGCCACTTGATAGTTCCGGCGTTCAGATCGTAAGCAGTCATGGATGTCCATGGCGGAGCGATGGGAGACACGCCAGCGCTGGTAGACATGAAGCCGAAGCCGCTCTCATAACGATCGGGTCCCGCCTTGGGAGCGGGGACGAGTTTCAAGATACAGGGTAGATCTTTCGACACAACATAGAGTGTTCCATTTGTTGGATCGACGGCGGCGCCACCCCAGTTTGCGCCACCGTTGTTGCCGGGCATCTGCACGGTGTCGCGCAAGCCGGGCGGAGTGAAGAGGCCTTCGTTGCGGGCACTTTGAATTTGATCTTTGATACGGGCACGTTCGGCGGGGTCGGTGATGAAGGTGCTCAGATCATCGGCAGTAAATTTCTGGCGAGCGAATGGCGGCGGCTTCACGGGAAATGGCTGAGTCGGCGAAGCGTGTTCGTTGGGCATATCGGATTTCGGAACCGGACGCTCTTCGATTGGCCAAAGCGGCTGGCCATTATCGCGGCGGAAGACCCAAATGAAGCCCTGTTTGCTGACTTGCGCGACGATATCGACGGGCTTGCCGTTGTGTTGAACGGTGAGGAGTTTGGGAGCGGTGGCGTCGTCGTAATCCCAGATGTCGTGATGCACCATTTGGAAATGCCAAAGCCGTTTGCCGGTGCGTGCGTCGAGGGCAAGAAGGCAATCGCCGAACAGATTAGCGCCCGGCCGATCGGCGCCATAGAAATTGTATTTGGGGCTGGCAGTAGGAATGAAGACTATGCCGCTTTTCGGATCGACTGTCATTTCGCTCCAGGCATTTGCGCCGCCAACGGATTTCCAGGCGTCTTTGGGCCAAGTGTCATAACCGAATTCACCTTCGTGCGGAATGGTGTGGAAGACCCAACGGACTGCGCCGGTGCGAACGTCGAACGCGCGGATATCGCCTGGCGCGGAGCCCCAGCCTTGATTGGTGGCAGAGCCGAGAATGAGGAGATCTTCGAACACTCGACCTGGGTTAGCGGATTGGACAAGAGCGATGGTTTGCGGATCTCGACCCAAACCTTCTTTCAAATTGACGCGGCCGGATTTACCGAATGACTCGATGCTTTTGCCGGTACGCGCGTCGATGGCTTGCAGCATGTGATTGGCTGCGAAGAGCAGTCGGCGGTCGGTACGATCTTTGCTTTCCCAATAGTTGATGCCGCGATTGGTGATGACCTTCGTATCGGGATCGGCGGTATGACGCCAAAGTTCTTTCCCGGTGGAGGCGTCGAGCGCGATGACCGCATTGTTGTGGGCCAAGACATACATGACGCCATCGACGATGAGCGGGCTGAAGGGATAGTGATTCGCGTCTTCGATGGGATAGCTCCAAGCGATTTTGAGATGCGTTACGTTTTGCTTGTTGATTTGCTTGAGGGCGGAAAACTGAGCGGCATCGGGCGAACCACCGTAATCGGCCCAGGTTAGGTGCGATTGGGCGGACGAATTCAAGCTCGCACAGAGCGCGAGACTCAGGACAGCAATTTTCATCATTCCTAGTTTTTCACCAATACAGCATTTTGGCGATCGGCACCGCGACAATTGTCAAAAAACTTCTTCACTTTTTCGAATTGATCGGGCGGCAAGGTGGCGGCTTCAGTGCGGAGTTCTTCGGTCATGATGAGCATGCCTGGCTCTTGTTTGTAGACCAGAGAGAATTTGGCAAAATCGGAATCAAACTTGAACGGCGTTGGTGCTTCGTCAACGGCAAACCCCGCCGGAAGTTTGACGCGGACGGTTTTGCGATAAAGCCCAGCCGTGAGAATGATGGGTCCAACACGCTTTTCGTCTTTGGGAAAGGTAGGAGCAACGGAGCGCGGTATCTCCACTACTGCAGGATTGAAGACGAGCAAACGCCCCTGCATGAGTTGCGCGTAATCGTGAGAATCAAATTCCACCGCTAGATCAAATTTGTTTTGATCAAAGTGATCTTGAGGGGTGAGCTTTGAGATGGTTGCTCCTTTGGCAGTGCCATTCAGGAAGCGTTGGTAGTTACTTTTGTATTCATCGGCGTTTTCGGAGGCGTGGCGATGGCGCTCGCGGCTGGCGGGCTGTCCGGTCTTGCTGTTGACGAACGAAGCCGTCAATTTTCCATCGGGTTGTAACGTGGCGTCGGCAGTGTATTCATTGCGATTGGCGTCGGATTTGGTGATGGGCATCTTCACCAAATCGCCGTGATCACTTGATAAGAGAAGAGCGTAACTGCCCTGTTCGTACCAGGGAAGATCACCCACCGGCGTTTTGTCGTCGGTAGGATCGAAGATAAGAAGGCGGCCGAGGGGGCTGGAGATGGTGGTAGCGGCTGAAAGAGAGTCGGGCACTTTGGCGGCCAGAATCATGTGATTGAACTGGTAGGGCGAAGGCCACTGCTCGCGGACATGAGTGGGATCACCCGAATAGATGGCCACTAAATACGATTGCAAGCCGGCGGCCTTCAACATGCAGCGCATGAGGTTTGCCTTGTCTTTGCAATCGCCGTATTGCTTGGTGAAGACGGTGTCGGCCGAATGTGGAATATAGCCTCCGCCCGTCTGCAAATTCATTTCGATCGCGACGTAGCGGATGTCTTGGACATAGTGGCCGATGGCACAGAGTTTTTCGTAATCGGTTTTAGCGCCTGCGGTGAGCTGATTTACCTTGGCGGTGATTTCGGGAGTGACTTCATCTTGGCCCTGAGCAAGGGAAGATTGCCAGCGGGAGACGTCCGCCCAGGAGCTCAGCGTGACGGCATTGGAGCCAGCGCCAGCAGGCGGGTTAAAAGAGATGGCAAGCCGGGGCAGGGTTTCGCCCGATTCATCTTCGGCTTCGCGAAAGGGTAGATCTTTCAGCTCCCACGTATATGAAGAGCCGTCAACGATGGGCTCGATGGGAGGACGGTTGAAGACCACAGCCTTGGCGGTCCAACCAGCGGGCAAGGTCAGTGTGTAGCGCGATAGCAGCGAGGGAAGATGCGTTTGAAAAACGAACTCGTCCTGCGCGGTGAGTGCTTTTTGCTGAACGGTGTATTCGTAAGCGAAGACCGCGCCGATTTCGGGGTTATCAGCAGCGATCACGCGAGCGCGGCCATCGGTATAAAGTTCGGCATCGCTATAAGCGCCGATATCGATCACGCTATTCTTATCGAAAGTCTTTTCGAAACCGCTGGGCGCCACGATCCAAGCATGCAGATCTTTTACGTCGCGGCGGTTCTTCCAGTAAGGAACGCGGACGAAAGCATCGCGCTTCCCTTGTTGATTAAGAATCTTGATGGCATGGCGTTGGACAACCGTCATGGTGCCTGACGGGTCCATGGTGACGTGTTGTTCGTCAAGCAGGACTGCGGCGGCCACTTTGCCGGGATAAGCCGGCAGCTTACGAGTGGAAACCTCCTCCACCCACGAAGGGACGTCTTTACTGGCAGCACCCCAAAGCGCGGGGCTCACGGTGAGGACGAAAAGGATGGAAGAGAGTCGCATGGATTTTAGTGTCCTTGTGTGGGAGCGTCAGGTGGTGTGTCGGATTGCTTGAGCGTGATCATATGCTCGTCACTAGCATGGATTTGATCGAAGATGGCTTTGATTGGCTTGTACTGAGGCACATCGAACTGAGGAATTTTGTCCCCGCCAAAGACGAAATTACGGCGGTAGAGCATTGTGTTAGTCGCCTTAACGAGAGATACTTTGGCAGTGTATTTTCCGACGGGCTTGAATTCAAAAGATGGCGGAGCTTCGGGGTGGTCGAGCTCGTAGCCGGCGGGCATATGAATATCGACTGAGTCTGTCTCGCTCCAGGGGTAGTCAAAGTAAATAATATTGTTGCGATTAGCGTCAGTGAAATAAGCCGCCTGGCCGACCGTGAAGAAGCTGGGCCGCAAAAAGATACGTTTGCCCGTGCGCTGGGCATAACCTTTCACACTAAGATGATAGGAAACACCAACAGGACGGCTGGCATCAGGCGAGACAGTTACCTTTATGTCGCTCACGTCGAAATCGGCATAGCGCTCTTTGATACTTTCACGAATTGAGGCTTCGCGCTCCGAATCGTTTTGTCGAGCGTGCTCAATGCGCCACTTGATAGACTCGTTCCCCCAGTAAAGCTCTCGGATATTGCCATCCACATCACCGGCTTCCGATAGAGTGATGTCGGCAATTCTTTGGATCCTGGTTTGATCGGACGTCAGGAGTGGGGTCTCGACCCATTCTGAATCCTTTGAATCGGGAAGCAGAGCCCACACGCCCTGTTCGGGCCAAGTGAGAGTTCCGGGAGGGGCGAACTCATCGCTGACGTCGTAGAATTTCCACTTGCCGTCAACTTGCACGGCAGCGTCTCCATTGTTCAGGAAAAAAGCGGATTGAATCTGCGGATTGAAGATAAAAGCGCGGCGGTCGGCAACGCGGGCGCGCCGAGCATCAAAGCCGGCAGCTTGGGCAAGGGCGACGAATGCAAAATCAATATCCGCAGGAGTACCAACTTTGCGGCGGAACGTATCCGCTGAATTCAGGTTCGGTTTATACGCTTCGCGCTCTTCGGTGGTGACGTCGGGACCATCAATATTTTTCATGTTCTTGCGGCAGTAATCAGCCAGTAGGCTTAGCTTCTCGTCGTCCGTTTTGCCCTTGGACACAATGTCCGCGGCCGTCTGCTTCATTTCGCCGCTGATTTTGATTTGCTCTTTCGCTTTGGCGTTCTCCTGTTTCCCGATGGCCGCCCAGTATTTGTCTTTGCCTGTTTTGTCATTCTCTTCGTAGTAGACGAGAATCCACTGTTTGGCAGCCAAACCAGCAGGCGAATATGGTTCGTTGTGGAAAGCAGGCACGTTGTGAACAGTAAAGGGATAGAAACCTTTGGTGTCGGCACGGCCTTGTTCAGGGTTACAGCCGAAGTTCATGACGCGCATGGCGGGCAAAGCGACATAAGAATTGGTGGCTGGCTTGACGTGGAACGTTACTTCGTCGACGGGATATTCGGTCTGCACGTCGAGTGGGATGTATGTGAAGAGGACTTCGCCTTCATCTTCGACATAGCGATATTCAATGATGGAGCCGGGTTCGACGGAAGGAAGCGCAAACGAGATCACTTTGACCTTAAGTCCGCCCTTTTTGACCTCGACCTTGTCAAATACCGCGTCGCGCTTTAGATCGATGATGGTGCCGTCGGGATGGATGGTACGGGCTGCGACATCGGAAATGTGTTCTTTGCCCTCGTATTCGAGTTTGACGTCCGAGTATTTTTCGCGACCGCGGTCGTTAAAGATTTTGAATCGAATGTAACTCGTGGTCTGCGAGTGAAAATGGCCGACGGCGGTATTTTCAATGCGAACGTCACGAAACAGGCATTCCGCATCGGCATTGGGATCTGATTTCGATTGCTTGAGAGCAAGTTCTTCAGGCGTTACAGGACGCCAGTCAGCACCCAGAGAGGGCAGGGCAAACGCAAGAAGGGCAAGAAGGAAAGCGCTAGTGTTTGCGGGCATACAAGACAGTGGTCTCCTAAGGGAACAATGGGAGGAGCATGGCAATAAAAGAGTTTTGGCACGACAAGCGTGCAAGGGGTGCTGCGAGGACAACGACCCACTACCTCCGTGCAAGGCATTTTATCGTACTTATGAAGATCTATGCAAAGATACGAGGTTTATTGGGAATCTGTAGAGGCCGAACGGGTCTTCTACTCTTTAAGGTATGCCCTTGCATCGCTTTGTTCAGCGGATGGCCGTCTGGTGTTTTATAGCCATTGTGCTTTTTGGAGCTGACGCCAAACAGCCAGCGGATCTGGTAATCACGCATGCCTACGTAGTGACGATGGATGGCAAGAAGGAAATCTTTGAAGACGGTGTAGTTGTGGTTAAGGATGGCCGCATCGCTGCGGTTGGTCCGGCGAACATTGCGGCTCGCTATCGTGCAGACAAGACGATCGACGCTGCCGGTGACATTGTGATGCCGGGGATGATCAACACGCATACGCATGCCTCAATGACCGTGTTTCGCGGCCTTGGCGATGATGTGCCTGACCGGTTGCAGCGTTTCATTTTCCCGTTGGAACACAAGCTGGTGGATCGTGAAATTGTTTACTGGGGCGGCCTGTACGGAATGGTGGAAATGATTCAGGGCGGCGTCACCACCATTGCCGATATGTACTACTTCGAAGATGAGGTGGCTCAAGCAGCGCGGAAAATCGGCATGCGCGGCATATTGGGTGAGACGGTGCTGAATGCTCCGGAGCCGGACGCGAAGGAGCCGTACGGGGGCATTGCCTACGCGGAGAAGTTCATTCGAGATTTTCGCGGCGACCTACTGGTGACCCCTGCTTTCGCGCCACATGCGCCGTACACGGTAGACGCCGAGCATCTGCGCATTGTTCAAAAGAAAGCGGATGAGCTGGATGTGCCCATCTTGATGCACGTGGCGGAGATGCCGGATGAAGTGGCCAGCATTCGGAAGGAGTTCAATAAGACACCGATTGAATATTTGGATGGCCTTGGCCTGCTGACGAAACGGATGGTGGCGGCGCACTGTATCTTTGCCAGCGATTCCGATATTGCCCTTTTGAAAGCGCGGGATGTAGGCGTGGCGCACAATATGGTGTCGAACATCAAGTCGGCGAAAGGCGTCGCACCTGCGTGGAAAATGTTCCAAGACGGCGTGCGCGTGGGGCTTGGCACCGATGGACCGATGAGCGGAAATACTCTCGACATTATCGGGCAGCTTGGATATGTGGCCAAAGTGCAGAAGCTGGCGAATCATGATCGGAACATCATGCACGCTGTTGAAGTGGTGGAGATGGCCACGATGGGAGGCGCGCGTGCGCTGCATATGGAAGATCGAATTGGTTCGCTAGAAGTGGGCAAGCTGGCGGATTTGATTGTATTGGATAGCCAATCGACAACCATGACGCCGTTTTACGACGTGTACTCAACGCTGGTGTATGCGGCCAGCGCGCATGACGTGAAAACCACGATTATCCAAGGGCGGGTGGTTATGGAGAACCGGAAGATCACTACAGTGAATGTGGACGAGGTGCGGGAGCACATGCGGAGTCTGAGCCGCAAGATCAGCAGTGTAGTGGCAGCGGGCATACAGTGAGCTAGAGCTACTTTCGGAGTTGATGGCGTCGATGTTTAATCCGTCGAGAAGCGCATACGTAGAATTGCGTTCAGCAAGTTAGAGCACTCTGAAAATCTGTTATTATCATTTCAGTCACTGAAACCTTAACGAGAGTGGCCCGCTGTTCTGCGACCGCATCTCTTTCTGTCACGTCGTTACCAGAATGGGGCGAGGACAGTTTATACATTGACTCATTAAGCAGTTGTCAGTTCAGGTCCAGATGATCTTTCGTCCCCTCACGTGCGCGGAGCGTACGGCCCACTAAGCAAGTCCTCAAAACAACAAACAGCTTAAGCCATTTCGCCGTTTCTTGTGTCGCTCAGATCGGTTGTACCGACAGCGCCTATCTCGATTATTTCTAGAGGAGGTTATGCGATTAAGCAAAGTTAGGCCCGCTAAGGCCGGAAAGTGGTTAAAAGGCCTTTCCAAATGCGCGACGGGTATCCGCGGATTGGATGAAATCACGTTCGGCGGTCTGCCGAAAGGACGCCCGACGCTTGTCTGCGGGAGCGCCGGCTGCGGCAAAACGCTTCTTGGTATGGAATTTCTCATCCGTGGGGCAGTGGACTTTAATGAGCCAGGGGTGTGTCTCTCTTTTGAAGAAACGGAAGACGAAATTGGCAAGAACGTGGCGTCTTTGGGTTTTGACGTAGCGTCATTAGTGAGCCAGAAGAAACTTGAGATTGATCACGTGCACCTCGAACGGAATTTAATTGAGGAGTGCGGCGAGTATGATTTGGAAGCGCTATTCATAAGGCTTGGCCACGCAGTGGATGCGATCAAGGCGAAGCGAGTTCTGCTAGACAGCGTGGAAGCACTGTTTGCGGGCTTGACGAATCTAGCGGTACTGCGGTCGGAACTGAGGCGTCTCTTTCGCTGGCTCAAGGAAAAGGAACTCACTGCCGTCATCACGGCTGAACGCGGGGAAGGCTCGTTGACGAGACACGGCTTGGAGGAGTACATCTCGGACTGCGTCATCCAACTTGACCATCGCGTGACGGACACGATTCTGACCCGACGTCTGCGCGTGGTTAAGTATCGCGGTTCCACGCACGGGACAAATGAATATCCTTTCCTGATCGAAAACGATGGAATCTCGGTATTACCAGTGACTTCGGTTCATCTTACGCATGTCGCGTCTAATGAACGAGTCGGAACCGGCATAGCCGAGCTGGACTCGATGTTGGGCGGCAAAGGTTACTTTCGGGGCAGCAGCATTCTGGTCTCAGGCACTGCCGGCACTGGGAAAACGAGCGTGGCTTCGCATTTTGTAAACGCGGCGTGTGCCCGAGGCGAATCGTGCGTGTTTTTCTCGTTCGAAGAATCACCCAATCAAATCATTCGCAATATGAAGTCGATTGGCATCGATCTAGACCGTTGGGTAGAGAAGAAGCGGCTGCATTTTGAATCGGCGCGGCCAACTACATTTGGTTTGGAAACGCATCTTGCCAAAATTCACAAGCTGCTGGGACAGGTTGCTCCGTCGATTGTGGTGGTTGATCCGGTGACTGGATTACTCGACTCTGGCACGGCGAGCGAAACCAGGAGCATGCTACTGCGAATGATTGATTATCTCAAAGAAAATCAAATCACGGCGTTGATGACAAGCTTGACGAACGGCTCGAGCGTGGAGGAACAGACAGATGTACGGATCTCTTCCTTAGTAGATACGTGGCTAATGCTGCGCGACCTTGAAAGCGGAGGCGAGAGGAACCGCGGATTGTACATTCTCAAAGCTCGCGGGGTGGCGCATTCGAATCAGATTCGCGAGTTTTTGATGACCGACCACGGAGTGCAACTGCGAGCGGTCTACCTTGGGGAAGCCGGTCTACTCACTGGCTCGGCACGCGTAACTCAGGAAGCTAAGGATGAAACCGCGGCGCTGATGGCCAGACAGGAAATTGAGAGAAAGCAGCTGCTGTTGGCGCGCAAGCGCAGTGCTTTGGGTGCGCAGATTGCCGCTCTCCAGTTGGATATGGAGAGTGAGGCACAGGAATCGCAACAGTTGATTACGCAGGAGGAATTGAAGATTCGGAAGTGGGAGGCAGACCGCCACGGAATAGCCAGTAGTCGCGCTCTCAATACACCGGCGCAAGTTACGAACGGGCACGATGGCAAAAGGCAGCGAGGCCGAACATGACGAAAGCCGACGTCTTGTCTAACGAAGCGCAACAGGGGCGCTGGGAGTTGAAACTGTACGTTGCCGGACAAACTCCGAAGTCGTTGCAGGCGTTTTCCAACCTAAAACGCATTTGCGACCAACATCATCCTGGCCGCTATCACATCGAGGTAATCGACCTGTTAAAGAATCCTCAACTGGCGAAGGGCGATCAGATTCTGGCACTCCCCACTTTAGTGAGAAAGCTTCCGCAGCCGGTCAGAAAGATTATCGGCGATTTGTCGAATACAGAGAGCGTGTTGGTCGGACTCGATCTGCGAGCGCGGAAAGTAAGAGCATGAAGCGAGTTAGCAAGGACGAAGACACCAGGGCCTTCGAAAGGGCCGCAGCTGCAGCATCGCGCTCGCGATCCTATCGGCTGCGCCTCTTTGTAAGCGGCAGTACACCCAACAGCGTGCGCGCGATACAAAACATTCGCGCACTCTGCGAAGAGAATCTGAATGGGCGGTATGACCTGGAGGTGGTAGACATCTATCAGCATCCGGAGCACATTAAGCCGGAGCAGATTGTGGTGACGCCAACACTGGTGAGGAGCTTGCCGCAGCCGATCCGCAAGATTATAGGCGACCTATCCGACACAGAGCGCGTTTTGGTAGCCCTGGATATCTTAGCGAGTGAAGTACCGGGGAGCGAAGATGGCCCTTAGAGCTAGGGAAGATCTGCTGGAGCATATCCAGAAGCTCGAAGAACGCCTCCAGGAGGCGGAAGAGACACTGGGTGCTTTGCGGCGCGGAGAAGTGGATGCGGTTGTGGCATCGGGGCCCAATGGCGACTGCGTCTACACCCTCAGGGGCGCAGACGAGGCATATCGCATTATGGTCGAGAACATGGCCGCGGGTGCACTCTCCGTGAAGCCTGACGGTCTCATTCTGTTTTCGAACGAACAGTTCGCCTTGCGAATTGGTGTTCCGCTGGCGCGTGTCATTGGTTCGTCCATGTACGATTTCATCGCAGCCGAGGACGCAGCAATGCTATCGGCTGTGTTGGCAGCTAGCGGTGGAATGAAGGCGGAAGTTCGGTTAGACTCACAGGCCGGTAAGTCAATCCCGGCACAGATTGCGGCTAATCGACTGCTGTTGGATGGAATGGAAAGCGTTTGCCTCATTGTCACTGACCTGAGTGAGCAGAAACAGAATCTTGAGGTGATGGCTGCCGAGCGGCTGGCGCGTTCCATCCTCGATCAGACGGCGGGCGCCATTTTGGTGGTGGAACCGGGCGGGAGAATCATTCGAGCTAGCCGGGCGGCGGAAGAGATGGCGAACGGCGGAGTGCTATTGCAGATGTTCGATGAGGTGATCTGTCTTCGCACAGATTCGAACATGCATTCGTGGGCGCTGCGGGATCTTTTAGTATCTCTCAAACGTGGGCCGATCGCGGGACTGGAGGCAAAAGCGCAAACACCAGACGGCCGGCTGTTAGATGTGCTGCTGAGCGCCAGTCTGTTAACCGGTAGTGATTTGGAATGTCAAGGCTGCATTGTGTTGCTCCACGACATCAGCGGGCTCAAACAAGCGCAGCGATCCACGCGCCAGTTATCGGAACAGCGCGGATTGGCATTGGAGGCGGGCAAATTGGGGAGTTGGGAATACCGCTTCGATTCCGGATATGTTTCGTGGGACGAGCGCTGCCGCGATATGTTCGGCATTCGCAGCGGAACGCAGATTCACTACGACGCAGCGATCGACAGGATTCATATAGATGACCGCAGCGCGGCCCTGACAGGTATGAAGTTGGCGATCGGCGGAGATTGCGGGGGGACATATGACCAGGAGTTTCGTGTGGTCTGGCCGGATGGTTCTCTGCATTGGGTTGCTTCGCATGCACAGGCGTACTTCGAAAGCCACGGCGAGCATCGAACAGCAGTGAGATTTGTGGGTGTGAATCAGGAAATTACCGAACGAAAGCTTGCGGAGGAAGGCCTGAAACGGACTCTGGATGAGAAAGTGGCGCTGTTGGAGGAGATTCACCACCGCGTAAAAAACAATTTACAGATTGTTTGCTCACTGCTGGCGATGCAAGCCGATTCGGTGAAGGACCAGGAAACCGCAGCGCAATTGCAGGATTGCGAACGCCGGGTCACATCCATGGCGATGATTCACCAGCAGCTCTATAATCACGATGACCTGAGTTCTGTGGATCTGGGCGGCTACGGGCAGGACTTAGCAGCCCAACTGTTCGCCTGTTATTCACGAAGCGCACTTACGAGCTATCGTCTGGAGGCCACTTCCATCCGGTTACCCATTGAACAAGCGATTCCGTGCGGCTTGATCCTGAACGAGCTGATCACCAATGCATTTAAATATGCGTACCCCGACGGCAAAGGCGAAATTCTGATTGCTATCTCGTCTGTGGGGCCGTTGGTCTCCATGACGGTTTCCGATCAGGGCGTAGGTTTGCCGGTGGACTTCAATTGGGAGACTTCGAAGTCGCTTGGCATGACACTCGTACACGTGCTCACTGAGCAAATCGACGGAGAGATTGAGATCGGAGCGCCGCCAGGTGCTTCCTTTACCGTCCGTTTTATGAAGAAAGCGGCGCCGCCCGCTGTCTCAGGCGCGTCGGCATAGGACAAGCAACCGATTTGACAGGACCACTGAATGGTACTAAGTTAGTAGAGATTCGCGTTTCCTGAACCCCGTCCAGTTCCCGCCCCGTCATTCCTCATTGCCTTGTCTGCAAGATTTTCCAGAGATGCTGGCGCTCGGTCACCGCGCACTCTGGACCTACCGACAACCGCACCAACAACTTCAACCTAAACAGGAGTTACGAATGCCTCAGTTACTCAATCGGGAAGTGCAGGAGAATCTGCTTGCGAGAGGCTTCTCGCGGCGGCATTTTTCGCGCGTGATCAGCATGAT
>Ga0182012_10004688_pt1 | contig 14222 bp, 13 predicted proteins | sample 612S2SmetaG_FD_120486 | JGI IMG/M metagenome (GOLD analysis project Ga0182012, IMG submission 120486) | Permafrost microbial communities from Stordalen Mire, Sweden - 612S2S metaG | ecosystem: Environmental > Terrestrial > Soil > Wetlands > Permafrost | place: Sweden: Stordalen | collected... | reverse complement strand
TTTTATCGAGATTAGAGGTCGAGCAGATTTGGGCAGCAACGAAGCAGGATATGTTGACGATTATGGATGTTTACATCGTTCACGGAATAAGAGGTCGCACGCCCATCAAGAAAGGGACGCGCTTCATAAACCGTGACTGGATGACCGGCTGATCCCAGGGCAAGCGCGGTCGCCAAGCCCGCTAATCCGCCGCCGATCACTGCAACACTGGGATTCTCAGCCACGGCGTCTTATAGGTGGCCCACCGCGCGAGAAGCCGCCTGAGCGTAAGCCTCAATCATGTTCTCCATCAGTCGCAAGCCGCAATCTCGCTCAAGAGTGAGAATCGACTCGGGATGGAACTGCACTGCTTCAATCGGCAACTCGCGATGCCGTACGCCCATAATGACGCCGTCTTCAGATTCGGCAGTAATCTCGAGGCAATCTGGAAAGGTCTCCCGATTGGCGTAAAGCGAGTGATAACGCCCCACGCGAAACGGCGACGGCAGCCCGTGAAACACTCCTTTGCCTTCATGCGTGACCAGCGATCCTTTGCCATGCATCGGATACGGCAATACTTCGAGCACTCCACCGAACGCTTCTACAATGCCTTGCAATCCAAGGCAAACGCCAAATGTGGGAATGCCGCGTTTGGCTAATTCTTTCACTAAATTCGGCACGCCAAAATCCGCAGGCCGCGCCGGGCCGGGCGAAATCAAAACCACATCCGGCTTGCTGCTATCGATTGCTTCCAGCGCAACATTCGAACGATACGTTGAAACTTGCGCTCCCGTTTGCCGCGCATAATTAGCTAATGTGTGGATGAAGCAATCGTCGTTATCCACCAACAGCAGATGCACGCCATCGCCAACTTTGCGCGTGTGGTGACTTTCGGGTCCAACCGCCACCGTGGGATAAAGCGCGCGGAAAAACGCCGTCGCTTTCAACCGGCACTCGCCATCTTCTTCGCGCGGATCGGAATCATACAGCAGCGTTGCGCCAGCGGCGTATTTCGCAACTCCATTCTTCAAGTGAATGGTGCGGATGGTAATGCCCGTGTTGATGTCACCGTTCAACCCAATCATGCCAACCGCGCCACCGTACCAGCCGCGCGCGTCTTTTTCCAGATCTTCAATCGCCTGTGCCGCCGCCTTCTTCGGTGCGCCAATAATGGTGACGGCCCACATGTGAGTAAGGAACGCATCGAGCGAATCGAAGCCGGGCTGAAGGACACCTTTTACATGATCTACCGTGTGGAACAGGCCAGCGTACGATTCAATCAGCCGGCGGCCAACCACACGAACGGAGCCGGGTATGCATACGCGCGATTTGTCGTTGCGGTCGACATCGCTGCACATGGTCAGCTCTGATTCTTCTTTGGTGGAATTGAGCAGCGCGCGGATACTTTCGGCGTCGCGAATAGGGTCGCCTGAACGCCGGGCAGTTCCTGCGATGGGGCATGTCTCCACCTGGTCGTCTTCCACTCGCACGAACATTTCGGGCGATGCGCCCACCAGTTGCTCGTCGCCCATTTGCAGAATGAATTCGTAGGGGCTGGGGCTGGATTTCTGAATGCGCTGAAACAATTCCGACGGGCTTTGTGCGAAGGGAGCACTGAAGGTTTGGCGCAAGACCACTTCGTAATAGTTGCCTTGGCGCATTCCTTCGCGGACCGCATCCACCTTTTCCATATACTCTTCCGTTTTGTGATCGGAAAGTATTTCGGCGGGCGCCGGAGCTTTTTTCGTTTTCGCCACGGGCGGCGAGACGCGATCTAATCCCGCAGTGGACTCAGTCGCATTGCTGAAGTCGTATTGGTAGTGCTCAATGACTTCCTTTTTGCGATCCATGAAGTAAATGTCGTCGCAAAGAAAGAGGTGCAGCGTTTTTTGATCCATGCGCGGTAAGCGCTGCTGGATTGGATCGAACTGCAGAAGCAGGTCGTAGCCAAATGCGCCGGTCAGCATCAAACGCGAATCGGCAGCATTGCGAAATTCCTGCACTAGCAGACGAACCAACGAAAAAGGCGAAGGCTGTTTGCTGCGTTCCTCTTCGGGGAAACGGTCCGCTAGCGGCCGCAAATGCACAACTAGCGAAGTGGCAGTTGGCGGTTCGCAATCCCAGTGATTGTGGCCTCGCAGCAAAGGATCGAGCAGGCGCAAGATCACTTGGCCACGCTCATTCAGGGCATTCAGCGCGAGCGAGCGTTCATGACCGACGATTTCGATCGGCGGCGCAACGGTGGCCACATCCCAACGAGAATAACGCTCCGGATATTCATAGCCGGACGAAAAATAGGCGCCACGTTTGACATCGAGTTGCTTCAGAATGTGCGCCAAGCCCCGCGAAAACGCCAGCTTGGTTTCAGATCGAGTGACGGTAATTCCGTGCGGAGTGGTATAGCGCAACTGCGGCATGAGAGGCTACTAAGTAATCAGCATATCAGCCGGTAGACGGGGCTGAGCAGTGTTCGATTATGAGGTCGGCCAAGCATAGGTGCTGAGTTAAGTGGATCAGCGGCCTTATTCCTCAATGGACGCGCGAATGACCACGCGGGGTCAACGCTGTCGCTTTCGGCTTACCCATAGGCGATTGACTTGATGGACCAAGTCGGAATGTCAAAATCACATTTCCGCGCCGGAATGCAGTCGGCGACGACGCAGCATTCGAGCCTATTGCTTCGTTCAGGCAAATGAACGCCAAGCCTTTGTATGGGTGCCGAACAAACAGTCCGCAACACAAACTACACCAAAAGCACGCTACTAACCGAAGTCTTCGACCTCTTGCGAGCGTCATACTGGAATGGTGCGTAAGCATCAGGTCGTCCGGAAGATCCTCGCCGGTACTGCCGACTCCAAAATCCGTTTCGATGAGCTACGATCTCTTCTGGTCGACACTCAATCTGCAGCCGCGCGGCTCGCTGGCGAAACCATACCAGGTGAAACAAGTGCGTGCCGTAATCGTCCGTTATAAAATGGCGGAAGAAACAGAATGACGAAGTACGAAATCGTTTTGTATTGGAGCGACGAGCCTTTATCGCGGAGGTGCCAGAGTTGGCGGGGTGCGCGGCAGACGGCGCCACCCGGCAAGAAGCACTCGCGAATGCTGAGTTGGTGATTTCCGAGTGGCTGGAGACCGCTAAGGAACTGGGACGCCCTGTACCGGAGCCTAACGGGCGCCTCCTCTTCGCCTGAGAGCGTCAAGAGACCAGCTGCCCCTAAAAATTGCCTACGCCACTTTCTTGGCGTCCGGTCAAATAACCAAAAGATTTTTTCAGAGGCTCTTTGCGCTCCGTCTCGACATTCCTCGTGCGCACTTCCGATCCTCGATCTAAACTCCATCACACCTCAATAGACGATAATTTCCTCAATGGCTAGCTCTCTTGCGCCGCGGCTCGATGATCGGCTTGTGAGGCGCGCCATCTTTATTTCGGCTCTGCTTGCCATAACTCTGATTGCTGGCACCACGGGGTTCGTGTTCATCGAAGGCTACTCCGTGTTCGATGCGTTTTACATGGCGTTGATCACCATTACGACTGTTGGCTATCAGGAAATTCATCCGTTGAGCCAAGCTGGCCGGGTCTTCAATTCGTTCCTGATTTTCTTTGGTGTTGCTGCCATTTTTGTGGCTGCCGGCGCTATGACGCAGAGCATTATCGAACTAGAATTGCAAGACCGCTATGGCAAGCGAAGGAAGAAAAAAATGATCGACAATTTGCACGACCATTTCATTGTGTGCGGCTTTGGGCGCGTGGGTCGCAATGCTTCGACCGAATTGCAGCGCTTGCAAGCGCCCGTGATTGTGATTGACCACAATGAAGAGCGCGTAGAGCGGGCCATGCAACTTGGCATGCTGGCCGTGGTGGCAGACGCAACGCTCGATGCCACACTGCACGCGGCGGGCGTGATGCGCGCTAAGGGATTGATTGCTTCTCTTGCCAGCGACGCGGAAAATCTATTCATCATCCTTTCGGCAAAGTCGCTAAATCCAAGCCTCACTGTTGTCACGCGTGCCTCTGAAGAAGAAGCCGAAATTAAACTACGCAGAGCAGGCGCCGATATCGTTTTCACGCCGTATGCGATTGTGGGGCATCGGATCGCGCAGGCTTTGGTTAAGCCGCATCTGGTTGAGTTTTTGAATATTGCCACCTCAGATGTGGGTCCAGAGGTGATGATGGAGCAAATGCTGTTGGCTCCAAAGAGTAACCTGGCTTCGAAGACGTTTGGTGAGATTCAACAGCGGTCTCCGGCGGGTGTCATTCCGCTGGCGATTCGACGGGCTGGCGGGCAGATGGAATTCAATCCAGTGCCGAGCACGTTGGTTTCCGCAGGCGATTATTTGATAGCGATTGGTGAGAAGCCTGGACTCGAAAAATTGGAACACTTACTGGGTGGTGGCTAGGCGGTGAGTGAATGTGGCAAGCTATAGGTATGGCACGAGGCTGGGAGAGCAAAGCAGTCGAGTCGCAGATGGAAGCGGCGGCTACTCGAAGCGAGCAGTCAAAGGTCAATCAGATGAAAGCCGCAGAGTTGACCCTGCAGCGTGAACGCGAAAGTTTAGAGCTCTCGCGCACACGCGTGATGCAGGATCTGGAAAAGGCTGAGAATCCAAGATACAGAGAATTGCTGCAACGTTCTCTGATGTTCCTGGATGAAAAGCTAGCTGCGTTAGACGCACCCAACGGTAAGAGCTTCAAACACCACGCTTAGTTGCGGCGTCCTCCGCCAAGGATGCGCAGAACGATGCTGAGTGTTGCCACGAAGACATTGAAGATTCCGGCAAACAAGCTGAGAGCGCCAGGAATCGGGCTATCCGCATCCGCTGAGCGAAGCACTGCGCTCGTCGAATAAACCAACGTACAAACGCCTAAAGCTCCGATGGCGAGGCTGATTAGAATGCCAAGCACGCCGATGTGCAGGAACGCGTTCAAAAATGAGACGCCGATGGTTGCGAAAAATAAACCTGCGATTAAACCGCGCGGCGCTGAAAAGCTGCGGCCGGAAATCATCACGTAGCCGGTGACGCCGATGAAGACGCAAGCTGTTACGGCTAACGCTACCATGATCAGTTGCGGATCAATCATGCGGGCGTACCAAAGGAGTGGCGCCATGGCGATGCCTGAAAGGAAACCGTCGGCCACCAGCGCTGTTACGCCCAGAACTGGGTTGCTGCGGGCAGCCATGGCCACGCGCGGCACAATATTCAAAATGAGCATGGTGCCGATCCAGCCCGTCCAGCCTGAAAATAGACGCGCCAGCGTTTCAGACGTTGCGCCTATGTAGCCACCTGCCAGTGCGCAGAACACGCTGACGCCTAGCAGTACGTAGGTCTGCTTGATCACGGCAGCCTGTCCAGCCGTGAGTGCTATTGTTCCGGTAAGTTTCTCGATGGCGGAAGGCTCTTGTCGATAACTGTTCATTCTTGTTTTTTTACTCCCTCATTAGGATATGACGTTTCGTATGGTGGAATCGTCTCAATGCGGTTATTTTTGATTGCACTGCTGGCGGCACTCCCACTGGCCGCGCTTGATCCTTCCAAACCACTAGCAGCCTATCAGCGCCAGAACTGGCAAACCGAGAGTGGATTGCCACAAAATACCGTCCACGCCATAGTGCAAACACACGATGGCTATTTGTGGTTGGCGACGGAGGGAGGATTGGTGCGGTTCGACGGCTTGAAGTTTACGGTGTTCGACTCGCAGAATACCCCGGCAATCCGGAGCAATAATGTCCGCGCTCTACTGGAAGACCGCGAACAAAGGCTATGGGTCGGTACGACCGATGGTATAGCTGTTTTGCATGGGACTGCGTCGACCGTATTCGCGCGCGAGCAGGGATTGCCCAGCAATAGTGTGTGGTCTATCAGTGAGGACGCTGAGGGGCGGGTGATGGTGGTAACCGCTGGCGGGTCGGTTGAATTTCGGAATGGCAAGTTCGAGTTGAAGGAGACCAAGGAGACTGCCGAGAATAATTCTGCCGTAAGTTTGAGAGACAGGCATGGAGCCGTGTGGGTTGCGAACCATGGCATAACGCGCACCTTTGATGGCCGAACAGAGACGCTTTCTCCGAATGACCCGCTCACGAGCGACACCATTCTGTCGATGTTCGAGGACCGGGAAGGGAATATGTGGTTCGGTAGTGAGTCCAACGGAGTGACGGTATTTCGCGATCCCAAGATCACTACCTACACGACTAAAGATGGCTTGGTGGACGATTTGACGCGTTGTGTCTATCAAGATTACCAAGGCACGATTTGGATCGGAACGAATGGAGGCCTGACGAAGATAGCCTCTGGGAGATTATCGAACTTTACTGTGAAAGATGGGTTGTCGAGTAATCTAGTTTTCTCCCTGGGAGAAACTGCCGGAGGAGACTTGCTGGTGGGAACGCAAGATGGGCTGAACGTCATTCACGACGGAAAAGTTACCACTCTCACTACTGCCGATGGTCTAGCAGACGATTTGGTGCGCTCGCTGCTTACCGACCCAGATGGCACGGTTTGGCTAGGTACCCGGCGCGGGCTTACAGTTTGGAGGAATTCTGGCTTCCATACCTTTACGGAGGCGGATGGACTCGGGAGCGATTTTGTCGGGGCGCTCACTCGGAGTTCTGATGGTGCTCTGTGGATAGGTACCTTGCGAGGACTGACCAAGATGGCTGGCGGCAAGTTTACGACATACACAGGGAAAGATGGGTTGGCGAGCAATGTTGTCACGGCGCTTTATGATTCCGGCGATGCTCTTTGGATAGGCACGCAAGATGGTGGCCTGCACCGGATGCGAAATGGAAAAATCGATCATTTCCCGGCGAAGATCGGTTTGCCAGCGTCGATTTATGCCATCGCAGAGACGGGAGGGTTTCTGTGGCTTACGTCGAAGACTGGGATCTATCGCATCTCAAAAGCTGAACTTGAGGCGGGCGGCTCAGTTGCCATCTCCCAATATGGAACGGCCGATGGGATGCGAGTGAATGAATGTAGCGAGGGAGGCCATCCAGCGGCGTGGCACGCACGCGATGGCGCATTATGGTTTGCAACCCTGCGCGGAGTTTCTAACATTGATGCCCGCGCGACTACTGAGACAGGGTTAGCGCCGGATGTTTTGGTGGAATCACTTACCGTGGACGATAAGGCGGTGGATATCAGTGCGGTTCAGCAGATTCCGCCTGGGCACGAACGGCTTTCCTTTGAATATACGGGCATTAGTTTTGTGTCTCCGCAAAAGGTGCGCTTCCGTTACAGGCTAGAGGGATTTGACCACGATTGGGTGGAAGCGGGCACGCGCAGAACCGCTTATTACACGAGTTTGCCGCCAGGTGATTACACTTTTCGAGTGACCGCGCGGACGAATGACGGCAATTGGAACACGCGCGACGCGGCCGTTGCCTTCCGATTACTGCCGCGCTTTTATCAGACTTATTGGTTCTACCTGCTTTTAGCCGCTGTGGCTGGGGCGCTCGGCTATGCTTTTTACCGCTGGCGAGTGAGTGAGGTGGAATCGAAATTCAACGCGGTACTGGCGGAGCGCAATCGCATTGCGCGCGAGATACACGATACTCTCGCCCAGGGGTTTGTGGCGGTTTCATTGCAGCTAGAGCTTCTCGGAAGAAAGCTGGATAGCGCGCCTGCGGATGTGAAAGGGCTTGTAAGGCAGGCTCGGGAGATGGTGCAGAGTGGTTTGGAAGAAGCTCGGAGGTCGATCTGGGAGTTGAGGTCGGAAGGTTCGGGGGCAGGCGATTTTCGCTCGCGGCTGTCGAAACTGGCTGCCGAGGTGACTCAGCGCGCTGGCTTGAAAGTGCAATTTCAGGTGCTGGGGACTTATCGCGCGCTGCCAGAGAAAATCGAAAACGAGTTGCTGAGAATTGGCCAGGAAGCGCTGCAGAATGTTGTTCGTCACGCTGAGGCGAAGCAAGTGAACATTGACTTGGCTTATGAGGGGAAGAAATTGCGGATGACGATTACCGACGATGGGCGCGGCTTCGAAGGGGCGGTCAAGTCGACCGGTCCAGACGGCCATTTCGGCTTGCGCGGTATGCGTGAACGAGCGGCCCAAATTGGCGCCGAGTTGATTGTGGACAGCCGCCCTGGCCAGGGAACTAAGATTGACGTTGAGAAGATATTGTCATGAAGATCAGGCTCATGGTGGTAGAAGATCACCACATAGTCCGGCAAGGTCTGGTGGCGCTACTCAATAGTGTGCAGGACATGGAAGTAGTGGCTGAAGCGTCGGATGGCAAGGCGGTGGTCGATCTTTTTCGTACGCACCAGCCTGATGTCACGCTGATGGATCTGAGATTGCCGGGGTTGGGCGGTGCGGAAGCGGTTGCGGAAATACGAGCGATTTATCCAAACGCGCGCATTATTGTGTTAACGACGTTCGATGGCGACGAAGATATCTACCGAGCTTTGCAGGCTGGAGCCCGCGGCTATCTGCTGAAGGGGATGTTCGGAGACGAATTGCTGGATGCGATTCGGGCGGTGCATGCGGGGAAAACTCGGATTCCGCCCGTTGTGGCCGAACGTCTCGCGGGCAGAATGAGCGGCCACGAACTGACTGCGCGTGAGTTAGAGGTGCTCCAGTTGATTGTCCGCGGCCAAAGCAATAAGGAGATTGGAGGCAACTTGTCTATTACCGAAGCGACCGTCAAGACACATATCAACAGTCTGTTAGGTAAGCTTGGGGTGACTGACCGGACGCAGGCCGCCACCACCGCTATTCAACGGGGACTTGTCCATCTCAAGTAGATTTATGCCAACTTTTTTTAGGTTCTTGGTGTTAACGATTGTTCTCGGGCAAGGCATTGCTTCGGCGGCATGGCGGCAAGCGAGCGAGAGTGAATTGAAGGCTCTGATTCCGGCCCGCGCGCCCGTGGAGAAAGAACGGATCGAGACTGAATTCCGGACGGCCTCCGGGATTACGAATGGCAAGGGCAAATACTTTGCCGGGGTGGTTCTCATTACGGCGGGCTATGCGGCGGAGGGGAAGTATCCCAATTTCCTGATTGTGCAAAGCCCGGTGAAAATTGGCGAGATCGCGCTGCGGCCTGGTGAATATGTTTTCGGCTGGCGGCGCAAAGACGATGACTCACTCGAGGTTAAGCTCTACGATGCGCACTCAGGCCAACTTCTCGGAAGCGTTGAAGCCAAGCGAATGAGCCGCACCGGGCGAATTGAGTCGTTCAAGATATCTCCGCCCGAGAAGGCGTTGATTGAGATCGGCCGGTTCGCCATGAGTTATTCACTAACCGATTAAGTGCGGGTGATTTTCGAGAAATATATAGGGATCGATTATTCGGGGGCACAAACTCCGGAAGCCAGCTTGCCAGGTTTGCGCGTTTACGAATCTCACGCGGCGTCGCTACCAGTAGAGGTTCCGCCTCCGCCGAGTCCTCGCAAATATTGGGCGCGCAAAGAGGTGGCGCAATGGCTGCTCGACCAAGTGAATAAGCCACAGCGCGTAGTAGTTGGGATCGATCACGGATTCTCTTTTCCCCTGCGGTATTTCGAGCGATATGGCTTGCCACTCGATTGGGAGGTCTTCTTGAGAGACTTTCGGGAGCACTGGCCAACGCATGAAGATCACACTTATGTGAGCTCTGTTCGAGACGGCAACAGCGGGAAGGGTGCGGCGCGCAGTGGGGATTCTCGCTGGCGCCGCTTAACGGACATTCGGGTGCGGGCGAAGTCGGTCTTTCATTTTGGTGTGCCGGGTTCAGTTGCCAGCTCAACGCATGCCGGCTTGCCGTGGCTGCTACATATTCGAGAGAAAGCCAGAAAACCGGTGCACTTCTGGCCGTTTGATGGCTGGGCGATTCCGGCAGGTGCGTCGGTGATTGCGGAGGCATATCCAGCGCTCTGCAGTGGCAACTATGCCCGAGATGGTCGAACATCCGATCAACACGACGCCTACTCGCTCGCCGCGTGGCTCCGCGAAGTTGACCAAGCTGAGTCTCTCGTCGAGTATTTTGCGCCGAATCTCTCACCCGAAGAGCGGGAGATTGCCGACATTGAGGGTTGGATTTTGGGCGCGCGCTAGTTACGCGCGCACACCATCAATGAACTTGTGCAGGCGGTCGAGACCGCGTTCGAGTTCCTTCATCGAGGTCGCATACGAAATGCGGATGTGATCGTTGGTGCCGAACGCCTCGCCAGGAACGACGGCAACGTTGGCCTCGCTCAGTAACTGTCCGGCGAAATCGAGCGAGTTCTTAATCTTGCCGCTCTTGTAAGCAACGCTCACGTTCGGGTAGGCGTAGAAAGCGCCTTTCGGCATCACGATGGAGACGCCTGGAATCTCGCGCAACCGACCGATAACAAAATCGCGGCGCCGGCGGTATTCGGCCAGCATTTGCGGAACCGAGTCTTGCGGGCCTCGCATGGCTTCGACCGCACCCTTTTGAGCTATGGAGGTTGGATTGGAGGTGCTGTGGCTCTGGAGCTTCATCATGGCGCCGATGAGCGGTGCGGGCGCCAGCGCAAAGCCGATGCGCCAACCAGTCATGGCGTAGGTTTTCGACAGCGAACCAGCCACAACAACATTCTCTTTCGCGCCTGGTGCGGCTGCGATTGAGAACGGTGCGGCGTCGTAGACGAACTTGCAGTAGCATTCGTCGGTCATCAAGAAAATGTCGCGCTTGCTGGTCAGGTCGTGAATCGCGCGGAATTCTTCCTCCGATAGCACGCCACCGCTGGGATTACAGGGCGAGTTGATAACCACCAGCTTGGTCTTGGGAGTCAGGTGCTTCTCAATCAAAGCCGCACTCACTTCGAAGCCGGTGCTCTCATCGGTCTCAACGAAGACGCACACGCCGCCCGCATAGTTGACGACGTCCTTGTAAGTCACCCAGTAAGGAACGGGAATGATGACTTCGTCGCCGGGATTGATGAGGGCTTGCATGAGGTTGAAGATGGCATGCTTGCCGCCAACGGTAACCATGCACTCGGCCGCGCTGTAGTTGGTACCGAAGTCGGCCTTGTGCCGCTCGCAAATCGCGTCGCGCAGTTCCTGGGTGCCGCCGGTGTTGGTGTACTTGGTGAAGTTGGCGTCGAGCGCATTGATAGCGGCCTGCTTGATATTGGCGGGCGTGGGGAAGTCGGGCTCACCAGCGCCGAAGTCGACGATGTCGGCGCCCTTGCTGCGGAGGCGTTCGGCGTCCGCTGCGACCTTCATTGTGGAAGAGACGCTAATGGTGGAGATGCGTTCTGCGAGTTCTGCGGTTGCTTGCAACATAAGGCTCTCTCTAATTTACTCCTTGGTGGATGGAAACTTGATGTGGAGGCGGCGCATAACAGCTGGTGGCACGAATTTGGAAGCGTCGCCACCCAGGGTGATGATCTCTTTGACCATTCGCGAGCTGAGGAACGAGTACTCGGCGCTGGCCATGAGAAATACGGTTTCGGTCTCGGGTCTCATGCTCCGGTTCAGCAGCGCCATGTGGAGCTCGGTCTCATAGTCGGACACGGCGCGGATGCCGCGAATAATGGTGTTGGCCTGGCGATGAGCGGCGAAATCAACCAGCAGACCGTCGAACGAATCGATCTCGACATTGGGCAGATTGGCTGTGATCTCCTTCAACATCTCGGTGCGTTCGGCGACGGTGAACAAGGGCTGCTTCTGGCTGTTTTGCAAGATGGCTACTATGAGGTGGTTGACCAAGCCGGCACCGCGCGTGATTAGATCAAGGTGCCCGTTGGTGGGCGGATCAAACGAGCCCGGATAGATGGCGGTCAAGCTGTTCGGCATGAAAACTTGAGTGTAGCGGAGTAGGTGTGAATTCAAACAACATTTTCGATTCGGGCGATGCTGGCATTTTCGATGTGAAGACTCATGCGGCGGGGCCAGTGGGCGCCTTGCCCGTGACGGAGGAGATGCTGCTGGAACAGCCCTCGGGCAATCTGTTCGGCTTTACCCAAAACGCTGGTATGGGTTGGGAAGCGGCGGCATTGGGCGGCAAACAAGTGCTGATCTTGAGCACTCACGGCGGAGTGCGAGCGCCAGACGGAACGCCGATCGCGCTGGGTTATCACACGGGCCATTGGGAGGTCGGGTTGCTGGTTGCGGAGGCCGCGCGGGAGTTGAAGGCTCTGAGGGCGATCCCTTTCGCGGGCGCGTGTACCGACCCGTGCGATGGCCGCACACAAGGCACGGTGGGCATGTTCGATTCGTTGCCTTACCGCAACGATGCGGCGATAGTGCTGCGCCGGTTGATTCGTTCGCTGCCCACGAGGCATGCGGTGATTGGAGTTGCCACTTGCGACAAGGGTTTGCCAGCGATGATGATGGCCTTGGCGGGCATGCACGATTTGCCTTGTGTGTTGGTGCCAGGCGGAGTGACGTTGATGCCGGACGAAGGCGAAGACGCCGGCAAAGTGCAGACGATTGGGGCGCGCTTTGCCCACGGCAAAATCACCCTTGAACAGGCGGCGCTAGAGGGTTGCCGCGCGTGCGCATCTCCCGGAGGTGGATGTCAATTTCTGGGGACTGCAGCGACGGCGCAAGTTGTGGGAGAAGCTCTGGGATTGACGTTGCCTCACGCGGCGCTGGCACCCTCTGGGCAAGCCATCTGGCTGGACATGGCGAAGCGATCAGCCCGCGCGGCGTTGCGGATGGTGCAAGCTGGACTCCGAATCCGAGATGTTCTTACGCCCGCGGCATTGGAGAATGCCATGGTGCTGCACGCGGCGTTCGGAGGTTCGACGAATCTCCTGTTGCATGTTCCCGCTATCGCGCACTCGGCGGGATTGAAGAGGCCGACGGTAGATGATTGGAGCCGGATCAACCGTTCGGTTCCGAGATTGGTGGATGCATTGCCTAACGGTCCGCGCAACCACCCCACAGTGCAAGTGTTTCTGGCGGGAGGTGTGCCGGAGGTTATGCTGCACTTGCGCCGCGCGGGATTGCTGAATACGAAGGCGCTGACAGCGTCGGGAGAAACGCTCGATCAGTCACTCGATTGGTGGGAGCAATCGGAGAGGCGCACTCACTTGCGCGCCAAGTTGAAGACACTCGACGGGATCGATGCTGACGATGTGATCCTTGCGCCTGACAAAGCGCATGAGCGCGGACTGACCTCGACGGTTTGCTTCCCGAGTGGGAACCTCGCGCCGGAGGGGTCGGTGGTAAAGGCTACGGCGATTGACCCGTCGGTGGTGGATGCCGATGGTGTTTATCGGAAGCGTGGTCCCGCTAAAGTGTTCCTGGCGGAGACAGATGCGATTGCCGCTATAAAAACGGGCAAGATCAAAGAGGGAGATGTTCTCGTGTTGATCTGCCGTGGACCGCTCGGGTCTGGCATGGAGGAGACGTACCAGATCACCTCCGCGCTTAAGTTTCTGCCTTTTGGCAAGCATGTGGCGGTGATTACGGATGCGAGATTTAGCGGCGTATCTACAGGCGCGTGCATTGGCCATGTGTCACCGGAGGCACTCGCGAACGGGGCGATTGGTAAGTTGCGCGATGGAGACCTGATTGAGATCGTGATTGACCGCAACAACCTTGAGGGGAGCGTGAACTTTGTGGGAGATACCGCGGAGAATTTCGCGGCGCGCCCGATGCGAGATGACTTGCACGCTGACCCGAAGTTGCCCGACGATACCCGGCTCTGGGCCGCGTTGCAGCAAGCAAGCGGAGGGATTTGGGGCGGTTGTGTTTACGATGCGGAAGCGATTATCGCGAAACTGCGGGCGTAAACGGACACACGTGTGGCGCGGTTTTGTGCGGCCTGTTTTGCGGCGCGGTGGTTTGGAGTGGATTTTAGGCGGCTTTGTTCAAATTCCTCCTTTCTTCGGTGGTGAGAAAGGGTGGAAATTGCGTGTAGGGCGTGGGTGCGCCGCTGGGTTCGGACGAGCTAAAAGGCGAAGAATCGGCGCATTTTGCGGAACGGAACAGGGCGTCTTGTTCCTTGGCGATGGCGTTGCTAAGCGCGAATTCATGTTTGGATTGTTGGAGTTGGAGACGCTGGAGGGCGAGATCATGCATTGCCTGCCAGCGGAAGGATTTGGCGCGTTCTTTGGCGAAGGATTCGACGTTCTTAAGAGCGCGTTGGTAGGCGCGGGTTGCTTGCGTGAGGTAACGATCAGAAAGGGCGATGCGTTTGAATTCCGTTTCGGTCCATTGGGCCGGGTCGGGATGAGTGGCGTGGACGTCTGCTTCGATGGCGCGTTGAGCGCGTTGACGGCGCCAGAGCATCCAACGGCCGTGAGCGAGATCTTCAACGAGATGTTGCTCTTCGGCGTTGGAGGGTTTG
>Ga0182012_10004684_pt1 | contig 14224 bp, 10 predicted proteins | sample 612S2SmetaG_FD_120486 | JGI IMG/M metagenome (GOLD analysis project Ga0182012, IMG submission 120486) | Permafrost microbial communities from Stordalen Mire, Sweden - 612S2S metaG | ecosystem: Environmental > Terrestrial > Soil > Wetlands > Permafrost | place: Sweden: Stordalen | collected... | reverse complement strand
GACTTGCAGGCCCCTCGGGTTCCCCGGGTTGGGTGACCGCACTTTTGCAAGCACCAGCGGTATGCTGGTATTTCCGAGCGACCTTATGAGTTGTCTTTTTCATGACTTAGTCCGTGATTTTAAGGGAGCTTTTCTACGTGCTTTTGCGGGGGGGGGCGAGCGGAATCTCCACGCTGATGAGGGTTCCTCGTCCCGGTGCCGATTCGATGCCAAAGATGCCCCCGATCATTTCCACGCGTTCCCGTGATCCAAGGAGTCCCAAGCGTTTATGTCTTTTTGCAAACAAGACACGTTCCACTTCAAAGGATTTGCCGTTGTCATGGATTTCCATCCGAATAGTGCCGGAAAGCTTGCGAATGCTCACCTTCGCCTCGGTGGCATGCGCGTGTTTATTGACATTGGTAAGTGCTGACTGGGCGACGCGATAGAGCACCGTTCGTTGGTTGCCGTCCAATTGTTCGACCTCTGGAATCGCCTTGAAGTGAATGCAAAGACCCGTCCGTTTGGAAAAATCTTTGATGTAAGATTGAAGAGCGGGAATCAGCCCGAGGTCGTCCAGTACGGTCGGGCGTAATTCACGGGCAAACCGATGGACAATGTCCACCGACTTTTCCACCAGGCGTTGCGTTCGGACGATATGCTTTCTCAGATCCTTCAAATCGACCGGCGCTTTGAGCAGGAGGGATGAAAGATGCACATTGATGCCGACCAAGGTCTGGACGATTTCATCATGCAACTCACGACTGATGCGCTTGCGTTCCTCCTCATGCGCCATCAAAAGCTGCCGGGATAAATGTCGCAGTTGCGCCTCGCTGTTCCTGAGCGCCAATTCTGCCTCTTGCCTTTGGACATTTTCCCGCTTCAGCTCGCGGTTCGCATCGGACATAGCCTCCAAGCGGAGCCGTACTTCCTCATCATGCTTGAGCTTGGTGAGGTCAGAGATCGCCATCCGGCACCATTTCCGGGGGCCTTTTGCGGAGTCGGCGGATGCGGCCTGAAGGTCGGCCCAGAACGGGATACTCCGCTCATTTAGAAGAGGTAACTCGCAGATATGTTTTCCGGGAGTGGCAAATATTTTTTTCAAGAAGGCCAGAAAGGCCGGCCGACTTGGTGGATCCACAAACCCTTGCAAACGTCGCTTCAGTAACCGCGAACGTTCTATTCCGAGCAAGGCAGCGCCCGTTAGGTTAGCCTCCAGAATCAGGCCCTGGTCATCAACCGAGAAATAGCCTACCGGCGCGAAATCGTAGAGGTCGGTATAGTTCTCCATGACGATCTCCACCCTGTTCCTGGCTTCGTGGAGTTCGGCGTTCTGCATTTCCAGTTCGATTTGGTGCACTTCCAATTCGTGGTTAATTCGCAATGTGTCCGCTTCCGTTCGCAAAGGAACTGAAAGCTTACGTCGTGCTTTTAGCTGAAGCTCGGCTCGACGGCGCAATTCGGTGGCATTCACTGGGATATTCTGCTTTTTCTGCATGGTAGGACCTTGAGGTTTTCGCTTACAGGCAGCGGCTCGGAAGTGCTTTCGATATTTTGGCCTGTGGCACAATGTTAAGCATGGAGCCTTAAAGCAAAATAAACAGTGCTTTGTTCGTCTTTGCTTGGAGCATGTTTCGTAACGTGATTTTTCGCTACTAATTCACGGTTAACAACTATTTCATCCAATGGGGCAAATACCCCATAGCATGCATTGGATATTTACGTCTAAATTCGCTATGTGCTGCATCTTCCGTCTAGTCCAATTCCGTATTCCATGATGGGCTACGAAGAGTATTCACGACCTCCCGGGACACTTCTAAAACCTTATGTTAATCACAATGAAATTCCCAAAACTCGATGATTCTATGCCCACAAAACAAATTTCGGTGCTCCTGGCTGAGGACAATGCGACCTTCCGAAAATCCATAAAATTGTTAGTTGAATTGGATGGAGATATCGATGTCGTGGGAGAGGCAAAAAACGGAAGTGAAGCCGTACGCTTGACCAAAAAGCTGCATCCGGAGGTGATTGTCATGGATATCGCCATGCCGCTGCTAAACGGATTGCAGGCGACCCGGCAAATCATGGATACTTTTCCTTCTATCAGGGTACTGATTCTTTCCGCAAATTCCGAGTCAGAATACTTTATTCAAGCAGTTACGTCGGGCGCATCCGGATACCTGATCAAGCAATCGTCGACCCAGTTCCTTCCGCAAGCAATTCGCGAAGTGCTGAAAGGAAACACCTATTTCAGCGCCTCGATTGCCAAAGCACTTCGTGAGCAATGCCAAAAAATATTTGATAAAACCGAGTTGGTAAAAAAGAAGTCCGCCCCTCTAACGCTTCAGACAGCAGCTTGAATGTTCTCGATTCAACCCGAGTGATTTTTGATATGCCTCCTCTTAGCGAAGTCGATGACGCTGGTTAATCTGATCAATCGTCAACGAGCTCCTGAAATCGTTCAATTTGAAAAGGCTAATAAGGTCAGCTTCGTGCGCTGGCCAAGCCGAGCAAATTTATCTGGGGGCGGCCCCACCTTCACCTCTCCGACGGGAACGACTTGCGCGAGATCGTAGCGTATTCTCATTTCGACCCATTTTTTTGGTCCCGGTTTACCATGGCCTCTTACTAATTTTCGCTGTTTCTTACTCATGGTTGCTTGGGCATGAAATCGATGCCAAGAACATCAACATCGGTCGACACGGGGGCTAAATGTCGCGGGAGTTCGCCGCATTGTCGCAAGCGCCTTGATCATCTCGTTTTCGAGATTCTTGAAGATTTGGGAAATCTTATGGGGTATTCACCCTATGGAAAGGGGGGGCCTTACCGGCCTATTTTAGTATCGATAGGAACCGTCGCTGCCTTTCCTTGTCAAAGAGCAACGATAACGCCGGTCGCGATGCCGCCCTGCGCAACATTGCACACCAGTCCGGATCGTGCGGCAACGGTAACCCAACAAATGAAGGGTCATTATGCCTCAGACGATAACCGAAACTTACGAAGGTCAGATCATCGCCGGAATATTTTCCGATCGTGAAAACGCGGACAAGGCAGTTCTGGCTTTTCGGGAGTTGAATATTCCCGAAAAGAATATCCAGCAGGTTGTTCAGTCCGACGAGAAGCAGGCCGTAGACGGTGACACCGATTTGGTGGAGGGGCGTGGCTTTTCCAAAGCCCAGGCCGTTTACTACGCGGGTGCTCTTGGTGAGGGAAAGATTCTGGTCGCGGTCTACGAGGTGGACGAGTCGGCTCCCATTATCGACATCTTCAATAGATGTAAGGCCGAATTTAACCCGAATGGCTCGCGCAATGTGCGCGAGGATGTTCTTGGCATGACCGCCACTGCCATCGCTGGTGCTGCTATTGGTGCTGCGGTTGGAGGGCCTGCCGGCGTTGTTGCTGGAGCAATTATGGGAGGCAGTTTGGGTGCCTCCGCTGGTAAGGCTTTAGAGCACAGGAAATAATCAAACGGACTATGAGTACCCTTGAAGCTGGCTCAATCTCCTCTCCGGGTGCATCCGCCAAGAGCGTTCAGAAAACCGAGCCGGGCGGGCTAACAAGCAAAATTGCATCCAGTCGCCTGCAAAAAGATGGACCCAATGCGATGCCGGATACGTCTGCGCATCCTCTTCGGAATGCCGTGGCCAAGTTCTGGGCACCCGTCCCATGGTTGCTTGAAGCGTCCATCTTGCTGGAGTTGGTGCTGCATAAGTATACCGAGGCGGGGATCATTGCGGGACTCCTCATCTTTAACGCAGCTCTCGCTTATTTTCAGGAGAGCCATGCCCAGGCCACACTCACAGCGTTAAAATCGCGCCTCGCCTTGAATGCTTCCGTTCGGCGTGACGACAAATGGAAGATCGTACCCGCGACCCAGTTGGTGCTCGGCGATCTGTTAAAGCTTTCCGTTGGCCGAGTGGTTGCCGCCGATGTGCATTTGGTCGAGGGATCTGTCCTGCTCGATCAATCGATGCTGACCGGTGAATCGTTGCCCATTGAAGCTGGGCCCGGGTCGGACACCTACGCGGGGGCTCTTGTGAGACGTGGCGAAGCGACCGCCGAGGTTACAGCTACCGGCGTCCACACCAAATTTGGAAAAACGGCGGAACTTGTCCGCACCGCACATATTGCAAGTTCACAGGAAAAGGCCGTGCTCCGGATTGTGCGCAATCTCGCTATTTTTAACAGCGGCATCATTCTTCTGATTGGAGCGTATGCCTACGCTCATGCGATGCCCTGGAGCGAGATTACTCCCCTGTTGCTCACTTCGGTACTCGCGGCGATACCGGTTGCCCTGCCTGCAACCTTCACTCTTGCCGCAGCCCTTGGAGCCCGCGCTCTGGCCAAGTTAGGCGTACTTCCGACACGGCTCTCTGCAGTGGATGAGGCGGCAACGATTGATGTTTTATGCTCGGACAAGACGGGAACGCTCACCGCCAATCAGCTTTCGGTCACCAGCGTTCGGCCGATGCCTGGGTTTGACGAAGCCCATGTTCTGGGAATTGCGGCCCTCGCCAGCTCTGAGGGCGGCCAAGACTCAGTTGATGCAGCGATTCGTCTAGCTTCCACGGATAAACCCGCATCGGATCTGCCCAAAGTGGGGAGCTTTGTGCCGTTCGACCCAGCCAAGAAAGTATCGGAAGCGACGTGCACCGATGCGAAGGGCGGATCCCAGCGGATTATCAAGGGGGCTTTCGCCGCAGTCGTTGGCCTCACCGCTCCGTCGCCCACCGCTGCCGGTTTAGCCGACGAACTCGAGAAACAAGGCTTTAGGGTTTTGGCGGTAGCTGCGGGCTCTCCGACTTCAATGCAACTGATTGGCCTGATAGCGCTGAGTGATCCACCTAGGTCAGATTCGGCCTCGCTTATCTCGGAACTGCATGCCTTGGGGGTACGCACGGTCATGGTCACAGGCGATGCACCAGCAACGGCGGCCATCGTTGCCCATGCCGTGGGATTGGAGGGTGCAGTCTGCCCTCCTGGTTCGATTCCCGATCGCGTCGCACCACAGGACTTCGGGGTATTCGCGGGCATACTTCCCGAAGGAAAATATAACCTCGTCAAAGCGTTCCAGAAAAGCCGGTACACCGTCGGAATGTGCGGTGATGGCGCGAATGACGCACCTGCGCTACGACAGGCGCAAATCGGCATTGCTGTCTCCACGGCGACCGATGTTGCCAAGTCAGCGGCAGGTGTTGTCCTCACCGAACCCGGACTTGGTGGGATTGTTGCCGCTGTCAAGGAAGGCCGGATCACGTTTCAACGCATCTTGACCTATACGCTCAATTCTGTGATCAAAAAAGTGGCACAGGTGCTTTTGCTGGCCATCGGCCTGATCATCACTGGTCATGCGGTTTTGACGCCTCTCTTGATGGTCATCGTGATGATCACGGGCGACTTTCTGGCCATGTCGTTAACAACTGACCGGGTAGAGCCATCGGAAGTACCCAATGCCTGGCAAATAGGTAAGATTACCATTGCTGGGGTCATCCTGGGACTCTGCTTCCTCGCCTATTGCCTAGCCGTCCTGGCGGTGGGCAAATTCGAATTGGGCCTCGGGATCGCAGCGCTGCAAACTCTTTCTGTCGTCGCCATCGTCTATGGCAGCCAAGCTACTATTTACGCCATACGAACGCGTCGTCATCTGTGGGGGCTGCGCCCGACCCAATGGATGATATTCACGTCCGTGGCCGACCTCCTTATTATCTCAACGCTGGCCACTTTTGGGATTGCCATGGCACCGCTACCCGTCTCCGTGGTGGTCGGCGAATTCGGGGCCGCCGTCGTGTTTGGATTAATCCTGGATGGGGTGAAGATCCCTGTCTTTGCTCGGCTTGGAATATCGTAGCGAAGCGTCCCTGGTGACACTCGATCAACCTGTCGTTGGCAACGGTTTTGCCACTTAGCCCTGGCATCGTCGAAGGCGGCCGCCTCACGTGCAGATAAGCCCTTATCAAAACTAGTTCGCGAACGAAGAAGGGCGTGAGGACGACTCCTGCAAAGACATGGGTTTAGGAGTGTATGGGGTGTAGACCCCATACCGATGATGTCCTGTTCACGTAGGCTTTAGAAGCAGCTAGTCGATGGCTCTTACCAGGTTTCTTCACGAGCCAAATCACGAACTGACCAGAAAGAGGCAAATTTATGGAGCGCAGTATCAAGCATTTATACGGGGAAAAAATAGGCGCGTTGGATGGTGAAATCGGTCATGTGAAGGATTTTTACTTTGATGACCAGAGCTGGATTGTTCGTTATCTGGTTGTGGAAACCTTTACTTGGCTAACGGGACGCATGGTATTGCTCGCACCGAATGCCTTCGTGAATTTTGATGAGGATGGTGTCTCTCGCGGTGTGAATCTAACCCGGCAACAGATTGCGGACAGTCCTGCGCTCGCCACCCACAAACCTGTATCACGGCAATTTCAAGAAGAGTATTACCTTTATTATGGCTGGCCCGATTACTGGAACGGGGACGGATTATCGGGTTTGAGTACGATTTCCAATCCAGAACCAACATCCAAAGATCATTCCTCTCCACCACTCCATCGGGATGTTCCTTCACCTCAAAGTCCTGACGCCCATCTGCGGAGCACACAGGCCCTAAACAACTACCACATTGAAACCTCGGAAGGCCCCATCGGGCATGTCACCGACTTCATCGTCGATGGCAAAATTTGGGCCATAACTCATGTGGTCATCGAGACGGGACAATGGCTTTGCAGCAAAGAGATCGTAATTTCACCGAAGCAGATTGAGCGCATCAGTTATACCGAATCGAAGATCTTCGTAAGCGTGACCAAGGATGATATTCTCAACGGTGCACATTTCCATTTGGCTCCGTGGGTCTTCAATGGTTCACCACTCTCAACCGTTGATTTATGAGTCGAATTGAAGGTGCATGTTTAAAAGGATAATTAGCATCTCATCTCCTATTCGGTTGAACAGTTTCAAACTCTGCTTCGAGACGGCATCCTAACCTCTGGAAATGTAGCTTGAGTATGCGTGTTTACGCTTGCTTCATCATCTCAGTCGTCAGAGGATCTTCCTGACATCGAAAATCCAGACTAGGTTCAAAGCTGCCTAAGCGCCCATGCGCCTGGGTGGTGCTTAGCAGCCTTTGCGCTAACTTTTTGGTCAGAACACCCTCTTTTACGCGCCATCGCCAGTTTCCTTTGGCAATTCCAGGAAAATTCATTCGGGCTTCCGACCCCAGCTTCAGGAGGTCTTGCAGCGGCACAATGGCCGTCTCCGAAGGAGAAGCCAGCGCCTTATCGATCATCGCCCAGACAACATCCTCATCGCGGGCACTCAATAGTCTTTGCAAGTCGCGACGTTGTTGGTCGTTCAACGTCGTGTACCAACCTTCTGTAGTGTCGTTATCATGTGTTCCCGTATAGACAACGGTTCTGATCGGATGGAGTTCGGAGGTAAGGGAACGGCCTTCGAGATATGAACCGAACTCGGATTGAAGCAACTGCATGCCCGGGATCTTAAGTTGGTCGATTAGAGCCACCACTTCGGTAGTTGTGGCACCGAGATCATCTGCGATGAAAGGCAGGAATCCGAGGGCGGTCTGGACGGCTTTGAAAAAGGATTCCCCTCCTCCCGGCTCGTACTTTCCGTTCAAAGCGGTCTTGGCTTGGACGGACACTTCATACGTGCGGACAAAGCCGATAAAATGATCCAAACGATTGACATCGAAACGTCTGAAAGCCATACGCAGGCGTTCAACCCACCAGCGATAGTTCTCCTCGCGAAGCGCCTCCCAGCAATAAATGGGAAGGCCCCAAAGCTGCCCTGTTTTGGAGAAATCGTCCGGAGGAACTCCCGCCACCACGGTAGGAGTTCCGCCAGCATCCAGTTTGAAGAGTTTTGGGTGGGCCCAGACATCGGCGCTTTCGTGCGCCACGAACTGTGGGATATCACCGATCATGCGGACTCCTTTGGAAGCGCAGTAAGCCTTCAACTCTTTCCACTGAACTGAAAACTGCCATTGAACAAACTGATGGTACCGAATGTCATTGGCCAGGTGATTTCTCGCGGAATCGAGGGCATCTGGCTGCCGTGTGCGCAGATCCTCTTTCCAATAGGTCCAATTGGACGTGCCCTCGCTGTCTTGAATGGCAATAAATAACGAAAAGTCCCCGAGCCAGAAAGACTCCGCATGTGCGAATACTGCGAACTCCGACTGACTTTTGCCGTGCCTGGTTTTAACAAATTGTTCAAATGCCTTTTTTAACCACCGTTTCTTTAGGCGAACGGCAGCGGTATAGTCCACCGTTCCCTCTTCAACATGGGTAAAGACCTCGACGTCCCGTCGGTCAAGCAGACCTTGCTCAATCAACCTATCTGGACTTATCAGCAGCGGATTGCCCGCGAAGGCAGAAGACGATTGGTAAGGTGAGTTTTCTTCCCCTGTTGGACCGATCGGAAGCATCTGCCACCAACGCTGTCCGCCAGCGACCATGAAATCAACGAAGGCGGTTGCCGCAGGCCCCAGATCGCCGATTGGATAGGGGCTCGCAAGGGAAGTAAGATGGAGAAGTATCCCAGAGGCTCGGTGATTCATACGGACCTAGTTCTCAAGCCAGATTCTCGCTTTTGCGCCAAAAGAATCCGTTTAAGCTAGGTGAGGAGCGTACAATAAGCCGGGAGGCCTTGTCGGATCGATGGGGTGTTCACCCCATAGGGATGGCTGGTGCCAGTATGCCACAATCTGTGTTGATACCAACGTGGCTTAAGCTGTATGACTCAAGTACCTCGATCCCTATCAGATGCCAAGGTCCCGAAAACCTCGATATCTTCCGTCTGGTCTTTTCTTCTCGCCCAACCCGGTTGGCTCAAAATCGGCGCAGGCATCGGATTGGGTCTGATCGTTTTGGTGCCGGTTTTATATTTCGCGCTTAGGGGCAAACCAACGGTCCTGGTCATCTACGGCGATGTCGATATCCGAGACGTCAATCTCGGCTTTCGCGTACCCGGTCGGATCGAGACTGTCCTGAAGGACGAGGGTGATCCAGTGTCTCAAGGTGAATTAGTCGCAAGCCTCGATCAGTCGATTTATAAAGATGCCCTAGCCGAGCACGCCGCCGATGTGGAAGTGAAGGCCGCCATCCTCAAGGATGCTGAAGTCACGCTGAAGCGTGACGTGGTCATCGTCAAAAGCGGCGGCATCTCCCAGCTGACCTACGATAACGATCTTTCCGCCCTCGATCAGGCCTTACCGAGCCTTCACCTAGCGCAGGCGCAACTCGCTTCGGCTCAAACCGATCTTGACGATGCGGAAATCCATTCACCTTCGGATGGCGTCGTGATCACCCGGGCCGAGGAACCGGGTGCAATTGTCCCGTCCGGGAATACGGTGCTGACGGTTTCTCTTTATCACCCCGTCTGGGTTCGGGCCTATATCGCAGAGAGTAACCTCGGCGACGTCCATCCCGGCGAAGAGGTCGAGGTATTTACCGACACGCAACCCGACCATCCTTACCACGGGAAAGTCGGCTTCGTTTCTCCCGAAGCCGAATTTACCCCAAAATCGGTCGAAACCACGGATCTTCGCACTTCGCTTGTGTATCGCTTACGCATCGTCATCGATGATTCCGGTCCGCAATTGCGCCAGGGCATGCCCTGTACCGTAAAAATTCACCTTCGCTGAATCATGCCAGATGTCCTCGTTCATCTTGATCGGGTGATGAAATCTTTTCCTTACTCAGAGAAGGCAGCTCTTGAGGAGTTGACCGCGCAAATTATGCCAGGAAAAGTGACAGGGTTGGTCGGTCCCGATGGAGCGGGAAAGACCACGCTCCTGCGTTTGATGGCGGGTCTGATGCACGTGACCTCAGGCACCATCAAAATCATGGATTTGGATCCCATCAGGGATACGTCCGAACTACGCAAAATCATTGGCTACATGCCCCAAAAATTCGGTCTCTATGAAGATCTCTCCGTCCAGGAGAACCTTAACCTGCACGCCGATTTGCGCGACGTGACCGGCCATGAACGCGAACAGGAATTTCAGCATTTGCTCAAGTTGACCGACCTAACGGGTTTCACGGATCGCCCGGCAGGCAAGCTTTCGGGCGGCATGAAACAAAAGCTGGGCCTGGCTTGTGCCCTCTTGGGGCGACCCAAATTGTTACTTCTCGATGAGCCGGGGGTCGGCGTCGACCCTATTTCGAGACGCGAGCTGTGGCAGGTAGTGCGCGATCTAGTTGCCCAGGATATTGCCTTGGTTTGGAGCACTGCTTATCTGGAAGAAGCTGAGCTTTGCGACGATGTTCTACTTCTCAGCGAAGGCCGGATGCTCTTCAACGGCCCACCGAAAGAAATGACCTCACGTTTGGACGGTCGGTGCTTTCAATTGCGCGAAATTGCAGGGAGTCGTCGAGAGGTGCTGACCCGCGTTCTGGACAGGAATGAAGTTCTCGATGCGGTGATTCAGGGAAACAGCGTCCGAGTGGTCTTGCGGAAGGACGTGGAGAAACCGAAACTGGAAGATCTCCATGCTGGACCGAAGGCCCATTGGGTTCCCATCCCCCCTCGGTTTGAGGATGCTTTTCTGGATGTCCTGGGTGAAAAGCCGCCGGGAAAATCACCTCTTGCGGACCACTTGGACAATCTGCAGAAAGACGGATCAACCGTAATCGAGGCCACCCACCTAACAAAACGTTTTGGTGATTTTACCGCAACGGACGACGTGAGCTTCAAGGTCGTGCGCGGCGAAATCTTCGGGCTTTTGGGGCCCAATGGAGCGGGGAAATCAACCATCTTCAAAATGATGTGCGGTCTGTTGCAACCAACATCCGGCAAAGCTTTGGTGACCAATATCGATCTCAAAACCAGCGCCAGCCAGGCAAGGCAACACCTCGGTTACATGGCCCAGAAATTTTCCCTCTATGGCAATCTAAGTGTGCAGCAGAACCTGATGTTCTTTTCCGGAGCTTACGGGCTCGATGGTAAGGAGCAACAGCAGGAAGTAGCCGGTATGGTCCAGATTTTTCATCTAGAGCCCTATCTCAAAGCGTCCGCTGACAGCCTGCCCCTAGGTTTCAAACAGCGGCTGGCCCTGGCCTGCGCCATGATGCATCGTCCGGATATTCTCTTTCTGGATGAGCCGACCTCCGGGGTGGATCCGGTGACTCGGCGAGAATTTTGGACCCACATCAACAGCGTGGTCGAAAAGGGGGTGACCGTCATGGTGACGACCCATTTCATGGACGAAGCGGAATATTGTGACCGGATCGGACTCGTTTTTCGAGGAAAACTTATCGCGGCCAATACCCCGGACGAACTTAAGAAGATGGTCCGCACCGACAAGAATTCGGATCCCAGCATGGAAGATGCCTTTATTGAACTCGTGACCAAGGATCGCCATGAACAAAACTAAGGCGCAATCAGAAGCCATTTCATGGCGTCGACTCAAGGCGCTTTGCTTGAAGGAGACCCTTCAGATCATCCGCGATCCGAGCAGCAACCTGATCGCGTTTGTGCTCCCGCTGATCATGCTTTTCATCTTCGGTTACGGGATCAATCTCGACTCCGGGGCCACAAAAATTGGTCTCCTCGTTGAAGATCAGAGCGAGGAGGCACATCGATTCGCTGCCAGTTTCTACGGTTCTAAATATTTCTCCGTCTTGCCGGCGCAGAACCGAAAACAACTCAACGACGAAATCATGGATGGCACCATTCGTGGCTTTGTCGTCATTCAACAAAATTTTAGCGACGACTTGAAGCGCCCCGGAAATTCCGCCCCCGTTCAAGTCGTAACCGATGGGGCAGAGCCTCAACTTGCGGCCTTCGTGCAGGGTTACACCCTCGGTGCATGGCAGGACTGGCTTTCGCAACGGAATTTGGCCCAGGGGATTCGCACTCCGGGCCAGATCGGAGTTCAGGAGCGCTTCTGGTTTAATCCATCTGCCGATAGTCGCAATTTCCTCGTACCCGGCTCCATCACGTTAATCATGACTGTGGTGGGCGCACTTTTGACCTCGCTGGTGGTCGCGCGGGAATGGGAGCGGGGCACCATGGAAGCCCTGTTGGCTTCGCCGATGACGCGAACCGAGTTTTTGCTTTCCAAAATAATTCCCTACTATGTCTTAGGCATTGTTTCACTGATGATTTGCGTCACCGTTGCTGTGTTCGTGCTCGGCGTACCTTTTCGGGGTTCGATCTTCGCGCTTTTCCTGGTCTCAACCCTCTTTCTTCTCACCACCCTCGGCGCAGGTTTGCTGATTTCCACGCTCATGAAGAATCAATTCAATGCCGCGCAAGCTGCACTCAATCTGGCCTTTCTTCCTTCCATGATGTTTTCAGGCTTTATTTATGAAATCAGCAGCATGCCCTCGCCTATCCGAGCAGTTACCTACCTTTTTCCCGCGCGCTACTTCGTTACCTGCATGCAAACCCTTTTCCAGGCCGGTGATCTATGGCCGATACTGCTTCGCAACAGCATGTTCCTTCTGGTCTCAGGTATCGCGCTGATTGGGCTAACCGCACGCTTCACGCGGAAGCGCCTCGATTAATACCGCCATGTTCAAACGAATTCGCGCCCTTATAATCAAGGAGCTCCAGACCCTCTTTGGAGATCCTCAGAGCCGATTTCTGCTTTTCCTTCCCGTCATTCTTGACACAGCCCTGTTTCCTTTTGCGGTAACGCTGGACGTGCAAAACAACACTCTGGCCGTGCTCAATCGCGACGCGGGCCCGGCATCCATTGAACTGGTTCAACGTTTTTCCCGTGCCGAAGCCTTCACCCATTACATCAACCTGGAGAGTGAGCAAGCGATAAAAAACACTATCGACAATCAGGATGCGCTTCTTGTTGTTTACATTCCTATCGATTTCTCCCGCAAAGTGGCTTCGGGGCAGGAGGCCGACATTCAAGCCATCGTCGATGGACGTCGCTCCAACAGCGGGCAAATTGCGTTGGGGTACGTACAATCGATTGTTCAGTCCTACGATAATGAGCGACTGGTCGAAGCCGGACAAATGGCTCCTTCACAGATTATCCTGCGCCATTGGTTTAACCCGAACCTCGATTACAAATTTTTCGTTTTACCGTCTCTCGTCGCCTTGATCACGACCATCAGCGTCTTGATCGTGACTTCACTCTCCATTGCTCGCGAACGCGAGCAGGGAACTTTTGATCAACTGCTGGTTTCTCCCCTCACCCCGGGAATGATCATGGTCGGCAAAACCGTTCCGGCTGTCCTTGTCGCCATGATTCAAGGCACCCTGATCCTTCTGGCCGCCGTCTTTCTCTATCGGGTGCCCTTTGAGGGCTCTCTCGCTCTGCTTTATTTAAGTATCTTTTTTTATGCAATTGCTGTTTCCGGTATCGGTCTGCTCATTTCCTCTATTTGTGAAACCCAACAGCAGGCCTTCCTTGGCGTCTTCACCTTCATGATGCCAGCGGTGATGCTCTCGGGTTTCGCCGCACCAATCGACAACATGCCAGGGTGGCTGCAAGTTGTGACAGAAGCCAACCCGTTGCGGCACCTGATCGTCCTCGTTAAGAGCATCTTTCTCAAGGGATCTTCGACCGGGTTTGTTCTCGATCACATCTGGCCCTTGGTGCTGATCGCTCTTATCACCAACCTCGCGGCCAATTGGATGTTTCGCCGAAAAATCGCCTAACTCTCGTGTTTACGCCCAATCCAATGGGCCATTTAGGCGTCAGTGGCCGACTTCCAAATTATCTCAATGTTGGCTAATTGCGGGATCGCCATCGCACCGGTACGCTTCAGAACAAAATACGAACATCGGGACTATGCGCCTATGGGGTGAACACCCTATATCGAAAGCGGCGACGCAGGTTAATGTAGATGTACTGTTATACCTCGAGAAAACATGAACTCGGAGACGGCACCCATCGTTTGCGAAAAAAGCGACCCTTATGATCACCACTGAAAAATCTTCCCCTACGCTTCCGATTGCTAGCATCCCCGATTTGAGGTCGGAACCTGAGGGCATTAACTTCAGCGTCGCCGTCGCTGTAAAAGGTTTCGGTAAATTGAAAATCCGCCCCATCCAACTCGATGATGAAGAGGAAATGATTGCCTTTCATAAGCGCCTCTCAAAGGAAAGCATCTACATGCGTTATTTTGAATTTTTAGGACTGGATGAGCGCACTTCCCACGACCGACTTGTTCGAATCTGCAAAAATACTGGTGAGTCCTACGCCATCGTGATGGAAGCCGCTGCAACCCCGCAACGATTGGAATCCATTTTGGCCGTTGGGAGAATT
>Ga0182012_10004683_pt1 | contig 14224 bp, 8 predicted proteins | sample 612S2SmetaG_FD_120486 | JGI IMG/M metagenome (GOLD analysis project Ga0182012, IMG submission 120486) | Permafrost microbial communities from Stordalen Mire, Sweden - 612S2S metaG | ecosystem: Environmental > Terrestrial > Soil > Wetlands > Permafrost | place: Sweden: Stordalen | collected... | reverse complement strand
CTGGCGGGCGCGGGCGCCGGGGCAAAGGCTTGGGGAGGCGCGCCGACATGCCCGGGCCGAGGCTCGCTATTTTCGTAACGGGGGGGCTCGGGTGCCGGGGCGGGGACGTAGCCATTGCCACGGACCGGCGCCAGATCCAGCGCGGGGGTATAGGCGGACGCGGGCGGCTGGTTTTGCCACTCGGGTGAAACAGGTTCGCGACCGGGGTCGGGCGGCCGGGCGGGGGCCAGGGGGCGGGCGGGGGCGGGCGGAGCGCCGTTCCAGCCGACCGCCAACTGGCTGTGGTTGTCCTGGAATTGCGGGTGATGCACGATGACCGCGCCGCCATTCACGACCTCGCCATGGCCCGAGCGCCCCACCGCCCCGGTGGTTTCATGAATGGCCAGCGGCGGGAGGGGAACATGCGTCACCCGGGTGATGCGGGCGGGATCAATGCCATGGTTGATAAAGCCGTGGCGGTCATCCCGGTCGTAATGATGGAAGGCCGTGGTCTGATGAAACCACTCGGACGACCGGCCGCGATCGAGACGGTGGCGGGCGGGATGCGGGTCGCAAAAATCCTGAACCGGCACAAAGATGAAACTATCGGAAGCCAGCCCAAAATCAGAATCTTCGGCCACCAGGCTGCCATCATAGAGAAAGCCGGAGCCGTCCACATATTCGGACCCCGGCGGCAACGGCGCCCAGCCGCAATAATCATCGGAATAGCGCCAGGTGACCCAGGAAGGTCCCCAGACGGTGTCCGGGCACCAGCACCAGCCGAACCGGGCATCCTGCAACCAGCGTCCATAATGGAAGGGCGCCCAGCCCCAGGAATAATCGGACACCCAGTACCAGCCGGAATCGGTGTATAGCCAGTGACCTTGATCGCCGTAGGGCTGCCAGTCGGGCTGGTAGACGGCGACCTCGGGCTGCCAGCAGCGGCCATAACCATCAATCATCACCCAGTTGCCGTAGACGGCGAGCTGGTCATAGAAATAATTGACGGTGACCACGGGAGCCCCGGAGTCATCGCCGGTGGAGGAATCACCGGACGGCGCCGGCGGGGACGGTGGCGGCGGTGCAACCGGAGGGATGACTGGCGGCGGTGTGGCGGCGGCGATCTGGGCGTGCAGCAACTGGTCATGCTGCATCATGGCGGTGGCCAGGTTGTTGGGCAGCCCGACATCCTTCAGATAAATAATTTTATCGGCATCCAGGTTGAAGGTGCTGGTGGAATTCGTGATGTAGGCCTGGATGATATCCGCATCCACTCCGGCCTGGGCCAGTTTGATGACCTGGGCGAGCGGGCTGTCCGGCAGAATGCCTCCGGGGAGGAGAGTCAGGGAGGTGGTGGCGGGCACGGCTGTCGGCACAGGGTCGGGGAGGGTCTGCGCCTCGCATACGCCGGGCGCTTGGGATAGCGCCCATGACAGGGTGAGAAACTGCAAACCCCTCGCAATGGCGGTCTTCATAAAATATCGGGCCAAACCGGATGAACTACTGGTGAATACCATAGCTTTGACTAGTCCGCAGGTCAATGGATTCATGGAAAAGTCCAAAATCCAAAGTTTGAAGGCTTGAACGGCTGTGGACTACTACTCGCGCAAAAATTTCTTAACCTTGAATGACCTTGAATAGGCTTGAATCACCTTGAATCACCTTGAATGGGAAACGAGGCGCGAGGCGCGAGGCTCGGGGCTCGGGGCTTTAGGCGGGAAGGGCTGGATTTCCTCCCAGTGCCTCGGCCGGGGAGCCGGGCAACGGATTCAACGTCCGCCGCAGGGGATGACTATGTCAAAGAACTCAGGGGCCGCCGGATGGCATCCGGCAACTGGCATTCGGACCCAAAGCCATATACTGCTCAGCTAGTGTAGCATCAGGCGTTTAGTTGTCAACGGGGAATTTTCCAAGAGTGCCGGATTGAGCGCAGTTGGACAACGCCGTCCCATTCCGGCGGGCGGGTGGCGGAGTGGTTTATTCCACGGGTTTAAGGGCCGGGGTGTTGGTGGCAGACGCGCCCGGCTGGCTGGTGGCCGGCACCGGGGGGGCGTTGGTTTCCGGCCCCATGCCCAGGCGGGTGCGGACCACGGCGCGCATGGCATAGGGCACATTTCCCTGGGGATCCAGCAACTGGCTGAGAACGAAATTATTCATCACTTCCAATTTCGGCAGGGGGATGCGTTTGTCGCCGTTGAAGCCGGAGGTGCTGGCCGTGTAATGTTCATGAATTTTAGCCGCCAGTAATTTGAACCCGGCATAACGGTCTTCCTGGCCGATGGCCAGTTCGTAATAGGCGCGGGAGAGCATGCCCTGGACAGCGGAGGTGACGCGTTCCTGGGAGGTTTCGTTCACATCGGTCTGCACGGAAGAGATGGCGAACTCATCCATGGTCACATTACGCGGAAAGGAATTGGTGTCGTTATCAATAATGGTTTTATTGGGGTACATGTCCCCCAGGAGCTTGTACCACTTGGCGGCTTCGGCCACCCGGTTGTTTTCGTACAGGAAATAAACGGCGTCGCGGAGGAAATTCCGGTGGGCGTTGCCGATATGGTCGCTCATCGAGGGGTCGGAGGCCATCATTTCGAGGTAGGCGGCATTGACTTGGGGTATTAATTCCAAGTTGGGCCCGAGCGAATAGGTTTGCTCGAAAGGATTCGTGATGAGCCGGCCATGATGGAAGGCTTGGAAAACCGATTGATAGATGCTGCGTTTCAGGGTGATGAGGTCATCGGCTTTGGCTTTTTCCGGATGCCGGGCGGCAGTATCCAACCCCAACGCCGCCCAGTAAATGGCTTGGGCCTCGGGCAGCCGCCAGTCCAGCGGGCCATATTTGGCGTCCACCTGTTTGGCAAAGGCGGGATTGACTTTGAATTGATTGGTAAAATCGTGGAGCAACTGCACGCTGGCAGGGCTGGAGGGCTGGATTAATTCATCGAAATTCGTGCCGTTATCACCGAAGTAGGGGCGCATCAGGAGAGCCCATTGCTGTTTGTAATACATGTTGGCGTCATCGAGGTTCTGACCCATCTTGTGCTGGAAGAACCAGGAGAGCTCGCGGTAGATGAGGATGTCATCGGGGTTGTAGCGGAGGCCCTCGTCGCGGAGGAGGGTGATGCCGCGCTCGACCCAGCGCCAGCGGTCGGGGAAATCTTTGAATTTCACGGAAATGTTATAGGCCATGTTCCAGCTCAGAAAGGTCCAGACCTGGGTGAAGTGAGGTTCCAACTCGGTGATCCACGTGGCGAGCTGGACGGCCTCGAAGAACTTGTCGTCCTGCTGGAGGTCGTTGGCGCGCATCCAGAGCAGGTTGGAGATAATGCCGCGGAAACCGCCGAGGGCGACGGTGGTGAAGGCGAGCATGGGGGGGGCGTTATCCAGGGCGGCGACATGGGTGAGACCAAACTCGTCGCGCTCGACGTTCAGGGATTGTTGCATCCGGCCGGAGAGCAGGAGGAGTAATCCGGCGAGGATGACAAGGAGGATTTTTTTGGCGCGCGCAGTCATTGGGTGCCCTGGGCGGTGGCGAGTTCACGCCGGCTGAATAAGAAAATACCGGCCAGGGAAACAGCCCCGCCCAGCAACAGATCCACCTGCAACACCGCCAGACCCAGCTCGCTCCAGGGGATGGACCGGCCGGTGCTGAGGGCGTCAATCGGGGAAAATTTCTCGGCCAGGCCAAGGACGGCGAGGGTGGCCTTGAAGGCGGGGATCAGGACGACATCGGCCCCGGAATGGCCGGCCGCGCCGGTTTCCTCATTGCCAGCCGCCACGGAGCCGCTGTCCACCGCCTCGGCCAGGGTGCCGCTGGACAGGCCAACCAGGAGGAGGGCCAGGGAGAAGAAAGCGGCGACGGGGAAGGAGAGGAAGCTGGCGGCCATGAGGCCGAGGGCGGTGAGGAGGGCCAGCCAGACCAAAATAATTCCCAGGCCGCGCACAAAATTCAGCGCGAAACCGCCGTCCGGGTACAACACGGCCATGCCTTCATCGAGCGAGAACAGGAGGGAAGTGCTGTTGGGATTCAGAAAGAGGATGGTCAGCCGCCCCTGGGCATCGCACAGGTTGGCGGGGATGGCAAATTCATAAGCGGTGTCAGGGGCGAGGCTGGGGGTTTCGTATTGCCAAATATTAGTGGAGGCGGGGTCGCCGACCTGCCAGGCGCCGCGGTAGGTGGCCGAGCCACCGCCCTGGGCGGTGTTAAACTTGATGCGCAATTGCAGGGGACGGTCCTGAAAATAACTTTTGGGATGGCCGAGGTCAATCTGCCACTGACGGGTGTAACCCGGCGGCACCAGTTGAAAGGTGGCGCGGACCTGCTCGAGGATTTCCTTGCGCACCTCGGCAAGGTCCACTTTTTCAACGGGGTTGGATTTCAACCGTTCCTGAAGGGCTTTTTCGGTGGCCTCGGCAATTTCAGTTTCATGGCTGGCCTCGGAGGCGGAGCCGCGGGCCACGAGCACCTCGGAGCGGAGGGTTTGCTGCTCGGCGGGGGGCAGGCGGCCGGCGCGGTATTCGAGCAGGGCGTAAACACTGGTTCCGGCAAGGGCGAGGAGGACGGTGTTCAGGCTCATGATACCGAGCCATTTGCCGAGCCAGACCTGCCAGCGGGCGACGGGCTTGGTAAGGACCACCTGCATCTGGCATTCCTCAATGTCCCGGGCCAGAGTGCCGCAGGCCAGCCAGAGGGTGGACAGCCCGAGCAGGCCGGTGATGGCGCTCAGGGTGTAGGTCATGAGAATCTGGGTGAAGCCGCGGGCAGTGCCATCATCCTCGATGAGGAGGGGCAGGCCGATGACGGAGGCGAGGAGCAGCACGGCCAGGACGAGGAAGAGCCGGAAACGGAAGGCGGCTTTCCAAGTCAAACCGGCAATGGCGAGCAAGGGTTGCATCGTTAGGGGTTGCGACCGGGGGACATTTCAGGGCTTGGGCCGGCCAAGGAGGGAGGACAGCTTTTCATCGGCTTTGGCGAGGTCGGCGACCTTGGTTTCCGGCGCGCTCGGCGCTGCGGCCACGGCGGGGGCGACTTCGGTGGCGCGGGCCAGCGCGGCGAGTTTTTGGCTGTCCACGCGGGGGCCGGGAGCGGAGGCGGGGACCGGAGCGGGAGCGGACGCAGCCGACACGGGCGCGGCCAGGCGGTCCAGCACTTTGTTGGCGGGTTCAGCGGCGGGGGCGGCTTCATTGCCCCGGAGATAAGCGGCCACGCGGGCGCCGGACTGGGCGCCGCTGGTTTCCTGCGCGGCCCGGGCTTTTTGGACGACATCGAGAAAGTAGCTCTCGAGGTTCTGGGTGGGATTATCCACGCGGATTTCGCCGGCAATGGCGTCCTGCCGGATGGTGGCGAGGACGCGTTCGAGGGTGGCGCGCGGCAGCACCGGGGTGGTGATGCGCAGAGAATCGGGTTTGGCGAGGAGTTCCTGGAGGGTGCCCGCGGCCTGGATTTTGCCGCCGTAATAAATGACCACGCGGTCGCAGACATCCTCAACATCGGAGAGCAAGTGGCTGCTCAGGATGACGGTTTTGCCCCGGCGGGCCAGGGCGAGGATGAGATCTTTGACCTCGCGGCAGCCGATGGGGTCCAGCCCGGCGGTGGGTTCATCCAGGATGATCAAGTCCGGGTCATTGATGAGGGCCTGGGCCAGGCCGATGCGGCGTTGCATACCCTTGGAAAACTCGCCAATGGCGCGGGTGCGGGTCTTGCCCAGTCCGACCATTTCCAGCAATTGCTCGGCCCGGCTGTCGCGCTCACGCTTGGACAATTGGAACAGGTTGCCGAAGAAATCGAGGGTTTCGTGCGAGTTAAGGTACCGGTAGAGGTAGGATTCCTCGGGGAGGTAGCCGATGCGGGCCTTGGTGGAAACGTGCCGGGGGGAATGGCCAAAGACCTCGATATGACCCTTGGTGGGATACAACAGGCCGAGGAGCAATTTGACGGTGGTGGATTTGCCGGAGCCGTTGGGTCCGAGCAGGCCGAACACCTCGCCGCGGCGGACTTCAAAATCCACGTTGTCCACGGCGCGGGCCTTGGGCCGGTTCCAAAAATCCTTGAAGACCTTGGTGAGGCCGCGCACGGAGACCACGACTTCGCCGGGAGCGGCGGGCATGGCAATGGCAGCGGGGGCAATGGGTTCGGCGACGGTCATGTTATAAGAGACCAATATGTGGCGAAAACGTTCGGCTGTACATGAAAATTTGGAGCGGGCGCGGGGATAGAAGCCAGGACGGCAGAGCGTGCCCGTTCCCGGGGCCGCCATCCCCGCAGACTGGCAAGTTATTGGTTAACCCCCACCATTTGCCCGTTATTACGTGGCTGCCAACGAGCCACAGATTAAACCATTTGCGCCAACGGCACGGCGAACACTTTATCCGCCAGTGGATAACGTTGTGTGCCGGGATAAACGACGTGCAAGGAGTCCAGTTTAAGGTCGGCAAGGGCGATGCGCATGGAGGGAGTCAGGGTGGGGGCGGCGGTGCGCTTGCACTCAATGCCAATCCGGCGACCGCGCTGGAACAACAGCAGGTCCAGCTCGGCGCCGTTATGGGTGGCCCAATAATAGGCATCGTCAGGACGAAGTGCCTTGAGGATTTCTTCCACCGCGTACCCTTCCCAGGAAGCTCCCACTTTCGGATGGTGTTCCAGATCGCGCAGGCTGCCAATCCCGAGCAAAGCATGGAGCAGACCGCTGTCGCGAACATAAATTTTCGGGGCCTTCACCTGGCGTTTGGCCAGGTTTTCAAACCACGGCGGGAGTTGCCGGATCATGAATACCCCGGTTAACAGATCCAAATAACGGCGAACGGTGGATTCGTTGATGGCCAGGGCGCGCGCGAGTTCGGCGGCATTCCAAATTTGGCCGTGGTAATGGGCGGTCATGTTCCAGAAACGCCGGAGGGCAAGGGCGGGAATCGTCACCCCCAATTGCGGCATGTCCCGCTCAAGGAACGTTTGCAGGAACTGCCGCCGCCAGGTGAGCGAGTCCGTTTCCGTGCGAGCGGTGAAGGCCAGGGGAAAACCGCCGCGCAACCAGTGCCGGGTTTGCGCGTCGGCTCCCAGATCGGCGAGGCGGAAACCTTCGAGGGAATAGGTTTCCAGACGGCCGGCGAGGGTCTCCGAGGACTGGCGAAGCAAATCCGGGGCGGCGCTGCCCAGAATGAGGAACCGGGCGGGCAAAGGCTGGCGATCCGCCAGCACGCGCAAGAGCGGAAAGAGGTCGGGCCGGCGCTGAATTTCGTCAATCACCACCAATCCCCGGAGCGGGCGCAAGGCCAGGTCCGGCTCGCTGAGGCGGGCCAGACTGGCCGGATCCTCCAGATCAAAATAATTGAGGGACCGAAGGGGGACGAACTCGCGCGCCAGGGTGGTTTTACCACATTGGCGCGGGCCGAGCAACGCGACCATCCGGCTGCGTTTCAAGGCGGCCCGAATCAGGCCAAGGTCGGTTTTGCGCGTTATCATTCCCGCCACTCTAACCATGAAATACCCGCAGTCAATGCCGGATTTTCATGGTAGTTACCGGACCCAATAGAACGACCGCCAGTTGTGGGGCGCAGCCTGGCAACGGCCCGGAGCGCCGGCCGGTGACCGGATGAGAGCATTTCCATCAATGCTCCAAATCAATCCAGCCAAGGCAGGCGGGACGCCTGCCCAACGGGAGCCATTTGGCAGGCTACGCCAGTTTGGGTTCCAAGCGAGCGGGGGCGGGGCGGGGGGCGGCCACCGGCTCAGGCTGGAAGTGCTCGAGCTCCTCGCCTTTGCGGACGAGGCGGGCGCTGTTGAAGATGACGATCAGGGAGCCGACGTTATGCAAGATGGCGGCGGTGATGCCGGTGATATAGCCAAAGGAGGCCGCAGACAGGCCCACCACAATGAAGAGCAGGCCGAACAGGAAATTCTGGTTGATGACGGTGCGGGTGCTGCGGGACAGCTTGACGAGGAACGGCAGCCGGCGGAGGTCGTTGTTCATGAGCGCTATGGTGGCGCTGTGGATGGCGACTTCGCTGCCGGCGGCGCCCATGGCGATGCCGATGTCGCCAGCGGCGAGGGCCGGGGCGTCATTCACACCGTCGCCGACGACGGCGACTTTGTAGCCTTTGGCCTTCATGGCGCGGACGAATTCGACTTTGTTCTGCGGCAGACAGTCGCCGCGCGCTTCTTCGCAGGCAATTTCGCCGGCCACGCGGGTGGCCACGGCCTGACGGTCGCCGGAGACCATCGCAACCCGGCGGACACCGGCAAGTTTCAATTCGGCGAGGGCTTCCTTCGCCTCGGAGCGGGTTTGGTCCTGCATGCCAACCCAGCCGATGCAGGCACCGTGGCGCGCCACAAAGACGAGGCTCCAGCCCTCGGTCTCGTTGAGGTCCACGGATTTGAGAAAATCATCGGGCACGCCATTGTCCTTGAGCCATTGGGCGCGGCCGACAAGCACGGTTTCGCCATTGATCTGGGCTTTGACACCGCGACCGGCGGTCTCGGCAAAATCTTTCGGCTCGGCCAGGGGCACACCCGCCTCACCGGCGAGCTGGGACAAGGCCCGGGCGGTGGGATGGTTGCTGTATTTTTCGGCCGAGGCGGCAATCAGCAGCAATTCAGCGGGCTTGGTGTCACCGAGGGGCATGAGGCGGCTGACGGCGAGAACGCCAGTGGTGAGGGTGCCGGTTTTATCAAAGACGAAGGCGTTGATCTTGGCAGCCAGTTCAATGTCCGCCACGTTCTTGATCAGAATTCCCAGGCGGGCGGCGGCGGAGAGAGCGGCGACCATGGCGGTAGGGGTGGCAAGGATGAAGGCGCAGGGGCAGGAGACGACGAACACGGCGATGACGCGGTTCAGGTCGTGGGTGAAGGCCCAGACAAGCGCGCCAATGACGAGGACCAGCGGGGTGTAAAAACCCATGTACTGGTCCACAATTTTCATGATGGGCAGCTTGGTTTTTTCGGCGGCGAGAATGAGTTCGCGGACGCGGCCCAAGGTGGTGTCGGTGCCGGCGCGGCTGACCTTGATTTCCAGGACGCCGGTGAGATTCTGGGTGCCGGCGAAGACTTCGTCGCCGACTTTTTTATCGGCCGGGAGCGATTCGCCGGTGATGGTGGCCTGGTTGAAGGAACCCTGGCCGGCCAGGATGACGCCGTCGGCGGCCACGTTGTCGCCGGGGCGGATGCGAATGACGTCGCCGATGGCGAGTTGACTGGCGGGCACTTCCTCCTCGGAGCGGTCGGCCTTGAGGCGACGGGCCTTGGTGGGGGTGAGTTTGATGAGGGATTCGATGGAATTCCGCGCGCCCTCGGCGGTGCGGGTTTCGATCAATTCGCCGATGAGCATGAAGAAGGCGATGATGCCGGCGGTTTTGTAATCGTCCACGCCGAAGGCGGCCGAGGCAAACGCGGCGAGAACGGCGATGGCGACGAGTTCATTGATGGTCAGGCGGCCCTTGCGCAAGTCTTTGACGGCGGTGACCACGATGGGGTAACCCAAAATAATGGCACCCAAGCAGCCGCTGACGCTGCCGATGGTGCGTCCCTCGTCAAAAAACCAGTCCACGACAAAGGCATTCAGGACAAACACCGCGCCGAGGATGGCCTGCCACAAATGGACGGTGGAATGCTCGTGATCATGACCGCACCCGCAGTCCGGCCCGTGCTCGTGGTGATGGTGATGATGGCCATGCTCGTGGTCATGGTCATCTTCGATGCGGCTTAAAAGTGAGGTGACTTGCATGGTATTGACGGTGGGCCGTTTTAATTACTGGCCGGATTATTGACCGGATGCGGCCGGCTTTTTCTGGGGCACATCGCGACTTAACATTAACCTAAGTTCGCGCGGTTTGCCATCTTCACGCTCCGGCAGGAACCAATGGTCGTGCACATTGGTCAGGATCTGGCTCATGGCGAGGACGAGTTGCTGCTGGGCAAAGAGGCTGGGATATTTCTCATACTGCGGCAGCAAATCGGAGAACCGCCTGGCCTCGGCCCGGAGGGATTTGACGTAATTATCGCGGTCGGTGGCGGCGAGGTTGGTAATGGTGACGGACTGCGCGCTGGATTCGCTCAACACCCGGTTTTGGTAAGTACGGGCGTCATCCAGGAGTTTATTGCGGTTTTCGCGGGCGGTGGTGACCTGCGCGAACACGGCGGTCAACTGGCGCGGAGGAATGCTGCGCACATCGCCCAACTCCAAGGAGATGCCGAGATTTTGCTGGTCGGCCAGATCGGAAAATTTTTGGAGCACGGCATCCTGGAAGGCGGCATTATCGGGGTAAATGGCGTCCACATTAAAGCGGGCGGCGGTGGAAACGAGCGCGTTGTTCAGGGCATTCTGCACGGCGGCCGCCGCGTTGGTGAAATCAAACACGTAATGCAGCGGGTCCACAATGTGGTAGTGGATGGTGGCGCGGGAATGAATAATATTCTTGTCGGCGGTAATCAGGTATCCGTCAATGGCCGGGTTGAGTCCCGGGCCGGGGGGCAGTTCCTCCCCGCTTAACTCCTGTTCCGGGGTGGTAAAATACCAGCCGACGGTGGAGGAAGCGACCTGGCTTTCGGTGATCGGAATCTTGACGACCTCGTCAATGGGATAAGGAAAGGACCAGTGCAAACCGGCGGACATTAGCGCCTTGGGTCCGTCGCCCACGGGCCGGCCAAAGCGCAGGATAACGGCTTTTTCCTGGGGGCCGACGGTAAAAAAGCCGGAGCCGAGAAACACAACCACCATAACCACCATGGCCACTTTAACGATGAAAAAGCTGCTGCGCAAAGCCTCTTCCAAGGCCTGGGAACCGGCATCCGCCGGGAGCGCCGGGTCGGCCGGCACCGCCGAAGGCGCGTGCGGTTCCCCAGGGGAGAGCCCGGGGGGGTGGGGATGCGGATGATCGTGATGGTGGCTCATGTTACTGGCTGGGCGGATTGGCCGGGAGACTGCGGAACAAATCGAAGGGGGCGGTGCGCTCGTCGAGAATCAGCGTGGAGCGCTGGTTGAGGGATTCTTTCAAGGCGTCCACCCGCAGCAGGAAATTCGCCAGTTGGGGGTTGCGCTCGAAGGTGGGCAGGGTCAGCGCGGCCTCGGCCTCGCCCTCGCCGCGAATGCGGGTGGCATTCGCCACGGCGTTGTTGACGGTTTCGGAGGCCTGGCGGTCGGCCCCCGACTTGATGATGGTGGCCTGGGCCTCGCCATCGGACTGCAATTTGCTGATCAACACCTGGCGCTCGTTACTCATGCGCTGGAACACGGTTTGGACGACGCTGTCGGGCAGGCCCAGTTTTTTGATGCCGAGAAATTCAATTTCGATGCCGTAATTGTTGGTGCTCAACTGGCCGACGACCGCCTGCATGATGTTGGTTTCAATCTCCGCGAATTTGAGTTCGGCGGGATTGGCATTCACGAGTTCGGAGAGGGGATGCTGGCCAATCACCTGGTTTTTGGCATTGCGCAAAATACCCTCGAGCAACTGCTGCGCGGCCGGGACGGAGGCGCCGGGGATTTTGCGGAAGAAGGCGGAGGCGTCGTTGATTTTCCAGCCGACGTAGACGCTCACGAGGAGGGTGTTGTTGTCCGCCGTGTACGTCTGGCTGAACTTGTCCTCGAAGTTTTGCACGCGCTGGTCAAATTTATAAACGTTCTGGACGGGCCAGGGCCATTTCAAATAGGGTCCAGGCTCGGTGAGATTGGCCGCGGCGGGCCGGCCGAAGGTGGTGACGACGGCCACCTCGGACTTGCGCACTTGAAACACAAACAGCAGCAGCGCGAAGATCACCACCAGCACGCCGCCGATTATGAGGGTCAGGACATTACGATTCATGGCTTAAAATTATTTATTGTCTACGTTGATACCCAGCATGTCCTCGGAGATTTTATCCTCGAGGTCGAAAATGACGATGTCCTGGGTGTTCGTCACCAGCAGGACATATTTCCGGGCATGAGCGGTGGCGCTCGCAAAGGTTTTAAGATAGGCGCGCTGCCGGTAAACGGACGGGGCGGCCTCATACGCGGGAATCTGGTTGGTAAAGAGGGCGGCGCGGGCATAGGCCTCGACTTCCAGGCGCTGGCGGGTGGCGGCGGCGATATTGGTGGTGGCAAAGGCCTGGGCGCCGGCGAGGGAATTGGTGCGAATGGCCAGGGCCTGGGCGTTCAAAATAGCCGCCTGGCGGGTTTGCTCCGCGCCCACGACTTTTTCATAATCCCCGGCGACCTTGGTGGGGGGATGAATGTCCTGCAAACCGACGAAAACGATCTTGACGCCGAGGGCGCGGTCGTTGGCGCCGGCTTGAATCCGGTCGCGCAGAAGGCCGGCCGCCGCCAGACGGGAATGGGACATGATGTCATTCATATCCACGGAGGCGAGATAACGCACGACCTCACGGGTGGCGAGATCCGCCAGCAGATTGGTGGGTTCGCAGTTCCGGTAGGCCCAGTCGAGAACATTGGTAATTTGGTATTGCACCGGGATGCTCACGGTGATCAGGCTCACCGGGGGCGCTTTGAGGGTGTCCGTGGAATCCAGTCCGGCCGGGATGTCATTGGTGACGGCGGGGAGGTCGCGATTGGCGACCAAAAAGTTTTCCTCTTTGTTATGCGCCACGGTCCACAAAATCACACGCTCATTTTCGCTCTGAAGATCGGGCGTGAAGCCAATGGAGAAGGATTGGATCTGGTCGGTGCGGAAGGGGTAGACTCTTTCGACCGGCCAGGGCAGTTTGAAGTGCGCGCCCGGCTCGAGGACGCCGCCGGCGACAGGTTTGCCGAAACACTCGAGAATGGCCTGCTGGCCGGCATCCACGAAGACGAAGCAGGTGGAGAGGAGCAGGACGGCGAGTTGGGCGACGATCAAGGCAGGCAGGCCTTGTTTGAGGATTTTAAAGAGCCAGGTGTCGGAGACTTTGAAGCCAAACTGGTAATCCAGAGCCTGGGCGGCGGTGGTGAACAAGCCCTCGGGCTGGCCGAGCAGTCCCACCAGACGGCTGTCGTAGAGGGGACGGGAAACGCGGCCTTGCAAGCGCGGCCGGTAAATTTCCAGCAGGAGGGTGACAAGCAATTCGGCGGCGATCAAGCCGAGCAGCACGCACAAGGCGCGGGCGACGTAAAAATCCGCGCGGGGGATTTGCGCGGCGAAGCCGGCCACGGCCAGCGCGGCCAGGAAGCAGAGGTAGGCGCCGGCCAGCAGGAAGCTGGCGCTGGGCCGCAGGAGGCGCTCGTTTTCCAGGCGGGCAATGGTGACGGAGAAGCGGCCGAGGATGAACAGCAGCAGGGCGAACACGGCGAACAAGGCCAGCGACGGCAGCGCGCGGTCGGCCAGGATGGGGTTGACGGCTTTGCCGGAGACATTCCAAAACAGCCAGGCACCGGCGGCCTCGAGCAGGCAGAGCAGAACGCAAAAACCAGGCACCAGAAAGCGCTCGAATTGCTCGCGGGCACGCCGGGCCGGGAACACTTCGGAATTGCGGGCCTCAAAGAGGGAGGAGTCGCCCTTGGCGCGGGCCAGTTCATCCACCTCGAGTTTTTCCAGGCGCTCGTTTTCGGCGAGGCGCATTTGAAACCAGCTCATGAGGGCGACCAGCATGGTCAGGCCGAGAAACACGGCGGCCACGCGCCCGGCGATGGAATTGACGTAGACGGCGATGAAGAAAACCGCAATGAATGCGATTGCCGCCGCGAGCAGATTGACCAGGCCGTTTTTTTGGACGTTGCGTTCCATTTTAACTTAGTTCCCGTTCTTCAAACAGGGCGATGCCCACCGCCAGCGCCGCCCCAGCGTAACCTATGACGTAAACAAACGCCCGGCTGACGTATTCCCAATGAAACGTGTCTTTGCCGGTTTCGAGGGCGTCGGCGAGCCAGAAAAGCTGCCAGTTCGGCACGAGGGTGTAAAGCGCGGAAGCCCACCAAGTGCCGGCCGCCGCCTGGCGTCCGAAGAAATAGTCGGACATTAATCCCAGTAAAAAGAAGGCCGAGCAAATGGCCAGGGTGGGAATAATATCCAACCGGGTGGAACAGGCCATGGCCAGCGAGGCCAGAATCCACAGGGCAAAGAGAATCAAAATTCCCGCGGGAATCAGGCGCCAGTCCACGTGCGACTGCTCGTTCAAACTGGTCATCTGGCGGGTAAATCCCAGAATCCAGACGGCGGCGAGGGTGGTGAACAGGACCAAGGCCAGCACGGCGTCGCTCACGAAATTGCGCCGGAGAAAGAAGTTGGTAAAGCCGCCGCACAGATAGGCCAGCACCACCGCCGAGCCGACAATCACCAGCGCCGGAAT
>Ga0182012_10004682_pt1 | contig 14228 bp, 8 predicted proteins | sample 612S2SmetaG_FD_120486 | JGI IMG/M metagenome (GOLD analysis project Ga0182012, IMG submission 120486) | Permafrost microbial communities from Stordalen Mire, Sweden - 612S2S metaG | ecosystem: Environmental > Terrestrial > Soil > Wetlands > Permafrost | place: Sweden: Stordalen | collected... | reverse complement strand
TGCGGAGTCGGGATCGCGATGACCGACAGCATTCTGTACTGGAGAATGCAGAAGCTCAAAGAACGGCTCGGATGCAATGCCATTCGCTGTTCGCACAACCCGATGACTCCCGGGATGTACGACGCTTGCGACGACCTTGGTTTGATGGTGATGGATGAAACCCGTCACCCAGGGGATGCAGTCGAAACAAAGGCATCGCCGCAGAGCACGTTTACGCATACCGACCACATCGAAAAGATGATTCGCCGCGACCGCAACCATCCATCGGTGATCATGTGGTCGATGTCCAACGAAGAATGGGCGGTTCAAGGGATTCCTTTTGGCGCCACGATGCTCAGCGCACTGATGGATGCGATCCATAAACATGACAAGACACGTCCGGTGTCAACTGCAGCCAATGCGGGAACCGGGGATGGCTGGAAACTCGGATACGGTTCCGTTGAAGACCTCTACGGAGTTAACTACAATTACCAGGACTACGATTGGCTTCGTCAAAATCTCCCAGGCAAACCAATCTTCGGCAGCGAAACGGCCTCCGATACCGAATGCCGCGGCGTGTACAAAACCGACGATGCCGCGGGGCATAAATCTAGTTATGAAACTCCCGAAGGTTCGTGGCAGCCGCTCGGATCACGCGAGTTTGTCTGCGGCGGCTTTGTCTGGACCGGCTTCGACTACCGCGGCGAGCCGACCCCGTACGGCTGGCCGGAGATCAACTCAAACTTTGGCCTGCTGGATATGTGCGGCTTCCCGAAGGACAATGCATTCTATTATAAGGCCTGGTGGATACCGCAGACTCCCCTGATTCACATCTTCCCGCACTGGAACTGGACTGGCCAGGAGGGACAGAATGTTTCGGTCTGGTGCTTCAGCAACTGCGATAGTGTCGAGCTCTTCCTCAACGATGTCAGCCAGGGCAAGCAGGACTTCCCGAAGTTTGGGCATGTCCAGTGGGATCACGTCGTCTATGCGCCTGGGACATTGAAAGCTGTGGGTTACAACGCGGGCGTAATCGCTGCAACCGACATCGTGGAAACCACCGGCGTTCCAGCGGCGATTCAGCTGAAGGCGGACAGGCAGCTGCTTGTCGCCGACGGTGAAGACACCATTCCTGTTGAGGTGTCGATTGTCGATGGGCAGGGACGAGTTGTGCCGACTGCCGGTAACCTTGTCACCTTTGATGTCCAGGGAGCCGGCGATAACGCCGGAGTCGGCAATGGCGATCCATCGAGCCATGAGCTGAACCAGGTGAACACCCGCAGCGCCTTTGCCGGCTTCTGCATGGTGCTGGTCAAGGCGAAGACGAAGGGTGGCCAGATAACGCTGAAAGCGTCTGCGGACGGCCTTACCGGAGCGTCGCTCAGCTTCAAGTCCAGCTAAGTACACGTGTATGTCGCCCGCCGGAGCAATTCCTGCGGGCGATTTTTTATTGGTGTGACGATTGTCACTTTATCCGACTGTCGACGATCGCTCTAGAAATGCGACGCGGTCAGAGGTCAGACGGTCTCTGAGCAAATCGAATGGTCCAATTGACCGTCCGTGTTGACATACTGGTAAGGGTCACCCGATAGTTCGAGCCGTCAGGCAGATTAGAGCTGCTGACATCGGCTTCCTTGTCCTTGTCGGACACTCCTGCAGCAAGCAACTGCCAGCGCTTTAGGTCCGTCGGTACGAAAATTCGAAGCTCGTATGGATCGCCGCCGATGACGTCGCTCGATCCCGAAAGCGTTAATGTTCTAGGGCTCCAGCTCTCGGAATGAAGGTCCACCATTCCCTGGGTCACGTGCCGGGAAGTACTGAGTACCATAGGATGGTCTGACACAGGTTTAATTGCAAAAACGGCGCAGGCATTCGCCGGAAGATCCGCGCTCAGCGTGTGTTTAAACGGAGCAACGAACTCATTATTCCAATAGTCAAAGGCGACGTAGGACGAAGCTGCCGGCAGGCCCGCACTTTCCATCGAAACCTGGGTCGCCTGCTGCCCGTTAGTCCAATTGAAAAGAGCGACGATATCGCGGCGGCTCTTTTGACGGGTATCCGATAGAGTCCAGATCCGGGCAGGTTGGTTTTCAAATACGTCGACTGGGCGGGCATACAGGCCGTGCGGCAGCAATGTCCTTTTGAGAATTTCGAGACGTTCCGACGGCAGGTCTGGTATCCAATCGCTATCGTAGAATAACTGTCCGGAAATAGCGGCATACGATGCGTTTTCGCGGGCTTGATCCAGTGGAATATTCTTCATGACTCGGACGCAATCGGGGTCGTTGTACCAAACACGGTTGTTGAGAAACCAGAGACGAGATGCGTTTTCAGCGCCGATCGACCCGCCGCCCGTGTCCGGTCCAACACGGATAGCATCAACCAATCCGAAAGCGCCGCCGAATGTACGCATGTTTTGCGCGATCGTACAGCCTAGCAGGAAAACATCAGGGCCTGCCGTCTGCCTCACCAGCTTAACGCCGTTTCGAAAGTCTTCGATATTCGTCACGTTCGGGTCGGACAAAGTCGCCTCGCCCATGTGGTCGTCGACATAGCCGTTATTTACATATTCGATCCGAGTCGCTGTCCCAGTCCAGAAAGCATCCATTTTGAAGAGCTTGTAACCCCATTCGTTTGAGATGTGCGAGACGACGTCCTTTACCCGCTCCCTGGCTCCGGGTACAGTCAAATCAAGGCAAGTCCCGCCCCATTCCGTCTCAAACGGCTTGCCGTCGGGCCCCTTGGCGAACCAATCCTGGTGGTTGGCGTAGGCCGGGTCGTAAGATGTGCCGGCGAAAGGTTCGAACCACAGCCCCGCCGTGAGACCCTCGCTCTTTATATTGTCTGCGGTAACCTTCATTCCGCTGGGATAGGCGTCGCTGCTATGAATCCAGTCGCGGCGTGAGCCGTTATGCGAAACTCCTGCCTGCCAGCCGTCGTCAATCTGTACAAAATCGAAACCGAAGGCTTTTAAATTCGCCGACGCGAACTTTGTGAGTTCCGGTAAATGGGCTTCCGTACAGGAACCGCCGTTCTTCTCCGCATACCAGGTGCAATATCCGCTTAGTTGATGCGGCAGTTTGATGGAGTAATGGCGGGCGACAGCGTCGGCATACGCTTCAAGCCCTAATCGGGCATCGTCGAAATAACCGATGGCGAACGTCTCCGTTTCAGCGTCTGCTCCAGGCTCAATCAACAGTCGTCCGTAGTCAATCTGTGCGTTTACATTGATAGCATTGTCTTTGACCGGGGAGAAGACGACGCCGCTGCCGCGATCGTCAGTTATCCAGCCGCCAACTACCCCTGACCGACTGGCCGGGTCAGCTACCGCCAGGAACATGTAACTGCCGGGATTATTATTTGCCGGAAGCAGTCCGCCCGTTCCAAGCGTTGTCGTGGATCCGACTGACGAGGGAAGCGACACGGCAAATGAGGCTAATTGGACATGGTTGAGTATCTGGGCTTCAAGTCCCGAATTATGTAAGGTGCTGCTCATCAATGCGAACGGGAGCTTTGGAAAGAGTGAAATAGACCCCTTTGAGCCGTCGGACCCCGTCAGAAGTATCTCTTGCCCTTTGCCGAAATGATTATCGTCCGCCGTTGACATTCTTACAGGACCTGAAAGCTTATTCAAATTGCCGGTAGCGAACGCGCGCCCCGACCGGGCATCAGTGAGGGTTAGATTACCTGTGTCGGAATCATATGTCACGGAGATAATTGAGTTTGTGATTGTTGTCATGCCGGTTTCTGCCGCAGCAACGCATACTGTTTGTCCGCGGCATGTAATCAAGGTGATTGCGTAGAGAAATAGGGCAAATCTTAATGGCCTGCTCATGTCGTCGCTCCATTTCATGGCTGCGCCGGCTAATTGAATGACTTTAACATTACTTGTGGCGCATTGATATCTTTATATCATGCCGGAAGTCGACGAAATCGTCAACTATCCAAATCTAATCGCCATTCTCGAGTACATAAAAATAACATGTCGCGTGCCAAGAAAAAATGTCGGGAATCGGATATCTGTGACATATAGTATATTTGTATAGTTAAAGTTTTCAGAAGTGATGAAATTGCAATTTGTCTCCGTCTTTGTTTCGCTAATTGCCGTTTCATGGAGGTTTCACCGTTGAATACATCATTGCTGCTTATCCTCTTTGCCGTGCTTTTCATGCAATCCGCTCTTTTGCCTGTTCAGGCTTCCGATCCAAATCGAGTGAAGACTGAAAACGGCGTAATTGAAGGAACGACCAATGCCGTCTCGGGGATTCATGAGTTTAAAGGCATCCCATACGCGCAGCCTCCGGTCGGCGATCTACGTTGGAAGGCCCCGCAGCCGGTTATAAATTGGTCCGGCGTACTTCAGACTCACGATTTTGGTCCGCAGGGCATGCAGCATCCCTTTGGCGATATGGTCTTTCGCTCGAGAGGAATGAGCGAAGACTGTCTGTACTTGAACGTCTGGTCTCCGAAAACTTCGCGCAAGGCAAAACTTCCTGTCCTGGTCTATTTCTACGGCGGAGGCTTTGTCTCGGGAGACGGTTCCGAACCGCGTTATGATGGCGAAAGTATGGCGACGAAAGGAATCGTTGCCGTCACTGTCAACTACCGTCTCGGCGTCTTTGGTTTCTTTGCATATCCGGCGCTCTCCGCGGAATCGCCGAACCACGTATCGGGAAATTACGGCCTGCTCGATCAGAATGCGGCTCTATTGTGGGTACAGCGAAACATTTCCCAATTTGGCGGCGATCCCAAGAAGGTGACAATTGCCGGCGAGTCTGCGGGTTCATTCTCGGTCAGCGCCCAGATGGCGTCGCCGCTCTCGAAAAATCTAATCGCCGGAGCAATCGGCGAAAGCGGCGCATTGTTAGGGCGTGACCTGGCGCCGTTGTCTGACGGTGAACAGAAAGGCGTCCAGTTTGCGGCCAGTCTCGGCGCGAACTCTCTTGCGGATCTACGAGCGTTGCCAGGCTCCGAGCTTTTGGACGCGGCGTTTAAGCCGGGAGCGATCGGCTTTGGACCCGTATATGACGGTTACTTTTTCCCGAAACAGCCGCGCGATATCTATGCCGCCGGCGATCAGGCGCACGTTCCATTGCTTGTAGGCTGGAATTCGCAGGAAGGCGGCCCGGACGGTATCCTCGGGAAGGATGCGCCCACGCCGGATAATTACACCAAGGACATTACCGCTCTTTATAAGGATCGAGCGCCTGACATTTTGGCCCAATACCCTGGCGCAACCAGCGACGAAGTCGTCCAATCAGCCACCTCATTGTCTAGTGATCGGTTTATAGCATTTGGAACATGGAAATGGTTTGACGAGCAGTGTGCGACCGGGGGCAAGCCGGTTTACCGTTATTTCTTCTCACGCCCGCGTCCGGGAGCGTCTGGCGCTGTCCATTCGGCGGAGATCGAATACGCATTGGGCAATTTGTCTACGAACACCGTCTACCCATGGTCGACCGACGATTTCAATGTATCGTCCGAGATGCAGTCGTATTTTGCTAACTTTGTGAAGAAGGGTGACCCGAACGGCGCCGGTTTACCGAATTGGGCGCCGGCAAATAGCGGAGACGCTGTCCAGATTATGCACATCGACGTTAACTCACAATTGCAGCCCGACACCACTCGCAACCGGTATGTATTGCTGGACCAAATCTACGTCGCGAAAAAAGCTGCAGGGCAATAAATGTAATGAAGCGAATTATGTCTTTGTTTGCCTTGGTCATTACGTTGCCGACGTTGGCCTTTTGTGCCGAGACATGCTGTGCGGATCAAGCGCTTGGTTTCAATAATGCCGTACTGACAAACAGTACGGCGGTGCAAACGGCTGACGGTCTAACAGTTATTTACGAAGCGGGATTTGCGTACCCCAATGTCCGCTGGAACGCACCGGCGTCTGGATGGGATTGGAGCGGACATAACGCTTTTGCATTCACGCTCAAGAATCCTGGGGCCGCTGATCAGTCATTTGGAGTTCGGCTGGACTCAATGGACACGGCAACGGGGAAGGACCTCATTACTCAGGGAAGCGGCGTAATGACTGCAGGCAAAACGCAGACCTTCTATATATCGTTCAATGCCTTGTCCGATCCAAAATCAATGGGAATGAACGGAGGCCCGCCAATTGGCGGCGTCGGTTCAGGCACGGCTGTATGGGCGACGACAATGCCGAATTCCAGGAATGTCACCGAGTACCAGATCTTCCTGGACCACCCGTCCACTCCGGTGACCTTTGAAATCGAGTCGATAGCGCTTTCCGATCGAGACTACAAGCCAAACTACAATGGACTTGTCGATCAGTATGGTCAATACACCGGTGCAGACTGGCCGGGAAAGATCCTCAGCGATGCCGACTTTGCCAGTCAGAAGAAGGACGAAGCAGCGGACATCAAGGCGCATCCCGCACCAAAAGACCGCGATAAATGGGGTGGGTGGATCGGCGGCCCAAAGCAAAGGGCGACAGGATTCTTCTACACGAAAAAGAAAGATGGAAGATGGTGGCTGGTTGATCCGGATGGAAGGTTGTTCCTTTCCGTGGGCCTCGATTGCGTCGGGGTCACCTTTCAAACAAAGATCACCGGCCGAGAGCAGTTGTTTTCGTCCCTGCCTGTCGCCGGCGATCCGCTAGCAGTGTACTTCCAGAATTGGGGCGGTGACGCAGGGAGGCAGTTCGATTTCGAAGCTGCCAATCTTGGCCGGAAATACGGAGCCGATAACAAAGTTTCTGTCAGTTCGATTGCTGACGCTCGGCTATTATCGTGGGGCTTTACAACAATTGGCAATTGGTCGAGCGAGGAAGTGAATAACTCCCGTAGAGTTCCTTATGTCGCCACCGGCGGAGTCTCCGGCGATTTCGTAAAGCTCCACGATATGGCTGACCCGTACGATCCGGCATTTGCCCAAGCCGCCGAATCCTCGATCGGTAAGCTCGCCGACTCGGTTAAGAATGACCCCTGGTGTGTCGGCTACTACATAGATAACGAACTGCAGTGGGCCAACTGGTCTTCAGCTGGAAATGACCAGGCCTTCGATATTCCCTGGACAGCCTTTGGTCTCAATGCGGACGCCTCTCCCGCGAAATCCGCATTTATCGAACTGCTGAAGAATAAATACACGACGATCGACGGGCTTAATGCCGCCTGGGGAACGAAATTTACGTCCTGGGACGACATGCGTGCCCCGATTACGATGCCGACAACCTTTTCGGCTGGCATACGCCAGGACCTTTCCGACTGCCAGTACGCCCACGCGCTGCGTTACTACACAATTATTCGCGACACCATTCGGCGTCACGATCCCAATCATCTCTATCTTGGATCAAGGCTCGCTGTGACAACGAAAGAGGTGACTAAAGCGGCGGGGCAGATCTGCGATGTCGTCAGTTTCAACATATACAAAACGTCGGTTGACCCATCTATGGATTACATTGCAGAGCTTGACTGTCCGTGCATCATTGGTGAATTTCACTTCGGCGCCCTTGATCGCGGTATGTTTTCCGGCGGCTTACAGCCAGTCAAGGATCAACAGGACCGCGGAGCGCACTATGCCGCCTATGTCACCAGTGTTCTAAGCAACCCTCTGTTTGTAGGATGCCATTGGTTCCAATACGGCGACGAGCCAACGACAGGCCGGTCCGACGGCGAAAATTATAACATCGGTTTTGTCTCGGGTACAGACACTCCCTATCCGGAGATAATATCCGCCGCACGTGCGATAAACGCGAAAATCTACCAAATTCACAACGCTGCCGGCAAATGATCGTTCCAGCCGGCGTAGTCCGGAAATTTACACCTTGCGGAAATAACTAAAGACCGCCGCTGCAAGCAGCAGGGTATCAAGATTCGAGAATGGCCGGAAGCGGTGCAAGCTGCGGGGAATTGACCTCTTTCCGCACCGAGCCGTCCGCGGCGAGACTAAGGGTCCAGCGTCCCGCGGGTTAAATAGTCTTGTATTCCAGAAACAGGACGTCGTCTGCTCCAATCACTGCTTGCTTTGATATTTCGATCGGCTGGTGCGTCCAGCATTCACGGAATTGATAGCGTCCGTCAGGCAGGCCAAAATCTTTCAGTGTCAGCGTCGGATTGGACGTTTCCGTTTCGCTTCGGTTGAATACTCCGATCCATCCTTGAGTTTCATCGCCTTGATTGGGTGTCCGCCAGACTTCCAGCTGTCCCGTCTCGCTTTGCAGTGTCCCGCTGATCCCATTCTGATTGCACTTTAGCATGTCCGGCGCGGTAATCAAATCGAGGACTCGCTGTTCTGAGCGAATCAAACAGCCTCCCATGAAGAGAGGTGACGCTGACAGGGCGCGCATGGACAGGAATGTGCGCTCTTGCGCCGTGGAAAAGTGACATTTTCGAAAGAAAACATCTTCAAGATCCATCGTTCCAAGCTGCTCGGGAGTTAAATCCCGCCGGTGGTCGTCAACGGGGTCAATATATCCGGTTAGAGTTCCCAGGCACAGCATGTCCATGTCCGGCCAGAAACCAGGGCCCGCACTGCCCTGCCAGACCCGCCATCTCGCAAAGCAATCGTCAAGGCATTGATGACTGTCCCATATATCGTTGGTGATCCGCAGCATATGACCCCATTTGTATGAGTTCTTGTTTGCCGGCGTAGTATCGTCGCCGGGAGAAAGCGAGAGCAGCATATCGCGTTCGCAGGATGCAACCGCTCTTCCAATAGCTTCCACTTCCGCAGGATACGGCACCAGGTCGTCGCACTTGATCATGTCGACTCCGAGGTCGGCGAGATGCTGTATCAGTCCCGTGTAATACTCATGAGCGCCGTCTTTAGACATTTCGACACCATAAGTGACGTCATTCCAATCCGTGTATGCTTTCGTATCGCTGATGTCCTGGATCCGGGCGGATGATCCCTTGATCGGCAAATTGAAATCCCAGGCTTTTCGGATCACCCCTCGAAAGAGATGAAGGCCAAACTTGACCCCGAGCTGATGGGCTCGATCGGCAATTCGCTTGATCCCGTTGGGAAAATACGTTCGCGAGCTGATGGGATATCCGTTGCCGTCAAGCGCCCAATCGGGCGCCTCCTGACGAAACCATGGTCGGATAGAACCCGGTATCATCGAATCTTCGTTGTACCAACCGTAATCGATCACAAAATATTCGTAACCATGCGTGGCAAGTTTCCGGGCGAATATCTCGAGGTTTTTAAGCGTTTCTTCCTCACCGATACTGTTTTTATAGCTGTCGTAACTATTCCAGCCAAGCGGAGGCCTCAAGGCGAGCGGCTTCTTGGTTAAAGCTGATTTTGAGTACGTGGGATCACTTGCACTCTGTGCATTAATCTGTGCTGCGGACACGTCGGCGCCTTTCTACCGCATAGATATCGCGGCTGCGAGAGTAACCCCCTGAAATATGAAGTTGCGTCGAGAAATCGGCATACGCTTTTGATTTATCTGTAAGTGGAGTCACGAGGAAATAGTACCGGGGGAACTCTTATTCTCCCGGTCGTGATTTGACCTTGCAGGGCTTGTGTCGCTAGACTGACCGCTTGCTTTCCCAGCAGCTCGAATCTCGGAAACATCGTCGACAATCCCAATATTCGTGCGCCGGGCTAATCGTCGTAGCCAATCAGCCCATAATCGACGCCAGGTTTAAGTCCCTTCGCGGACATTATCTGGTAGACGATCATCGCGGTATCGTCGGTTGCCGCGAAGATACCCGGTGTGCCTTTCGTTTCCTCCAGAGCCGTTTCAATCAGCTTATTCTTGAGATAGTTTTGTTCGCTGCGATACGATCTCTGACGGGTTAACGGATTGTAAGCTAGGCGAGCTTCCTTTGGAGGGATTTCTCGGAAAGTGGCTCGTCCGCCAGCCTGGGAAACTGCTCTGGCGGCTCCGAAAGCGCGTTCTTCAACCCAGCTGGATTCAATAGGGCTGATGTAGACAATATCCGTGTATCCGTTCATCAGTAAGTGTTGCCCCGCCATGAGACCGGCTGCTGTGTTGCCTCCGAAAACATGGAACGGAGGACGACAGGTTTCACCGGAAGAAACGTAGATTATGGGAACTGGTGAAGTAGAGACGTAGGACATTACGGCTTCTGCCATACCGGGATGATCATAAACATCGAGGACGATTATTGCACGCGCGCCGCTGTCCAATTGCGATTGCAACAGAATTTCAAACTGTTCCGAAATTGCCGTCCAGTCGTCGATGCTGCTGAACCGAGCAACCCCTTTCGCTTCGCCAATTGCCTGCTCCGCTCCGCGAATTACCAGAGTTTGCATAAGTGAAAAATGGGCTCCTCGCTCTGCGTCGTTTGGGTCGGGGTCGGGTTTGACTGAAATCAAACCGATCAATGATCTCGTTAAATTTCCGGCGGAGGTAGTTTCTATTCCGCCCGTTTTTTCACTACCGGATTGTCGCGTTACCCCTGGCTCAGAATAGGCTTTAATGCTCCCACGGCATGGGCGGGACACGATCTTTCGCTCAACCTCGGCAGTTTCAGTGATCTGGATACCGTCTATGTTAACGGAGTTGAAGTCGGCAGGTGGGTTGTTGGCGTACAGAAGAGAACTGATGCGGTTCCGGGAAACATTGTCGTTGGCGGACGAAATTTGCTCGCCATTCGTGTCCTCACTGGAAACCTCGGCCCAGGCGTCTATGGCGGCGTCAATGATCTTTCGGTGTCTCCGGAAAACGATTCGGCGACTAAGCTTACGCTTGGAAATCTGACGTGGAAATATAAAGTCGGGCAAGACTTGAAAGATACGTCCGTGCAGCCTCCGGCAATTGTAGACACTAGCGTCCCTTCAGGCCCAACATTGATTTACAACGGCATCGTTGCGCCCCTTGTTCCGATGGCGATCAAGGGAATCATCTGGTATCAGGGCGAGTCCAGCACCAATAATGCATTGCTCTACCGCACTTTGCTGCCTTTGCTTATTTCCGATTGGCGCGCTAAGTTCGAAAGCGGATCGGTACCGTTTCTGGTTGTTCAGCTTTCATCCGTCGGGAAAGGAGATACCAGTGTATGGTCTCCTTATTGGGCTCAGCTCCGTGAGGCGCAGCTCTTAACAACGGAGAACGTCTCCAATACGGGCCTGGTGGTGACAAGCGATATTGGCGATCCGACCAATGTTCATTATCCGGACAAGCAGGACCTCGGTTCCAGGCTTGCGACAAGTGCGCTGGCGATGGCCTATGGAAAGAAGATTGAATATGAAGGGCCAATCTATAAATCAATGAAGATTGAGAGCGGCAGTATCCGGATCTTCTCCACCCATACTGCCGGACTGAAGGTAAAAGGGGATAAACAGCTCGACTTTACTATCGCCGGCGGCGATAACAAATTAGTGCCGGCGGATGCGGTCATTGACGGCGGCAGCGTAGTGGTTTCGTCGCCTTCAGTTCCCAATCCGGTATCCGTTCGATATGGATGGGCGAGCTATTCGATCGGAAATCTGTACAACGGGGCAAACTTGCCGGCAAGTTCGTTTCGAACGGACAGCTTGCCATATGTTCCTCAGCAAACCTATTGAATTGTGAGTAGTCTGCGATGAATTTAGGGCTCCCGGTCTTTTTGCAGTATAGCGCTCCCGCTGCAGATTTCACCCACTTATGCGGATACTATTGAGGGCTGAGTTGCCGGCAAGTTAGAAAAGAGCCAGATATCAAAATACCCGTGAGCGCTGGCGCCACTTAACGATTTGGTCACGTTGCTGAGTCCGGACCAATATTGGCCAACCTTCGAGTCCAAAGCTGTTACTACGGGGACCCCTGAACGAACATCGCTGTCACCCGCCCTCAAAGGGTGATCCGGGAAAACCCCTGCGGGGGCCTTTCGAGAAATGGTTTCCCTCTGCGCTCTCACGGAACGGCGGTATTCTTATCGCTCAGGCGCAGGTAGTCGAAGTCCACATAACCGCCTGCTGTCTTGGTTGCAAAGTTGAACAGGCCGAAGCGGTATCCCATGAAGTGCGGAATGTCGTAGACCATCTGCAGCGGCATGCCGATGGCAATCCAGTCCTTGCCGTTGAGACTGTAATAGAAATATGCCTTGTCGGTACGAGTCCGGAAGTCGCAGTCGATCCTCAGGAAGACATTTTTCTGATCGACAGCCTGCTGCGTCAGAGGAATACTGGCGACCTCTTCGGGCGTGTTCGACTGGGCGCTGACCATGACGATGGACCAGGTGTCGCCCACCCGCTTGACGCCGACGAAGCCATACTTCTTCTGAAACGCCGTCAGTCCTGCGTAGTCGCCGTCTTTCATGGCGGACACGGCGACGGCGGTCGTCGCCGAACTTTCGGGCCCGAAGGTGCGCTGGGTGAGCGTATTGCGGACCTGGGTCAATTCCGTATCCACGCGGCCCGTGGTCAGCCGCAGGAAACCGGGATGCGCCGTCAGCGACCAGTCGGCGTTGTCGGGATTGTGGTTCCACTGCCACACGAGGGGCAGGGGGCGGTCGCCGCGCTTGCGCGTGAACTCGTCGGAGGCCACGATGCCAGGGAGGCCGGTCTTGATCGCTGGGAGGTCGAGCGTCGCGGGGGCCTTGCCATCCAAGCCCAGAACGGGCCAGCCGTCCACCCACTGCACCGGAATGAGAAAGGGGGCGCGCCCGACCGCGCCGTGGTCCTGGAACAGATAGGCGTACCACTTTCCCTGCGGCGTATCGATCAGGCCGCCCTGCGCGATGCCCTGATCGTGGAACATCACTCGCCCTTCGTAGGGGCCGGTGAGCGTGTCCGCACGGTGGATGATTTCGGTCCGCATGTCCCCCTTCGGCCAGGTGATGTTACATAGGTAATACTTGCCGTTGATCTTGAACATCTGCGAGCCTTCCGCCTGCAGGCCCACCGTCCCTCCCGCCACTTCGCTGGCGTGCGTGATGATCACCTGATCCACCCCGCCGGGCTTGACGCCGGTCAAATCGGACTTCAGCTCGGTCACTCGCATGTTGCCGTCGTTACCGGAGACCATGTAAACGCGACCATCATCGTCGAAGAACAGGGAGTGGTCGCCGAACAAAGGCGTGAATGAGGCTTCTTCCCAGGGGGTCCGGTCGGGATTCGTTGTGCTGAAGATATAGGTCCTGCCCGTGGTAAGGCAGAACGTTGTGGCGTAAAAGGTCCCGTCATGGTAGCGCAGGCTGCTCGCCCAGGAGCCCCGGCCGTAGTCGTTCTTTCCGTCCGTCAAGGTGAATGCGTCCGTGTCGGCGAGGGTTTCATAGGCGTAACTGGTGATCTGCCAGTTCACCAGATCTTTGGACTTCATGATTGGCAGCCCCGGACACATGTGCATCGTGGTGCTGCTCATGTAATAGGTGTCCCCGACGCGAATGATCGCGATGTCCGGGACATCCGCCCAGAGGATCGGATTTGTCGCGTTCTTGCCCGTGTCCGCCGCCAGCACCTGGGTCATCAGCGGCAGGGCAAGCAGCATCAGGGAAAGGGCCATACCGCATAGCAATGTTTTGTTCATAATCTGCCTGGCAAGGAAACCCCACCCCTTGCGGGTGGGGTTTCCTTGCCGCTCCTCCTTTGTGTCGGCGCCAGCGTTAGCGAGACGATTTGTGGAACTTCCATAACAAGAGGTTAAAGAGATTCTCGCCTTGGCTGCCCCTGAAAACGAAAAACACGTCATGTACCCCTCTTGCTCCCGATACGGAGGCCGTCTGGACCTTCCACCGGTCCAGGCCGCCCGTGTCTGGAACGGCGAGCGTTGCGATCAATGGTCCCATGATCCCGTCGAGATGGGCTTCCATTGAGGACCCGGCCGCCAGGCTGGCGGCAGAGCCCTCGAAACTCTTCGCGCCCATGGATCCAAAGTCTACACTTCGCACCTTGATTTAGCCGTCATCGTTGATATTGGAGACATAAACTCCCTCGGTGGCGCTGGTCTCGGTCTGAACGCCTGTCTCCCATGCAATCGTCGCCGCCTTGGTCGACTCGTAAGGATTCAGGTGGCCGATCGGAGCAGGCTCTTCCTTGGTCGGAAGGATCGTCGGAAACGAACCGTCGCCATTGTACTGGAACTCCTCCAGGCACACCGAGCGATCAAATCCGCTTCCGCCGGGCAAGTCCTGGTTGTGACAAAACAAATACGAGTGTCCTTTGTAATCGATGATGCCTGGGTGATTTGTAAATGCCAGGTGCGGCAAGCCCCTAGGCATAATGATGCCGCGATAGGTCCAGGGGCCGGTCGGCGACGCGCTTGTGGAATAGGAGAGAGTCTCCGGGATCCCGCTCGCGGCAAAGACCATATAGTAGAGGCTGCCGCG
>Ga0182012_10004679_pt1 | contig 14234 bp, 12 predicted proteins | sample 612S2SmetaG_FD_120486 | JGI IMG/M metagenome (GOLD analysis project Ga0182012, IMG submission 120486) | Permafrost microbial communities from Stordalen Mire, Sweden - 612S2S metaG | ecosystem: Environmental > Terrestrial > Soil > Wetlands > Permafrost | place: Sweden: Stordalen | collected... | reverse complement strand
GACGAGCCGGTGCACGAGGATGCTGTCGAGCGTGTCGGTGGCGATCATGCCGAGGCAGAACATCGCGCCGACGAGCAGTGCGCCCGCCATGCCGGACTGCACGCCGAACGCGACCGCATACGCCGCGACCTGGCTCGACGTCTCGAAGCCGAAACCGAACAGCAGCCCGACGGGGATCGCGAGCAGCGGGCTCGTCCCCTCGCGCAACGCGCGCGGCAGCAGGCGCGTCTTGAGGCCGGCGACGGTCGTACCGCCGGCTGAGAGCTGGCGCAGGTTCATCACGGCGATCGCAACCAGCACGACGATGCTGATCCAGGTGCCGATCGTCTCGATGAGGTCGCGATTCGTCGCCATCCTCGAGCCGAGGTAGCCGACGAGCGCGGCGATGGCAAGCACCATCACCGAGTGTCCGCCCGCGAAGAGCGTGCCGACGAAGCGGCTGAGGAACGGGCGCCGCTCGATGGAGTTGCGGGTGAGGTTGTCGATCGCGGCCAGGTGGTCGGGGTCGGCGCCGTGCCGCAGGCCGAGGGCGAAGACGGTAAATGCTGCGAAGCCGATCATGCCGCTTGCGCCTCCCGCGCGCGCCCGAGCGGATGGGCGAACGCGTAGCCGACGATGGCGAGCGCGGTCAGCGCCGTCACGATCGGGGCCGACACGGGCAACCCTTGCTGCACCATGCCCTGGCCGACCATCACCGAGCCGACGACCGCGATGATCGCCGCTGAGACGAGCGGCCCGTAGCGCACGAGGCGGCCGAGCTTCGGCCGCGCTCCCAGCCACGAGGCGCCGCGCACGACGGCGATGCCGAGGCCCGTCAGCGTCGCCGCGAGACCGAAGCTGAAGAAGACGATAGCGACGACGCCGTACGCCAGCGCGTTCTGTGCGATCGCCGCGAACAACACGACGAGCGCCGCCGGGCACGGCGCGATCCCGCCGCTCATCGCCGCAACGACCGTCGGGCCGAAGCGTAGCGGCCGGTTACCCGGAATCGCGTGGCTGTGCCCGTCGTCGTGCGCGTGATCCTGCTCGCCGAGCGGATTGTGGACGTGCTCGTGTTCGTGGGGATGCGCGTGTGCGTGACCGTGGGCGTGCGCGTGGGCGTAGGGCCGGTTCGCGCTGATTTGGCGCGAGAAGGCGCGCGCTCCGATAAAGGCCACGGCGACGCCCGACAGCAGCGTGATCCACGGGTAGACCGCCTCGGGGACGAACGCGCCCTTGAGAGCGATGATCGCGACGCCGAGCAGCAGCACGCCGGCGGTATGCGCGACGGTCAGCGCGCCGGCGAGGATCGCGGCCTGGCCTGCTGTAGCGCGCGCGCCGACGAGCGAGACGGCGAGCAGCGTCTTACCATGCCCGGGCTCGAGCGCGTGCAGCGCGCCGAGTGCTACGGCGACCAGCAGCGTCAACAGCACAAACGCCGGGCTACTCGTGCCCTTCGCGAGCAAGTCGGAAAGTTGATTGGAGCGCACGGCGGACGAAGCCGCCGGCGCGCCGGCAGCCTGCGCGACGGCGGGCGCGGTGGAGACGGCGCCGGTTGCCGAGACGCCGATCGCCGCCGACGTGACGTTGCGCGGCGAGCCCAGCAGCGCGTTCGGGTAGACGGTGAGTTCGTGCGTCGGCTCGGTCGCGGGCGCGACGACGACGTCCTTCCAGCCGAGCCGGCCCGCGTACGTGCCGTCTTCGTACGCCAGCGCGTGGCGCGCGCCGCCGGCGAGCGGCGCGTGCGTTTGGACGACGAGGTATAACGTGGGCAGGCCGCCGGCGCCGGGGCGCGTCTTAGCCTTCGCCGCGTCGATCGTCAGCGGGGCGGGCACGCCGTCGACCCGCAGGTTGAGTTCGGGGACGAGCGCGGCTGCCTGACGGTTCGCCCACTGCGCGAGTTGCCCCGCGCTCATGCGGCCCGACGGATCCACTTGCCGCATCTCTGCGAACGTCGGGATCTCTGCCATATCGAGCACGTAGCGCACGTCGACCGCGTGCGGTTGCACCGCGATCGCCGACAGGTGGTTGATCGTGAAGTTCCCGAGCGGGTGCGCCGTGGCGGGGCGGCCCGCGAGCACGAGGGCGATGATGCAGACGAAGAACGGGGTGGTGAGTCGCCTCAAGGTCCTGACCTCACAATCGGGAGCGTGGAGTTCGTCGCGGCGGGCCCGGAAAACTGCGGGCCCGCCGCGACGTATGGCCGGGTCTTAGTGGGCCGGCGCGAGGTAGGGGAAGGTGCTTTGGGTTTGCTGGCCGCCTTGACCGGAGCTCACGTGCTCGTTGGTCAGGCAGTTGTTTTCCTTACCGTCGTCGGGCGCGAGGCCGAGCGCGGGAATCGTGTTCCCGAAGACGGCGCCGAGCGAGATGTTGACGATGTCGTCGGTCAGCCCGCGGCCGCCCCACTTGCTGCCGGTCGCTCCACCGGTCTCGACGCCCAGGTAGGCGGCGGGACCCGATTGGGAGACGTCGGCCGCGAGTTCGTTGAGACCGAGCACCGCGTCGACGACGCCGGTGATCTGCTTACTGCGGCCGGCAACGTGCTTCATGAAGTAGTCGATCGACTGGCCGATGTACTGGTCCTGATACGGGTTCGTCGTGTTCGTGGCTTCGTGCGAACTGAACGTCTCGAACAGTTCCTTGACGGCGGGACGGGCGAGCAGTTCTTCCTGCTCGTACACCGTCTCGCGACCGACGCGCGAGACCGGCTTGCTCGTCGTCGCCCACATATGCACGAGCGAGGAACTCGACGTCGCGAGCTTCGATGCCGGGATCGACAGCACGACCGCGAGGACGTTGAAGCCCGGCGGGGAGCCGATCTGCGTTAGCGCGTTGGTGGACGCAGCCGTGCTGCACGCGTAGCCGCTGCCGCTCGGGCCGGACGTCGAGCCCGAAGCGTAGCCGTTGAAGGTCGGCGTCGACGTGCCGAGCTTGTCGCCGGTGCGCGGGTTCGAGTAGAGCCGGTCCGGCAGAATCGTGAAGAACTGGAACAGGTCGAAGAAGAACGGGTCGGCTCGCTGGCCGCCGAACGCGACGATCCCGCCCGGCAGATTCGACACTTGGTTCAGGGCGAACGTCGCCGTCGCCGGCAGCAGTGCGCTCTGCGTTCCCGTCACGCGCGGCGTGCCCGGTCCGCGCAGGGTTAGCGTCTGGTTCGCGCCGACGCCCTTGGCCGTGATTTGGACGACCGTGTTCTCGGGGGCCGTCGTTCCCATCGGCCCGTTGACGATCTTGAACTGGTAGAGCGTGTTCGGATCGAACGACGCTCCCGGTGCTGTCGCGTGCGTGAGCAGCGGATAGACGTCCATCGCGAGCACGACGTTCCCCGGCACGTTCGGATCGGGGAACAGGTAGACGTCGGTGATGTCGGCCGTCGGCCGTTTGACGATCGACGGAGCGTCCTGATGGTCGGAGCCGCGCACCGGGTGCGCGGCGTAGAGAAACACGGCGGCGGTAACGGCGGCTATCGCCGTCGCCGTGCCGAGTATGCGCCGATAAAGCATGGAGGAGTCTCCTCAGAGTTGCGGTGACTACAGCGCTAACGGCGGACCCGAGCGGCCGGATTGGGGGCTCGGCGGCTACCGCGGCGAAAGGCCCGGGCATGGACCGCAACTGCGCCGTACGGCTTATAGACGTGCGCGTGAACTATGGGCAGGTGCTCGCGCTCGACGGCGTCGATCTCTCCGTCGACCGCGGCCAGGCGCTCGGAATCGTCGGCCCCAACGGATCGGGGAAGTCGACGCTGCTCAAGGTCGTCGCCGGGCTGGTCGCGCCGGCGCGGGGCGTCGTTGAGGTCTTCGGCCGGCGCCCGCGCGAGTTGCCGGCGGGCACGATCGCGTACGTCCCGCAGGTGGAGGCGGTCGACTGGTCCTTCCCCGCGAGCGTGTACGACGTGGTCGCGATGGGCCGCTTCCCGAAACTAAAGACGCTGGCGCGATTCGGCGCGCCCGATCGCGAGGCCGTCGACCGGGCGCTCTCCGCCCTGCGCCTGGACGACCTGCGCTCGCGGCACATCTCGCAACTGTCCGGCGGGCAGCAGCAGCGCACGTTCGTCGCGCGCGCGATCGCGCAGCAGCCCGACCTGCTGCTGCTCGACGAGCCGACGACCGGCGTCGACGCCGGAACCGAGGAGTCGCTGCGCGTCCTCGTGCGCGAACTGGTCGGCGGCGGCATGCCGGTTATCATGACCACCCACGACCTCGACCGCGCGCCCGAGTGGTTCGACCGCCTCGCCGTGGTCGACAAGCGCGTGCTGGCGACCGGCGACCCGCGCGAAGTTCTGGAGTCGGGGGCGTACGCCGGGATCCGGGAACACACGCACGTCCACGGGCACATGCGCACGTGAGCGGCATTCTCGCCCCGTTCGCGCTCGAGTTCATGCAGCGCGCGCTGATCGTCGCCGTGATCGTCGGCGCCCTGTGCTCGACGATCGGGACCTACGTCGTCCTGCGCAAGCTGTCGTTCATAGGGGACGGCATCGCCCACGCCTCGTTCGCGGGAATCGTCATCGCGTATCTGCGCGGCCTCGACTACTACGTCGGCGCGGGGATCGTCGCCGTGTTGACGGCGCTCGGCATCGGCTACGTCAATCGCAGGGGAAAGGTGGCGCTCGACACCGCCATCGGCGTGCTGTTCACCGGAGCGTTCGCGCTGGGCGTCTTTCTCATGAGCCGCCAGTCTCACTATAGCGTCGACCTCGAGGGTTTCCTGTTCGGCAACATCCTGTCGGTCTCGCGCGGCGACCTCCTGCTGATCGCCGCGCTCGCGTCGATCGTCGTGTTCTCGCTCGTGCTGCTCTACCGCCCGCTGCTCTACACGTCGTTCGACCCGGTCGTCGCGGAGGCCAGCGGCATCAACGTGGCGTTCGTCGACTACGCGCTGCTCGTGCTGCTGGCGCTGACCATCATCATCTCGCTCGAGAGCGTCGGCATCGTGCTGGTGGCGGCGCTGCTGGTCACGCCCGCGGCCGCTGCGTACCAATTGACGCGACGGTTCACGCGGATGCTGGTGCTGTCGGGCTGCATCGGCACGGCCTGCTCAGTGCTCGGGCTGTACCTCTCCTACTACCTCAACGCCGGGAGCGGCGCGACGATCGTGCTGCTCGTGACCGTCGTGTTTTTCGTCGCCATGGCGATCGGCCGCGCGACGCGCTACCGGACGGAGTAGCGCTCCGGCCCGAGGCGCTCGAGCAGGCCGCCGTCGGCGAGCGCCTCCAGCACCTCGTGCACCAGCGCGCGCTCGTTCTTGTTCGGCATGCCGGCCCAGCGCAGCGCGACCTCGCCCGTCTCGAGCACGGCGCCCGGGCGCAGCAGCCCCTCCACGAACGCGCGCTGCAGCTTCAGGCGCGCCATGCGATGCTCGACCGGTGCGAGCGCGGCGTCGAGCGGCGTGCGCGGCGGCTCCGGCTCGGCGACCAGCTCCGGTGGGGCAGCCTCCGGCGGCGCGGCGACCGGCTCGTCGCCGGGTGGGGCGCCGCCGACGATGCCCGGGGCGCGCGCCAGCACGAAGTCGGCCAGCCCCGGCAGCGCTTCGCCGACGGCGAGAAACGGCGCCTGCCACGGCACGGCGTTCACGACGGCACGGCCGCTGCTGACGGAGGCGAGGATCTTGCGCGCGACGACCTCCGGCGACGCCAGCAGCGCTTTCGGTGCGCCCGCAAGCCCCGCGCGGCGCATGAACTCGGTGTCGACGGCGCCCGGGTCGACGTACGTCACGGTGATGCCGTCGGCGCGTAGTTCGTTGCGCGCGATGCGCGCCGCGCTGCGCAGCGCCGCCTTCGCGCTGGGATAGGCGCCGAGTCCGCCGACTGGCACGCGGGCGACGCCCGAGCCGACGAAGATGGCGTGGCCGCGGGTCGCGCGCAGCGCCGGCAGCGCCTCGCGCAGCAGCGCCAGCGGGGCCAGGACGTGCACCTCGAACTGCTTGCGCAGTTCGGCGTCGGTCTGCTGCGAGATTGGGCCCGCGGTGACGTAGCCCGCGTTGTTCACCAGCACGTCGATGCGGCCGAACCGCTCGAGCGCGGCGGCGACGATCCGCTTCGGCGCGCCGGCCGCGCCGATGTCGGCCGCGAACGCCGCGATCTCGCCGGGGAAGCCCGCCGTCGCAAAGACGAGTTCGTCGAGCAGCGGCGCCCGGCGCGCGACCGCGAACACCGCATACCCCTCGGCCGCCGCCCGCAGCGCCAGTGCGCGGCCGACGCCGCTCGACGCGCCGGTGAGGATCATCGCCGGCCGCCCGGTCACGCCCGCACCTCGCCGTGCGCGGCGCAGTACGCCGCGTATGCGCGCGCCGTCGACTCGGGCAGCCCCGCGTAATAGGTATCCTCCGTCGTTTCCACCGCGTCGCTCGGTGCGACCGTCTCGCGCCCCTCGCGCGCGAACGTCGAGAGCGTCTCGGCGACCGGCTTGAGCGTGCCGTCGGCGCGCGTGATGCCGAAGCGCAGTTCGTGCGGCGCGCGGTCGAACGGCGGCTCCGCGGCGAGCGTCTCGGCGTAGTCGGCCCAGCACCACCAGTAGGCGCCCAGCGCGCCGCCGGCGTGCAGGCCCTCCAATACCGCCTGCGCGTACGCCGCCATCTCGCCTTCGTCGAGGCAGTCGAAGCCCAGCGGCGGCGCACCGGGCGGCGGGCACGACGGGTTGCCGAACTCGGAGAAGACGAGCGGCTTGCGCGCGAATGCCGACGTCAGCGAGGCGAGGAACGGCACCGCGAGCGCGTCGAGCCGCCCGCGCGCGAACGTGCTGTAGACGGAGTAGCCGTGCATGGTTGCCAGATCCCACGGCGCGCAGATCGACGACGGCCGGATGTTGCGGTCGAACGTGAGGTCCTCGCCGTGGATGCCGCCGGTCACCGGCAGCCCCGACGTCTGGTGGAGGTCGCTCGTCAGCGCGGCGCTCCACGCGGCGGCCGCCTGCGGCGACGACGGTTCGCGCAGGTTGGAAAACTCGTTGCCGAGGTCCCACGCGGCGACCGAAGGGTGTTCGCGATAGCGCGCGCCGAGCGCGCGGGCGAAGAAGCGCTGCGCGTCGAGCAGCGGGCCTCGGTAGAGATCGCCCGCCCCGGCGGGCACGTCGCGGCCACCGGAGATCGTGCGGAAGCGCCCGGCCGGCCGGGAGCGGTCGAGCGTCCACTCCGGCAGCCAGTTCACGCCGCTCATGTGGCCGGTGAACAGCGTCGGCATCGTCTGCAACCCATGTGCGCGCGCGGCTTCGAGGACGGCGTCCAGCCGGCGCAGCGCGGTGCCGTCGATCTCGTACGGCTGCGGCTGGAAGGTCTCCCAGGTGAGAAAGAAGCGCACGACCCGCAGCCCGAGCCCGGCGATCCGGGCGAAGTCCTCGCCGATCTCGCCCGGGTCGAAACGCGACCACATCGCCATGGCGCTGGAGTGGGGCCAGTAGTTGACGCCGAGCTGAAACTGGGCCATCGGGGCCCCTTCCACGCGGCGGTCGAGGGCGCCGTTTCTCTGCGGGCGAACGGGGCCGCATGGACGAGCAGCCTCGCGTCGGGATCATCATGGGCAGCGTCTCGGACCTCGAGACCATGCGCGCCGCATCGACGACCCTCCAGGAACTCGGCGTCGCCCACGAGCTGCGGGTCGTCTCGGCCCACCGCACGCCGGATCTGCTGTACCGCTATGCCGAGAGCGCGGCAGGGCGCGGCCTCCAGGTGATCATCGCCGGCGCCGGCGGCGCGGCCCACCTGCCCGGTATGACGGCGGCGAAGACGCCGTTGCCCGTCATCGGCGTCCCCGTGCGCTCTAAGTCGCTGGACGGCATGGATTCGCTGCTATCGATCGTGCAGATGCCCCCGGGCGTGCCGGTCGCGACGATGGCGATCGGGAACGCGACCAACGCCGCCCTGCTGGCCGCGCGCATCCTGGCGCTGTCGGACGCGGGGCTGGCCCAACGCCTCGCCGAGCGGACGGCGAAGACCGCCGCGGAGATCGAAGCCCTCAAGCTGTGATCGAAACGATCGGCATCCTCGGCGGCGGCCAACTCGGGCGCATGCTGACGCTCGAGGCCAAGCGCATGGGCTACCGCGTCGTCACGCTGGAGCCCGCCGTCGACTCGCCCTGCGGACAGGTCGCCGACGATCAGATCGTCGCCGCCTACGACGACCCGCGCGCGCTGCACGAACTCGGCGAGCGCTGCGACGTCGTGACCTACGAGTTCGAGAACATTCCGCTCGACGCGGTGCTGACGCTCGAGCGCGAGGGCCGGCTCGTGCGGCCGAACGGCGAGGTCTTGCGGATCACGCAAGACCGCCTGCTGGAGAAGACGTTCGTGCGCTCGTGCGGCATCGCGACCGCCGACTTCGCCGCCGTACACTCGCGCGCCGGCCTCGACGCCGCGCTGGCGGCCGTCGGCCTGCCGGCGGTGCTCAAGACGGTGCGCGGCGGCTACGACGGCAAAGGACAGTGGCTCGCGCACACGCCCTCCGATGCCGAGGCTGCGGTCGACGCGGCTCGCGGTCGGCCGCTCATCTTCGAACGCTTCGTGCCGTTCGAACGCGAACTGTCGATCATCTGCGCGCGCAACGGACGTGGCGAGGCCATCGCGTTCCCGGTGACGGAGAACGTTCACGACGCGGGCGTGCTCGCAACGACGATCGTCCCGGCGCGCGTGCCGACTGCGGTCGCCGAGCGCGTCCGCACGGCGGCGCAGCGCATCGGCGAAGGGCTGGGCATCGTCGGCGCCTACTGCGTCGAGTTCTTCCACGCCGGCGACGACGTGTTCGTCAACGAGATCGCGCCGCGCGTCCACAACAGCGGCCACTACTCGCTCGACGCGACCCAGATCTCGCAGTACGAGGCCCACGTGCGCGCCATCTGCGACCTGCCGCTGGTCGAGCCGCACCTGTTCGCACCGGCCGTGATGGTCAACATCCTCGGCGAGGGCACGGGCGACCGGCTCGCCGGGGTGAACGACCTGCTGCGCGATCCCGACGTCAAGTTGCACATGTACGGCAAGGCGCACGCCGCCGCGCGCCGCAAGATGGGCCACTTCACGGTCGTCGCGCGCGACGTCGACGACGCGCTGGCCCGAGCACGCACGGCGAAGGCGCTGCTCCACTGGACCGCGGCGTAGCCGCCGCGGCTACAGCGAGGCCGGCTTCGGCGGAAGCTCCGTGAAGGCCATCGGGCGGTCCCAGTAGTCGTGCGCTCGCGCTAACGCCTGCTCCGGCGTCGGCGGCGGGGGCACGCCGAGCCGCAGCACCTCGCGGTAGGCGTCGCAGTAGCGGTCGATCATGCGCTCGACCGTGAACGTCGCCTCGACGTGCGCGCGGCAGGCGGCGCGGTTCAGGCCGGCGAGCAGCGGTACCTGTGCGACCGCGTCGTCGACGCCGTCGCACAGGTAACCGGTAGCGCCGTCGACGACGATCTCCGGGATCGAGCCCATCCGCGCGCCGAGGACGGGCGTGCCGCACGCCATCGCCTCGACCAGCACGAGGCCGAAGCGCTCGGGTCGCGTCGTCATGTGCACGAGCGCGAGCGCGCCGCGCAGCAGTTCGTCGCGCGCCGCGCGGCCGACCGCGCCGAGGAACTGCACGCGGTCGCCGTCGATGTGCGGCGCGATCCGCGAACGGAAGTAGTCCATGTCTTGATGGATCGCGGCCATCTTCAGGCGCACGCCCGCGCGCTTTGCGATCTCAATGGCAAGATGCGCGCCCTTCTCCTCGTGGAAGCGCCCGAGGAAGACGAGATAGTCGCCCGGCGTGGCGGAGAACGTGAACGCCGCCGGATCGACGCCGTTGTAGGTCGTCGCGACGTACCCCAGGCCCGGGTCGCGGTCGGAGTCGCTGATCGAGCAGTAGAAACTGCGCTTGGCCGCAGCGTAGTACGCCGCGAGGATCGGCGGGCGCGAGAAGCCGTGGATCGTCGTGAGCATCGGCGGCGCCTGCGTCGCGAGCGCGTAGGTGAGCGGCTTCCAGTCGAAGTTGTTGTGGATGAGATCGAACTCGGCGGCGCGTTCGAAGAGTGCGGCGGTGTGGAGCGCCCCGTAGACGTCGCCGTCGAGCCCCGGGTCCTCGTTCAGGCCGACCGGAACGACCGACGATACGTGCGCGCGCGACTGCGAGTTGCCGGTGGCGAACAGCGTGACGTCGAGCCCGCGCGCGGCCATGCCGTCGGCGATGTCGCTCGCCACTTGCTCCCACGGGCCGTAACCGGGCGGCGGCGACGGCCACGAGATCGGCGCGAGCACGGCCAGCCGTAGCCCGCGCAGATCCCCGGCGCTCACGGCCGGTGGTCGAATGCTACGGCGCCGTTCTTGATGACGACTTGCGGGTTGCTCAGGGCGTCGGGCCGATCGCCCGCGTCGCGCTCCAGCAGCAGCACGTCGGCCGGCGAGCCTTTGCGAACGCGGCCGCGGTCGACGGCGAGCAGCTCGCCCGCCGACGCCGTGGCGGCATAGAGCGCCTCGCGCGGCGTCATGCCGAGTTGCTCGTGCATGAGCCGCACCTCGCGCCAGTACAGCTCGTGCGGGTTGTACGGCGTTCCCGCGTCCGACCCGCCCGCGATTTTCACGCCGGCCTGATAGGCCTTGCGCAGGTTCTCGATCGCGTTGGTTGCGAGTTCGAGCGCCTTGCGTAGCACCCAGTCCGGCATGCGGCCCTCGGTCCCGGCGTCGACGATCGACGCGATCGCCGACAGCGTCGGCACCAGATACGCGCCGTGCTCGTGGAAGAGCGCGATTGCCTCGTCGTCGAGCAAGTGCCCGTGTTCGATGGAGTCGATGCCCGCGCGCAGCGCGTTGCGGATGCCGAGCGCGCCGATCGCGTGCGCCGCGGTGCGCATCCCGTGGTTGTGCGCCTCCTCGACGCCCGCGCGCATCTCGTCCTCGGTCAACTGGGCGATGGCCGGCACGGAGCCTTTGGTCAGCACGCCGCCGGTCGCCATGAACTTGATGCAGTCGGCGCCGTCCTTGCGCTGCTCGCGCACCGCCTTGCGGACGTCCCAGGGACCGTCGGCCTCGCGCCCGATCCACCAGCCGTGGCCGCCCGTCATGCAGACGACGCGCCCCGCCGCGACGATCGTCGGCCCCGCCAGTTTGCCCGCGTTGATGGCGTCGCGCAGGTCGATGGCGAGGCGCTCGGTGCCGCCGAGGTCGCGCATCGTCGTCACGCCGGCGGCGAGTGCTTTACGCGCGTTCTCCGCGCAGATGTAGGCGCGCTGGGTGGGCGTGGTCAACAGGATGAGACCCGTCATGTCGGGCTCGCCGCTCGCCTCGAGATGCGCGTGGGCGTTGATCAGCCCGGGGACAACGCAGGCGGCTTCGAACCGGAGCGCGCCTTCGGGGACGGACGGCGTGTCGAGCGACGCGACCATCCCGCCTTCAATCAGCAGCGTGCCGTTCGTGCGCGGCTCGCCGTCGCAACTGTGCAGGGTGCCGTATTTGACGGCGATCGTGTCGCTCACCGGGGTTCCTCCGCTAGATAGACGACGGTGTCGTAGGTCATCCCGATCTCGCCGCGCTCGTCGGCGAAGCGCGCGTGCACCTCGCGCAGCCCGTTCGCGATCGCCTCCCAGCCGGGCCCCTCGCGCGGCACGTACGACGAACTGCGCGCGCGGCCGAGGAGGGCTTCTAGGCCGAGCCGCTGCTCGTTGCGGAAGTGCAGTTCGCGCGCGGCGCGCAGGCCGCCGCCTTGCAACATGCCGACCGTGCTGAAGGTGCGCTCGCCGGCCATGCGCGCGTCGGTGTCGCGCTCGACGGCTTCCGCGATGTCGCCGTAGGCCCGCGTGAACGGGTCGTCGTCGTCGCGAAGGTTCCAGCATAGCGCGACGCGGCCGCCGGGGCGCAGGATGCGCCGGAACTCCGCGATCGTGGCGGGCTCGGCGAACCAGTGAAAGGCCTGAAACGCCGTGACGAGGTCGACGCTCGCATCGGGGAGGCCGGTCGCCGTCGCGGGCGCCTCGCGGAGTTCGATGCCGGGGCCGATCGCGGCGCTCATGTCGGGATTGGGCTCGACGGCGATCGTCCGCACGCCGCGCGCAGCGAGCAGCCGGGCGCTGATGCCGGTGCCGGCCCCGACGTCGGCCGCGACGAGCGCCGGCGGGTCGCCGAGCCCCGCGAGGATCGCGTCGATCGCCTCTGCCGGATACGACGGCCGGTAGCGGACGTAGTCGGCGACGCGGTTGCTGAAGCGGGCGGCCGTCGGCGGCAGTAGGCTCATCGCGCGACCGGCGCGGCCCGCTCGACGACGGCGTCGATTGCCTCGAAGCAGCGGTCGAGGTCGGCCGTCGAGTTGTAGTGGGCCAACGAGAGGCGGACGGCCTTGCCGCTGGTCTCGGGCGCGACCGTGCGCATCAGCGCCGCGCTGTAGAAGTCGCCGGCGCGCGCGTCGATCGTCCCCTCGGCCAGGCTGCGCGCGACCGTCTCGGGCTCGACGCCCGCGACGTTGAACGCGAACAGCGGGAGGCGTCCGCGGTCGGGCGGCGCGCCGTAGAGGCGCACGCGCGGCGCGCGCGCCGCGAACCGTTCGAGCGCGTACGCAGCGATGGAACGCTCGTGCGCCTCGAAGGCCGCCATCGCGTCGCGGGCAGTTGCGCCGAACTCGCGCAGGTACTCGATCGTGCCGAGCCAGCCTGCCAGGCCCTCGTGATTCTGCGTGCCCGTCTCGACGCTCCAGTAGCGTGCGTTGCCGCCGGGCGCGCGCGCGTCGCCTGCGGCGAGGAAGCGCTCGCAGAAGCCGGGGCTCAGGTACCAGAACCCCAGGTGCGGTGCGTAGACTTTGTAGGCCGAGAACGTCACGAGGTCCATCGCGGGATCGATGTCGACGGCGAAGTGCGGCAGCGCCTGCACGCCGTCGACGGCGACGATCGCGCCCGCCGCCTTCGCGGCGCGCGCGTAGCGCGCCACGTCGAAGCGCGTGCCGGTCGCGTTCGAACACCACGGCAGCGCGACGAGGAGCGGCCGGCGTTCGAGCGCGCTGGCAAGCGCCGCCTCGTCGAGGTCGCCGGTCGCGTCCACGCCGATCGCGTCGATCTCGGCGCCGAAGTGTTCGAGCCAGCGCCACGGCTCGACGTTGGCGGCGTGATCGGCGTCGGTGACGACGACGCGGTCGCCTGGGCGCACGGCCGTCGCGACGAGCCGCGAGCAGGCGACGGCGGTCGTCGTCGCATTCAGGCCCAGCCCGACGCGCTCCGGCGGCTGGGCGATGAGGCCGGCGAGGCTGCTGCGCGCCTCGGCGATGAGGTCGGTCGTGGCCTGCGCGCGCGCGAATAGCGTGCCCTTCGGCGCGTTGTCGCGCTCGAGGAAAGTGCGCATGCGTTCGATCGCGCGGTCGGGCAGTTGCGCGCCGGCCGCGTTGTCGGCAAGTACGCGGCCCTGCGCGTCGGCGGCGACGACGCCCGGGAAGCGCGAGCGGTTCACGCAGTCCTCGCGGCGGCGGCTTCGAGCGCGGTGTAGGCGCGCGACGGCAGCGAGGTGCGCTGCAGCGCGCCCGCGATGAAGCGCGACGCGGCGCGCACGGCGTCGAGATCGATACCGGTCTCGATGCCCATTCCGCTCAGCATGTACAGGACGTCCTCCGTAGCGACGTTGCCGGTAGCGCCCGGCGCGTAGGGGCAGCCGCCCAGTCCGCCGCTCGACGCGTCGAAAATCGACACGCCCGCTTGGAGGCCGGCGACGATGTTGGCGAGCGCAGTGCCGCGCGTGTCGTGCAGGTGCAGCGCGAGACGTTCCAGCGGCACGACGGTCTTGAGGCGCTCGACGACGTCGAAGACCCCGTTGGGCGTGCCGACGCCGATCGTATCGCCGATCGAGATCTCGTCGCAGCCCAACTCGGCGAGCGCCGTCGCGACCCGGGCGACCGCGTCGACCGGGACGCGGCCCTCGTAGGGACAGCCGAACGCCGTCGAGACGTAGCCGCGCACCCACATGCCGGCCGCGCGCGCTTCGGCGACGACGCCCTTGAACGTGTGCAGCGACTCGTCGATCGTCATGTTGATGTTGCGCTTGGTGAACGACTCCGACGCCGCGGTAAAGACGGCCACCGCCTTCGCGCCCGCCTCCGCCGCCCGCGCCAGGCCGCGCAGGTTCGGCACGAGCACGAGGTACGTCACGCCGGCCGCGCGCTCGATGCCGGCCATCACCTCGGCGGCGTCGGCCATCTGCGGGATCGCCTTGGGCGAGACGAACGAGGTGGTTTCGATCAGCCGCTCGCCGGTTCGCGATAGGAGGTCGATGTAGCGGATCTTGTCGCGGGCCGAAACCGGCGCGGACTCGTTCTGCAGGCCGTCGCGAGGCCCGACTTCGCAG
>Ga0182012_10004676_pt1 | contig 14238 bp, 15 predicted proteins | sample 612S2SmetaG_FD_120486 | JGI IMG/M metagenome (GOLD analysis project Ga0182012, IMG submission 120486) | Permafrost microbial communities from Stordalen Mire, Sweden - 612S2S metaG | ecosystem: Environmental > Terrestrial > Soil > Wetlands > Permafrost | place: Sweden: Stordalen | collected... | reverse complement strand
CTAGCCTCGCGCCTGCCAGCGCAACCTTCAGCCTAGCCAACTTTTCGGCGCGCACATCATATTCGCTAACCGGCACGATTGTAAATGGACCATCGCCTGGCCCAATCGGAGCTTGATAGGCCACGGCCTTCGCTTGTCCGAAACTCTCTTGAATCCAGTCCGCGGTTGTCGTATTCGCCGCCGCCTTCAAGGCTGCCGGCTTCAAACTCCCCCCTAAAACCACCGCTCTAAACACGCAGTTCGTCTTCTTATTGCAGTACTGGCAGTCCACGCCAGGCAGGTCATCCCAATACGCATGCAAATTGGTGTCCGCATCGCCTTGTAGGTGCACGTTGTTCCCGCCCGCGTCACCTTGCAAATCCTTCGCAGTAAAGCGCGCCGTGGCGTGCAGCGGTTGGTGAACATCTCCAATCAGATGCTCCAACCAAACTAAGTCATACGATTTCAACTCGTCTGCTGCATCACTCCTTATCACCGCGCGAAAAGCATCGATCTGGGTCTGCGCGTTCGGTGTGGGAACATCCGCCAGCGCCGTTCCATCTTGCGTGAAGGGCATATCTACGAAATGCCAATACTTATGCCGCAGTAGGTCGCTGTAGCCAACATTTAGCGCTGAGTTCGGGCCGCCCGGGACATTCCCCCCCGCTGTTCCGTCATCCGAATATTGCGATTCGCCTTTAATGTCGTCCGCCCATACAGCAGCCATTATGAAAATGTCCCGATCATGTTCTTCTGGTGTTGCGCCTGGCCGTACTTGTTTGTCCCAACTAGCGTAATCAGGATTTAGCTTTAACAGAACCGCAACCCGTGCCTTCACTGCCAGCGTTAGTTTCTCGTAGGCCACCGCAGCCACAGTCATGTGCCCAATCGGTCCCCACGCCATCATCAAGACAGGCACAAGCAAAAACAGAACTCCGCACCGCCAAACACTTCTCAGTTTCACCTTGAAAACCCCTCCCAAATGGCTCACCTTAATCCTTCTTGACCTTAGCCGCCAATTCCTTTAGCACCTCATTACTATGACCGGACGGTGAAACCCCTAGCCAGACTTTCTCAATCTTGCCCGTTGGATCGATCAGAAAGGAGTTCCGGGCCGCCATCTTAAGCCCGAGCAAATTCCGCAAGCTCCCATATTTCTGAGTAACCTCGCGATTTGTGTCTGAGAGCAACTTGAATGTCAAACCTTGCTTGGTGCAAAAACCCTGGTGGCTCTGTTCCGAATCGAGGCTAACGCCAACGACAACTGCGTCAAGGCCTTCGTACTTGGGCAGATCGCGTTGAAAGTTGTGGGCTTCAATGGTGCACCCCACAGTGTTGTCTTTCGGATAGAAATAGAGCAGAACCCACTTGCCCTTGAATTGCTCTAGGCTAACGGGGGAACCATCCTGCGAAGGGAGCGTAAAACCGGGCGCGATTTGCCCGGCTTGTGGCGGCTCATTCGCCGCCGAACTTAGTTTAAACATAAAGCCTAGGGCCAGTAGCAGCGCAGCCGCCCATAGCATCCGATTCATTTGTGACCCTCGTCGCTTAAGCTACCACAAATCTACCGAATATCCCGGCGTTGTACAGTAAGAGTACCTGCCGCGGATTCTTACTTGGGGCGGGAAAGGAAAAGGCATGTGCCCGAGCTGTTTCTCCCATGACATCAGCCGATCAAAGAAGCGCAAACTGAGCGACAATTTTATGCGCTGGATGGGCAAGGTCGCGTACCGTTGCCGTGATTGCCACCGCCGCTTCTACGTCAACATTGATGAACATAATCGATTGAAGAAAGCCGAGGAGTGGAAGCGGCGATCTCAGGAACACGCGGAAGCGACGGCTCGCGAAAAGCGCACAACCACTACTTAGATGTTCGTTCTTAGCCTTTCGCCATAGCCAGTGTTTGTCGCGGGCAACTGCTAGGCCATACAGCGGACCGAATATCGAAATTTGGCGACGGTGTAATCGAGGTGTCGGGGTCTGGCGCGACTTTCTTGGGGTTCGGGTGGCGCACGGGCCTTTTAATGCCTCGCCGGGCGTTTTTTATTTGAGCTTCGCGGTTTGCTGCGGCTGCTTCACGCGTTCCATTTCGAAGTAGTAGGGATCGGCTGGGGCGATGAGGTTTCCGTCTTTGCGTAGCCAGAATTCTCCGCAGTTGCCGAGTCGAAGACTGTGAATGGGTTTGGCAGGTCTAGGTTATTTTGCTGCGGAAGCCGTTCGTTTGCTAAAGCTCCCGTTCGGTCTCTTTGGTAGACCTTGCATTCCGATTTGCAGCCTTTGATGCCCCGCTCTGTGATGACGACATGTTCTAGTGGCTTCCGTGCTGCCTTTACACTGGGCGTTGGCCCGCCGTCCCCTGGTTTGTCTTCAGCGGTTGCTAGCAGGCGCGTGGCGTGCCAGGTTCCGACGTCCGATGCTGGCGTGTCTGTTCCGGCTGCGATGAGTGCGGCGATAGTCAGCATGAGTGTGAGCATGGTTATTTCCCCTGATAGATGCTGAGTTCTCGTAGTCTGCGGTGCACGAGTCCGTTTGATACCTTGGTCCCGGTTACGTGGTTTTTTGTATGTCGCACCTTCACGTGTATCGCTGTGCATGGTATTGAGAGTGCGGCGGCTTCTGGCCCTCTATAGTTGATAGCTCGATAGAGTGGTTGGGCTCTTTATTTGGGTGAGTCACAGGCACAAAGGTGTCGAACGGCCTGGTAAACCGCCGAATGAGAGAACTCAGCATCTACCAAGGTAAATAAACCATGACGCTGATACTCAAACTCACCATCGCCGCACTTTCCGCAGCCGCCACAGACGCGCCACCAGCCACGAACTTGGTGGGAACATGGCACGCCACGCGCCTACTAGCCACCGCCGAAGAAGGCCCAGGCAGCGCAGACCCCACACCAACCGCGAAGGCAGCACGCAAGCCGCTGGAACACGTCGTCATCACAGAGCACGGAATTAAAGGCTGCAAATCAGAGCGCAAGGTGTACAAACAAGAGCTCATCGGTACGCTACAAATCAAAAGACTCCCCCAGCGGAACAACCTCAACCTTCCAGAAAACTTCACCACAATCGACTACGGCAACTGTGGAGAATTCTGGCTACGCAAAGACGGAAACCTCGTTGCACCAGCCGACCCCTACTACTTCGAAATGGAACGCGTGAAGCAGCCGCACCAAACCGCGAAGCTCAAATAAAAATTGCGGTGCTATCGTCAACCGTACACCGACAATTCGATTGCCACACACCTTCCAGAGATCGGAAGCGAAAAGCGAGTGGTAGACCCCTACTGCAACGACCAAGCCGGAAACTGTTCATATGGCGCAGCCATCCTGGCCCAGTCCCTCAGATGTACACAATCGGAACTCGGGGTTCAACATATAGCGAGAGAGCAAATTGAAAATACATTAGAAGACCGAACCAAGGACGCCGAGGAAGGAGTAAAAAACAACGTCACGCCGCCACTCACCCAAGCACAGTTCGACGCTCTCGTAAGGATTACCTACCATACAGGACCAGGGAGCAAGGCACTGCCTCGTCTGCGGCGAGTTGCATTAGGATTTGAAGCTCTGCGCTGCTCAGGCGTTTCGCTAGTGCTGCTATGCGCTCTAGCGCTTTATTCATGCGTTCTCCGCTCGCTTTTGGTTGCGGAGATGCCGCAGCCGTGCCTCCCCGGGGCCGGCTGGCTGTTGCATCCACTATTTATGCCCCACCCTTTATGGGGCGCTATACTCAGTGAATGTTGCAGCCAACCGAGAAGATCTGGCACAATGGCAGGCTCATAGCCTGGGACAGTGCCCAGATCCATGTCCTTTCCCATGTGGTGAGTTACGGCAGCTCGGTCTTTGAGGGCGTACGGTGTTACGAAACTCAACAAGGACCGGCGGTTTTCCGTCCCCGCGAGCATATGCGCCGCCTGGTAGATTCAGCTAAGATCTACCGCATGCATGTGCCCTATTCAGTCGACGAACTTACCAGTGCCATGCTCGAAGTTATCCGCGAAAACAACCTACGCGCTTGTTATGTGCGCCCAATCGTTCTCCGCGGCTACGGCGACGTCGGCGTCTTGCCCACCAACAATCCGATCGAGACTTACATTGCTTGTTTCCCTTGGGGCCGTTACCTTGGCGAATCAGCGCTTAAGGATGGTGTCGATGTTTGCGTATCTTCTTGGACGCGCATCGCCCCGAACACGCTCCCGGCGTTAGCTAAAGCTGGCGCCAATTATATGAACTCGCAGCTGATCCGCATGGAAGCAGCCGCCAATGGCTATTCTGAGGGCATCGCGCTCGATGAAGCGGGTTACGTGAGCGAAGGCTCAGGCGAGAACATTTTCATTGTCCGCGATGGCAAAGTGCTTACGCCGCCATTAGGAGCTTCGGTTCTGCCTGGAATCACGCGCGACACGATCGTCAAAATAGCGGGTCAACTTGGATTCCCGGTAATCGAAACAATCATCCCGCGCGAACTGCTCTATATCGCAGACGAAGTGTTCTTTACCGGCACGGCGGCGGAAGTGACACCCATCCGCTCGGTCGACAAGGTTATGGTGGGAAGCGGCTCGCGCGGCCCAATCACCGAAAAGATCCAGAAGCGTTTCTTTGATATCGTCGACGGAAGCGCCAAGGATGAGTTCGGTTGGCTCACCGCAGTCAGCGGCGTTCATGAGAATGTCCCCGTTACTGCTTAAGCTTTGTCCCCAAAAGACGTACAGGGCAGAAACCGTTCACAGCCGATAGAGTGGAATACCGGCGGATACTGATTTCTGCCCTGAGGCTTGAGCTTTTCGCGATGCCACAATCAGCTCAATTTCAAACCTGTTATCCGGGCGCGAATCCCTAATCTGCAGCCACCTCCCCCGAGATTACCTGCCTATCAAACACTCGCGCCGGATCTGTTAAAGTTGTACCGCGAAGCGGCGGTGAAAGCCAGCCTTAAGCGTTGCTTCCTGGCCGTTTTCAACACGTTTTATCTCGTGTTATCACTAGGGGTTATGAACCTTACCCTGTTCGAAAGGTGTGGAAAAAACAAGGATGGCATGTAATGTTGAGCGTTAAGGGTAAGTCGACCAACGGTTCTTCAGTCTTGAAGGTCGATTTTGATGGGGCGCTTCTTGCGGTAGACGACCTGATTCGCCCCGAACCAATTGACACATATGTCGCGCCCGGCTTTATCGATCTTCAAGTCAACGGTTTTGCGGGGGTCGATTACAACGATCCCGCGTCGCCACACGAAGCGATCGCGAAATCTATCCAGAAGCAATTCACAACTGGCGTGACACGGCTCTTAGCCACCATCATTACTGGATCGGAAGAACGGATCACCGGAGCCGTCAAGAATCTAGTTGCGGCGAAGAAGCACTTCTCTCGAAACAATATGCCCGAAGCTGAAGCGCTGGCGGGCCTGCATATTGAAGGACCGCATCTCTCTCCCGAAGATGGTCCGCGCGGCGCGCATCCGTTAGAACAAATTCGTCCGCCGAGTGTCGCCGAATTTGAGCGTTGGCAGCAAGTGGCAGACGGAAACATTCGTCTGGTAACAATTTCGCCGGAATGGGAAGGAGCACCCGACTACATCAGTGCCGTCGTGAGACAAGGCGTTGTTGCCAGCCTTGGGCATACCAAGGCGACGAGCGATCAAATTAAAGCTGCGGTTGATGCTGGGGCAACGATGTCCACTCATTTGGGGAATGCCTCGCACGCCACACTGCACAAAACGCAGAACTATATTTGGGATCAATTGGCTAACGAGAATCTGACGGCAAGTTTCATTGTTGACGGAGTACACATTCCGCGCGCATTCATTCATGCCGCCATGCGCGCAAAAGGATTCGAACGCAGCGTACTGGTTACTGACGCGGTCATGCCCGCAATGTGTGAACCGGGTCCCTACAAACTTGGCGAAGTTGAAGTACAGCTACGCCCCGATGGCGTTGTGGTCCTGCGCCACGGTGACCGACTCGCTGGATCTGCCGTGCGCATGAACCAAGCCGTTGGCAATACTGTAAAGCTCGCTAATGTTGGCCTTCACCAAGCGGTAACGATGGCAACCACCAACGCCGCGCGCGTGGGGCGCATTGCGGGTCGGCAACGCGGACTCGTGCCTGGCGAAAAAGCCGACTTAGTGCGCTTTGCGTGGGACGAGGCCAACTCGGCCCTAACTGTGCTAGAAACAATCGTAGCTGGCGTCTCGGTCTACAAGGCGTAAGATAAGAACTGGAAAAACAATGGCATTTACTCTCCCTGCACTTCCGTACGCGGCCGACGCTCTTGAACCGCACATTGACAAAGCCACGATGGAGATCCATCACGGCAAGCATCATGCCGCCTACGTTACTAACCTGAACAAGGCACTGGAATCCGCCCCTGAACTTCAGAGCAAGACGCTCGAGGAAATATTGGCGAGCAACTTAGCTGTGGTTCCGGACACGATTAAAACTGCCGTGCGTAATAACGGTGGGGGCCACTTTAACCACTCGTTATTCTGGACCCTGCTTTCGCCCACCGGTGGCGGCACGCCGACGGGTGATATTGCCAGCGTCATGACTGGGACCTTCGGCAGTTTCGATGCTTTTAAAGAGAAGTTTGCGATGGCTGCTGTTGGACGTTTCGGTTCGGGTTGGGCTTGGCTCGTGAAAGATTCAGCCGGCAAGTTCGACATCGTGTCCACGCCAAATCAGGACAATCCTCTAATGGACGGTAAGAAAGTGATTCTCGGCTTGGATGTGTGGGAGCACGCTTACTATCTCAAATATCAGAACCGCCGCCCGGAATATATTGCCGCCTGGTGGAGCCTAGTTAATTGGGACACTGTCAACAAACAACTTAATTCGTAGCTAGTCCAAGGCGCTCGAAGTTCTTCTGCGTAGATTCTAAGTCTATGTGTTGGAAAGCTGTAAAACCGAGTGAGGCGGCAACGTCTACGAAGATCTTGCGGTCATCGACGTAAATGCACTGATCTGGCGTGGCTTGCGCCAGATCCAGTGCGAGCTGCCAGATTTGCCGGTCCGGTTTCCGCATATGGACAAAGTGGGACACGACAATGAAGTCGGCTACATCGCGCAGACCAAAAGCATCCATGCGGTATTGCGTAATTCCCTGCCCTTCGTTGCTGATCAAGCCAAACTTCAGGCCATTCAGTTTCTTCACCCGGTGGAACAAATCGATATTCTGTGGCCACGGAATTGATGCAGTAAAGGAGTAGTCGCGCAAAGCCTCTAACGAGAACGGGCGTTCCACGGTGAAGAATACCTGGCGTAGGTAGTCTTCGAATGTCATGTAGCCTCGTTCGAAGCTGTCGAACATGAACTTATGGCGTTTGTCGATTTCATCGGGCGCGACGTTAAACTTCACGCAGACGTTGTTACGAATGCCGGAATCCCAGCCGTTCGTACCCAAGACGCCGCCGATGTCGCTATAGAGAACTTTGAACGAATGATTTGCCACTCTCTGCCAGTTTAGAATGAAGAGGTCGCCCGACAAACGGGGGCGCGTAGCTCAGCTGGTTAGAGCGCCTGCTTCACACGCAGAACGCTCCGCTCCAAAGCCCTTCGGTTCCCGCACACTTTCAAGGTTTTCAACAACTTGGGGAATCTGCTTTTGCTCGAAGTGAAACCCAAGTCGGCTAAACAGCGGGGGGTTAGTCACGAAGCGCAGTTCGAGGTGCAATGCCAATCTGTGCAAATCTCCGTCGATTGATTTGCCGCCAGTTCGGAGGGAGTTCTCCCAATCTTAGGATTGGCCAGGTCGACTCGATCCGCTAGCACCAGTTGGCCCGCCACACAGGTGCTTGGTCGTCGCAACTCTTTTAGCTTGGAGCGCCTTGTCGGTACCTGCGTAACCTAGTGTCATCGCGACAACTAGCAAGGCTCCTGGGATTACTGGGGGACTTCCCACCGGAATGTCGAAGTACCGGCAAAAAACTCCCACCAGAAAACTGATCGATATTCCAATTATCAACTTCATCTATTTACTCCCTTCAAAACGCGAAGCAATCGCACCCAGGTCCAAACACCGACCCAGGGCGATGACAAGAATGGCGACGGACAACGTGAGAATCTGTTGAGGTTTTTGTTCCGTAAGGCGTGTAGCGACCGACCGGAGACCACGAAGGACTGACGGCGGGGGCTGGAGGCGCCATAGCTTGAAATGGACCGGAGGCATAGACGACTTTTCCACCGACCATGGTTAGTACGGATTCCAGGCAAGTGATCTCGTCTTCGAGAATTTCCAGAAAGTCCCTGCTAAGCACGGCCAAGTCCGCGTATTGCCCAGCGACAAGACCGCCCTTTCGGCTTTGCTCATTGGAGAACCAACTGCTGCCCACGGTAAACCGCCGCAACGCGTCAATCCTGGTTAGTCGATTCTCCTCGGGATAAAGATCCCTTCCGCCTACGGTTCGTCCGGTGATCAGCCAGTACAACGCGGTAAACGGATTATAGCTCGCGACGCGCGTAGCGTCCGTCCCCGCCCCAACTGGTAAACCGGCTGCCATCATCTGCCGAATAGGCGGTGTGCGAGCGGCTGCTGTTTCACCGTAGCGACTTATAAAGTATTCACCTTGAAAAGCCATCCGATGTTGGATAGCAATGCCTCCGCCTAAAGCGGCCACGCGGTCGATATTCCGGTCAGAAATTGTCTCGGCATGATCGAAGAACCACTGGATTCTGTCTAGTGGAATATCGCGATGAACTCGTTCGAACACGTCCAGAGCGCGAGAGATGGATTCGTTGTATGTGGCATGAAGACGGAATGGCCACTTCTCGGAAGCTAGGTGTCGAACGACGCCTTCGAGTTGCCCTCCCATTCCGGGCGCAAGTTCGGGTCGAGCTACTCGGAAGTCTTCAAAATCAGAAGCCGAGAAAACCAACATTTCGCCCGCACCGTTGCAACGGTAGAAAGAGTCCCCCTGTAAGTATTTCAACGATTTCGTCCAGCCTTGAAATTGCTCCAACTCCGCTCCAGGTTTTTGGGTGAACAAATTGTAGGCAATACGTAATGTCAGCAAGCCGTCGCTATGCAACTTCTCGATGACCTGATAGTCTTCAGGGTAGTAGTGAAAACCTCCGCCTGCGTCAATGATGCTGGTGACTGCAAGCCTGTTTAGTTCCCGCATAAAGTGAAGCGTGGAGTTGATCCGATCATCGAAGTTTAGCTTGGGCCCTTTGGCCAGAGTTGAATACAGAATCCACGCGTTCGGGTTGGCTACAAGCAGCCCGGTCGGATTCCCGTTGCGGTCTCGCTCCAGGTATCCGCCAGGCGGGTCTGGGGACTCTTTTGTGTAGCCGACGGCATGGAGCGCAGCACGATTTAGCAGCGCTCGATCATAAAGGTGCAAGACAAAGACGGGCGTCTCCGGCGCAGCCTCATTCAGCTCATCGAGCGTCGGCAGACGCCGCTCACGGAACTGGTGTTCGGTCCAACCGCCGACAATCCGTACCCACTGGGGAGGTGGGGTCCTTTGCGCCTGCTCTTTCACCATCCGCAGTCCGTCGGCCAGAGAAGACAGCCCCTCCCACCGAAGCTCCTGATTAAAGCTCAAGCCACCCCGAATGAGGTGAATATGCGAGTCGTTGAGTCCAGGAATGACAGTGCGGCCGCCCAAGTCGAGTTCCTCGACGGTTGCGCCCGCTTTGCGGCGAACCTCCGGCAAGGAGCCGGTGGAGAGGACCTTGCCACCCTGAATTGCTATGGCCTCGGTAATCTCATTGCGCTCATTCAGCGTGATGATCTTACCGTTCTTGAGAATTCGTGTTACGCTCGCCACTTGCTGGTCCATCCTTAGTAACCTGCCGCTGCTACGGTTGGTGAATACGGCGGAAACTTTGTTGCCTCAGCCTTGTGAACCATGGTGTAGGCATATTCGACGCCAATCCCGTAGGCCCCAAAGTGGTTCTTGACGATATCCATGACGGCGTTATAGCTCTCTTTGAAAGCCCAGTCGCGCTGCCACTCGAGCATCAACTGCAAAACGGTCAACGGACGCACGCCTGCCTGGATCATACGTTGGACGGCCATGTTGTGAGCCACATCGTTGACGTCTCCGCAGGCATCGATGACAGCAAACACTTCATAGCCATCGTGGACGGCTTGAATGGCTGGAAAAGCGACACACACTTCCGTCCAAAGCCCGGCTAAAATCAGCTTCTTACGTCCGGTTTTCTCGACAGCGGCTACAAACTTCGGGTCGTCCCATGAGTTCATGCTCGATCTTTCGATGGGCTGAAACCCAGGGAATATCGCCGCCAGTTGAGGCCACATATAGCCGCTAAATCCGGCCGTTTCGACAGTACTCAGCACGGTGGGAACGTCAAAAACACGTGCGGCCTTTCCTAGCGCCACAGTGTTATTGATCACTCCCTGCCGGTCGAAATTCGAAACACCGAAAAGCATCTGAGGTTGATGATCAATTAGCGCCAACACGCAATTGCTGGGCGTTAGCAGCCCTTTTTCGCTGCGCGCCCGAGGGCCCGTTACTTCATTTGACACATGAGTCTCCTTGTTATGAACAGTCAGTACACTTGCGCCGTTCGATTTCGATGATAGGGCGTAACTTCACTAGATCTCTCCCGTTCGATTGCCTCTTTTGGGAAATTCTTGCTCGTGCGGCTAAAACTTGTAGCCGGCCCAAAGTGTCCAATAATTGAGGTTCCGGCCCGGCATACTTTCCTGCAAGAAGCGTCCTGCGAAGAACACTCCGTAGTCGGCTTGAAGGAAAGCGTGCCGATCGATTTGCCAGCGCGCTTCCACGCCCGGCCGGTAACCCACAAAGCGAGCCGTGTTGATTCCAGCGGGGCGGAGCAGAAAGCCGGGAACGGCGTATACCCCGTCGTGCAAGTTCTCTCGCCAATGCACAACTACATCGGTGGAAACCGAGATTGAATGGAGAATCTGACTTTGAACGCGCGGGTGAATGTCGATGAAATTCTGCGGACCCGGCCCGGTGTCGGCCAGCACCCCGAAATAATTGCCGATGGGATAAAGCGCACTAAATGTCCCGAGGGTTCGCGTCTTTGGGTCGTCCCCGCTTGAGATATCCGCCTTCAAACTGAAACGTGGTGCCAGCGGCGTGGACGGCAGACGATAGGCAGTGTCCGAGGCCAACGTCCAGGCCCGAATGTTCGCTGATCCAAAGCTTCCAAATTGCCATACGCCTTCGTAGTCAAAGTCCCAGCCAGACGATTTGGTAGCCGGGCGACGCCAGAGCCTCGTGCCCAGCGAATGACGCACTTCCCGCGCGCTGCCTCGATTATAGGTGGACCCTTTGTGATCAATCCCGAAGTAGTAAGCGTCAAAGAAGACTCCCTTGGCTTCAGGCCTTGTCGCATACGCTCCCCAGAATCCAGTGCGGTGATCGGGAACATTATCGAAGAAGCCAGGCTTATCCAAGGTAGGCCGGACCGCAAAGGCGTCGATGTTCCATTGACCCAATTTGCTCCGGATCTTAACTCCATCGAAGCTCTGCCGCACATTTGGGCCCTCGCGAACTGAAAGCAAACGGCCAGAGCCATAGTTCAATTCCTGCCTGCCGATCCTAAAAACGAACCCACGGGGCGCATCGTGCGGACCAACTTCAATAAATGCCGCCTGAAAGTCCAGGTCTTTCTTATCGATAGGCCTAGGTCCACCTTGCCGGAACAGTTCTACGCCACTCTTCAATTGAACGAACGAGCGAAAGTATTTGCCGTAGCGGACATCTGCATGGGCAATGTATCGCTGCAGCCAGAATGCATTGTTGAAGGGCTGTTGTCCCCAATTGTCGTTTCCCACAGCTTCGAAAGACTGGCGCACTTCGCCCCCCAAGCTGAGGTTCCAATCGGCCGCCCCCTGACGCAAGGGGATGTACTTGATGGGATCCCAGATATCCTCCCGCAGAGTGGGGTCTCGCAAGAAAGTCCAATCGTCATCTTCTCTTAGGAGGTTGTATTTGCGCACAGGGTCAGACTGCCCGAAGGCCAAAGAAATGCTAAGCGCGAACACAGCGGCATAGATTCTGCGCCCTGGCATCTATTCGCGACCGTTTGCGGCGTGGATCTCGCAAATGTAGCCGCCTGGGAACTTCACGATGGCCGCGCTCCGGCCGTCTGAGTTGAACGGCTCTACAAGGACGCTGGCTCCGGCTGCCTGAGCTTTTGAGATAGTCGCGCTGAGGTTAGCCACTTCATAGCCCGTTAGTTCATGGCCATAAGGATATGGGAGATGTCCATCTGTCACCTGCATTGCCAGCTTCCCGAAGGTTGACGTGATCCTGATCCTCCGGTACGTTTCTCCCGGGCGGCCTATCTCTACACCCGGAGCCTGCCGATTATCGGACATAACCTTCCCCCGCGAGAAGGCTAGAAAGCTATGTACGAACGCGTCCGCCTTGGCGGCACTAACGTATACACGATTTTCCGGAACCGTTTGGAGTTGCTGATACGAGGGGGCGGTTGTATGCCAATAAAGTTGCATATTGACCCCGCCCGGCCACTGAATGACGGCATCGCGTCCAATCGGATCGTTAAACGGGCTGACTATGACGTCAGCACCATTTGCCTGAGCTGCGCGGACAGCCGCGTCCATGTTGGTTACCAGGTAGCCGGTACGTTCGAGACCGAAAGGATAGGGGACCGGCGTTTTGAAGCCAAACACCGATAGTGTGCCTACCGGCGTCAATACCAACTGGGACATAGTCATGCTCGGCGTTGGCGTAACCGTGAACACGCCTTGCTTCGATGTGGTGCCGCCGAACGTTGCCACAAAACTTGCAACAAGGCGGTTAAAGTCTTCAGGGGAAACGTAGACATGCGTCGTATCGTACTGTGGTCCGACAGCAACGCCGGCCGTCGGCGGAGCTGCGTTGAGGGTTGCCAGTGGACTGCTGATATTGGCAATTAAGCTCACGATCGCGAACAGGCTGATGAGTTCCGGCTTCCTTATCATTGATTTATCCTTTCGATTCTCTTGACGCCGACACAACGAACCCACTGTAAATGTCGTGTGTCAATGAGTCTATGGCAAGGTTGCGGCAGATGATGTGGACTTGCTGTCTCTCAGGTAAAAAGCTAACCCGAAGAGCAGGAAGATCGGCAGACCAATACCCCAAAAATGAATTGTCGATGTCAGAAGTCCACTGAGGATTGCGCCCATAGTGAAACCACACAGCGGGGGTAATGTTCGTTTCAGCCTTGCCTGCGCCGCGGCGCGGGCTTCTCCGGCTGATTGAACGTACTCCCACATGTCAACCATCGCTTGCGTGAAGTTTCCGGTCATTACCGTCGTATAAGCCAGCGATGGGAGACACACCCTCATGATTCCGTTCTGAATTCCCATGGCAAACACCCCGATGGAGCCAACTAGAGCAACAAGTAGATCACTTGGACCACCGCTCATTAAAGGTTTAGCCAACAGTCCGGCGAGGGCGAAAAAGAAAAGGATCGACCCTTCGATCAGAATCAGAATTTGTAAGTCGTTTCGGCCTGAGCGTTTGGCTGAGCGCGCCACAAAAGCCGATAGGAGCACGGCGGCAACAAACACCGGCAAGGTGGCTAGACGGCCCCAAACATTGTAAAGATCGTGTGAGGCGAACGACGCACCTGCTAAAACGAAGTTTCCAGTAACGTGGGCGGTGAACAATCCGAACAGCAACACGAACCCAGCCGTATCGACATAGCCAGCCACGGAGCTCAGGCACAAACCAATCGTTTGATTTCGATCCATACGGAAGTCCTATCGTACTTACGGTCCCTATGATTTCTCTGTAGCTAGATTGCGGGAAGTTGCAGATGTTTGCACCTTCAGCGCATCGCTGTTGAAACGGCAGCCCACACCGCCGCGTGCAGCAAGACACCAAGAATCGGAGCAATCCGCTCTTAGCGAACAGGGAAAAATCTCAGTAACGTCGATTCGTGGGGGCGAACTGAGTGATTCAAACGAGCAGTTCTAGCGTCAGGCTCGCTGTACTTTGGCTGTTTGGTTTCGGATTGGTTTCGGCCTCCATGTATGGCCAATTGGCAGGCGGCACGTCGGGTCCGCCGACTGCGCTGGCGCAACCGGCGCCAATGGTTCCTGCGCTTTCGCCATCTCAGCAACAAGGAAGCGCACAATACGGTGTGCTGATAATCAACCAATAGCGCTCACGCTAATCGAGGCAATCTCCCTGGGCCGTCATGACTGAGACCTTCGGCATTCGTAGCTAGTCCGAGGCGCTCGAAGTTCTTCTGCGTAGATTCTAAGTCTATGTGTTGGAAAGCTGTAAAACCGAGTGAGGCGGCAACGTCTACGAAGAT
>Ga0182012_10004675_pt1 | contig 14239 bp, 18 predicted proteins | sample 612S2SmetaG_FD_120486 | JGI IMG/M metagenome (GOLD analysis project Ga0182012, IMG submission 120486) | Permafrost microbial communities from Stordalen Mire, Sweden - 612S2S metaG | ecosystem: Environmental > Terrestrial > Soil > Wetlands > Permafrost | place: Sweden: Stordalen | collected... | reverse complement strand
CCATTGCGAGCGATCCGGCGCATACTAGGGCCGCGCCGACCACAAAAGAGCGTCCGAGATTGCGTGTAATCTTTTGGGCCACGCCCAACGTGGGAAGATGTTGCATGTTAGCGTCCTTTGTTTCCTATTCGATCGCGCCGAATATGAGGGACGCGCAGACGGCGCCTAGGTTCGGAAAATGCTCATTCCGACAAGCTTCGAGGAAAGATCATCAATCTGGAGCGGGAGGATTTTCCGCGCGTCGAGGGGGCGCCAAATTCAATCGCGGCGGGGCAAGGATCAGCGTAACGGCAATCACGCTCAATGGGCATATCAGGTCTTTTCGAGCATCGCCTCCCAACATATGTGATTCAAAGTCCTTGCGCGCCTTTGCCTGGTCTGTTTCGACACGAACAGGCCGTTCGCCGCAAACGGGCATTTCTGCTCGAGCCTTATGCTGCGCCCGACCAAGCGCTCATCGGATTGAGTAGTTTCCGAAGCTGCTCTTGGAACGGGTCCCTACGGTATAATCGTCAATGGCGAGAAATACTTTTGTCGCCGATCCGGGAGGAGAACTGCGATGGACATGAAGGCCTGCATCGACGCCTGCACCGAGTGCCGGACGACCTGTCTCATAACGCTTGGGCATTGCCTCGCTCTCGACGGCGAGAACGTCAAGGCCGACCGGATCGACGCCCTGCTCGACTGCATCACGCTATGTGCGTCCGGCGTCGATTTGATGGCGCGAAATTCTCCCCTGTGCGGACGCAACTGCGCGGTTTGCGCCGAGGCTTGCGGGCGCTGCGCGGAATTGTGCGAGGCGACTCCGCGCGATGTCGTCATGCAACGCTGCGCCAAAATATGCCGAGAGTGTGAGACGACCTGCACCGTGATGGCGGCGCATTAGGCGCGCAAATCAAAGGCGCTACACCCAATTGCGCCAAACATTATAGCGCGAATGCGCGCGCGATCTGAAAATGACAGCCGGATTGAATCGCGCCAAGCTTTGACAGATGGCGCGTGGGGCGCTGTGTCGGGCGCCACACCGGCAAGCGCCGGTTTAGCTCGAATATTTCCGTTAGAGGCCGCATCGCCTCCACGACGCGCTGGCGTCGCCGCCCGCCTGCGATCTCAGAACCGCTGGATTCCATATGTTTTCCCGCCTAGATCCACAAAAGATAAAGCAAGGCATTTCTGACGTTGAACGCCACGTGAAAGAACGCAATGATACGCTGTCGAGATAGCACAATGCACCCGCTCGCGATGAACTTCCGCAGATTCGTCGATGACCCGAGCTTCGTCTGTGTGGGAGCCAAGGCCGCGCTCGCGAAGGGTCGGATGCATGTGATCATCGCCAAAGATCTTTTGTCGAGTTGTGACGACTATCGCATCTATTCCGGACTTTGTGAGATCGTCCGCGACTATCGGGCAGATCGGGAAATGTTTCAGAGTTTCGTGGTGATTTTTGAACAGCCTGCTCACATGAGCGAGGAGAGCTTTGAGCGCGCCCTGTGGGTGCGAGCACAGTCGCTGTCCGACAAGGACGCTTCCAATGGTCAGGCCTATGACGATCGCGTCAGTATGCAGCCAGACAATCCACATTTTGCCCTCAGCTTTGCGGAGGAGGGCTTTTTTATCGTCGGTCTGCACCCGGGAGCGAGCCGCGAGTCGAGGCGCTTCGAACGGCCGACTCTCGTCTTCAACCTTCACGATCAGTTTGAGCGCCTGCGTAGCGATGGCGATTATGAGAAAATGCGCGCAGTGATTTTGAACCGCGATAAAAAGCTCACGGGAAGCGTCAACCCGATGTTGGCGCGGCATGGCGAAACGTCAGAGGCGCGCCAATATAGCGGACGACTCGTGGGCCAAGATTGGAAATGTCCCTTCGATCCTTTGGAGAGATCCTCCCATGAACCCAAAGCGAATTCCGCCACGGTCCGGCGTGGCGTTCCTTCTCTCACGCGGAGAGACACTGACCGTCACTGATCCCATTGGCGAGCAGGTGGCCGACCTTCTCGCATTCAGGCGAGACGACGTGGATGAAGCTATATCGTCCGGTCGTTCACTCGATTATGCGGGGCGCCTTTTCCTGACGACCGGAGCCGCAATTTATTCCAACCGAAGCAATGTGCTGTTACGAATCGTCGAGGATACGGTAGGTCGCCACGATTTTTTGCTGACTCCCTGTTCGGCAGATACGTTTCGCATCCTTTACGGCGACGAGCACCCTCATCAGGGATGTTTCGGAAACCTCTCGGTTGCGCTGGCGCCATTCGGCATTGTTCCGGATCGAATTCCTGTCGCGTTCAACATCTTTATGAACGTCGTCGTCAACGCGGAGACGGGCGTGCTGCGAGTCGCTCCGCCTTTGAGTCGCGCGGGCGATCACATAACATTCCGAGCGGAGATTGACCTCATTGTCGCGCTCACCGCATGTTCGGCGCCACAATCAAATAACTATGCGTTTAAACCCATCGACTACGCCATCGGAATGGCCGAATGTCGGCCCAGGTCGAGTTCGCTATGAACTTCGACGGATCCAGAGGTGGTCCGACGGGCAGTTGCCCTTCAACAGACGCGGCTATCGAGTTGATGGTTCCGACACAAGGAGGTGAAACGAAACCTCGCGACGCACGATAGCCGTGATCGCTCCCACATAGACCAAAAGAACTTTTTTCGTGGCGCACCGCCCGATAGACTCTCGGCGGAAGTCGCGATGAGGACGTATGGTCGAACGACCGCGCTGCTCAACAACACATTTCAGAATTTGCGCGCCGGAAGCTCCGGCGCGCAGAGCAATTGAATACCGTCGCTGTGTTCAGTTCGCTGGCGTTGCCGATTGATCACGCAAAGCGTGAATCCGATCATGGTTCGCTTTTACGCCTGCATATTGTCGGCGCACAATAATCGCGATATCTGCGGGCAACGCCTCTTTGAGCGCGGCTTCGTAATTGTGCATCGCGGCGTCTTCTCCGCGCTCGCACTCTTCGAGCACCACGTGTTCCTCCATGCCGGTAACCGAAGACATTATGTCGGTCCAGCGTCGATGCAATGTTCCGCCAATGCTGCCAGACTTGGCAGGCTCTCCGCCGAGCTTGCGAATCTGGGCTTCCAGCTCTGCGGCGCCCTCGTCACAACGCGCTGCCGAGGAATCGAATACCGGCGTCAAGGCACCATTCTTGACGTCCTTCGAACAGGTTCGAAAGCCCTTGGCGCCATCCTTGGTCGTTTGCAGTAGCGAATTCAAGGTCGCGATAACTTCCTGATTATTCATGTCAACTCTCCTAACGAGGGGTATGCGCACGATCGCGCGAACGAATAGCCTCTCGAGTGTTCGCCGCATAGGATCGGAAACTACCCACTAAGCCCCACACCGCCCTGTGAGCTTTTTCAAAAGGACGCAAGACGGATGTCACCGCTAAGCCGTCAGTGCTCGACGCGCTGCTGGAAATTGTTGTGCGCCGACACATGAGTGCGTTGTGCAGTGAGCCGGTCCGTGACGGATCGTCATGCATTTATGCCCCGCGTGTCGTCGTCGCGCGGCATGGGTATTTCCCGACCCTATACGGCCCCCGGCGCGCCCGCATAGGGTTGGACGTTGAATTGAATACAGACCACCGACGCTCCGGAACCAACAAAGCCTGTTCGCTAGGCGTTGCGTCGCTCGAGGGTTAAGCGCTTGACCGTGGATATCAAATCCCTTTCTGAAAAACGCAGCGCGAACTCGCAGCGGGTTAGCGCATTGCGTCGCCCCGGTCACTTGGCGATAGTGTGTCCCGATGCGCTATTTGGAAGCCTCTGTACTCGCGCGCGGCGTCCCGCAGGCAACGTCCGACATCTCAGGAGACGTTTATGAAAGTGGACAACCAAAAACTCAGCAAGGCGGATATTGAGCACGCGATGATGACGCCATCTTCCGTGTTTGACACGCCTGCGGAGGTTGTTGAATCGGAGGGGCTCACGCGCGCTCAAAAAATTGAAGTTCTCAAGAGATGGGAACTCGACGCGCGCGCCCTGCAAAGGGCGACGGACGAAAACATGACAGGCGGCGAACGTCCGCTTCTCGACGAAGTCAACGACGCATTATCGAAGCTTGATCCCGGAGGCGCGACGCCCGACGGTTTTGGCAAAGCGCCTACAAAAATTTAAAGGTCGATGCGCTCTTTGGCGCCAGCATGCGCTTGATGGCGGAACCGCATGCGTTCGAGCGCCAGGTTAATTTTATCGCGCGGTAGCGGGTCTTCCGATGCGTCGGTAGCCGGACGCGCGCAAGATTAATTCCTGTGTGGCGCAACCAGTGGGCTTCAGGACGTTTGTCCTCGAACCAGAGCTTAAAGTGAGTTTGCAGGGTTGAGGGTCCAAACGCCAAGAAGGCATCTTCCGATGAGAACCGAGACCGTCGCAGACCTTCTAGCCCGCGCGCTGTTCCAGGCGGGCGTGAAGCGCATATATGGCCTTGTCGGCGATAGTCTAAACGGCATTACCGAGTCGCTGAGAAAGCAAGGCGAGATCGAATGGATTCATGTCCGTCATGAGGAAAGCGCCGCGTTCGCCGCAGGGGCGGAAGCGCATTTGACCGGGAATCTTGCCGTTTGCGCAGGGAGTTGCGGTCCTGGCAATTTGCATCTTATCAACGGCCTTTTCGACTGCCATCGCTCGCGTGTGCCCGTGCTGGCGATCGCCGCCCAAATCCCGAGCGCCGAGATTGGCCGCAACTACTTCCAGGAAACCCATCCTCAAAATCTTTTCCAGGAATGCAGCCATTACTGCGAGTTGGTCACGACCGCAGCGCAGATGCCGGGCGTCCTCGAAACCGCAATCCGCGTCTCCGTCGGTGAGCGTGGCGTCGCCGTCATCGTCCTGCCGGGCGACATAGCCTTGACGGAAATGCCGGCAGAAGAACGCTTGTCAGCCCATCTTCTGCCCACGCCTCCAATAGTCCGGCCGCGGGATTCGGAACTCGCGTCTCTGGCTACGATGTTGAACGCCGCGCCGCGCGTAACGCTGCTCTGCGGACGCGGCTGCTTCGGCGCCCGATCCGAACTCATGCGCCTCGCCGAGGCGTTGAAATCGCCGATCGTCCACGCTCTCGGCGGGAAAGAGGGAGTAGAACATGACAACCCCTACGACGTCGGGATGACAGGCCTGATAGGTTTCAGCTCCGGATTTCACGCGATGCGGGAATGCGACATGCTGCTGATGCTCGGGACGGACTTCCCTTACCGCCAGTTCTACCCGACAACCGCGAAAATCGCCCAAGTTGATTTACGCGCCGCGAATTTGGGCCGACGGTGTCCGATCGACATCGGTCTTGTCGGCGACGTGGCCGCAACGATCGACGCGCTGCTTCCCTTTCTGATGCCGAAGCAGAATCAAGAGCACCTTAACCAATGTCTTGCGAATTATGCGGAGGCGCGGAAGGGCCTCGACGAACTGGCGGTCGGGCATCCCGGCCGCAAGCCCATCCACCCGCAATATCTCGCTAAAGTCGTGAGCGATCTTACGGCTCAAGACACGGTTTTCACCTGTGATGTCGGAACGCCGACCATCTGGGCGGCACGATACCTAAAACTCGGACACAATCGGCGCCTAGTTGGTTCTTTCGTGCACGGCTCTATGGCCAATGCGATGCCGCAGGCCATCGGCGCGCAGGCGGCTTTCAAAGGGAGGCAAGTGGTCGCGCTCTGCGGCGATGGCGGTTTTGCGATGCTGATGGGCGATTTCATCACGCTGGTGCAGCAGAAGCTGCCCGTCAAGATCGTCATCTTCAATAATGGCGCTCTCGGATTTGTTGAGCTTGAGATGAAAGTCGCCGGGATTCTGGAAACGGGAGTCGAACTGATCAATCCCGATTTCGCCTCCATGGCGCGAGCAATGGGTGTTTTCGCTCGTCGCGTCGAAGATCCTGCGGAGCTCGAGTCGGCTGTGCGAGAAGTTATAGCCCATGATGGTCCAGCGCTGCTCGACGTGCTCACAAACCGGCAAGAGCTGTCGATGCCGCCGAACCTCGAGCTCGCTCAGGTAACGGGTTTTAGCCTCTACCTGATGAAGGCGGTGATGAATGGCCGCGGAGAGGCGGTCATCGATCTCGCGCAAACAAACCTCTTCCGATGAGCGCGCGATCTCATGTTGGAGCCGCAAGAAATTCGAACCATGCGGATACGCGGCGACGGCGACGCCTTTCAGAAGAGGCTGAATACCATGACCCGAACGGGTCCGCATTCCTTGCAATCATTCGTTACGCGAGAGATCGAGACTCGATCGAGGCGGAGTTTCGATCTGGTCAATCTAAAGTTCCACTGCTCCTATTTCGCGCCGTTGGCAATCGCCGTTCGCACCAATGGCGATGTTGGCGCTTCCCAATCGCCTTGTCATTCCTATCGGCCGCCAACGCACCAAATTGCGGCGAGCGCTATTCGATCTTGGCGTCCCGTGAAGAAGTGACGGTAGGACACGAGGCGAGTCCGGGAAAGCACTTTTTTTTGTGCCGCAGAGCCTGAGGAGACATCAAAATGCACCCGAGCACTAAATGGCGAGAGCAGATAGACCCAGATGAAGCGAACCGTTTCGAGCGATATGCGGAGGCCTTCGTCAAAATGCAGCAGCGCAAATCTCAGGAGTTCGGCTATGGACGCGCTTTGCATCGTAAGCAGATTTTGGCCCTGAGAGCCGTGTTCGATGTGCTTCCGGACCTTCCCGAAACAGCGCGGCACGGGCTGTTCGCCTCGCCGGCCAGATATGAGGCCTGGATTCGCCTCTCGAACGGCGGCCCGAACCATGCCCCGGACTCGAAACCAGATATTCGCGGATTTGCCGTAAAGGTGTTCGGCGTTGCAGGCCCGACCGCAACCGCTTCTCTCGATTGGGGATGCCAGGATTTTCTGCTCATCAATCACAGCACCTTTGCGTTCCCGAAAAGTGAGGAGTTCATGGATCTAGCGCTGGCGTCCGACAGGGGCCTCATATCCTTGTTGACGCACATTTGGAACCGGTATGGCGCGTTCCGCGGCGTCGCCTTAATGCGTCGGCTCGCCGGGGTCGTCGGCAAGCCCTTCAGAAGTTTCGCCTGTGAAACCTTTTATAGTGCGGCGCCGATCTCTTGCGGGCCTTATGCCTGCCGCCTGCGGCTGGTTCCCAATGGAAATCCGCCTTCGGGAGATGATGTGCGAGATTGGGCGCGAGACGTGAAAGATCGACTGGCGCTGGCGCCTCTCGCGTTCGACTTTCAATTGCAGTTCTTCGTAGATGAAGCATCCACGCCGATCGAAAATGCGTCGGTCGATTGGCCGGAAATGGTTGCGCCCTTTGTAACCGTCGCTCGCTTGATAATCCCGCAGCAAGAGTTTTCGAACGCCGCCGCCACCCAGTTTGACGCTCAGGTCGAAGCCTCTTCTTTTGATCCCTGGACGGCGCTGATGGTTCACCGACCCTTGGGTAATGTGATGCGTGCGCGCAGAGTGGTGTATCTGGCCAGCAGAAGCACAAGGGGTGCGCCATGAGCTCGCCCCGGTATGTCTGGGGGTAATTGGCAGGGTGCAATTTTCCCGTGATCATCATCGCGCTCGTCAAGGACCGAAAAGTGTTCGTCGCAATGGATCCGCTCGGGGCGGGCGCACCCCGTTCACAGCCTGCGATGCGACGAACGGGCCTAGACCCAACAGTCGTGTTACCAGACACCATTTGGCAGAAGTGCCCAGGAAGTGCGGCTTTTCACGCCCGGACGACGCCCTAGCGGCGACACACTTTTGACATTTCGCCGGTTGAGCCGAGCCTGGTTTCACGGATCAAGGCCACAGGATGCCGGCCCGTCGGATCATCACTTTTGACCGAAGACGCATTCTGTAAAAAGTCACGCCTTCGATCAACGCAAAATCGGCTCAGAACCGATTTGGCGGCCAGTGACAAGACTGTTGAGTCTAGGCCGAACGGCGACGCCGAACGAGAGTCCGGCGCGGCGGACCTGGCCGAAGCAATCGCGACGAGCGACGGTATGCCAACGCCGGATTGTCCCCGCGAACAGTTGGCGAAAAGCGCCTATATTCCGGTGAGCCTGGCAGGATTTCCAACTCGGTTTGAAAGACGCTTGGACGTTGATCAAGGATTGGAGACGATCATGTTCAAATCGGGTAATATGTTTACGAAAGTGACGGCGGAGTTCGGACGACGAAATGATTAAGGATCGCGGTCGTCGCCGACACGGTAGATGCAAAAATCGAAGAATCGCCTCGACAGGTCGAGCGAGCCCCGTGGCTTTTTATTACGGCCAGGGTTCATCGAAAGCGGCTTTCCGATTTTTGGCTCGGCGGCGATTCCCGCGAAAGCCGCAAGTCCCGCGCGCGATGGCTCTCGATTGGACAGCGTAATGACCGCTATCGGGCTTGTGAAGGACTTTCCTGTCGTTTGCGTCGGGGGCTCGGCAGGCGGCCTCGACGCCTACATCCGTTTTCTAAGGTGCGTGCCAGCAGATATTGGCGCGGCTATCGTCATCGTCAATCACTTGCGAACCGTCGCCACCCAACTCCATGAGATTCTCCCATACCACACCGCAATGCCGGTTGAACTCATCACGGAAGGTTTGGTCCTTCAGCCCAATCACGTGTTCATCATTCCGGCACAGCGCGATCTCCATGTCCTTGATGGAAAATTTCGCCTGAAGCCGATTTCAAAGCCAAGGGGCTGGCCCGACGTTATTACGGTCTTCTTGAATTCGCTCGCCCAGCATTGGAACGGGAAGCTTATCGCCGTCATTGTTTCCGGCTATGACGGCGATGGGGCCGCAGCTTTGCGCGGCATAAAGGAAGTGGGTGGCGTCACCATCGCGCAGAAGCTTGCGACAGCTGGTCAGCCAGATATGCCCGAGAGCGCGATCGCAACCGGCTGGATTGATTTTGTCCTTTCACCCGAGGATATCGCGCGGAAAATCGTTTGCATCGCGCGCGGGAATACGAACGTCCAAGGCGCGTCGCCGCGCTCCTGAGCCGTCGACGCAGAAACACAGGAGATAAAAAATGGAAATTGTGCCACGACGACAAACGATTAACATTACGCCGCGCTCATCTCCATGGGAAATGAACGACGATGTTTTTCTGGTCGACCTCACGCGTCCTGTCGTGGCGGCTACCAAAGTGACGCGCGCCCCGGCGAAACTAGGGCGGCTTATCCCGTTGTCCCAGGGTCGTCGATATTTACTGGCTCGCCGAATTGGTAGGCATGATTTTGGTTCTCGGTTTACCGCGTCGCCCGATCCGTCTTGGCGCATTCTCATGGGTTTCGGAGATTGAACTAATCGTTGGCTGATGGCGCCGAGATGGCAAATCCAATGGCTATTGTTCCGGCTTTCGTTTGATGGCGAGTCCCGTAGCGCCACGTTTGCGGGCCAGAAAAAAACGTATCATTTCGTGTGACGCGTCCGGTCCCGCAGGATCAGTGAATGACCCCGCCGCGCTGCCGCCCGACCAGCCATGACCACTGCCATGCACCGTCCAATTTTCCAAAAGAATGTCGCCGGAGCCGCGCCAATATTCGGTGCGGGTGAAATCCCTACCGCCCTTTGACCGACCATTTTCCGAACGACTTTTGAGCGGTTGAGAGCTGGATCGCTGTATGGCGGATAGAAATGCCGCTGCGTTGGACGGATGGACCACCCTGTCCTCATCGCCATGGAAGACAATAGTGTAGACAAGGCGGCCCGATTTGCTATTTGCGCCGGATTCCATCCCCCGGCGCATCGCCGATAATGCGCCTCGCAAGGTACGGATATCGCCACGCGCAAGTCCCGAATGAACTCCAACCGCGACATAAAGTTCCGGATACGCTGACGCGGTGATGGCCGCAGCGGATCCTCCGGCCGAAATGCCCGCAATATAAACGCGCGCGGAATTCGCCTTGCAGAGGTCCATGACATGACGGGTTAAAGCTGCGATCATCGATGGCTCGCCACTGCCTCGTTTCTGGTCGCCTGGACGGTGCCAGTTCCAGCAGCGATTGAGGTTGGCGGAAACGGATTGCTGCGGGTAGAGCACGAGAAAGCCCCGTTCGTCGGCAATTCCATTCATGCGGGTGCCAACCGCAAAATTCGATGCGGATTGCGCACAGCCGTGAAGCATGACCAGAAGCGGCAACCGGCGCCGCTTTGACCCTTGCGGCGTGTAAAGCTTGTACGCCAAGTTTCCTTCGCGGCAGGCGAACTGACCATCGACGAAGCTGCCGGGCTCGGGCCGTCTTTCGGCCAACGGCGTCGAAGCCCGTTTGGCCTTCGATTTCCTGATGCCTTTCTTCGCCTTTTTTGGGGCAGCCGGCGACAAGATTCGCTGGAGCACAACGGCTGCCTTTAGAGTTCGCTTTCGCGCCGTTCTTGAAGATTTCAACCAAGTCCCAAATAAGCTTTTCATCGGTTGCTCCGTCAAAGGCGAAGCCCCACCCGCGCTAGTGTTTCCAGAGAAACCGCCGACCGTTTTGGCGCCGACCGGCTCTGGTTGTCACTTGACCTACCGTCAATCTCCTCCCCGGCCACCTTCGCCGGAACCTCTTCGATCAGCCGCCGTCAACTTCATTTCGGCGGCTCGGCGGGCTGCCCTTGCTGATTGGAGGGCGGCTTGTTCGCCTCGTGATGACCGACCACGCAACCTACCGCCGCGCCAAGCTTACCATGTCCGGCCAAGTGCCCAGCGATGCCCCCGATGATTGCGCCTTTGATACAACCTTTGGCCTCGGCTTGAAGGGGCGCGATTGCGGCAATGATCGCGAACGCCGCGGGAATTCCAGACGGAATTTTCATGTAGCCTCCCCTATTTTTTGAACACAGACCGAAGATATTTGCATTTCGAGACAGCGGCGCGCCGTTGGGACAGCAAACGGCGAATTCGAATTCTTCATGAGTTCGTCGCATCGCTTTTCGATCGGAAGCTGACCCTCCACCGTCGTGCCCGAAAAGGCGTCGCTTTCGCCCCTGAACCTCCCGGCGACCGGCATCGCCAGGCGAATATCTCGTGCCACGGCGACGGGGATCAGAGTGAAACCGCCGACGCTCCGGTTCCTGGGCTCGAAGATGACCCAGCCGGCACCCGCCGCATAAATTTCCCTCACGCGTGGGTCGTTCCAGCCTCTGACGACGGCCTCTTCGTTGGTGAGGGGCTAAATGATAACCGGAGACGGTTCTGGCTCCGAAGCCGAACCGTCTCCGGCTTCGACGAACTAGATGGCGAAGTCGATGCGGGCGGTTTAAGAGCTCGACTACCATTTCGTTGGTCAAGAGGGGAAACCGGAAAAACCATATCATTCTCTATGCCGCCGCGTCCGGTTGACGCGCATCGATCTCACCGACTTAGGTCAAACACCGGCGCCTTTAGGCCCAATAGCTGGGCGCCTCGTAATAGCCGTCGACTTTGCGACCGTATTCCGGGGTCCACTTGAATTGTGAACCGCCATCGTACTGCGGAGCGGCTTCAAGCTTGGCCTTGTTCAGATTGACGAGATAGCCGCCTTTCTGAGTGTCGTATTTGAGGGTCGACCAAGGCAGCGGATAGTGCTTGTCGCCCACGCCGAGAAAACCACCAAACGACATGACAGCGTAGATCGCACGACCGCTTACCTTGTCGATCATGATGTCTTCAACGGTGCCCAGCTTATCGCCGGACAAATTGTAGACACTCGTGCCCTCGACCTTTTCGGCTGCGATAAGAGTGCCCGTGGTGATCGAAGTAGCTGCTTCCATAATAATTCTCCTTGTGAGGTTCCGCAGCGCGCGGCACCGCGTTCATATCCGATAGGCATCGTACGAGACCGGCCTCGAGCCCAGATTTAGGCATTCCCGCTGGCGGCTCGCTAGGATCGGCTTCTACTCAATTCAATCCAAGACATGCACTTGTAGGGCTCGTGGCCAGCGCATTGATTGAATGGGAAAGGCATGACTTGGATATCCGAAGAGGGCCGATGGCTGCTGTCAGGCGGCATGCAAAATATGGAAAGTTTTGGTCCTCTCGCGACCTTTTTCGTGTTTGAGCCAAGACGCTCATCATATTGCGGTGCGCGAGTGCGATTTTCCAACGTCGCGACGCCTGTCATTGAGCAGATTCCCGTGCAAAGGCTTTGTCGTGTCGATCATTACGCGGCCCAACATCGATTGGAATATTGGAACGCGATATGCTTCGACGAGGAAGGCTCGTCACACCCGACCGATTCACGACGGGTTGTCGACGGCGATTGGATCAGCCAAACCGCTACAGGTGAGGAAAAAAGCATGAGCAATTCCATTGCCGCGTTGTTTCAGCGCCTGACGCAAGGCGTTTACGTGGTCGGCGTGGCGCATGGGGAGACGCGTAATGCTTTCACCGCAGCCTGGGTGACGCAGGTTTCTTTCGATCCCTTGCTGCTGGTCTTGAGCATCAACCCGCAACACTCGTCCTATGGCCTGCTGAAGCAAAGCGGCACCTTCAGCGTCAATGTGCTGAAGAAGAGCCAGACGGAACTGGCCACCCATTTCGCACGACCCGCCCACGCGGACAAACTGGCCGCGACTGAATGGACGCCAGGCCACGCCGGCACGCCATTGCTGCGTGACGCCCTGGCCTGGTTCGAATGCGAAGTGGTGAGCGAACATCCGGCCGGCGACCACATTCTGGTGCTGGGAAAGGTCATTGGTGGCAGAGTGCTGGATTCCGAAGCTGAGCCCATGACCTATCGTGAAACCGGCGCAATGGACGGCGCCTCAGCATTATTCCCCGAGGGTTTCGGCGATGCATAACGCCGCCGCAGGGGAATTTTCAATTTCCACGACGCGCTTCCGCCACGCGCCCGAACAACGCCGAGTGGGATGAGGCTTCCTTTATTGCTGGATATGCTCCGCTATCCGCGTTCTTATCGCATTTTATGACGATGCGTTTGGCGTTCCGTCTGGACTTCGGCCTCAACCTCCTTCAACACGCGCTCTTGCTCGATGCGGAGCTGTTCGAGCGTTGGATCGTTGTTGACGAGATTTTGCGGAATCGTCTGCGCCGGATTGGCGGCGAGCTGGCGCGCGGCCTCGCGTGCCGCCGTCGCCTCGCGTTCGGTCTGCGTGGCGCTCCGCTCGGTGATCGCCGCCGCGCGGCGTTCCTCGGTCAGGTCTTTGACGCTCGCGGGGTCGAGCCGTGTTTGGGCTTCATCCCTACGTTCGCCGGCGCGAACAGTTTCGGCCAGTCGCTCGGCGCCCTGGGCGCCCAAGGTTTGCGTCTTGGCGAGATCGCTTGCTTTCGCCAGGATCGCGGTGCTTCGGTCACCAGCGAGTTGTTGCAAAGCTTGAGGCGAAACTTCGCTCTGGCCCGACTGAACCAGACGGGTGACGTCGGCGCGAACGGCGAGCGTGTTGAGGAATTTCGTCGAGAGGTCGTTGAAAGCCTGCCGCGCTGAGGGGTCGATGCTCTGGTAGACGGTGTCGACAGTTTTATCGATTTGTCTGAGGCTACTGGACAATTGTTCTGATGTTGCGAGGGACGGCATTGTCGGCTCCATCTTTGGCGATGACGTGACTTGGAAGCCAAGGCCTGCGCCCACCTGGGCGAGAACCGTGCGGGCCAAATTCTGAACAGCGACGCGATTGTGTGGGTCGCTTTTGACAAGATCGTGCCAAGAGTGCCGCGCGTCATTGACGATGGCAAGAGCGCGCTCTGTTTTTGGAATGCGGACCGGATTCGTCCTCGCCGTCTCGATGCGACGCCGGGCGTTGTCGATCAGCGGTTGATTGGCCGGCTCGGCGGCGTAGGCGCGGTCGCGAGCTTCTCGGCCCGGTCGCGGCCGGTCGGCCGCCTCGACGATGGCCTTGTCCTTCGGGCCATAGCTCTGGGAGGACGCGCGCTCGGCGGCGCTCGTCGCGACGATTTTTAGAGAATTCGCCTGAGCGTGTTCGGCGAACACCTCCCGCCATGCCCGAAAATCCTGCGGGCCGGGGGTGATTTTTTGCGCATCGCCGTTACGAACGGTCACGATGGCGTGGGCGTGAATATGTCCGGCGTCCGCCTTGTCGGTGTGGACGCCGAACATGAATTTGTGATCGGCGAACTGCTCGTGGAGGAAGCCCCGCACGGAATTTGTGAAAGCCTCGACGTCGGTTCCGGATTTCGCGGAAACGATCATGTGCATGGTGTCGCGCGGCGAAAAGGACCGAAGGTCACGGCGCCAGGCGCGCGCCTCGGTCGCAATAGCGCTGGCGTCTTTGATCGTGGCGCCGGCGCCCGAGATCGCCGGGCCGCCCTCCGTCAATTGGGTGAGACGGTGAATGACGCTG
>Ga0182012_10004674_pt1 | contig 14239 bp, 13 predicted proteins | sample 612S2SmetaG_FD_120486 | JGI IMG/M metagenome (GOLD analysis project Ga0182012, IMG submission 120486) | Permafrost microbial communities from Stordalen Mire, Sweden - 612S2S metaG | ecosystem: Environmental > Terrestrial > Soil > Wetlands > Permafrost | place: Sweden: Stordalen | collected... | reverse complement strand
GACGCCGGTCGACTCCGGCCGCTACCCCGCTTTGTCGCCGTATTTTGCCGGCGCGGCCTGGTATGAGCGGATGATCCGCGATCTGTGGGGCCATAGTGCCGAGGGCGGCACCGACGGGCGCCCCTGGCTCGATCATGGCACCTGGCCGCTGGCCCGCCCTTTGGCCAGCCGGCCGGAGCCGCGGACCATCGCCGATCCGCTGCAACTGGGCGAACTCGACGATCCGTCCGAGGCGATGATCCTGCCGATCGGGCCGATCTGGGACCGACTCGGCGAACCTGCCCATCTGCGCCTGACCCTCGACGGTCCTGCCATCCGCCAGGCCGAAGCGCTGCTGGGCTTCGCCCATAAGGGGACCCTGACGCTGATGCGCGGCAAATCGCCGCGCGCGGCCGCCCGCTTTGCCGCGCGCCTGTCCGCCGATGCGACGGTCGCCCATTCCGTTGCCTTCGCCCAGGCCACCGAAGCCGCCATGGACGTTGTCGCCCCGCCGCGGGCTGCCGCACTGCGCATCGTCATGGCGGAGGTGGAGCGGATCGCGGCGCACCTCGACACATTGACCGAGATCGGCCGGCTCGCGGATGCCCCGGCACTGCGAACCCTGTGCGGCGTACTGCGGGAGAACGTCCTGCGCGCGTCGGACGCCGCGTTCGGTCACCGTCTGATGATGGATTGCGTCATCCCCAGCGGCGTTGCAGCCGATATCGCCGATGGCGGCCCGCAGCTCGTGCTGCGCGCGCTTGGCAGCATCGCTTCGCAACTGGATGCGCTCCGCCGCCTGCATGATGGCGCCGCGCTGTCCGCACGGCTTGCGCGCCTGGGTCGCGCGGGCGGGAAACTGGCGGCGTCGCTGGCGGTCGGCGGGGTGGTGGGCCGGGCATCCGGCCGCGCGTTCGATGCGCGCACGGTGTTTTCGTCCGGTTACGGCAAGTTGACGCCCCGTCTCGCCGTCCGCACCGGCGGCGACGCCGCCGCCCGTCAGCATCTGCGGCTGTTCGAGGTCGAGGAAAGCATCCGTCTGGTCAGCGCCGCGCTCGATTCGCTGCCGGAGGGGCCGGTCAGCATGACGCTGCCGCAGGTCAGCGGTGAAGGCATCGGCTGCGCCGAATCGGTTCGCGGCGATATCTGGCACTGGCTGCGACTCGATCATGGCCAGATCGCCGCCGTGTTCCCCCGCGATCCCGGCTGGGCGCTGTGGCCGCTGGCAGAACGCGTGCTGGAAAACGCCACCGCCGACGATGCGGCGCTGATACGAGCCTCCTTTGCCCTGCCCGCGTCCGGAATGGATTTATGATGCTACGAGCACCGCGTTCGGAACCGCCCGCGCCGCTGGATCCCGACACCACCCAGTCGCTCGCCGCGCGCCTGGAAGCGGCCGGGCAGGTCCGGCTTGGCCGCAGCCTGGCGATCTGTCACGTCAACAGCGGGAGCTGCAACGGCTGCGAACTGGAACTGCGCGCGCTGGATAACGCGCTGTATGATCTGGAACGTTTCGGCCTGCGCTTCGTGGAAAGCCCGCGCCACGCCGACGTGCTGCTGGTAACCGGTCCGCTGACCCGCAATCTGCGCAGTGCGCTGGAGCAGGCCTGGGACGCCACCCCGGATCCGAAATGGGTGGTCGCCGTGGGGGATTGCGCCGTGGATGGCGGCGTATTCAAGGGTAGTTATGCGGTTCTGGGGGGAACGGGCCTGTCGATTCCGGTGGACCTGACGATCAGCGGCTGCCCGCCGGCGCCGGCCCGCATTCTGGCCGGACTGCGTTCGCTTCTGGAGGCCAACGCCTGAGCCGGCAAAGGCGTAACAAAACAGTTATGGTCTAGAGGCTGCGAGGTAGACGACCGGTCAGAACGACGCAACCTCTCCCGCGGACGGGAGAGGTGCCGGAAAAAATATCAGCTCGCCGTGGAGGCGGGAGCCTTCTTGGCGTGGGTGGACTTGTGCGAGGCCTTGTGGACCGTCGTGTGATGCTTCGTCTTGGTTGCACTGGCGGCCATGACGGGCGAGGCAACCAGGGCAGCCACTGGCAGAACAAAGGCCAGCGCAGCGATCAGGCGCTTGAAAGAGGTAATCACGAGCGTATGCTCCGGGGTGGGTTGTGAGAGCGCGAACGGGTTAACAGCCGGGGCGAGGTTTTCACCCTAATCGACTGACATCATTCTGCATCGTTCCGTCGTGCCGAGGCAAGTGGATTCGGGCGAAAAGATGGCAGCGCAGCGTTAAAAAAGCCCGTATCGGCACGCCAGCCACAGTTTTTTCCACCCTGGCAGGCCCACAGGTTCATCCAGCCGCTGCCAGCCCCGCCGTTCCAGAACCGACAGGATCGAGTCGTACGTCGCCGCCATCAAACGGGCCGGTTTCATCGCCGCCCGGTCGCACAGCGCCATCGAGTCGCGGGCCTGGCGGAAATACCCATGCGCCAGCGCCGCCATCCGGTTGCACACCGCCGGCAGGCCCGGCGCCGTCAGCAGCGCCAGCGGATCGGCCGGCACCCCGGCATCGCGCAGAAACTCCAGTGGCAGGTAAATCCGTCCCCGTTCGGCGTCCTCCCGGATGTCCCGCAGAATATTTGTGAACTGTAACGCTCTGCCCAGCGCGTGCGCCACGTCGTCAGCCGCGGCGGACGAATCGCCGAACGCCCGGACCGACAGACGGCCCACCGCTGATGCCACGCGATCGCAGTAAAGATCGAGCGTCGCCATATCCGGCGCCACCACCACGGTCTCCGCGTCCGTCTGCATCCCGTCAATGACGGCAATAAAATCCTCGGCACGCAACTGAAACCGCGGCACCGCCGCCGCCAGCACCCGCGTCACCGGCCCCTCGGTGCGCCCCTGATACAGATCGGCGATGGCATCGCGCCAGGCGGCCAGGCCGCGCCGCTTTTCCGCCAAAGACCCGGCCTCGTCGGCGATGTCATCGACAAGTCGGCAGAACGCATAGATCGCATACATTGCATGACGCCGGTCGGGCGGCAGCACCCGCATGCCGTGATAGAACGACGTGCCGGCCGACCGCACGATCGTTTCGACCGCATCGAGGTCTTCCCGAGCTGCTCCCAATGGCGTGGACACGGCAGTCCGGCTCATTATGATTGATCCGCTCGTCAGAACAGGTAGAACAGCGCGGACAGCACGCTCATGACCGCATCGATCTTGTGAAGCTTCACGCGATGCGCCAGCGGATCGTTGTGCACCAGCCGTTTCGCCAGCCGCATCGACAGACCGTGGATCACCCCGGTCTCGATCCGCAGCCGCGGATTGCGGACGATCTCGGGCAGTTCGGACGCCGCGTGGTTCATCCTGTCAATCCGGTCAAGCAACGTCACGAACACCCGCCGCAGCGCCGGCGTCTCCGCCGGACGGCGCAGATCGTCCACCGACGCGCCGAAATGATCCAGCAACGCCTGCGGCAGGTAGCAGCGGTCCAGCTCCGCCAGATCGCTGGCGCAATCCTGCATATGATTAAGAATTTGCAACGACATGCACAGCGCGTCGGATGGCGAGTAGCACTCGTGATTCTCGCCATGCAGATCGAGCACATAGCGGCCCACCGGCACGGCCGAATAGGTGCAGTAGAAATACAGCTCATCGATCGTCGCGTAGCGCAGCTTGGTCGCATCCTGGCGGAACGCCAGCAGCAGATCGGTCGCGTGTTTAGTCGTGACCCCGGTCTGTGCCAGGCTGGCCCGCAGGGCGAGCGCACTGGGTGAGCCGGTCTCGGCCCGCCCGAGCAGCACGTTTTCCATGATGTCGAGTCGGGCGAGCTTGTCCGCGGGCGACAGCGCCGGCGAATCGGCGATGTCGTCGGCGTTACGGGCAAAGGTGTAAAACTTGTGAACGGGATCGCGATACTTGCGCGCGATCAAGGCCGACCCGACGGGAAAGTTCTCGTCGTGCCGCCCCTTGCCGGACCAGGCCTCAACGTTCAGCACGCCGGCGCCGCTGGCTTCGCTCATGCGCCAAGCCCCTGATAGGTTCGGCCCTTCCACGCGACCCCGCGACCACGGACATGGTTCACCGCCGACCCGATCGTGGCGGCCATGTAGAAGCACGCGACCAAGGGCAGCAGCGGCGCCCACAGCGGCGACCGGCCGAACCGCGCCAGTGTCGGCAGGTAGGACCCTGCCAGCAGCAGCCAGGCCGCCAGGCCACACCAGAACGCCCATCCATGCGCGAACAGCGCCGCCGCCGGCGGCGCCGCCCAGGTCAGCAGCATGCCGGCGACCGTCGCCAGCAGCAGCACAGCCGAGTAGCGCAGTTGCACGAACGCAGTGCGCGCAATCATCCGCCAGACATCAAGAATGGACGGATAGGCCCGCACCGACCGCGCCAGATCCGCATGGCCCAGCCAGATCCGTCCGCCTTTCTTCACCGCGGCCGCCAGCGCGACATCGTCGATCAACGCCCCCCTAACGCTCTCCACCCCGCCGATACGCCGCAGCGCCGAACGGCGGAGGAGAATGGTCCCACCCGCCGCCGCCGCCGTCCCCTTCAGGCCGTCGTTCACCCAGGCGAATGGATACAGCAGTTGAAAAAAATACACGAACGCCGGCACCAGAACCCGCTCCGCCGGGCTGTCGCAGGCCAGTTTCACCATCTCCGAAACCAGATCAAGGTTGTATCGCTCGGCACGTGCAACCAATGATGACAGATGCGCCGGTTCATGCACGATATCGGCATCGGTCAGCAACACCATCTCAGCGGTGTCTGCTTCTGCCACACCCTGCGACACCGCCCACAACTTGCCGCTCCATCCGGGCGGCCGCGGCGCCCCTTGCAGCACGGTCAGCCGCTGATCGCCGATCGCGCGGGCGATGGCGCCGGTGCCGTCGGTGCTGCCATCGTCGGTCAGGATCACCCGGAGCGGGCCGGCGTAGTCCTGCGCCAGCAAGGAGCGCAGGCTGGCCTCGATGAACGGCGCCTCGTCGCGCGCCGGGACCACGACGGCCACCGACGGCGCAGTGGCTGGATACGCCACCGGCAGCACCGGGCCGGCCTGCCAGAATTTTCCGTGTGCAAAGACCAGGTACAACCAGATCGCCAATGCCGCCGCCGTCAGGAAGGTCATCCGGGCAGCATGCCGTTGGTTCGGAACCAGGCCACCGCGTCCTCCACCGCCGATCGCACCGGCCGCGGCTGATAGCCCAGTTCCGCCGTCGCTTTGGCGGACGAGTAAAACATCTTCTTACGCGCCATCTTCAGATGGTCGCGGGTCATCATCGGCGCGATGCCGGTCAGCTTTGCCAGCTGTTCCATCACCAGCGCCGCCGGCCAGACCAGCGCCTCCGGCAGTTGGATCGACGGCGGCCGGCGATGCACCACGTCGCAGACCAGCGCCAGAATGTCCTTCAGCAGCATGTTCTCCCCGCCCAGCACGTAGCGCTCGCCTACCCTGCCCTTTTCCAGGGCCAGCACGTGGCCTTCGGCGACATCGTCGACGTGGACGATGTTGAGGCCGGTGTCGATATAGGCCGGCACCCGGCCCGACGCGGCGTCGCGGATCATTTTGCCGGTCGGCGTCGGTTTGATGTCGCGCGGGCCCACCGGGGCCGCCGGGTTGACCACCACCACCGGCACGCCGTCCCGCCGTGCCAGGTCCAGCACCGCCTTCTCGGCGAGATATTTCGACCGCTTATAGATGCCGACGAAATCCGCCTCGTTGGTCGGAGTCGCCTCATTCGCCGGCGTGCCGTCGCCGATCTGGCCCAGCGCCGCCACCGAACTGGTGTGCACGATCCGTTCGGCGCCGGCCTCCGCTGCGGCTCGGATCATCGCCACCGCCCCGTCCACGTTGGCCCGCAGCATCGCATCCGGGTCGGGCACCCAGAACCGGTAGTCGGCGGCGACATGGAAGACGTAGCGGCATCCGGCGGCGGCGCGTCCCAGCGAATCGGGGTCGGTCAGATCACCGGTCACGATTTCGGCGTCGAGGCCCGCCAGATTGCGCCGGTCACTGGCAGGCCGCGTCAGCAGCCGCAGCGCATGGCCGCGCGCCGCCAGCTTGCGCGCCACGGCTGACCCGACGAAGCCGGTTGCACCTGTGACCAGGGTCGTCATCGCCTCTCCAATTCCTCAGCCGCCAAGATTCGACGCGTCTGATCCCACGAAATGAGGCGGCTGGACAGCATGCGCCAACCCGAACGGCTGGCGGGGCGGAACGGCGCGAACTTGCACAACCCTTGCCCTGCCGTCCCCACACGGGCAGAAGCCGCCCATCATGAGACGCTTATCCTATGTCCTCGCCCTGCTGGGCGTGCTGATCGCTCTGCTGCTCGTCTCCTATTTCGGCTGGGGTAACGTCGTCTCCGCCGTCAGCCGCATCGGCTGGGCCGAGTTCGGCGTCATCGTCGGCTGGCAACTTGTGCTGTTCGTGATCCTCGGCATGGCCTGGGATCTGATCACCCCGGCTCGCGCCATGCGCCGCCCGTGGGTCCTGATCTGGGGCCGCATGGTGCGCGACGCGGCAGCCAACTGCCTGCCGTTTTCCCAGGTCGGCGGCTTCGTGTTCGGCGCCCGCGCCGTCACCCTGCACGGCATCGAGTGGCACACCGCCACCGCCTCCACCGTCGTCGATGTCACCGCCGAATTCCTCGCCCAGATCGCGTTCGCCTGTATCGGTCTTGGCATTCTGCTCGCCCGGGCGCCGCGGTCCGGACTTGCTGTCCCGGTGGAGGTCGGAATCGGCCTGGCGGTGCTTGCCTGCTTCGGCTTCATCTGGGCGCAGAAGGGCGCCGCCCCGGTGTTCGCCCGCATCGGCCAACGAATCGCCGGCAACTGGTTTTCCGACGCGCGCGAACGCATGGAAGTGCTGCAGACCGAACTCGGCCTGATCTACGGCCATGCGGGCAAGCTGGCGCTCGGCTTCTTCGTGCACCTGATCGGCTGGATCAGCACCGGCGTCGCCGGCTGGATCGCCTACCGAGCGCTCGGCGTGCCGATCGACTTCGACGACGCATTGGCCATCGAAGCGCTGCTGAGCGCCGCCACCGCCGTCGCCTTCCTGGTGCCGGTGAACGCCGGGGTGCAGGAGGCGGGATACGCCGGTCTGGGCGCGATCTTCGGCGTGCCGCCGGAACTGTCACTTGGCGTCTCGCTGGTGCGCCGCGCCCGCGACATCGTCGTCGGCGTGCCCATCCTGCTGATCTGGCAGTACGTGGAGATGCGGCGCATCCGCGTCAGGCGCCGGCCAACCGAGGCAGGCTGATCATCCGCCGGCGACCCGCCTGACCGCTGGCGCCAGCATCGCGGCAATGACGGCATAGCCGCCGTCGTTCGGATGGATCCCGTCAGGCGTGAACAGGCGCGGGTCGTGGCGATAGGCGAAGTCCCGCAGCTTCGCGTCGGTATCCAGATCGACCACCGCCTCCGCCCCGGCCCGATTCTGCCGGAGCAACGCGTTGTATCGTTCAAGCTGGTCTTCCGCTTCCGGCGGGAAATCCGCACGCCGCAGTTCGGTGCTGACCACGACGCGCCAACCCTGCCGATGCGCCGCTGCGACATAGTCGGTGAAGGCGGCGTAGGTCTCGGCGGCGCTGCGTCCGGCAGCGATGTCGTTGTCGCCGGCGTGAAAGGCGATCACGTTGCGGCGAACGGACCGGTCGTAGGACGGCGCAACCAGCGCGTCGTAACGCTGCAGGCAGGCGATGACCGGCCGGCCGCCCTCAGCGACATTGTGCAACCTCACGTCGCCGCCAAGCGCCGCCGCCGCCAGTTGGTCCAGCTTGCGGCCGGTCGCACCCCAGCCGGCGGAAATGCTGTCGCCGTCGAACAGCAGATTGACGCAACGCGCGTCGCCGCAGGACGCGGCCGCGCTTCGTGCCGGGATGTCCCACACCAGGCCGAACGCGACCAGGATCAGGACAAATCCCGCCAGCAACCCGGCGCCGCGCCACCATTCACCCGCTGTCATGCAGCCGCTTCCGTCGTGATGCGCCCAGGATGGGCGGACGCATAGCCAAGACATCACTGTCGGCGGCGATCAAGTGTTTCGGACAGCCCGTCATTGACGGACGCACCGCGCGCCGGCATCTCTCCGCCCAATGCGTATCGCCGCCATTCTGGTCGCCGCCGGCACCGGCACGCGCTTCGGGACCGAAATCCCGAAGCAGTTCCTGACGATCGCCGGCAAACCGGTCATTCGCCATGCCGCGGAGGCCCTGGCCGAACACGTGTCGCTGGTGCAGCCCGTCGGCGAGGCGGCCCCGATCGAGGCCGCCCTGCGCGGCCTGCCGAACTGCCTGTCCACCATTGCCGGTGGCGCCACACGGCAGGACAGTGTTCGCGCCGGACTGGAGGCTCTGGCGCCGCACGAACCCGAAATCGTCCTGGTGCATGACGCCGCCCGCCCCGTCATCCCGCCCGGCACCATTCCGGCCCTGTTGGCCGCCCTGCGCGAATCGCCCGGCGCCATCCCGGCCGCGCCCGTCGCCGACACCCTGAAACGCGTCATGCGCGGCGTGATCACCGAAACCGTGCCGCGCGCCGGCCTGTTTCGCGCCCAGACTCCGCAGGCCTTCCGCTTCGCCGACCTGCTGGCGGCCCACCGGTCCGGCCTGACCGGTGCAACCGATGACGCGTCGCTGCTGGAAACCGCCGGGCTGAGCGTGGAAGTCGTCCCCGGCTCCGACGACAACATCAAACTGACCTATCCGGAGGATCTGATCCGGCTGGAGCGCATCATGGCCGCACCCCTTACGCCCCGCGTCGGCACCGGCTTCGACGTCCATGTCCTGCAAGCCGGCCGCCCGTTGTTCCTATGCGGCGTCCAGGTCCCGCATGACAAGGGCCTCGCCGGCCATTCCGACGCTGATGTCGGGATTCATGCGCTGTGCGACGCGATCTATGGCGCCCTCGCCGAGGGCGACATCGGCCGCCACTTCCCGCCCAGCGAGGCAACATGGAAGGACGCCGACAGCGCCCGCTTCCTCAGCCATGCCGCCGCCCGCGTCGCCGCCCGCGGCGGCCGGCTTGCCAATGCCGATGTGACGCTGATCTGCGAGCGCCCAAAAATTACCCCGCACGCCCCCGCCATGATCGCCCGCCTCGCCGCCCTGCTTGGCGTCGATCCGGGCCGCGTCTCGGTCAAGGCCACGACGACCGAACACCTCGGCTTTACCGGGCGCGGTGAGGGTATCGCCGCCCAGGCCGTGGTATCCATCCTGCTGCCCGAATAATCCGCTCATCGTTCGGAGACTGCGAGACATGACACGCACCGCGCTGGCCGCACTGTTGGCCGTCACCGTGATCGCCGGATGTCAGCAGCCGCCACCGGCCGATCCCAACAGCTTCCCGCCGGTGCCGCCGCTGATCTCGGAGACCATTCCGAAGCCGCCGGTCACCGCCGAAGCGCTGATGTGGCAGCCCGGCCACTGGGACTGGAACGGCACTGCTTATGTCTGGGCCAACGGCCAGTATGTTCCGGCCGCGGGCCATGGCAATCTGTGGATGCCCGGCTGGTGGTCGCCGACCCCGTCCGGGTGGAGCTGGCAGCCGCCGCACTGGACGTCCTGATCGGTTGCCCCGGCCGCCCGCGGCGCAACGCCCGGCCGCAGCAAGGTCCAACTCCGGGCCAAATCCGCACCGGCGGGGCTGGACATTCGCGTCATGATTGGTAATGATCAATCATCTGAAGGTCACAACAACAACGGTCGTCGGTCCCGTCGAGACACCTTGTCCTGAAACGACTATCCGTTTCCCGCACTGAAAACGCCAGTCAGACCGTCGCCGGTTTCCACAACGAGCATTTGTCCGGTGACGGGGTGCGCCTGGGGTATTAACAACGAGGCGCCTCTCGATGCGTGAACATGGACATTCACCCGGCGGCCCAGTCTTGCACGGCGATCCGACTGCCACCGCAACGGCCACGCAATCGGACATTTCTGGCCCGTACCCACTCTCCCGGACCATTGGGTACGCCGAAGCCGCCATTGTCGTGCTCGCGCTGGTCGGCGTATCGATCCTGGCACTGATGCCGAACGGCCCGCTGGGCGCCGGCCGCGACTGGATGTTCGACACCTACCAGATCCTTTGCCCGTCCCAGCGCGCCAGCCCGCAGACGGTCGTGGTCGAAATCGATGAGGCCTCGATTCGCCGCATTGGCCCCTGGCCCTGGTCAAGGGACAGGCTGGCGGCGCTGATCGAGGCCGCCGGCGACGCCAGGGCCATCGGCCTCGACCTGCTGCTGCCCGATGCCGATCGCCTCGCTCCGACGCGCCTCGCGGACGAACTGAAGATCGACGAACCGTCGCTGCGCCAGACTCTGCACCGACTTCCCGATCCCGACGCGACCCTGGCCGAGGCGCTGCGCGCTGCGCCGAGCGTGCTCGCCCTGGCAGCGGAGGACGACGACACGGCGGAAAAACGCGGTGCCGGTGCGGCGAACCCGCCGGTTGCCCTGATGGCGGTTCGCGAGCACGGCGACGGCATCCCGGCGGCGCTGCCGCGCGCCGGCGGGGCAGAGTGGCCGTTCGGGGTCCTCGCCGCCGCCGCGCACGGCATCGGCGTGATCTCGGCCATGCACCGGCGGTCGGGTGAGATCGACCGGTTGCCGGCCGCGGTCACCGTCAGGGGGTCAATCCTGCCAGGCTTCGCGCTGCGGCTGGCCGCCATCGCGCTGAAGGCCGAGACGCTGGTCATGAATGCCGGCGTCGCCGGCCTGTCCTCCGTATCGCTGGGCGGACTCGAGATTCCAACCGACTCCGCAGGCCAGATCCGGCCGCGCTTCGTCGGTCCCGGCCGCATCGGCCGCATCCCTGCCTACGCCCTGCTGCAACCGGCCGACCCGGCAGACGCCGCGCGCCTGCGTGCCGCCCTGCGGAACCGTATCGTCGTGATCGGCGTCACCGCGCCCGGTGCGGATCAGCCATTCGCCATTCCGCTGGGCATTCAGGAAAGCAGTGCCGCGATCCAGGCGGAACTGGTGGACAGTGTCATTGCCGCCGATACGCTGTGGCGTCCCCCCTGGGCCGCACTGGCCGAATTGCTCGTCGCCGCCACCGGCTCGCTTTGCGTCGCGCTGCTGCTGGGCCGCATCCGCTATCGTCTTTACGTGCTGATGTTCGCAGCGTTGCTCCTGCTGCCGCCCGCGGCTTCCATTGCGCTGTTCCGCGCCAAGGGCCTGTTGCTGGATTGCGTCGTGCCGCTCACCTGCATCGTCGTCACCGGCTTCGCCACGATCGGGCTGCGCATCGGCCACGAGATAGCGGCGCGCCGCCGGCGTGAGGCGGAACTGGCCATGGCTCTGGTCAGGCAGTCGGCGGAACGTCGCGAAGCCGCGCTGCTGTCGGAGGCCGACTCGCTGCGCCAAAGCCTGGCCTTCGCGGTCGATGCCGCGAGCCTGGGCGTCTGGGACGCCGACCTGCGCCGCGGCGCCTGGCAGCATTCGCCGCGGCATGACGTGATCCTCGGGCTCACCGCGCGGCCCGCCCGATGGACACAAGATATCCTGCTCGACCGCGTGATCCCGGAGGATCTCGCCGCCGTGAAAGCCCATTTCGCCGCCGCCGAACGGTCCGGCACGCTGGAGTTCGAATGCGGCATTCGGTGGCCCGATGCCAGCCTGCACTACGTCCATGTCTTCGGCCGGTTCTGGTACGACAGCAACGGCACGCCGATCCGGTCAGCCGGGGTCATCGCCGATGTCACCCCGCAGCGAGAACTGGAATACCGGTTGCGCCAGAGCGAGAAAATGCAGACCATCGGCCTCCTCGCCGGCGGTATTGCGCATAACTTCAACAACCTGCTCACCGTCGTGCTCGGCAGTCTGGAACTCGCGCAAAACCGCTTGGAGGCCTCGCCCCGCGCCGCGCCGCTGATCGCCAACGCGATCAACGCGTCCCGCAAATGTGCCGAGATCGCGCGTCAATTGCTCGCCTTCGCCCGGCTGCAGCCGCTGCGGCCCAAAGCCGCCGACCCCGTCAGCCTGCTGCGCAGCGTGCACCAGATGCTGCGCACCGCCGTGCCGGTTCGGATCGATCTGCAGCTTGAAATTCCGGACACGCTTCCAGCCATTACGATCGACGCGGTGGAGTTCGAACTCGCGCTGCTCAATCTGGCGATCAACGCCCGCGACGCCATGCCGAACGGCGGCCGCCTGACGATCACCGCCTGCAACCGATCCATGCACGACGAAAAGCTCGGTCTGGACGGGCACTACCTGCTGGTAGAAGTCACCGACACTGGCCATGGCATCGCGCCGGACAAGCTGAACCGGGTGTTCGAACCGTTTTTCACCACCAAGGAAGTCGGCCAGGGCACCGGGCTGGGACTGAGCCAGGTGCATGGCTTTGCGCACCAGTCCGGCGGCGCCGTCGATATCGACAGCGTTCCAAACCAGGGCACGACCGTTCGTCTCTACCTACCGTCATCCCCCAAGACAACCCGCCCGCTGCAATCGATTGGAATGGAAACTTCATGACCAAAAAGAGCCTATTCTTATTAACCTGTATTCTGCTAAGTAGCACGCCTGTTCACGCCGCAGACGCAACGATCGGCTTTATCAAGTCGCTGGATGGGCGCGCAACGGTCACGCACGAGCAACAGACCGCCGACGCTGCGCTCGGCACGCCAGTGCATGAAGGCGATACGCTGCAGACTGGCTGGAACGGCTCGCTCGGTGTCACCTTCAAGGACAACACCCGCATCTCCCTCGGTCCGTCCAGCCGGGTCACCATCCCCCATTTCGCGTTCGAACCGGCCGCGGACCAGTACGGCTTTGTCCTGCGGCTGATCAGCGGCACGATGCAGTATTTGTCCGGCCTGACCGCCAAACTGTCGCCGGACTCGATGAAGATCGAAACACCGACGGCAACCGTCGCGGTGCGCGGGACGCGTTTCCTGGCCCGAGCGGAGCGCTGAACCATGTTGAAACGAATCATCGCCTTGGCCTGCCTGTTGGCCCTGTCAGCATGCCTGCCGCCCAACGTGGTCGTCCTGGTGCCCGACGAGGGCGGCACCGTCGGCCAGATCGCGGTGACCAAAGGCGGCGTGACCGAACAGCTCTCGCAACCCTATGCAACAATCGGAACCGGCAACGGCACGCTTGACCAGCACGTTTACGTTGCCAGCGAGCTCATAGTCGATGGAACCTTCGCCGGCGCGCTGGCGGCCCGCCCGCGTCCGCCGGCCACTTACGTGGTTTATTTCGCCATCGGCCAGGACACCGTCGACCCCGGCTCTGCTGCCTCGCTGGCCGAGGCGACGAAGACCGCGCTCACCACGGCCAATGCCGATATCAGTGTGATCGGCCATGCCGACGCGACCGGCAGCGACGCCGAGAACCTCGCGCTGTCGCTGCGCAGAGCCACGACGGTTCGCGACGCGCTCGTTACGGCCGGGGTGAAACCGGGTTTGATCGAGGTCGGATACCACGGCTCCAGCAACCCGTTGGTCAAGACGGCCCAAGGTGTCGCGGAACCGCGCAACCGCCGCGTCGAGGTGACGATCCGTTAATCGCCGACCCTGTCCGGAGCGGGTAAAACACCCCGATCCGGCCGGACGCGCGGCCAAACCCGCCGGGTGCGAAGTCCCGGCAACCGGGAGCACACCCATGGACCCGTTCGCCCGACGCCGCCTTGGCCGGACTCAGGTTGAAGTGACGCAGCTTGGCTTCGGCGGCGCCGGCCTCGGCGACCTGTTCGAGGTGATCCCCGAAGCACAGGCCGCCGCCACGCTGCAAGCCGCGTGGGATGCCGGCATCCGCTACTACGACACGGCCCCCTGGTACGGCCTGACCCAAAGCGAGCACCGCTTCGGCCGCGCCCTGTATCGTCAGCCGCGCCGCGACTTCGTGCTGTCCACCAAGGTTGGCCGTACCCTCCACCCGGTCCATGATTCGGAAAACTTCGACCGCGGCATGTGGTCGGGCGGGCTGCCGTTCCGGGTGCAGTTCGACTACAGCTATGACGGCGTCATGCGCTCGTTCGAGGACAGTCTCCAGCGCCTCGGCCTGTCGCGCATCGACCTGCTGCTGATCCACGACCTGGACTTGCAGTATCACAAGACCAACGCGCGGGTCGAAGCGCGGCTGACCGAGTTGCACAACGGCGGCGTTCGGGCGCTGGCGGAGCTCAAGGCGGCCGGCCGCATCGGCGGCTTCGGCGCCGGGATCAACGAACGCGGCATGATCCCGCGCTTTCTCGACCTGATCGACGTGGATTTCTTCCTGGTCGCGATGCCCTACACGCTGCTGGATCAGCAAGTCCTGGACAGCGAGTTTCCACGCTGCACCGAACGTGGGATCG
>Ga0182012_10004673_pt1 | contig 14239 bp, 10 predicted proteins | sample 612S2SmetaG_FD_120486 | JGI IMG/M metagenome (GOLD analysis project Ga0182012, IMG submission 120486) | Permafrost microbial communities from Stordalen Mire, Sweden - 612S2S metaG | ecosystem: Environmental > Terrestrial > Soil > Wetlands > Permafrost | place: Sweden: Stordalen | collected... | reverse complement strand
GCAAGATGCTGCCGGTCGTGTGATTGACGTGTGAAACGTAGCCGTTGCGCGCGTACGGCGACACGATGATCAACGGCACGCGAATGCCGGTGGTGAACCACTTGTTGGTGATCGGCGGCGGATCGTGATCGTACCAGCCGCCCCAATCGTCCCAAGTAATGAAGATCGCGGTGGAATCCCAGAACTGGCTCGTACCGATCGCATCGACCACCGACGTGATCCAGGCCGGCCCGAGATTGGAATGCGCCTGCGGGTGGTCGGACGTCGCGTTGGTCGGCGTCACCCACGTGACTGCGGCCAGCGTCCCGTTGCCGACGTCGGTGATGATCTGGCCCGGGGGGTTGATGACGTTATTCGTCCAGTCGGGACCATAACGAACGTCGCTGAACGAATCGAAAGCCGACCAAAAGTATCCGAAGTCACTGAGGTTGGTCGCGTAATATCTCCACGGGATGCCGCGTTGATCCATGATATCCGCCAACGTGGGAACCGCGAAACACGGGAAGACGCCGGCGATCTCGCCGCCGCTGGAGAAATTCATCACGTCGACCGTCGTACCCGAGGGAGCATCGCAGCCCCAGGGGCCGCCGCTCGGATTGTCGATCGTATTTGCCGATTGTCCGGCCACGATATAGAGGTGCGGCCCATAGCTGCCCGACGAGAACGGCTCGTACATCCGATCGGAAATCGCATATTTCTCGCCCATCTGCCAATACGGTGCGACCTCGTTATACTCGATCGTACGATAGACGTAATTCGTCGGCGCGGGGTTGGGCGCGCACGATTCCTGGACCACGCCTTCCTTGTCGAACCCATCCATTTTGCCGCCGTCCTCGTCGGTGTACGAGTTCGGATGGTCGTGATAGGGATCGTAGCATTCCTCGAGCAGACCGGTGGCCATGGCCACGGGTTGGCCGAGATGGTTGTGCGGCGTGGGTTCGCCGGCGTCGGGATTGCTCACGGTATCGGCGCCGGGGAAGGGATTGCCGTTGTTGTCCAAGCCGCCGAAGATGTTATCGAACGAGCGATTCTCTTGCAACAAGATCACGACGTGTTTGATCTTCGAAGGACCGACGCCGATGCCCGGTTCGGCGATTCCGTTTTTTACCGGGATGACGATCGGTACTTGAAACTGGGATGACTCGATCTTGACGCCGCAGGCGGAGCCCGAGACGAACCGCACGGTGAACGTAACGCTTCCGCCGGCAGTGGAGGGCGTCGCCGACGCCGGACTCACGCTGCAATTCGATGCGGTCGCAACGGCTTCGAAGGAGCCCGCATAGCCGGAGAGCGAGGCGTTCACCACGGCGCTCTTTCCCGGGTCGATCGCGAGCGTCGATGGATTTGCGACCAGCGACGAAAAAGCGGCGCTGCCCGCCGCGGCGCCGGGCGCGCTCGCGCCGAGGGACACGTTTCCGACGGGTTGACCGCCGTAAACGGCGAGATAGGCGCCGCCCCCCTGCGCTTGCACGCTGAGTTGATGCTGCGTGTCGCCGGTTATCGTAATCGACGCCGGGGGCTTGGGCGCCGCCGACAACAAGACGAAGCCCAGCGCGTCGCGCGCCGCAACGGCGAAGGCGACCTCGTGCGTTGCGCCGTCCGCGGCCGCCGCAAGCAAAGGCGGGCTGAAGGCCCACTGCTTCGGCGTTCCGTCGAATGCCAGATCGAGCGTGCTGCCGCCGGGCTCGAGCAGTTCGCGCAACGCCGTGCCCTGCAGGCCGCCTTCGCTTTGTCCGGCCTGCACGCCGACGTCGACGAGGCCAACCGGTGCGCGTACCGTCAGCGTGCAGAGTCGCTCGGCTCCATCGACCCGGCACGCGTTCGACGACAAGGCGACGCGCGCGCTCTGATTCGCCGGTGGGCGCGCGCCGTCGGCGTAAGCCAGTGCCGACAGCGAGCCGGCCGTCGAGACCGGCAGGCGCACGTGCAACGTGAGGAGCGCGCTCTGCGCCCCGAGGGGCGGCGGCGCAAAGCCCGCCGAGCGAGAACCGCCCGAGCAAGCCGCCACGCCGAGGGAGAGCAGCAAGAAGCCGACGACGGCAAGCCGGGCGGTAGAACGCATGACCGGTTCGTTCGACGGCACGCTCCGTTCGGCTCCTGCTCTAGTCGTCGGGAGTTGCGCCCTTCGGCAGGGGGCGCGGATCGGTCGCGCCGCGTACGACGTCGGCCGGGGAACGATTCAAGGCGAAGGGCGTGAACGGCGTCGGCGTCTGCGTGAAGTTGAACAGGTCGGCGAGATCGTCCGACTTGGCATCGATCTCGCCCAGGCTCGGGAGGTTGAGGATCTCCTCGGCGAAGCGCAGCATGCTGCCGGGCGAGTGCACCACGTGCGAAACGTAACCGTTGCGCACGTACGGCGAAACGGCGATGAAGGGCAGCCGGATGCCGTAGCCCACCGGCCCGAACTTCCCGGGAGGCGCGTGATCGTACCAGCCGCCCCAGTCGTCCCACACGACGAAGATCGCCGTATCGTTCCAGAACTGGCTCTGGCCCACCGCATTCACGACCGAGGCGATCCAAGACGGACCGAGATTCGAGGCCGAGAGCGGATGATCGGAGTTGGCCAGCGAGGGAGTCACCCAGGTCATCGAGGCCAGCGAACCATTTTGAATGTCGGTCAAAATCTGCGACGACGGGTTGACGACGTTGGTCGACCAGTCGGCTCCGAAACGGATCTGCCGGATCGCATCGTAGGCGATCCAATTGTAGCCGAAGTCGGCGATGCTCATGCCGTAATAGCGCCACGAGACCTGACGCAGGTCCATCTCGTCTGCCAGCGTCGGCATCTCGAAGCACGGAAAGACTCGGCCGGCTTCGCCCCCGGTCTTCTCGTTGTACGTCGGCTCCTCGGTGCCCGCCGGCGCATCGCAGCCCCAGGGCGAGTTGCTCGGATTGTCGATCGCGCGCGACGATTGCCCGGCGACGTAGTAGAGATGCGCGGCAAAGCTCGCCGACGTGCTGGCTTCGAACATGCGGTCGGAGATGGCGTACTGTTCGCCGATCTGCCAGTACGGCTGCACTTCGCTATACTCCGCGTAGCGATAAGCATAGTCGGCCGGGACCTTACCGGCCGGCGCGCAGGCCAGTTTTTGCACGCTCTCCTTGTCGAAGCCGTTCATCTTCCCTTTGGCGATGTCGGTCACGGCGTTCGGAGAACTGTGCGCGGGCACGTAGCACTCTTCGAGCAGACCCGTCGTCATCGTCACCGGCTGGCCCAGGTGGTTGTGCGGCGTCGGTTCGCCGGGCAGCGGATTGCTGACGGTGTCCGCGCCCGGAAAAGGGTTTCCGTTGTTATCGACGTTGCCGAAGATATAGTCGAACGAGCGATTTTCCTGGATCAGGAAGATGATGTGTTTGATCTTCGAGGGTCCGATGCCCAGCCCGATGTTGCCGTTCGGCGAACCGCTCGAGCCCGGCACCGGGACCTGCGAATTCAGCAGATCGGCTCCGCCCTTCATTGCGCCGAACGCACCGCCGCACGCCGACAGGAGCGGAACTGCGACGGCGAGTGCGAGCGCGCGCTTCGCGCGACAAGCGATGACCGAGGACATGCACAAACTCCCCTGGCTCATGAAGCGGGCTGGCGAGTGCTACGACCCGGCCCGCAGCTTGGCCTTGCGCCTGCCGGACTATTCGTGCAAAGCGCTTGAGAAAAACAGACCCCGCCGGGCACGCCCGGCGGGGTAGATCGTTCGCTGCGGCTGGCGCGTCAGCGCGTCTTAGCGCCGCCCTGGATGGTGACCGCCACGGTCTGCAAAGCATACCCGGTGGTCGTCTCGGGGCCGGTCATCGCAATGGAGCAACCGCCGCCCGTTCCGACGCTGGTCACGGTGAACGTGACCGGATTGCCGTTGGTCCACGGCTCGGTGACGCCGCCCGTTTGGGTGGGACCGCAAATGCTCGGTTCTTCAGAGGTTTCGACGAACTGTTGGTACGACTGCGGCGTCTGGTCGGCCGGCACCGCCATCTGGGCGGTGAACGTGCCGCTGCCGCCGGATTGAATCGTCAGCTTCGTCGGAATCACGATCATCGGCGTGAAATCCTCGGTCGTCGTCTGGGTGACGCCTGCTGCGCTCGCGATGATCTGCGCGTCGTTGACGGTGCCGCCGTTGTAGTTCAGCGTGTAGTAACTCGGATTTTGGCCCGAGCCCGGAGCGGTTAGGCTCAGGGTCTTGTTCGGATCATTTTGGATCACGACCGTGAGCGCATTGGCAAACGGCACCGTATCGATGATCACGTAGTTGTCGGCATCGTACGCGTTGACGGAGAACGAGTACTGGTGCGCGGTCCCGTCGTTTTGCGAGGTCTGCCAGATCGGCACGATGTTGAGCGAGGAAATGATGCCGTCGAAGGTCACGTTGATCTGATTCGGACCGCTCGGCGTGATCGTCACGTCGACGGCGGTGCCGGTTTCGAGTTCGTTGCCCTGCACCTGGCCGTTGGCCGGCGGTTGGTCGTACCCGTCGATGAGGAAGTCATCCGCGCCGACCGGCGCCGAAATGGGAATGCCGCAAATGCGATCGCCGCTACCGTCGCTGTCGATCGTACAGTACGGCGAGGTCGCGGAGACGTCGGCGACGGCCGTCGGACTCGAGCCGGGCTGCCCGCCGTAGGCATAGACGTACACGGCGATGCCGTTCGTGGCGACCGACACGTACTTGGTCCGGCGCTGATGCTGCGCCTGATAGAGCTTACTCTGCCTGAATTTGCTCTGCGTACCGCTGCCCGAGATCTTGATGTTGACCATCGCGTGCTTCGATTGCGTCGAGGTGGTCGGACTCGTGCCCCCGCCTCCGCTACACGATGCGAGCAGAGCGGAGGCCACGAACGCGGCGGCAACGCGAAGCGGCTGAACCGGCCGGAGCAACGACGTCAAGCGATGGTGGATCAAGGACGGTACCCCCGTGGAAGGAGAGGTCGGGTGGACGGGGAGGCTGCCGCGCAGCTTAGTAGTCATCGGGCGGACCGCTCTTCTTCATGGTCGAGCGAATTTTGTTGAGCGACTTCGTCGTCATGCCGTTCGTCGAGATGTCGGTGTACGTGAAATTAGGCGACTGGGTGAAGTCGAACATGCCCGAGAGGTCGGCCATGTTCGGGTCGGTGTCGTAGCCGCCCAAACTCGGGATGTTGAGCACCTCTTCGGCAAACTTGAGGATCATCGCCGACGAGGTGATCGACTTGAAGACGTAGTGCTTCTTCGCCCACGGCGAGACGACGACCAGACCCGTGCGCAAGCCGTAATCGGGACAGAGGCACGTCTGTGGACCCTGCGATGGGCCCCAATTCGGTGGGATGACGTGATCGTACATCCCGCCGAAATCGTCCCACAGGAGAAAGATCGCGGTGCTCGGCCAAAACTGAGAGTTGCCGATCGTGTTGACGATCGAGGCGATGAACGGCGGCCCCGTATTCGACCCGGAACGCGGATGATCCGACGTCAACAAGTACGGCGTGAGGTATGTGAACGTGGCCAAGTTCCCGGCATGCACGTCGGTCGTGAAGCTATTGGAATCCTTGACATTATTGCTCCAGATGGGGCCGTAGCGATCCTGCGCAAACGCGTTGAGCGACGACCATTGATAACCCAAGTCGGCTTTCGTCGGACCCGCCGCCGCATACCAGTTGAAGCTGACGCCGCGCGCCGACATCAGGTCGGGAAACGTGGGCCAGTTGAAACACGGGAATGGCCCGACTTGGCCGCCGCCGTTTGGCTGGTTCTGATCGAAGAGATAGGTCACCGTAGTCGTGATCGGGTCGTCGCAGCCCCAGCCCGGGTTGCGCGTGTCGATGTCCGGGTTATCGATCTCGCCGCCATTCGTGCCGGACGCGAGGATCAAGTGCTCGGAGAAGCTGGCCGAGCTGATCTGCTCGAAGTGGTGGTCGGCGATGGCGTACTGTTCGGCCATCTGCCAATACGGCGCGACGTCGCTATACTGAATCGTCTGGTAGACCCAGTCGGGCGGTGCGGGCGGGGGCAGCGTCGGGCTCTGGCACGGCGCGATCTGTACGGGCGGATCGATGTTGAACCCGTCCATCTTTCCACCGTCGATGTCCTCGACTTGGTTGACGTGCTCGTGGCCCGGGTTGTAGCAGGCCGGCACGCCCATCGCGAGCGACTGCATCTGCACGACGTTGCCGTACGAGTCGTGCGGAACGGTCTGGTCGTCGGCATTATGGCTCGGGTTCGAGACGGTGTCGGCGCCCGGAAGCGGGCGGCCGTTGTTGTCGAGCCCGCCGAAGATGTTGTCGAACGAGCGGTTCTCTTGAATGATGACCACGATGTGCTTGATCTTGCCGCCGCCCAGGCCCAAGCCGTAACTCGTGCCGTTGACGGTGACGGGCACGCTGCCGGTCACCTGTTGGGAACTGGTCTCCGTGGTCAGGTTGATCGAACACGTTCCGGAGTTCGCGCCCGCGACCGTGAAGGAGACCGAGGCTCCGGGTTGGATCGGCGTTGCCGAAGCGGGGCTGACCGTACATTGCGGCGCGCTGTTGGCGACCGAAGCGTAGACGGTTGCGGTCGACAGCGCGGTTTGCGCGGAGACTTGCGCCGTCTGATTGTGCGGCGCGGCCGTGTAGCCGAGCGTTAGCGATGCCGGCGACGTGGTGAGCGGCGTGAAGTTTGCCGTCGTCGTCGGGACGCCCGGCAGCGCTCCGGTCAGCACCGCGTCGGAAACCGAGCCTCCGTTGTAGTTGATGGTGTACAGCGTGGGATCGGTGCCCGAGGCGGGCGGCACGATCGCGAGCGTACCCAACGGGTCGCCGGAAGTCACCGCCAAGGAGACGTTCGCACCGTCGCCGTTATTGTACGGACTCTGTCCGACTGCCGGAACGATGATGTATCCGTCGGCGTCCAGCGGCTCGACATAGGCCTGATACGTCTGGGGTACGCCGTTGGCGACGCCGAGAATGACCGACGGCTGCATCGCGAGCGTCGCGACCTGGCCGCCCAGCGTGATTTCAATCGTATTCACCACGCCCTGCAGGACGGTGAAGCCGATCGTACCCGCCGAGAGCAGATTGGCGTTGCTCGGGATCTGACCGTTGGAACCCGGCGGCTGATCGTAAGCCGCAACCGCGAAGTTGTCGACACCCACCGGCGCCTGGAACGAGACCGTGCAGGTGCGCGACGCGTTATTATACGCGACGACGCATTGATTGCCGCTGAATTGCGAGACGTTGACCGCGATCGTCGGCGTGCTCGGCGGCGTCTGGCCCGGCGCGTATTCGGTGACCGTGACGCCGTTGGTCGCGGGCGAGACGTATTTCGGCTGGCGCGTGTGCGACTTCGCCTCGCTCTGGGACTTCTTTTCACCTTGGCTCGGCTTGGACGTCTGGCTGATCTTGATCTTCATCGAGATCGCGATCTTATGGTGCGACTGCGTGCCGCCACCCGTCGGCGTGACCGGCGTCGTCTGTCCGCCGCCGCTACACGAGGTCAACGTGGTCGCGGCCAACGCAACGAGCGCCAGAATTGAGGATAGGGCAGTACGCGACTTGCTGTGAGCCAAAGGAACCTCTCCCGGGACTGGCAAGGATCGGCTTCGATCGAGCACCGTCGCAGCCAAACCAAACTGACCGATTCCGTGGGCCGCCGGAATCGCCTGAGCCCGTGTTCTCCCCGGAGCGCACCCTCCCTCCGGTCTCGGCGCGGAAAACCGCGCGGCTCAGCCGCCGAGATAGGCCGTGCGGACCGCCTCGCTTGCTAACAGAACGGCTGCCTTATCGGCAAAGACGACCCGGCCGACCTCGAGCACATAGCCGCGGTCCGCAATGCTCAACGCCTGCCTGGCGTTCTGCTCGATCAAGAGGATCGTCGTACCGCGGGCGTTGATCTGGCGGATCACGCCGAAGATCGTCTCGACCAAGAGCGGCGAGAGTCCGAGCGACGGCTCATCGAGCATTAATAATTTTGGGCGCGACATCAGCGCCCGGCCCATCGCCAGCATCTGCTGCTCGCCGCCCGAGAGCGTCCCCGCCCGTTGCTCGGCTCGCTCGCGCAAGCGAGGGAAGGTGACGAACACTTCCTCCATGTCGGCCGCGATCTCGCTGCGCGACCGCCGCGTGTAGGCGCCTAACTCGAGGTTGTCGCGGACCGACATTCGGGCGAACACGCGGCGGCCTTCCGGGGAGTGGCCGACCCCGAGCCGCACGATCCGGTCGGGGCTCAGGCGCGAGATCTCGCGGCCCGCGAACCGTACGCTGCCCCGGGCTGCTTTGAGCAGCCCGCTGATCGCGCGCAGCGTGGTGGTCTTCCCAGCCCCGTTGGCTCCGACCAGCGTGACGATCTCGCCCTCGTCGACGCTCAGGCTGACGCCGTCGAGCGCTTTGATCCGGCCGTACTGCGCGTCGAGGTTCTCGACTTCCAGGAGCCCCATCAGCCGGCCGGGGTCTCGCGGCCGAGGTACGCTTCGATGACCCGCTCGTCGTTGCGCACCGCCTCGGGCAGACCTTCGGCGATCTTCTCGCCGTGGTCGAGCACCGTGATGCGTTCGCTGACGTTCATCACCAGATGCATGTCGTGTTCGATGAGGAACACGGTCACGCCCGAATCCCTGATGCGCCGGATCAATTCGATCAGGTCGCTCTTCTCGCGCGGGTTCATGCCTGCAGCCGGCTCGTCGAGCAGGAGCAGTTTGGGTTCGGAGGCCAGCGCGCGCGCGATCTCGAGGCGGCGCTGATGGCCGTACGAGAGGTTGCGCGCGTAGTCGTCGGCCTCGCGCTCCAGCCCGCAGAAGCGCAGCAGTTCGCGCGCGCGCTCGCGCACGCGTTTCTCCTCACCGCGCTGCGCCGGCGTGTGCAGCAGCGAGTCGAAGAGCGAGGCGCGCATGCGGCTGTGCCGGCCGGTCATCACGTTGTCGAGTGCCGACATGAACGCGAAGAGCCGGATGTTTTGAAAGGTGCGCGCGATGCCCAGGCCCGCGATCGCGTGCGTCTTCAGGCCGCAAATGGTGCGGCGATCGAGATCGATCGCGCCGGAGGTGGGTTCGTAGACGCCCGTGATCAGGTTGAAGACCGTCGACTTGCCGGCGCCGTTCGGTCCGATCATGGCGACGATCGCGCCCGCTTCGATCTCGAACGAGAGCGCGTTGACCGCGACCAAGCCGCCGAACGTCTTGCGCACGTCGGTCAGGCGTAGGAGCGGCGTCATCCGCCCGTACCCGCGCCGGGCCCGGGTCCCAGCGTATACTCGCCCTGCTCCTCGGCAGCCAAAGCCGGATCGAGTTTGGCTTCGCGGAACTCCGCGCGCCGCTGTTTGCTCGGAATCAAACCCTCGGGCCGGAAGAGCATCATCGCGACCAGGATGACGCCGTAGAGCATGAAGCGGTAATTGGTGAAGTCGAGGTTGAGGTGCATCGAGTGCGCCAGATTCGTCGACTGCGGCAACAGGAAACCGTTGATGAACGAGAGCGTGAAACTGCCCACGATCACGCCCCAAATGTTGCCCATGCCGCCCAGGACGAGCATCGAGAGCACGAGCACGCTGACGTTGAATTGGAACTGATCGGGTGAGACCAGCGACAATTTGGCCGCGTACGCAACGCCGGCCAAGCCGCTGAACGAGGCGCCGAGCGCAAAAGCGGCGAGCTTGGCCGTGGTCGTATTGATGCCCATGTGGCGCGCCGCGAGTTCGTCTTCGCGGATGGCCATCCAGGCGCGGCCGAGCCGGCTCGACTGCAGGTTGGTGGCGAGCAACACGGCGAGCGCGATCAAGGCCAGCATCACCTCGTAGTAGGGCGTCGCGCTGAAGCCGAACGAGTGTCCGAAGAGTGAAGGCGAGTCGAGCGGACTGATGCCGTTGGGCCCGTTCGTATACTGCGTCAAGTTCAAGAACGTCTGCGGTACGATCTCGCCGAAACCCAGCGTCACGATCGCCAGGTAGTCGCCGCGCAGGCGCAGCGTCGGCGCGCCGAGCAGGATGCCGAAGATTGCGGCGATCACCGACGCGACGAAGAGCATGACCCAAAAGGGAATGTGGATGCCGAACTGCTGGCTGGCGAGCATCGCGTAGCTGTACGAACCGATGGCGAAGAAGGCCGCGTACCCGAGGTCGAGCAGTCCCGCGAAGCCGACGACGATGTTCAAGCCCAGCGCCAGCAAGATGAACGCGCCCGCGTTGGTCAGGAAGTCGATGTGCGAGTTGTTGCGGTCGAGCAACGGCACCAGGGGCAGCACGAGAAAGGGCAAGACGGCGAACGGCCGCTCGCGTCCGAACTTCACACCTTCTCCGGCAGCGACTCGCCGAGCAGTCCCGACGGACGGAAGATCAACACCAGCACGAGCACCGAGAAGACCACCACGTTGGTCCACTGCGCGCCTTGCGGGATGTATTGCGTGGCCATCGCCTCGATCAAACCGATCAAGAAGCCGCCGAGCATGGCGCCCGCGATGTTGCCGATGCCGCCGAGCACCGCGGCGGTGAAGGCCTTGAGCCCGGCCTCGAAGCCGTTGAAGAACCAGGTGGTGCCGTAGTACACGCCGCTGATGAAGCCGGCCGCTCCGGCCAGCGCGCTGCCGATCAAGAAGGTCAGGGCGATGGTGGTGTTGATGTCGATGCCCATCAACTGCGCCGCATCGCGGTCCTGCGCGGTGGCGCGCATCGCCTTGCCCAGGCGCGTCCTATAGATGAAGAGCTGTAGCGCGAACATCATCACCACGGCGGTGACGATCACGAGGATCTGCTTGGCGCCGATGTCGATCGGCCCGAGGTGCACGATCGGGTTGGGAATCACGCTGGGAAACGAAACGGGCGACGGGCCGCGCCAGAGCTGCATCACGTTTTCGAGGATGAACGACATGCCGATCGCGGTGATCAGCGGCGCCAGCCGCGGCGCATTGCGCAACCGCCGGTAGGCCAACCGCTCGATCAGCACGCCGGTCAGCCCGCAGCAGAGCATCGCCGCCAAGACCGTGACCAGCACAACGCCGATGAGCGCCGGGCCGTGCACCTCGCCCGAAACGCCGAGCCCGGTCAGCACCGCCAGCGCGAAGAACGAACCGAGCGTATAGACGTCACCGTGCGCGAAGTTGATCAACTCGATGATCCCGTAGACCATCGTGTATCCCAGCGCGATGAGCGCATAGATGCCGCCGAGCGAAAGCCCGTTGACGAGCTGTTGAAGAAAGACGTCCACGCGGCCTACGTGGACAGATTGACTTGTTTGACGAAGACCGCTTTCCCGTTCTCGATCTTGTACAAGCTCAGGATGGGCGCCGTCGTATCGCCGTTCGCGTCGAAGCCGACCGTTCCGATCGGCGATGCGAAACCGTGCGTCGCCGCCACGTTCTTCAGCACCGCGGCGCGATCGGGCACCTTGTTGCCGTTGGCCTTGATCGCCGCCTCGATCGCCGCGATCTCGATCTTCGCCGCGGTATACGAATTGGCGCTGTAGGGTCCGATCGGATCCTTGAAGTTGGCCGCGTAGGCCTTGATGAAATTCGCGGCGCTGGGCAGCTTTGAGAGTTCGGGCGCGGCCAGCGTGTAGTACGATCCGTTTGCCGAGGAACCCGCGGTCGTCAGGAAATTGTCGTCGCTGATGCCGTCGCCGCCGAAGAAGGTGACGCCGCTCATGCCCACGTCGCCCATCTGCTTACGCAACAGGGCGCCGCCCGTCACCGAGGTACCGCCGTAGAATACGAGATCGGGCCCTTGGCTCTTGATCTTGGTCAACAAGGCCTTGAAGTCGCCTTGACCCTTGTTGAGGTGCTCGTGACCGAGCACCGTGCCGCCGCCGGCCTTGAACTGCTCTTCGAAGACGTCGGCGAGGCCTTTGCCGTACGTCTCGTTGTCGTCGACGACGAAGGCCTTCTTCTTGCCGAGTTCCTTCGCGAAGGTGGCGCCGGCCGCGCCCTGCTTGTCGTCGGTCGTGCAGACGCGGAAGAAGGCGATCACGTCGGGATGCGTGAGGCCCTTCTTGGCATCTGGACCCTTGGTCAAGCCGGGGTTCGTCGCCGCCGGCGAGATTTGGGCCAGCCCCGCGTCGTTGGTCAGCGGGATCTCCGCCTTCGCAACGTTCGAGTTGAAGGGCCCGATCATCGCCAGCACCGCGGAATCCGAGATGAACGTCTTGGTGTTCTGCGCACCTTGCGCCGGGTCGTGCGTGCCCTGGACGGCGTCGTCGAGGTCGTCGGCGACAAAGGTGAAGCCTCCGGGAACGCCCGCCTTGTTGGCTTCCTGGATGGCCAGCTTCGCGCCGTTGTCGCTCGGGATGCCGTTCGAAGCGTCGCCGCCGGAGAGAGGAAATTCGATGCCGATCTTGATCGGCGTGCCGCCCGATGCGTTCGAGTTGTCGCCCGCCGCAGCGGGAGACGAGGCGGACGACGACTGCGACGTGGTCGACGACGACGAACAGCCGACGGCCAAAACGCCGATCGAAAGTCCGGCCAATACGCGGACGGCAGCGTTTCCAAGCCGCATGTGCACCCCTCCTCGAAGGTCGAACCTGTGTACGCCGACGTAGCGCACTTCCCTTTGTCCCGGAGCGAGCTTCCGAGGCGCCCGGGGCGCTTACGTCGTACAGAGATACACCGATGATCGTAACGCGAACGCCCTTCCGGATCACGCTCGGAGGCGGCGGCACCGACCTCCCGAGCTTTTACGAAAAGCACGGCGGCTATATTCTTGCCGCGGGCATCGATAAGTATATGTACGTCGCCCTCAACGTGCCCTACGCCGACCGGAAGGTGCGCCTGCATTACACCCAGAGCGAAACCGTCGACGACGCGAAGGATCTCAAGCACGAGTTGGCGCGGGAGGCCTTACTGGCGCACAACATCCACGACGGCGTCGAGATCGCGTCGCTGGCCGACCTGCCCGCCGGCACGGGCCTCGGCTCGTCGAGTTGTTATCTGGTGGGGCTGCTCGGCGCGATCCGGGCCTACCGTCAGCGGCCCGCGACGTTCGAAGAACTCGCCGACGAGGCGTGCCGGATCGAACTCGACGTGCTCAAGAAACCGATCGGTAAACAGGATCAGTACATGGCCGCCGCCGGCGGCCTGACCGAACTGCACATCGCCAAGGACGGGTCGGTACGCGTCGAGCGAATCACGCTGCCGGAGTATGCGGTCGATGAGTTCACCTCGAACACGCACCTCTACTACACCAACGTGCAGCGCACCACGACCGACATTCTGGGCGAGCAGTCGAAGGCGATGCGCGCCGGTCCGAGCGCCGTCGAGGACAACCTGCTCAAGATTCGCGAGATCGGCTATCGCATCGGCGAAGCGATCCGCGCGGCCGACTTCGACGAGTTCGGGCGCCTCACGCACAGCCACTGGCTGGCCAAAAAGGAACTCTCGCCGAGCGTCACCGTGTCGGCAGCGGAGCGCCTGTACGATCACGTGCGCGAAGAGTTCGGCGTGCTCGGCGGCAAGATCGCGGGCGCGGGCGGCGGCGGCTTCCTCATGCTGTACTGTCCCGGGCAGAACAGCCACCGCCTGACCAAGTTCATGGCCGAGCAAGGTTTGGCGCGTCTCTCGTACCGCGCCGAATACGACGGCAGCCGGGTGATCACCAACGTGATGAGTTCGCGGGCGGTGCCGATGCACTTGCCCCAGCCGGTTCCGGCGTAGCGAGCGAAGCGATGAGTGCGGCGGCGGCGCTCCTGCAGCGCCTGCGCGACGACCAGGGCGCGCGTCTGCAGTTCGCGCGCTACGTGGCGATCGGCGGGTTCGTGTTCGTCATCGACGTCGGCTCGTTCAAGCTGATGTATTCGCGCGGCGTCGTCTTGGCGGTGGCCACCACGCTTTCGTACCTGTTGGCGGTCGCCACGCACTTCACGCTCAACCGCACGTACAACTTCCGCAATTTCGATCGCGCGCTGTGGCGGCAAGTGCGCACCTACGCGGTGGTGGCCACCGTGTGCTGGGTCGTGCAGTTGGGCGTGGTGGAGGGACTCTTCCGCGTCGCGCACGTCGACGCGACGCTGGCCAAGGCCATCGGCGTGATCGTCAACATCCCGCTCGGCTTCGTCGGACACCGCTATCTGACGTTCGGGCACGGCATCGGCGGCGCGATCCGCAAGTTACGGGCATGAGGTATGACTGACGCACACGCACCGCTCGCCGACGGACCGGAACCCGATCTTTCGATCGTGATTCCGGCATACAAGGAATCGGCCAAGATCGAGCGCGACATCCGCGCCGCCTCGGACTTTCTCCGCGGCGCCGAATTGAAGGGCGAGATCATCGTGGTCGACGACGGTTCGCCCGACGATACGGCCGCCGCCGCAGCGGCCCT